>Ga0182018_10001331_pt1 | contig 28396 bp, 23 predicted proteins | sample 812P2MmetaG_FD_120490 | JGI IMG/M metagenome (GOLD analysis project Ga0182018, IMG submission 120490) | Permafrost microbial communities from Stordalen Mire, Sweden - 812P2M metaG | ecosystem: Environmental > Terrestrial > Soil > Wetlands > Permafrost | place: Sweden: Stordalen | collected...
AATCGTCGAGGTCGGACCCGTTCCCGAAGCCGTGAATTGGAAGGTGCTGGAGTTCCCCCCATCGGGATTGAGGACCAAAAGGCCCCAGGTTCCCGCCGTGGTTCCAGTCGTGATCTGAAACGATAACTGGCTTGAAGAGATAAACGTCACACTCGAAGCCGGAATCGTGATGGATGTCAGGCTCGGGTTCTCCAGGCGTACGGACGCTCCATTCTGGAAGCCGCTGCCGTTGATCAGTACCGTCTGCGGACTCGCCGAGAGCGGAACCGGGTTCGGGCTAATCGAGGTAATCGAAGGTAGCGGAGTTGCCACTAAGAGATTCACTGACTCGCTGGCCACACCGCCAACCGTAACGACCATCGGAAAACCGGCGCTCGCCTGACCCGCTGGAACGGTGAGCCCGGACGGCACGGTGAAGACAACCTCGTCATAACCGACGTTGGCGCCGTTGAGGTTTCCCGGCTCGAGTCCCGCGAACGTCACCGGCACGGATTGGTTGTTGATGGTCATGGTGACGGAAGCCACCGCGGCAGCCGCTGAATTCGGTCCCAGAACACCGCTCGCTACCGCGGGGCTGGTGACCCCGAAGCCGGTTGCAAACAGCACCACGGTGTCGCCCGCCTGGACAGGCGGGGAGACCTCGGATAGAAGGGTGATCGCATCGGAATAGTAAGCGGTGCCAGAGCCTGTCCCATTGGTGGTAAAGACTCCGGGGGCAGTGGCGGCTACGGGCACGGTGACCACGGCGGACGAGAGCGTGGAACCACTCTGTGAAGATGTCACCTGAATGGTTGCGGTGCTGCCGCCGATGTTAAACGGAACTTGGAAGCTGATCACAGTGGCCGAGTCGAAGATTACCGGCGCGGGTACTCCGTTGACCAGCACGGAGACGCCATCGCAGTTAGTGGGGATGGGATTGCCGCTCGCGCAACTGATGGGAAACGAGGGGGTCCCGAGGTTCGAGCCGGTGATGTCCGCCACCATGCCGGGCGCGATAGGCCCAGCTACCCGGGACGCGGCATTGATCACCGAGCTGCTGGTAATCGTCGGGGTCTGCGCCTGTGCGGCGAGGGCGAAAAGAGAGCATGAAATCGTGATGCCGATCAGTGACGTGCGCAACGGTTACTCCATTCGGACGAAATTGTGCCGGAATATACTTTCAGTGTATCGAACCCTATGGCCGTTGTAACAGCACGACGGCTTCCACATGATAAGTCTGTGGGAATAAATCGATCATAGTCATCCGTTCCATGCGATAACCGGCCGCTAACAGCCCGGCGAGATCGCGTGCCAATGTCGCCGGATCGCAGGCCACCAGGGCCACTTGCCGCGCCTGCAACTCCGCCAACCGCCGGACCACCGCCTTACCCAGGCCCGCGCGGGGCGGGTCCAGCAGCACGAAATCCGCCGGCCGCTCCTGCTCCTGCAAGAACTGTTCCACCATGTTCGTTTCCGCGCGCACATTGGCAAGACCGGCGCGTTCGGCGTTGAACTGCAAGTCCCGAACGGCTCCGGACCCCGATTCCACGGCCGTCACGTGATGGAATTTGCGCGCCAATGCCGGGACAAAAAGTCCCACCCCTGCGTACAAATCGAACGCCGACTCTCCCTCGGCGCCCTCCACCGCTATTTCCACCAGCTTCTCCAACAGGAATCGGTTGACCTGGAAAAAGGAGCCGCGGCTGACCCGAAATTGTCCGTTGTAATCGAGCGCACCTTCCACCATGCCGGGAATATTTTCGGCGCACCACTCGAAAAATCGCCTGGCCACCGGACGGCCGGTTTCAATCAGGTTCAGTTGTACACTGTTTTCGTCGGTAAAAAGTTCCAGCGACCGCACCATCCGCGGCCACTTCGGGTCCTGCAGCATGCGGTTCAACGTTTCGATCGCTTGGTTGAGTTTGGGCGACGCGATGGGGCATTGTGCGATCCCGCACATTTTGTGCGAGCGCATCTCCAGATAGCCCAGCCTGCCTTTCTCCACCTGCAACTGGACGCGATTGCGGTATCCCCACGGTTCGCCCGCCAGCACGGCGATTTCGGCGGGGGGCTCGATTTTGCCCAGCCGCCGCAGTTCTTCTTCCAGGATGGAGCGTTTGGCGGCGAGCTGGTGCGGATAGGCGGCGTGCTGATAGTGACAGCCGCCGCATCGCCCGAAGACCGGGCACGGCGCCGCCACACGGCCGGCCGCCGGCTCCAGCACTTTCAGGGTCCTGGCATGGACAAGGCCCGGCTTTTCGCGCTCGGCTTTCACCCGGATCAGCTCGCCCGGCAGCACGAACGGCGCGAAGACCACCCGCCCGTCCATACGCGCCAGACCGTCTCCGCCGTAGACCAGCTTCTCCACGGTCACTTCAAAATTGCTTACGATAAGAGTACCCCCGTTCCCTACCATGAAAACACGAGTCTTCTCCGGCATGCAGCCGACCGGAAATCTGCACATCGGTAATTATTTGGGCGCACTGAAGAATTGGGTGCGTATTCAGCACGACTACGAGTGCATTTTCTGCATTGTGGACCTGCACGCCGTGACGGCTTTTCAGGAGCCGGCGCAGTTGCGCGCCAAGATCGCGGAGATCGCCGCCATTTACCTGGCCGCCGGCATCGATCCCCAAGCCTGCGCCATCATGGTGCAGTCCGCGGTGCCTGCCCACACGGAACTCTCGTGGATGTTGACCTGCGTCACGCCGGTGGGCTGGTTGGAACGTATGACGCAATACAAGACCAAGTCGGCCAAACAGGAATCCGTCTCCGATGGACTCTTGCAGTACCCGGTGCTGATGGCGGCCGATATTCTGCTGTACCAGGCGGGCATCGTGCCGGTGGGAGAAGACCAGGCGCAGCATCTGGAACTGACGCGCGACATCGCCCAACGCTTCAATTCGCTGTACGGCGACACGTTTGTGGTTCCCGGTACCAATCTCCCGGCGGTGGGCGCGCGGGTCATGGGGCTCGACGACCCGTCGATGAAAATGAGCAAGTCCGAGATCGGCGCCAACCATGCCGTGGCGCTGCTCGACCCGCCGGCCAAGATTCGCAAGACCATCATGCGCGCCACCACCGATTCCAATCCCTCGGTGGATCTGGAAACCGCCGGCCCCGGAGTGCTGAACCTTCTCTCCATCTACCAGGCCTTCGCCGGAATCACCGAAGAGGAAATCAAAAGCGAGTTCACCGGCATGCGATACGGCGACCTGAAAAAGCGGGTGGCCGAGATGGTGATCGCGCACCTGGAGCCGTTTCAGGAACGGTATCGGAGGATCGTTTCGGAGCCCGGGTACCTGGACGGCATACTGCGGGAAGGTGCGGAACGGGTGGCGCCGATCGCCAACAGCACGGTCCGGCTGGTGAAGCAGCGCATGGGATTGTACGCGTAGCGAGCGGTTACCACGCACCAAGAAAAAATTTAAACGGTGGAGTAGGAGGGAGGTTCTGGCAATACGTAGTTCCCTCCGGCAGACGAAAGGCCCGCTGGCTGCGCCGGTTCAGGCGTCTGAACAGGCGCTGGCCGAGATGCCGGTTGATCTCTCGAAACGCGTCCCGCGGAAATCCAAACTTGAAGTAGTTCCCCCAACCTTTCAACTGCCGATTCAGCGAGACGCTGGGATTATAGAGGCAAAAAGCAGTGGGCCTGACGCGGCCTCGCTAGTGAGATAATTGAGCCATGCTCACTTCGTATATCCGGGCAGCCATGCGCCAGGCCCGCTACGAGATTGTCGAAGACGACGGGTCGTTCTATGGCGAGATTCCCGCTATCCATGGGGTCTGGGCGAATGCCAAGACTTTGGAGGCCTGCCGGGAGGAGTTGGAGAGCGTGCTGGAAGGATGGGTGCTGATCAGCATCGCCGATCATTCCGCGATTCCGGACATTGACGGCAATCGTATCGAGATCCGGCAAGTCGCCTGAATGCCTGCCGTTGGTCCAATCAGGCGAAAGGATCTGATCGCGTACCTCCGCGCGCTGGGCTTCGGAGCGCCGGTGTCCGGGGGCGACCACCAATACATGCCGGGGCGCGGAAGAAAGCTTCGGATCCCGAATCCTCACGCGGAGGACATCGGTCGCGGTTTGCTAGTGCGCATCCTCCGGCAGGCTGGGGTCGAGCGGCAGGAATGGGAAGCGCTGTGATTCTATAACTATAAGAGGCAAAAGCATTATTGGCCGCCGCGACGAAGGCTCTTGGAGCCCTTCACGGGTTTGCGGATCTTTGGACGGACGACGGCCGCGGCGGTATCGGCCGTCGCTGTGCTCGCCGTGGCGGCGGTGGAAATGGGAACCAACAGATACGACATGTAGGAATCCGGACCCCCGATGTCGAGGTAATTGGCTCCCGCCGTCAGCCCAGTAGGCACGGTCACGTTGAGCTGATACAGCCCGGAGAAGCCCGGCGCCAGGCCGGCAAAGGTGGACGTCGCCGTGATCGGCGCGTTGGTTCCGTTGTCGAAAGCCACCGTGATGGTGTTGGTCGCGTAGCTCAGCGTGGGCGATGGTCCCGGCGCGCCATCGGCGATCGAGGGCGATACCGCGCCCAACCCCGTCAGGTAGATCGCCAGAGTTTCGCCGATTATGGCGGGGTTCGCAGCAGTGATCGGCACTCCCGTAATGGCATCTTCGATCTCTCCGTATCCCGTGCCGTTCTGATTTTGCGTAAACACGCCGGGTGCGGTAGCACCCACGTAGTTCGACACCACATTGGAGAGCGCACCGTTGTTGGTCACCTGGATGTCCGCCACCGATCCCACCGTCACTTCGTAAGGCACAATCGCCGATATCTGTGACGCGCTCACATAATAGATGGCCGCCGGGTAGCCCCCGATTGTCACCTGCACGCCGCCCAGCGACGTGGGAAATGGAATCCCAGCCACTTGCGTCGCAGAGGCCAGATTCGAGCCGTACATCGTCAGTAATTCGCCGGGTGCAATGCTGGCGGTGAACGGCGCGTCACTGGCGGAGTTCACGACGCCGGTCGGGTTGAGATAAACCCCGGTGCCCGTCGGGGTGGGCGCTTGCAATGCCACGCTGAGCCCCAGGTACGGGCCAATGCCGGAGGTGATTTCCACCGCTCCCCCATCGCCCACAATATATTTCGCGTAAGCGTTGCTGAAAACACTGCCCGCGAGCGAGATGGTGTCCTCGTAGGTGTAGTCCTCTACGGTGCTGCCGCCGAAATCGTTTAACCGCTCGTGCCCCAGGAAGGTCTGGGGCGCGGTGCCGGCGATCACGTTGAACGAACCGTAATAGCTATCGAGATCGCCCTCCACCTCGTCGAGTCCCGCCTGATAATACAGCCCGGAGAGAGCCGGTGCGGTCGTACTGGTTTTCACTCCGACGATAAAATCGAAAGGAGTTCCGGACGTATAGGGCGATCCGCCGAACATAAATTTGCCGTCCGGGGAAAAGTAGAAGTATTTCTGCCCGGCGATGAGCGTACCGGTAGACGGAAAGGTGGCGACTGCCGCGCCGTTGCTGAAAATGTATTTGAGTCCGCTGGCGGTCTGGCTGTACAGCGAGGCGCTGGTGCCGTAATATCCGGTGATGGCCCCCACGTTCAAATTGCCGTTGCCATCGGGACTCATGTTGAATGCGGAGCTCAAGGCATATTGTGGCTGGCCGCTCGAGAGATCGAAGTCGGCAGCCACCCAGGAGCCCGTGAAACTCGACGCCGTGGGCAGCGGACTCGCGAGCGGCGCCGCCACCATCATATCGTTGTAGCCATTTGCGTTATCGGTGCTGCTGCCGACAAAAATGTTCTGCGCCGATACCAATCCGTAAACCACGTCGCCGGTGACGTACGGGCTGGAAATGAAGCCGTAGCCGGAGGCGGAGATGGAATACGTTCCGGTGGTGACGAGGGCACCGGCGGACGTGCCTGAACTGGAGGCGTCGATGTACACCGCATTGTCGGCCGCGATGATGCTGTAATTGCCGTTTCCGTCAAATACAATGTTGCCGTAGACGGTGGCGGCCTCGCTCAAGTCCCCGTACTCGTCTCCAATTACATAATAGACTTGCCGGAAGTAGTACTTGCCAGTCAGCATGCCGTTCCCGCTGGTGTCCCAGCTCTGGGCCTGCATCACGCCGGCAGCCGCCACAACCAACAACCATAAGCGCGCGATTTTCATGATCGAAAAAAAGCCTCTAAGTATGATTATGGCTGCCAGGCCCGGAAAGTTTCCCTTATTTTACGCCGTGACGCCGCGGCGGACCAATTCCTGGAAGATTTGATCCGTTGCGCTGGTCGGATTTTCCGCCAGATCGGCCGCAGTGAAGAGCAATTCCACAGAGGGAGCGGCGGGCATGGACGCCGCGCCGGCGGGTCCCACCAGCAGGACCTGCGCCGGAAGCACCGCTACCGGATGTCCGCTTTCCGCCAGACGGCGGGCCAGCAGCCAGAGCACTTCGGGCTTGCCCTCGATCGAGACCGAGACCGTGCGCGGAATGCCGTCCGCCTCGGACGCCGCCGATTCGATCATGCCGGCGCCGACCGTCTCGTTGGTGAGCGGGTCCAGCAGGATGAAACTGCCGGTGAAGCGATTGCGCCGATAGGGGTCGACAAACAGCGGCCGCTGGGCTTCCACCAGCACCGCGCCGATTTCGTTGAGCCGCAACTCGCCGGCCGGTTGCGCCGCCAGTGTCCGGATGTCCACGCGATGGCGAATCTCCACAATCCGCGCGGGCAGCGTTTGCGTGGTGTGCTTCAGCAGGTACGGACGCTCGGCCACGGCCGGCTTTTCGTTCATCCATACCAGGGTGGCGTCGAAGCGCCGCGCAAGCTGCGGCGGGTCCGCGGGGGCCACCAGCATATCGCCGCGGCTGACGTCGATTTCCTCGTCCAGGCGGACGGTGACGGACATCGGCGCAAATGCCTCGGCCAGTTCGCCGTCGCGCGTCACCAGGGAGCGGACGCGCGTTTGCCGGCCAGAAGGCAGCAGCATCACCGGGTCTCCGGGGTGGATGGCGCCGGAAGCCAGTTGTCCGGCGAGGCCGCGGAAATCCTGATTCGGGCGGATGACGTATTGCACCGGCATCCGCAGTCCCACGGGGTGAGTCTCGACGGTAAGCGGTACGGTTTCCAAATGTTCCAGCAGCGCAGGCCCGCGGTACCACGGCATGCGAGCGCTCGGGTGTACCACGTTATCGCCGGCCAGCGCGCTGAGTGGAATGAACCGCAGGTCGGGCGGATTGCCGATTTGTCCGGCGAAGACGCCGAAATCGGCGCAAATGGAGCGGAAGACTTCTTCGCGGTACTCCACCAGGTCCATCTTATTGATGGCGATCACCAGGTGGCGGATGCCCAACAGGGTGGCGATGAACGCGTGGCGGCGGGACTGCGCCAGCACCCCATGGCGCGCGTCGATCAGCACGATGGCCAGGTGCGCGGTGGAGGCGCCAGTGGCCATGTTGCGGGTGTACTGCTCGTGGCCCGGCGTGTCGGCAATGATGAACTTGCGGCGCGGGGTGGAAAAATAGCGGTAGGCGACGTCGATGGTGATGCCTTGTTCCCGCTCGGCGCGCAAGCCGTCGGTGAGCAGCGAAAGGTCGAGGCCTCCGTGCTCCTTGGTGGCATTGCGGATGCCTACGAGCTGGTCTTCGTAAACGGTAGCCGAGTCGTACAGCAGGCGGCCGATCAGAGTGGATTTGCCATCGTCCACGCTGCCGGCGGTGGTAAAGCGGAGGAGCTCGCTCAGAAGTAGCCCTCGCGTTTCTTGAGCTCCATGGAGCCTTCCTGGTCGTGGTCGATGACGCGGTTCTCACGCTCGGAGCGGCGGAATTCCTGCATCTCGGCGATGATTTTCGGCACCGTATCGGCATCGGAGCGGATGGCGCCGCTGCACGGAGTGCAGCCCAGCGAGCGCATGCGGCACATCACCAGTTGCGGCTCTTCGCCCGGCAGCAGCGGGATCTCGTGCTCCACGGGAATCAGCATTTCCCCGCGCTCCACCATGCGCCGCGGCTGGGCGAAATACAGCGGGACCACGGGAATCTTCTCCAATTGGATGTACTCCCAAACGTCGAGCTCGGTCCAATTGGAGAGCGGAAAGACGCGGATGGATTCGCCCTTGTCCACGCGGCTGTTAAAGAGATTCCACAGCTCGGGGCGCTGGTTCTTGGGGTCCCACTGTCCGAAGGAATCGCGGAAGGAGTAGACGCGCTCTTTGGCGCGCGACTTTTCCTCGTCGCGGCGCGCGCCGCCGAAGGCCGCGTCGAATCCGCCGGCGGCGAGGGCGTCCAGCAGGGCGCGGGTCTTGAGCAGGCCGCAACATTTTTGCGTGCCCAGGCGGAAGGGATTGGCGCCGTCGGCGAGGGCTTGCGTGTTGGTGTGGACAATCAGGCGGACGCCGATTTCGGCGCAGAAGCGGTCGCGGAATTCCACCATCTCGCGGAATTTGTAGCTGGTGTCGATGTGCAGCAGGGGAAAGGGAAGCGGCGCGGGATAGAACGCCTTCTGCGCCAGGCGCACCATCACCGAGGAATCCTTGCCGATGGAATAAAGCATCACGGGGCGCTGAAACTCGGCGGCCACTTCGCGCAGGATGTGGATGCTCTCGGCTTCCAGGGCTTCGAGATGGGTGAGAGTGCGGGGGCTCATGGGTGTACTATGGTCGAAAAGCAAGAATTTTGGCCGCGGATGAACGCAGATAAGAAAAAGACTTGGTTTTATCTGCGTTCATCTGCGTTCATCCGCGGCTAATAATCTTCTTTCTCATCTTAGGATATCACGAATCATGACTAAGCCTATCTGGATAGCGATGATTGCCCTTCCGTCATTGTTGGCGCAGGACGGCGCGATCTCCGCGGAACGCATTCGCGAGCATGACCGGTTCCTTTCGCTCGATCTGCTGGAAGGCCGCGGCGTGGGCCAGCGCGGCGGCGACCTCGCCACCGAGTATATCGCCACGCAGTTTGCTCTCGCTGGCGCGAAACCGGCGGGCGATAACGGCACGTACTTCCAGAAAGTCCCGCTGGTGGGCATCGAAACCCAGCCGGACGCCTCGTTGAGCGCGTCAGCCTCGGGTAAGACGGTCGACTTCCAGTGGCTGGACGATTTCGTGGGCGTCAGCCAGACCCAGCAGCCCGAGACGCGGTTCGAAGCGCAAGCCATTTTCGTGGGCCACGGGATCACCGCGCCGGAATTCCAATGGGACGACTTCAAGGGCGTCGACGTCACCGGCAAGCTGCTGGTGGTCTTCACCAACGAGCCGCCCTCCACCGACCCCAAGTTCTTCGACGGCCGGGCGCTCACCTACTACGGCCGCTGGGTCTATAAATATGAGGAAGCGGTGCGCCGGGGGGCGCGCGGGCTGGTGATCGTCCACACCACCGAGACCGCCGGATATGGCTGGGACGTGGTGCGCAGTTCGTGGGGGCGCGAGACGCCCTTCGTGAAACTGGCCGCGGGCGAGCCCAGCCTGTCACTGGCCGGGTGGATGACGCGGGAAGCCGGCGGGAAACTGCTGGCGCTGGCTGGCCAGAGCGTGGACCAATTGCTGGCCGCATCCGACCGGCCCGATTTCAAGCCGATTCCGCTGAACATTGAGATCCGCTGCCACTTGACGTCGAAAATCCGCGAACTGAACACGCGCAACGTGGCCGCAATCGTGCCCGGCAGCGACCCTGTCTTGAAGAATGAAGTGGTGATTTTCAGCGCGCACTGGGACCATCTGGGCATCGCCACGCCGGTGAACGGCGACGCCATTTACAACGGCGCCATCGACAACGCCAGCGGTTGCGCCATCCTGCTGGAGTTGGCGCGCGCGTGGGCCGCGCTGCCGCAGAAGCCCAAACGGTCGGCGCTGTTTCTGTCGGTGACGGCGGAAGAGGGCGGCTTGCGGGGCTCGGAATACTACGCCACGCACCCGCTGTTTCCAGCGGCGCAGACGGCCATCGATCTGAACTATGACGCGCTGTATCCGTGGGGCCGCGCCAAGGACGTGGTGATTACGGGCGCGGAGCGGACCACCGTGTGGCCGCTGGCGCAGCAGATCGCGTCGCGATTGAATCTGGAGGTGTCGCCGGACGATCAGCCGGAGCAGGGCCACTATTTCCGGTCGGACCATTTTTCCTTCGCGCATGCCGGGATTCCGGCGTTTTCGATTGGGCACGCCACCGAGTTCGCCGGGAAGCCGGAAGGGTACGGGCACCGGATGTGGGTGGAATACAACACCTATCACTACCATCACCCGTCGGACGAATTCCAGGCGGATTGGGATTTCACGGCGCTGGCGCAAGCGGCGGAGTACGGGTTCTTGTTGGGCCGCGATATTGCGAATCAGGAGAAGCTGCCGGGATGGCGTCCGGGGGACCAGTTCCATCGGTAAGGAGTATCCCACACGATGGTAAGGCTCGATCGCCCCTCTTTGTGGCCACAAGCCGAGTTGCGGTTGGTGTCTGAGAAGGAACTCCAGCAAACCATGGACCATACGTCCTCGGGCCGTTTATAATCGCATCTAGTTGCAGAATCACGAAGACCGCAGAGAAGGAGTCCGACTGAAAGATGAGACTACTCGTAGTTGATCCTCTCCGGCGAGGCGCGGCCGATCACGCGCGGGGCCAGTAATGGACGTAGAGTTTCTGACGCAGCCCGACACGCGTATCGGAGATCTCATTGACCTAGGTATCGCTCAATACGGTCCTCCGCTGGAATTGGTCATGGTGTCGGCGTTCGCCTCACTACGAACAGTGCTGAGGTTTAAGCCGAAGGTTGTTGAGATCAAGCTGGCTGGGGGTGAGGTGCGCTTAGTGCTGGGCGTGGATCTAGGCGGCACCAGCAAGGAGGTGCTGCAGGAAGCTGCGAGTTGGGAGGTGCCGGTCACCATTGTGAAAAACAGGATGTTTGGTATCACCTTCCATCCGAAGCTTTACCTGCTGCGTTGGCCCAACCGCGCCGAGATAATTGTGGGGTCGAGTAACTTTACCGACGGTGGATTCTACAGGAACTACGAGGCTTCCAGCCGTACCATATACGCCCTTCCGGACGACCAGCATGTCTTGGATAAGGCCTTGTCGGAACTCAAGCGATTTCTTCGACCAGTTGGTCCCACTGCCGCCTTACTGACGCCCGCCTACTTGAATTCCCTCCTGGCCATCACAGACATACCATCCGAAGCAGTTTCCCGCCGAATTCGCGCTGAGGGTATCCCGAAGCGACCCCCGCCAGGCATCTTCGGTTACGAGTCGATCCCAGCCGCGCCAAATCTGCATGGACTAGTGTCGCCTCCCGCAGTGATTACTCCGCTGCCCGCGGGGGAACCTGCGAGAACCGACAGCTTTGCGATTCAGGTCAGGGCTCACCACAACGGCGAGATTTTTCTCAGTGTGACGGCGGCACTGCAGAATCCAGTGTTTTTCAATTGGCCATTCAACGGCCACACGACACCCAAGAAAGCCGGAAACCCTTCATACCCGCAGATCAGTCCCGATCCCGTCGTGGACATTGTTGTGTTTGGGGCCGCCCCGGCGCCACTGCTGGCGCTCTCCGGCTACTCGTTGAACACCGTCTACTACGAAACGAAGAGCGAGATCCGAATTACGGCATCACCATTGGTTGGGGTGATGACGGATAGTTCCATTATGATCATGCGCCGCAGCGAGGCGGCCGAGCGGGACTACGACATCGTCATCCATTGTCCGGACAGCCCAAACTACCAGCGTTGGCTTGAGGCTTGCGGCCAACAGATGCCGGGAGGTGGCAAGGAGCCTCGCCGGTTCGGGTGGTTTTAGGTTTTCAGAAGCCGTAATACCACGTTCTCGGTAATCGCGTGCTTTTGGTGCCGCATGTTCTCAGTCGTGACCGATATGTCGATTCGTTCCATCCGCTCGAAGCCCGCCTCGACGGCGATCTCCTCGACCAAATCGGTCGTTGGTATTCGGAGTGATTCCCCCCCGAGCATGGTCCGGTTGTCGCCGATAACGATCATTGCCTCGGCGCGAGGCTTGCAAAGGGCGTGCACGTTTTTTAGTGCAGCACTCATGTCTAGCAGGTAACGTGTCATCAGCGCCGGCATGTTCTGTTTCCGAAACCCGGCGTCTCTGTCGTTGGCCAAGCGCGCTCGCATCTCAGACAGGAACGCCCGGCCCACGGGTGACAGCCCGGCTGCTTTAGGAGACAGGTCGTCGACTCGGCGTCGCTCACCTGTTGAGATCTCGCGACTTCCCGTCAATCCGTTATCCAATGGCCTGCGTGCGGAACTTGATAGTCCGAACAGCGTAAGCAGCGACAGGCGGTCCGTATCGATGTAGGGCAGCGCTGTTGCATAGGGGGGGCTGGTGAGCACGAGATCCACTGACTCTGGCGTCAAGCCCAGGCGCTCGAAGGTGGTTGGATTTCGGTTGTCACCCTCCAATGCTCGTGCCGGTCGGAAACGGCAGGGGGCGCGTCCGCGAACACGCCAGAATTTTTCTAGTCTGCCAAATTGGACGAGAAGCTGCTCCCCAAACAGTTCGAGGACGCTGGCGTCCTGCATTAGCTCCTTACGATATCGAATCCGTAAGTCTGAAGGATCCTGTTGAGAAATGTCTCGGACGACACTGCTCAATACGATTTCTAGGAAGTCACGGATCGGGCCCCCACTGGTCTTTCGGATGGTCTTCAACAGCCAGTTCATCTTGGCAATCACGGGGGCCGGGAACCAGCGCCCTAATTCCTCCAAGCAGTCCTTTGCGAACTCTGACCCATCAATTGGGAGACGATCAGGCGGCGAACTGATAGCGTCCTGCACGGTCGTGACCACCTCTGTCATGACGTCTGGGTCCGTGTCCAGTATCTCGGTCTTGGCCCGCGCGATTTTCGCCGCGAGGGGGTGCATGTCGCAGCCGTAGCTGGCGAAACCGTTGAGATAACCCTCCAGTAAGGTGGTACCGCTGCCGCAGAATGGGTCCAACAGAATCGCACCCTCCCTTAGACAGGGCAGGTTAAGCAGGCCCTTGGCTAGTTGAGGGTAGAATTTCCCTTTGTAGGGATGTAGGCCATGGGTCACGTACTTCGGGTCCTTTCGGGCGGCCGGGTTCGCCGCCCCACCGTTCTCGAGCGTCGCCTGCCAAGTTGGTTCGGGTGCAAGCCCAGTCGCGGCAACAGAGTGGCTGAACGCGAGCCTTCGGAACCCGCCTAGTTCGGCGAGCCCCGCCACGACAGAAAGCGGACCTTCCGTGTTTTGGGTCTCCTTGCCCTCGGTCGGCACGCCCGCCTCGCGCAGCCGCAATATCCGTTCGTAGGGCCACAGTTTGTAAGGCGGAGGCCCTAACGTCACTCGCGCGCCGTTCGGTCGCCGACGCATTACCACGATGCGCTCACTGGTAGCTCGGCGCCCAGCGTGCGCGAACGACCGCTTCGTCGCGTGGACCGGGCGATTAAAGACGCAGCACGCGTCGAAGCCCAACTCCTCGGCCACCTCGACCAAGCCGGTCGCCGGGTCATGGCGCTCGCCCTCGTAAACGGAATCGCCGAGGACAAGCGCTGCATAGCGGCCTGGACGCAGCACCCTGGCCATCGTGGCGACGGCCTTGCGAAGGTCGGTGAAGTAACTGTCGAAGCCACTCTGCTCGCGCTGATGCTTCAGATGCGAACCGATCTCCACGTGGCTGAGCTCTACCGGGTCGAATCCGAGCCAAAGGAGCCGGAACCGGTGGTACAAGTGGTAGTCGGTAGCGTTACCGTAGGGGGGAGAAGTCACGATTAGGTCCACAGACCCATCTGGGATCTTGTCCGGCCCGAGGTTACGAAAGTCGCCGCAAAGGAACCGGGAGATGCCGTAGCGCGTGACAGCCTCGCTCTCTGCGATAGCCTCAATCACTGACCTGAGTTCCTTCAGGTAGCGGCGCAGGGTCTCCCCCACTGGGACCTTGCGAGGTACGCTTTTGTAGCGCGTCTCGGAGTCCTGGAAGGAAGCCCGAATCGCGATTCTGGAGAGCGCCACGAGCGCCACGTCTTGCGCAGTCGGCGTTTCCAAGCCCGTGATGCGTGCTTTAATCAGACACAACTCGCCGAAGGCTGAGTCGGCAAACCACTTGTCCCGATTTGGGATATCTGGTCCGTACCTTTGATATAGAGTGACGAGCCGCTGGGAGTCGAGCGGTAATGCTTGGAGTTCTGCCGCTAATGCCGCGTGCATCCCGTAAAGCTCATGCGCAGTGGCTCGGTCGACGCACGCCGTCTTTGCGCGGCCTATCAGTGCTGAGAGTGGGTTGGCATCAACGCTTACTGCCCGGCGCCCTAGTCTTACGGCCTCAAGGGCCGTCGTTCCGCTCCCCCCGAAAGGATCTAAGACGAGCTCGCCACGGACACTCAACCGGCATATGAGTGTCCCAGGTATCTGGGGGATGAATTTTGCTGGATATGGGTGAATGTCGTGAGCAAGGAACCCAGTATTGTCGTCCACGAACGACCAGTCAAGCTCCCTGAGTGAGGTGAAGACGTCTCGCGGATCTAGCAGGAAGATAGCCTTCTCCGTGTATGTGGGCAGGGCGTCTTCTCCCACGTCGAAAAGGCCCCGGAGTTGCAGGGGAAGTATGGGCAGGGAGTGAGCCATTGATCTGGGTTATATCATGAACCCCAGATTATTGAAAGCAGTATTTCGCCCGGTACCCGCGAAAATATACCTGGGTTTGCAGTCAAAAGTTACTCACAGGCGAACAAAATGTTGCGGCCTTGGGCCGCAATCGGGGGCGCTTCGCGCGGCAGAGAAAACCCAACAGGGTTCATCACCAGACCGTTCCCACGCTCAGTGTACGTGCGGTGGACTTCCCAAAGCCCTCGCCCACCTCGTCAAAGCCGAAGCCCTAGTCCAAGCTACTGGCTACGACCGCCGCGACCCAGAAATCGCGAAACTCAAAGCCGACGTAGCTGCTCAATAACCCAGCGCCGCTCGATTCTGCGTCCACCAGCCCTTCCAAAACGCCAATAATTTGGCTTCGTTCCGAGATACCGCCGCCTCCCCCATGGCGAAATTCGCCATCGTCTCCTGAGTCTTATAGACCGCGGTCGCCGGCATCTGCAAATAAGCCAGACTCGGCACGCCCGCGGGAGTCTGCACCGGCAGCCCGTTCGCGAACGCGCTGACGCCGCCGATCCCCTCGGCGCGCAGCTTGAGATCCGGGTCGTCCATAAGGGCAGCCAGATACGGCAATGCCTCCACCGTGTGAATCGACCGCAAAGCGAACGCCGTCACCTCCCGGAACGCCCCGCGCGAGTCCAACGCGGCCTGCCCCAAGACCGCAATCGACGGCGCATCGGCCGCGCGGAAGTCGTCCCGAATGCTCAACATCAGCACTCCCGTTTCCAGCGGACAGCTTGCGAACAAGGATGCCGGCGCCAGCATCGCCGTACTCAAGGCATCCACGCTGCCTTGGCGGATTAACCCGGCCAGCCCTAAAATCCTCCGATTCCCCGACCGAGACGCCGCCAATCGCCGATACAGCACTCCCAGCACCGGCGAGCCCAGTTGATCCAAGATCCCGCGGTGCAAGTCGATCGTCCATGCGCCGTTGCCGCCTTCGATCGCCGCGCTCACCTCGGACGCGATCTTGTCGTTCAGGGACGCCGTTGCCGCATAGCTGTAGGCGCTCGCAATCGGCCCGCGCGGGACGGCGATAAACGTCTGATTGAAGGAAATGCCCCCCTGCATCACGGAGAGAAGCTGCCAGCCGCCGGGCGAGCTTTTGAAAAACCAGAGGCCGCTGCCGGTTGGAGCCGGCTCCGAGTCGGGCGAGGCGCCGAGAATTCCCGGCTGCCACGTCCAAACCGCCGAAATCGAAGTGCCGGCGAGACCCGCGTCGCCCTTCAACACCCGGGTCACGGTCATCGTGACCGCCAGCACCGTGCCGGCATTCGACAATCCGGTGGGGTCGGCCACCACCACCAGGTCGGCGCTTCGGCCCAGATCGGCCAAGGAGTTCCAGCCCACCAGATTGGCGGACGCCGTGCCGGCCGCCAGCAAAAGCAAGATTCCGAGATTCCTCATGCTCTCTCCTTATATATGCTATGACGTCGCGGGAACGGCCCTTTCGCCCTTTGGGAGCTTTATTTTTGACGAATTCCGCACCACGCCTTCACAGTGTGAGACCAATTCACGGGATTGACCCCCCCCATGATTCGATCTAGAATAGGCTCAGCCCTGTCCAAAGGAAGCGGTGTGCCGTATGAAAGCTACTCGCCTTTCGATTTTCTGCATCGCCGTGTCGCTCCTGGTGTGTGCGTTCGCTCTGGCGCAGCAGGTGGCGCAGCAGGACGATCCCACCAAGAAGGCCGACACCAAGAAGACCGACGCCAAAAAGCCCGCGGAGACCAACGCCCGGCCCATGACCGATAAGGAGCGCAAGGCCAAAGACAAGCAACTGCGCAAAGAGCTGGCCACCCCTTACCGGAAATGGTTGAACGAGGACGTAGCGTATATCATCACCGACGAGGAACGGTCCGCCTTCATGCGTCTGCAGACGGACGAGGAGCGCGAGACCTTCATCGAGAACTTCTGGCTGCGCCGCGACCCATCCCCGGACACCGTCGAGAACGAGTTCAAGGAAGAGCACTACCGCCGCATCGCGTACGCCAACGAACACTACGCCTCCGGCATCCCCGGATGGAAGACCGATCGCGGCCGCATCTATATTACCTACGGACCGGCGGACGAAATCGACGATCACTCCTCGGGCGGCAGCTACGAACGGCCTCCCGAAGAGGGTGGCGGCGAAACGTCCACCTTCCCCTTCCAGCAATGGCGCTATCGCTACATTGAAGGCGTCGGCACCAACGTCATCATCGAGTTCGTGGATCCCACCATGTCGGGCGAGTTTCACATGACCATGGATCCCTCCGAAAAGGACGCCCTGCTGTACGTCCCCAACGCCGGTCTCACCATCCTGGAACAGATGGGGATGAGCGATAAGACGGCGCGCTTTAACAACAGCGACGGCACGCACATGGCGCAGCCGCTGGGCGGGCAGCCGGAGAGCATGAACGAATTCACCCGGCTGGAGCAGTTCGTCAATCTGCAGAAGCCGCCCCACATTAAGTTCACGGACCTGGAATCCCAGATCGATTCGCGCATCACCTTCAATATCCTGCCGATGAAGGTGCGCGTGGATTTCTTCCCGGTGACGGATGCTTCCGTGATGACCTACGTGACGGTGCAGTTCGACAACAAAGACTTGCAGTTGAAGAACAAAGACGGCGTTTCGTCGGCCAATATCCATGTATTCGGGGAGTTCACTACCATCAGCCGCAAGGTGGTCCAGACTTTTGAAGAAGATCTGGTGATCGATGGCGGACCCAAACAATACCTCACGGATTGGGCGCAACACAAGTCGATCGGCCAGAAAACCGTGCCTTTGAAGCCGGGCACGTACCGCCTGGCGGTGGTCTGCAAGGACCAGGTGGGCGGCAATATTAACAATTGGGAACAGACGGTTACGGTTCCGCGGCTCGACCCCGACACGCTTTCCACCAGCACCTTGATTTTGGCCGACTTGATTGAGAAAGTTCCCTTGCGGGGCATCGGGACCGGTCAGTTCGTAATTGGCGGCTCCAAGGTCCGCCCGCGCATCGGAGACGTTTTCCGGCGCGACGAAACGCTTGGTATCTACATGAAAATGTATAACTTCGGCGTTGAGGAACAGACCCGGAAGCCACAGGGCGAAGTCCAGTACGAAGTAGTCAAAACCGGTTCCGCCGAGCCAATTGTCACTCTCACGGAGGATGTGGCCAAGATTCCGGACTCTTCGGGGAGCCAAGTGACGGTGGAAAAATTCCTGCGGCTGGAAAAGTTTGCGCCTGGTTCGTACACGTTACGGCTTAAAATCACCGACAAAAACCGTAATCAGGTGCTCACACGTTCCGCCCAATTTACGGTAACCTAGGAATTTGCGGGTTCAACCCGTGTTCGCGGCCGTCTGATGTCAAAGGCGAAGACGCACAAAACGCTTACCGCTCTGGCGATGGGAATTTTCTGCCTTGCCGGTGTTGGGGATAGTTTCGCCGCCACGCCCTTAAAGCTGTCGGGCGCCATTAGCGGCACGGTGCAGAACTCCCTCGGCGTCCCGCAGTTGGGCGCCACGGTGCAGTTGTATAATCGCCAGGAACACCCCATTCAGCGGGTCCTCACGGACTCGAGCGGCCGCTTCCAATTCGCGGGGCTGGTTCCCGATCATTACTCGGTAAGGGTCACGCTGGCGGCGTTTTTCCCGGCCATCAAGAAGGACATCCTGGTGCAGCCGGGAACGCAGAGCCTGATGGCGGTCCACCTGAGCGGCTTTTTCAGCACCATCCAACTGGCGTATCCGTCGATGGAAAATGGCAGCCTGATGACCGACGACTGGAAATGGGTCCTGCGCACCGCTACCGCCACCCGTCCGGTGATGCGCTTCGCCGGCGGCCAGGACACCGAAGACAGCGACCCGTCGGCCCGCGCGCCGCTATTCTCCGGCACGCGTGGCATCCTCACAGTCTCGGCGGGCGAAGGCGGGACGGCCACCGGCGTAGCCAACCAGGCGGATATGGGGACGGCCTTCGCGCTGGCGACTTCGATCTTTGGCAGCAACACGCTGCAGGTGAGCGGCAACGTGGGATACGGTTCCCCGACCGGCGTGCCCGCGGCCGCGTTCCGCACCACGTACAGCCGCGACGTGATGGGGGGCAGTCCGGTGGTCTCGCTGACCATGCGCCAGTTGTTCCTGCCGGGGCGTCTGGCGGCGGCCATGTCGGGCGCGGAGAATGCGCTGCCCATGCTGCGGACCATGTCGGGGAGCTTCGACGACCACACCAAGCTCAGCGACGATATAACCCTGCGGTATGGCGTCACCATGGACAGCGTGACGTTTCTCGACCGTCTGAATTACTTGAGCCCGTACGCCCGGTTGACCTACGCATTGGGAAACGGGGCCGAACTGGACGTGACCTTCACGTCCGGCAATGCCCGGCCGGAGCTGGCCGGGGGGGCCTCGGACAATGCCGACCTGCAAGGCGATTTGACCGCTCTGGGGTTGTTCCCCCTGATTTCCGTCCGCAACGCCACGACGCGGGTGCAGCGTGGCGATGAGTATGAGGCCACTTACTCCCGCAAGGTGGGCACGCGGACCTACAGCGCTACCCTCTATCACGAATCGGTGACCAACGTGGCGCTGAACTTGGTGGGACCGGCGGGTGGGATCGCGGGCGTGGATATTCTGCCGGATGTCTTCTCCGACAGCTCGATTTTCGACGCTGGCAATTTTCAAAGCACGGGCTACACCGGGGCGGTCACGCAAAATCTGGGTGAGCACGTTTCGGTGACGGTGATGTATGGGAGCGAGGGTGCGCTGAGCGCGGACAATCGCGCCCTGGTTACCGGCAGCCCGGAGGAATTGCGGACGCTGCTGCACGAGGCCCAGCGGCACGCGGCCACTTCGCGAGTTTCGGCCACGGTACCGTGGACCGGAACGCACATGGTCGCCAGCTACCAGTGGGCCGCCGACCAGCGGTGGGCCACTCCGGGGAACGCGTACAGCACGCAATCGTTCCGTCCCATGCCGGGGTTGAATCTTCACATCCGGCAGCCCATTCCGGGCTTTGGCAGGCGAGTGGAGGCCACTGCCGACGTCCTGAATATGCTCGCGCAGGGCTACTTGCCGGTGGCCATGGTGGACGGCCAGCGATTGATGCTGATCGAAACGGCGCGCACTCTGCGAGCCGGTCTGGCGTTCATCTTCTAGTTTCTTTTGCGCCTAGACTCCCACGTCTGTTTTTCCGAGAGCCATCCGCCGGAGCACTTGCGGGCCATCCTGGAACGCAATCGATTCGACGGCGCCATCCTGGTAGTGGAGGGGCCGGAACTGCCCGCGGTCGAACCGCATATCCGTGGTTTGGTGGTGCGCAGCGGCTCCGCGGATCCCGCTATGCTCGACCGGTACCAGCAACACGCGGCCTTCCGCGGGATCGGCTGTTCGCTGCGGCACGGGGTCCCCGCAGTGGCGGACGAGTTGGCGCGGCGCGGCATTCCGCTGGATGTGGAGATGCGGACGGGCGATTTCCCGGCGCTTCTACGTCTGGCGGAGCGCCTGCCCGATCTGCGTCTGGCCATCGGCCATCTGGGCCGCCCGGCGTTCCATGAGGGACCCACGGACCAGTGGCTGCGCGGCATGGAACGGGCCGCGTGCCTGCCGCGGATCTTCTGCAAGATCAGCGGTTTGCTGACGGAAGTGGAGCGGCTGCCTTGGCCGGCGGCGCTCCTTCGGCCGTTCGTGCAACATGCCCTCGCGGTTTTCGGGCCGGGGCGCCTGATGTTCGGCAGCGAGTGGCCGCGGCGGTTGCCGGATGTCACCTGGAAAGAGAGTCTGGCCGCCTTCACCCAATCGATCGGCGCGCACTCCCTGGAAGTACGGGAGCAACTGCTGGGCGGCACGGCGCGGGGTTTCTACGGAATCTAGGGTTCGGCGCGACCGCTGCCAGCGGAAAGGGTCCGAGGTACGGCGGGCATCGTTCGTACGCATCCTTGCGGTGAGCGATTCGCGTTATATCCACACTTCTTCTTCTGTCAGCAATCGCGTAGACCCCGCGGTAGTTTCCCACGCGAATCCTCCAGCGGTCTTTATAACCATGCAGCTTCTTGCAGCCGGCGGGACGCGGATTCCCGGCCAGTTCGCGAATCCCGGGAAGCACCCGGCCTATTGCATCCGAGGGCAAATCCCTCAAGATGGGTATGTGCTTGACTCAGGTAGCCCTTTGGCCGCCACCATTGGTAGCGGCCACGCGATGCCTACGGGCACAAGATCTTGTGGTGACCTGAGTGAAGCACACACCCGTCTCCCTCAATTCCTTTTTGGCGGTGGCCGCAAAGGTAACGAGGTATTCCGTCACTCCAGTTTGCCGAGTGCACGCAATTCCGCTTCCACCTCGGCCAACGTGAAGCGCGGCTCACGGCTTCGCGCTTCCGAGACTGCCCCATCTTCGATGTCCTCGGCCAGCATCGCGAGCGCCGTGACAATCACACCATTCGAGTTATGAAACGCGCCCGACTGAATCGCCAAGTCGATCATGCGCTGCTGCTCGGGTTTCAGGTCAATTACCATGGGGCAGTGTCCTTCCGAAGGAGTCTCTTTATCCCCCTACGCTACTATCGCCGCGAGTCCGTGTCAGGAATCCAGTACCACAAAATGTCCTTTATGCTAGATTATGCTAGATAATCCGCCCCGGTGCGGGCCGTGACTACCCCTACCTTCTTTGCGGCGGCTGCAGCAGCCTGCGCGGCAGCTTGGAAAAATGGACCATCCGCTCCACCAGTGGGATCAAACGACGCACCGTCTTGCCATGGAACACCAGGCTTCCCGCCACCAGCGCCGGATGCGGAATGGTGATGCAGCAGCGCGAGCAGATGTCCACTTCGCCGCCTCGTCCCGTGGCGTGCAGGCGGCGCATTTCCTGGATGGGCGCGGCATTCCAAATTTCCAGCAGCGGCTTCTCTTGGATGTTGGCCAGGGGCGCGCCATCCAGCATGTAGCTCTGGCAGCAAGGATACACGTCGCCATTCTGTTTGACGTAGAGCGGCCCGCGCCAGAGGTAGTGGCAGGGGTGCTTCCAGTCTTCCGCCGCGTGAGCGGCCGGGCCGATGACGTTGGTCTCGTCCTGCTTGATGCGCACCTGGTCGATGCCGGGGATGGCGCTCCAGAAGGCCATGAAATCGCCCACTTCGGCGGCGTTTCCCGCCATGCACACCATCTGCACCACCACTTGCAGCTTGGATCGCCGCTCGTGCTTCAGGCGGGCGAAGCGCACGAAGTTGTCGCGGACTTTCTCGAAGTTGGCGCCCTTTCGATAGAACTCAAAAGTCTCTTTCTTAGCGCCGTCGAAGCTGAGGGTCATCTGGTCGAGGGGCGAATCGAGGATGCGGGTGGCGTTGCGTTCGTCGAGGAACGTGCCGTTGGTGGAAAGCAGCGCGGAGATGCTGTGGCGATGGCAGAACTCGATGCGCTCGAAAATGTGCGGGTCCATGAAGGGCTCGCCGAGGCCGATCAGCATCATGTGTTCGGCGGTGCTGCCGGCTTCGCGCACCAGACGTTCGAAGACCTCGCCGGACATGTCGGCTTTGGGCTGTTTGTGGGTCTCGCGGGGACACATGGGGCAATACAGGTTGCATTTGGCGGTGGTCTCCACGATATATTCCACCGGCAGGGCCGCTACCCGGGGCCGGCGCGCCAGGTAGGCCCACAATAATTTGGCGCGATTCCAGGCCCTCATTCTTTTTATTGTAGCTGGCGGGTGATAGGCGGAATCAAATAGCTGGTGGATCGACGGGTTCGCAAGCTGAATAACGCCGCGGAATGGAACGAAAGACGGATGTGGCGGCGTATATACGAGAGATCGAGGAGCTGACAGCGTGAATATCACCATTTCGGGCGCATCGGGATTGATCGGGCGCCGCCTGCTGAAGGTTTTGGCCAAGGACGGCCACGTGCTGACCGCCCTCAGCCGCCATGCCGGCACCAATCTTCCGCCGGGCGTGCGGCTTTCCGTGTGGGATCCGGTGAAGGGCGAAGCGCCCGCCGACGGCTTGCGGGACGCCGACGCCGTGATCCACCTGGCCGGCACGCCGGTGGCCCAGCGGTGGAACGCGCAGGTGAAGCGGGACATCCGCGAGAGCCGAGTGGCGGGGACCCGCAATCTGGTGCAGGGCATCTCGAAGCTGACGCGGAAGCCACAGGTTCTGGTCTGCGCCTCGGCGATCGGCTACTACGGTTCGCGCGGCGACGAAGTGTTGGCGGAATCGGCCGCGCCCGGCAGCGACTATCTTTCCGAGGTCTGCGTGGCATGGGAGAAGGAAGCGCGGTCCGCCGAAGCTTTGGGGATGCGGGTGGTGCGGGTGCGCACGGGCGTGGTGTTGGACGCGCGTGGCGGCGCGCTGCCACGGATGCTGCCGCCGTTCCGCATGGGCGTGGGCGGGAAACTGGGGAGCGGGAAACACTGGATGTCGTGGATTCACCTGGACGATCTGGCGGCGCTGTTTCAGTTCGCCTTGGTGAAACCAGTGAGCGGCGCGGTCAACGGGGTGGCGCCGAATCCGGTTACCAATGCCGAGTTTACCCGGACGCTGGCGGCGGCCGTGCACCGGCCGGCCATTTTCCCGGTTCCGGGTTTTGCGCTGCGTCTGCTGTTCGGAGAGATGAGCGAGATCCTGCTGGCGAGCCAGCGGGCGGCTCCGAAAGCCGCGGAATCGGCGGGGTTTACGTTCCGATTCCCGCAACTGGCGGGGGCGTTGGCGGATGTGCTGAAGGGGTAGCGCTGGGGCATCTTTTGGCTTGATTCGCCAAATCTTCGCCTTTTGTCAAGGAGTTTATCTGCCTGAAATAACAATGGCTTGCAAGATGAGAAGCACTTTGCTACAGTAACAATAGCAATGGGTTCTGCAAGAACGATCCGTTCTTGCAGAAAGATGAATGAAGCACCCTCAGATAAAATTCGGATCGAATACGTCAAGAGCCATTTTTTCCGCTTGGTGCGCGCCGATGGTGCCATTGGCGGAACAAGCCCAAGGCTAGAACTCTTCATAACCTTCTACAACGAACGCTTCCCTATTCCTAGGGTTCTCACGTATGAGGCAACTCCAGAGGGAGCCCCCGGCGAAGAGATTCGCTCTGAACGAGAATCAAAAGAGGGGATAATCCGGGAAGCCGAGGTCGGAATCACTATGGACCTTCCGACTGCAAAGTCGTTCGCATTCTGGATTAACGAAAAAGTTGCCGAACTTGAAAAGACTAGGGAACGCGTCCTGTCTGGTCGGACCGAGCATGAGGAGGTCAAAGGATGAGCGCTGGCGCAACATTCTGGCAGAACACTTTGAGCGCGACGCCCTATCGTGTGGCACCATGCACCATGCGGCTCCCTCTGTCCCTCCATCGCATTCTCGACTTGTTGGCTGAAAACGGAGAGGATGACTACGGCGCTATTGGGCCTTCCCAATTTGCATTTTGGCGAGCCTTCAGGCTTATATCTAGTTCCATTGAGATCCTTGGCGAGGATTTTCCGTGCTCCCCTGCGGTGGATTCACAAGGCGGCATCAGGGTGACATGGAAGCGTGGCGACAGACGGGTTAAGCTCGTCTGTCCTGCAACCCGCGAAGCGCCAATGTACGTTTACTATTCCTCCCCGTCAGGAAACGGGCTGCGCAACGAAAGTATAACCGCTACGGATCTTGCCGATAGGATTTACTGGCTCATCAACCGTGAACCCGCAACCTTCGCCTGATCCGCCGTGCAGCACGATTGCATACCGAACCATCCGCCGTAAGGACTGGTTCGACCCAGACGATGACTTAAGAGTTAAAGCAGATGCCTTCATGCGCCGTCGTCCACGGATAAAGGCAGATCGTACCCATGACCCCGGCGATGACGACGGCCTTTCGGTTTACGACTCATTCCATATTGAGAGGCGATCCTGTATTGAAAGCGAACGGAGTTGTCACGGCGTCGCGACACTGCATGTCGGGACGCTTCGCGATCTTGGCCTCACCGTGATTAGGGACCCAGAGAATCACCAAAAGCTATTGATACCCGATATGCCGCTGGAAAATCCTAATGATGCCGCACAGGAAGCACTCCTCGATGCCGTGGCCGACACCGCCCGTATTGTTGAGCGATGCAAATGGAAAAAGCCTGATTGAATCGTCAACGCACCTTTTAGGACCTTTCAGGGGGTGCTTAACCGATCTGGGGGTTCAGCGGGGAAACGGCCATCCCTGAAGGCTCGGTTCGGCTTCCTGACCGTCACCCTTCGGAAACGGGTTGTTGATTCTAGGCAAGTTCCAAGCCGCGCCCGTTTAGCGATCAGCGCCGCGGGAAGGATTTTCGGCGACTGCCCCCAAGACGGTTAAGCACCCCCTTTCAGGCACTACCGGGCCGCAACACACAGACTGACGTATAATAGGAACAGCAACCTGGAGAGCCCTCGTGTCACCACGCACCTTCATTCGCCTTTTCACGCAAATTCAGCTACTGCCCGTGATGGAGAACGGCGAGGAAACGCTCGTCGGCGGGCAAGCCGTGATGGAAGGGGTCATGATGCGGGCGCCCCACAGCTATTGCGTGGCGGTGCGCAAGGCGAGCGGCGAAATCGTCACCGAGCAGATGCCCCTGGCCCGGATCTCCGAAACTCATAAGATCTTCAAATTGCCGATTTTCCGCGGCGTGGGCACGCTCTACCAAGCCATGAAGCTGGGAATCAAGGCGCTGCGTTTCTCCACCAACGCCGCGCTCGACGACCCGAGCATTCCCGAAGAAAAGCGCATCGGCGAGATTCCTACCTGGGCCATCGCCGGCCCGTTGCTGTTTTCTCTGGCGTCCTTCATTTTCCTGTACAAGTTCATGCCGCTGCTGCTGGTGACCCGGCTGGCGAAAATCTACCCGGTGCTCTCCGGACGCGTGGCCTTCAACCTGGCCGATGGGGCCATCCGCATCGTCATCTTTCTGTCGTTTCTGTACATCCTCTCGCGCATGAAGGATATCCGCCGCATGTTTCAATATCACGGGGCGGAGCATAAAGTGGTCTTCAATTTCGAATCGGGCCAAGCGGTCAACGTGGCCAACGCGCAGAAATTCTCCACCTTCCACCCGCGGTGCGGCACCAGCTTCCTGTTCGTGATGATGATTCTGGCGATGCCGGTCTACACCCTGATCCCGTTCGACAATTTTGCCGCCAAGTTGGTCTGCCGCATCCTATTGCTCCCGCTGATTGTGGGGGTGAGCTACGAATTGGTCCGCTTCGCAGCCAAGCGGCGCGGCTCCTTCCTGGCCACCATCACGGCGCCTGGCCTGTGGCTGCAGCGTATCACCACCAAGCAACCTTCCGACGATCAGGCCGCCATCGCGATTGCCGCGCTGGAAGGCGCCATGACGCTCGAAAAGTCGCAGGGCGGCGAGCTGGTCATCGCCTAAGAAAATGTCCATGCAATTCGCTCAGAAGCTCGAGCAGCTCGAAAAGCGCTCCGACGAGCTCACCCAACTCATGGCCGATCCAGCCGTCATCAGCGACGCGGACCAGTACCGCAAGGTCACCAAAGAGCAGGCCGAACTCTCGGAAATCGTGGGCAAGTACCGCGAATGGAAGGACGTGGAGGATTCACTCTCGCAGGCGCGAGCCATGCTCCAGGAGCAAGATCCCGACCTGCGCGCGATGGCCGAGGAAGAAGTGGTCCAGTTGGAACCGGCGTTGGCCAAGCTCGACGAAGAGATCAAGTTCCTGCTGCTGCCCAAGGATCCCAAAGACGAGAAGAACGTGGTGCTCGAAATCCGCGCCGGCACGGGCGGCGACGAAGCCACGCTCTTCGTGGCGGAAGTCTTCCGCATGTATTCGCGCTACGCCGAATCGCAGCACTGGAAGATGGAAGTGATGTCCACCAGCGAATCGGCCGTGGGCGGGATGAAGGAAGTGATCGCCCTGGTGAGCGGCAATAAGGTTTACAGCAAGCTGAGATACGAGAGCGGCGGGCACCGCGTGCAGCGCGTGCCGGTTACCGAGCAGCAAGGCCGCGTGCACACCTCGGCGATTACGGTGGCCGTTTTGCCGGAAGCGGATGAAGTGGAAGTCAAAATCGAACCAAAGGATATCCGCATCGACACGTTCTGCTCTTCGGGCCCCGGCGGGCAATCGGTGAACACCACTTACTCGGCGGTACGCATCACGCACTTGCCTACCGGCCTGGTGGTGTCCTGCCAGGACGAAAAATCGCAGATCAAGAATCGCGCCAAGGCCGAGCGCGTGCTGCGTTCGCGGCTGTACGAGTTGGAACTGGAGAAGCAGCAGGCGGAGGTGGGCGCCGAGCGGCGCAGCATGGTGGGCACGGGCGACCGCAGCGAAAAGATCCGCACCTATAACTTCCCGCAGAACCGCGTCACCGATCACCGCATCAATTTCACCTTGCACCAGCTTGATTTCGTGATGGATGGCAAGCTCGACCCGGTGATCGACGCGCTGATCGATTACTACCGAAACCAACAAGCGTCATGACCCTGCGGACGGCGCTGCTTCAGGGCACTCAACTGCTCGACGAGGCCACCGTTCCGGTCCCGCGGCTCACTGCCGAGGTGCTGCTCTCGCATGCGTTGGGATGCGAGCGCGTGTACCTCTACGCGCATCCCGAGCAGGAATTGCGAGAGGTGGAATGGCTGCATTACGGCCGCTACCTGCACGAGCGCCTGAAGGGCAAACCGACCCAATACATCACCAAACGCCAGGAATTCTACGGCCGCGACTTCCGCGTGACGCCCGACGTGCTGATTCCGCGACCCGAGACCGAGCATGTGGTCGAGGTTGCTTTGGCGGTGGCTCGCGATGCCCGGCGGATGGTCGATGTGGGCACCGGCTCGGGAGCGCTGGCGGTAACGCTGCAATTGGAGACGGGCGCGGCCGTATTCGCCACCGATATTTCGGCTGCCGCCGCCGCGGTGTCAGCCGGGAACGCCCAGCGACTGGGCGCCCGCGTGGGGATCGTGGTGTGCGACCTGCTGTCGGGAATCGCCGATCGATCGATGGACCTGATCGTATCGAATCCTCCGTACGTACCTCTGGCCGACAAGCACGGACTGCAGCGCGAGGTCCGCGACTGGGAACCGCACGTTGCGCTGTTCGCCGGCGAGAGCGGCTTCGAGCTTTACGAGCGGATTGTCGCCGATGCCCCGCGCGTGCTCGCTCCCGGTGGCTGGCTGGTGATGGAGTTGGGCTTCACGAGTATGAATCATGTGTCCGCGCTGCTGCGGGAGTGGGACGAAGTTCGCGTGGAGCCGGACCTGGCCGGCATTCCGCGAGTGATCGCCGCGCGGAAATGACGGGCGATCCATTCTTGCAGGCGGCCATCGAACAGGCCCGGAAGAGCCTTGCGGAGGACGGAATTCCGATCGCCTCCGTGCTGGTGCACGAGGGGCGGATCATCGGACGGGGCCATAACTGCCGCGTGCAGACCGGCAGCCCCATCGACCATGGCGAAATGAATTGCCTGCGCAATGCCGGACGTCTTCCGGCCAGTGTGTACCGCAACTGCACCATCTACCCCAAAAACGGCAACTGAACAGGCTGCTTGCGGCCAAGAGGGTGACTCAGTTGGATTTACGACTGCTGCGCATTTCACCCTTCGGGTGAGAACCCGCTTTTTTCCAATCGCTTGCGGACATAGAAGTTCAGATCTCCTGATCTCGTCCCCGCAATTCCCGTGAAACCTGGAAATCGGATTGGCCTCAGATTTCGACCCCCGACCTCAGGGAAGCTGGCTGGCCGAGGCCGGCCCGATTCTGCGGTTTGCTTCCTGACCCGTTCTCGATAAGCAACAAGATCACACCCACGTTTTCCATGTGAGGCGATAGGCCCAATGAATTCAATAGCGTAAAGAGACGTTAAGCCGTTAATGAGCCCGAGAATCCTGATGCCATCCCGGGGCTGTACGGGATCAGGAA
>Ga0182018_10001332_pt1 | contig 28372 bp, 28 predicted proteins | sample 812P2MmetaG_FD_120490 | JGI IMG/M metagenome (GOLD analysis project Ga0182018, IMG submission 120490) | Permafrost microbial communities from Stordalen Mire, Sweden - 812P2M metaG | ecosystem: Environmental > Terrestrial > Soil > Wetlands > Permafrost | place: Sweden: Stordalen | collected...
GCGGAAGCGACAAAGCCGAGCGGAGCGCCGACCACGAATTGCCTTTGGTCAACACTGTCAGGGATGTCCCCGAACACCTGTCAACCATGTCCCCGGTCCAAACAACGAGCCGGGCCATGACGGCTTTGGTAACGGCGGCGAAGCGTCAATTTCCTTGTTAGCGCAGCGAAGCAACCTCCCTGTCCCCCACTGATGGAGATCGCTTCGCCCAGCCGATCAAGCCGGAGGCATGCTTCGCTCGGAATGACGGGAGTGCCTTAGCTGTTCGACAACCGAAACGTCGCTTCGGTCTTCGAGCGCAATTCGTCGATCGTCACCTCGGGCGCCATTTCCAGCAGGCGCAAATCGCCATCGTGACCCTTCTCCGGAACCTCGAACACGCCGAGATCGGTGATGATCAGGTCAACCACGCCGGCGCCGGTCAGCGGCAGGTCGCAGCGCTTCAGCAGTTTGGGTTTGCCGCCCGCGGTGTGTTCCATTAACACCACGACCCGGCGCACGCCGGCGACGAGGTCCATGGCGCCGCCCATGCCCTTGACCATCTTCCCCGGGATCATCCAGTTCGCCAGATCGCCGTTCTGCGCCACCTGCAACGCGCCGAGGATCGAGATGTCGATATGCCCGCCGCGCACCATGGCGAATGACGCCGCGCTGTCGAAGAAGCTCGTGGTCGGCAATGTGGTGACGGTCTGCTTGCCGGCGTTGATCAGGTCGGGGTCTTCCTCGCCCTCGAACGGGAACGGGCCCATGCCGAGCATGCCGTTCTCCGACTGCAACTGAATCGCGACGCCATCCGGCAGGTGGTTCGCCACCAGCGTCGGAATGCCGATGCCGAGGTTGACATAGAAGCCATCACGCAACTCACGCGCCGCGCGGGCGGCCATCTGATCACGGGTCCAGGCCATGTCGCGGTCTCCTCAAAAGCGCTTGCGCACGGTGCGTTGTTCGATGCGTTTCTCGACCGTCGTCAGCGGAACGATCCGGTTGACGAAGATGCCGGGGGTGATGATGTGGTCGGGGTCGATCTGGCCGGGCTGCACCATTTCTTCCACTTCCGCCACGACCATTTCGGCGGCGGTGGCCATGATCGGGTTAAAGTTCCGCGCCGTCATCCGGTAGATCAGGTTGCCTTCAGGGTCGGATTTCCAGGCATGGATGACCGCGAGATCGGCGTGCAACCCGCGCTCCATGACATAGGTGCGGCCATCGAACACCTGGGTTGGTTTGCCCTCGGCGATCTGGGTGCCGACGCCGGTGGCGGTGAAGAACGCCGGAATGCCGGCGCCTCCGGCACGAATTCGTTCCGCCAGCGTGCCTTGCGGGTTGAACTCGATCTCCAGTTCGCCGGCGAGGTATTGTTTCGCGAACGTTGCGTTTTCGCCGACATAGGAGCTGACCATCTTCTTCACCTGGCGCGTGACCAGCAGCAGGCCGAGGCCCGCGTCGTCAACGCCGGCGTTATTGGAGATGATGGTCAGATCCTTGACGCCCGCGGCCCGGATCGCCTCGATCAGCGTTCCCGGGATCCCGCACAGGCCGAAGCCGCCGGACATGATGGTCATGCCGTCTCGCAGCAGGCCCGCGAGCGCCGCTGTCGCGTCAGGGTAAATCTTATTGACCGCCATGAATGTTCCTTTCGCCCGCCCAAAGCAGATAAGCGCCTGACCGGGCACGAATCAAGGTGGCGCGCCGCCGGCGGCCAAGGTGTCACTCCCGATGATAGCCAGGGTACAGAACAAGCGTGTGCGGATCGTACGCCCAATGAAATTCCAGTTCGTACGCCAGCGATCGAGCCAGTCCATCCAGGCCCGGGAACAAGGTAGCGTTGCTGATGTTCATGTTGTACAACGCGGCCATCGCTTCTTTCCGAACCTTGCCGACGTCGATTGCCAGTTTGACCACCGCATCCGGCGGCACGAGCTGCTCAATCGGCAGGTTCAGAACGCCGGGGATCGCGAAGGTTCCCGCCTGAGCGATCAACCGCTGATTCATTCGATCTGGTTCGCCGATCAGGACGATCGGCTTTTCATTTGGCAGGAAATGCTTTTCATAATTGCCAGCAACCCACGGACCGATTTCGCCATCCATGACTTTCTGACTGGCGACCGTGGTGCGAACTTTGCCCTGGGAGATACCGGGAGGGAACAGCGCCCAGATCGCGGCTGTTGACGTGGCGCGCTCCAGAGCGAAGAAGGCGGCGACATTTGGCGACCAGGTAAAGTCCACCAGCCGGGTCGGAGCGCCATGATGCTGCATGATCGACAACCACTCGAATGAGTCATGCTCGGCCGGCGGTTGCGGCAGGAACAAATGGGATTTCCGCCGGAATATCCTCCGGATACGGCTCTCCTGGGAGACCCATGCATCTGGATGCACGTGATTTTGTGTGAGATAACGAGACAATGTGCTCATGATCGGCCATGACGCATCCGACTGGCCGCGAAACGCCCAGCTCCTGAAGCGGACCTGGTTGAGGGTCCTGTGCAGCTTCGCCCATGAGTCGATCAGAATCGTTTCGTACGTCTGTGCCATCCTCGCAACCTCCGCCGCGCCGGCCGGCGTGCATGGTTCAGCCAGGAGACGCGATGATCCGGGGTCGAGCCACCCCGCCGCGACAGCGGCATCCTGGTCCGGGCGGCGACATTATCCTCAATTGACCGCCGCGGCACCAGCGGATCATGCGCCGGGCCGGTTGGCGGTTGTCTTCCCGCGGGTTCACGTATTGATCAGCACATTCTCCGGCCGCGGCGGGATTTCCCCGCGTTCCACGCGCAGCACCTGGCGGGTGATCATCTCGTTCGTCGGCGCGGCGACACCGACGCGGGCACCTTCTCTGGCGATGAAGCCGTTCATCAGTTCGATCTCGGTGCGGCGCCCCTTCGCCATGTCCTGCGCCATCGACGGGCGTTGATAGGGCGCGCGCAAATCCGCTCCGGTGCCGGTCAACATCAGACCCTCGATTTCACCGATCGCGCCCCTGTCACCTTCCATCGCACGGGCGAGGCTTTCCGGCGGCAGGCCGCCAATCGAACCGAGTTTGTAGCCGAGCTTCTGGCCCACCCGCACCGACTCGCCGCCCAACGCGATGCACACGCGGCGCACCGCGTCGTGCCGGTCGCGCTCGTTACCACCCATGCCGGTGGCGGCCGAGACTCCGTTGCGCATGGCGTTGACGCACAGCTTGGTCCAGCGCTCGCCCCACAAATTGCCGGTTGCCTTCGCGGTATCGACGTCGTTCAGGATCGCCGCCAGTTCGCGCGATCGTTTCGTGACAATACCGGAAGGCTCGCCGACATAGAATGAGGTCACGTACGGCCGCTTCGCGTAACCGCGGCGGATATGTCCGGGCTCGTAAAGGTCGACGCCAACGCCACCGCCAACGATGATGCCCAGAGTGCGGCCCCAGCCGGCGACCGAGGCGACACGTTCCTCGTTCACACAGTTCTGCATCGACACGACGATGCCGTCGGGCGCCAGATACTGCCTGATCATCTGACAAGCCCAGATCGTGTCGTACGATTTCACGGAAATCAGCGCGATATCGACCGGACGTTGTTTGGCGAAGTTCTGCACCTCGGTCAGATGGATCGCCGGAACCTTCACGGTTTTTCGCTCCGCCTCGGTCATGCCGTAGAGTTCCATGCCGTTGGCGCGGATCGCCTCGACATGCGCCGGCCAGGGATCGATGAGGGTCACGTCGTGACCGGCGTGGGCCAGGCCCGAGCCGACATAACCACCCACGGCGCCGGCACCGACGACCACGATACGTTTCTTCATTCGGCTTTCCTCCTCGATCAACAAAACCGATTTTAGCGAGATCGCCGTCCTGGGCAAATGCGCGGCGGCGTCACGACGCCCAGTCGCGCATCCGGTCCCATAACGATGAAAGGATTGTCTGAATGCGCGTTCCGAAAGCACCAGTGCCAGCCGTTCGCCCGACTGCTCACGGCCCACCGACGGATCGAGCACGACCCGTACGAAATCGCCGCGCACCGGCACATAACCGGCGGGCACCATCAGATTACCTCACGCCCACAGGTGGTCCGAAATCAATCGGGTCGGGACGTTTGTCAGGTTCGGAACGGGCCAGGAGGTCAGCAAGATTCAACCGGCCGCGGCGGATCACCAGATGATCGCCCTCGACCAGGACGTCCACCTGAGCACCCTCCTTCAGGCCCACCTGCTCCAGCATCGGTTTCGGCAGCCTGACGCCGACGCCGTTGCCCCATCTTTGAAGTGTAACCATCATAACCATCCCTCAGAGTCCGTCTGGAATCAGGTTGTTGAAAAGTAAGAGTGAATCGTGGTCCCATTGGTATTTCGCCGGACCGGATCATGGTCCGAAAGCATCTGCGTGAATCCGCGTCGTCCCTTGCTTGTTTGCGTTAAATTCCTTTGCCAGTCCAAACACCAGAGATTGACGCGCGAAAGGAATTTCAACGCAAATAAGACAGGGATGACGCGGATTCACGCAGATGGGCAAAAGCCATTTCGAATCGTTCCGGGTTAGAAGCAACGATTTTTTATCGTAACACTTGTTCGCGGACAGATATTTAGGCGACACTGAACAATAATTGAATCGGGTGGGACGCTCCTTTTAATATCATCCCCCGGCTTGTTCGGAGGACCTGTTCCAGCACTGTGCGGCGATTGATCCCCGGAGCAAGTCGGGGGATGACGACTGAGGAAAAGCGAAACTGAAGCGGTTACTCTCGCCCGCCGCCATAGACAATGGAGTGTACATAATATATTCATGCCCAAGGTTCAACCATTGGCTCCATGACGCGCGCCTGGCGCGGGCGGATCCTCCGGCGGGCCGGCGAAGCATTGCGCCAGGCTCATCCAGATGCGCGCGGGTTCACCGGCCACGCGCAAATCCGTATCGGCGATATTGCGGGTTTGCGTCACCACCTGGCAGAACGGCAACGCATCGCCTTCGACGGCATTGCCGGGTGTCGGATCGTTCCACTCCCACACCGCGCCCGATGGAGCGATCAAACGCACGTACGGCGCCGGTCCCGGCACCGGGCGCTGACGATTGGCGAAAGTCCAACCATAAGTGCGGACGCCGATCTCGGCGATGTTGCGTAATCGATCCGTTGGTGTTCTTGTCGCACCCAGGACGTCGAAGATCGCCTGACCGTGAGCCCAGGTTTCCATTTGGCGAGCGGTTGTGAACATACGGAGACCCATGTCGGGACCAAACCAGGTCAATCGCGTATCGACCGGCAACGCCGCCAACTGTTCGCACAATCCGGTGACACGTGTGTACCAACGCTCGAGCAAACGGGATCCGGTCAGATCGCCCAATAATTTCCGTGCCGCCTGTGCGCGGGTGAGACCGGCGTCGAGCAGAGCCTGCCGCTCGGTCCGGCAAACGGCGAATTGTTCCGGTCCCGCGACAGACGCGGACGCGTTCAGATCGCCGTCATGCAGATGCAGCACGATGTCGTTGATCGTCCATTGCTTGAACAGCGTGGCGCGATTCCAGTCCGGTTCCTTCAGCGTGACGAGCAGGTTGTGCAGTTCGTCCGCCTCGGCGCGGAAATCGGCGGCTTGTGGCAACATTTCGGAACTCCATTGGGCGGCTGGAGCATATCAGGAACGGCGAGCGGCGCGACCGAGACTTGTCCGCGGTGACGGATTTGGCGACAGTCCTCCACCTCGCATGACAGGCGGAGGAAAGCATGAAGCGCGCATTGATCGCACTCGCCCTGTTGCTCGCGCCGGTGCCCTCCATGTCCGCGGAATCTCCGGCGACGTTCGACGTATCCTATATCCCCGGCGCGACGGATACGTCCGGGCGGCGCATGGGCGGCACCGAAATTCGTAATCTTGTCGCGTTTGGCGGCAAACTCTTCGCGGCCAGCGGCTACTGGAAGGAGACGCCAGGCCTGTCCCCCGGTCCGCAAATTCTGGTCCTCGACGGCGCGGGGAAGCTGTGGCGGATCGATCACCAGTTCGATGAGCGGATGTGGAATGGCAGGCCACGGCATATCGCGGTCTCGGCGCTCAGCGCGGTCACATTCCGCACGGATCGACATGGCGCGCCGCTCCCCATGCCGGTGTCCCGGCTGCTTGCTTCCACCTGGGACGTCACCGGCCGGCGCATGGTGTTCGCGCGTGACGACCGGTCGGGGGAATGGTCCGGCACGTTCATCACGCAGAGCCCGCCGGCGCCACGGTTCCTGCCGCGGATCCGGTCGTTCGGTTCCCATCGCGATCGGAGGACCGGCGCCGACATGGCGTTCGCCGGCGACACCGACGGCATCTTCCCCGCCGTTTTCGACCCTTCAGTTCCCGGCCAGATTCACTGGGCCGCCACACCCGAACTCGCCACAAAGGGGCTGGGAGCCGACGCGTTTCCGGGCCTGTCGCGCGGCCTGCGTATTTCCAGCTTCGCCGAAGCCGGGGGACGCCTGTTCGCCGCCATCGGTCAGCAGGTCTGGGTGCGAGAGGACGGCGCCACGCCGTCGTGGCGACACATTTACACAAATCCAAATCCGCGTTTCTCCGAGACCGGGTTGCGCGGCCTCACCGCGGTGTCCGAGCCAGGCCAAAGCGAGTTCCTGCTCGCCGCGATCGAAGGCATGAAATCGCGCATCGTGCGGATCGATCCGGCGACCGGGACCGAAACGACCGAGCTCGATCTCGACCAACTCCTCGATACATCGTGGGGCACGCGGGTAACTTATGTCATCGCCGCTTACAACGACATGGTGAGGAGCGCGCGTTCGGCTGCCGGCGATGACCTGTTGATCGGCCTTGAAGCGTACATCCCGGCGGCGGCGCCAAGGCCGCCGGGTCATACCGTGCTCGATCTGAACCATGGCGTGGAAGGCGGCGCGTGGTTTCTGATCCGGCATCCGGGCGTGCACTATGACCTGCATCAGGTCACGGCGAAATTTCCCCGAATGGGGCAGAACCTTGACTCGGTAAGGACCTTCGCCGCTTCTCCATTCCCCTCGGAAAAGGGCGCGTTTTATGTTGGCGGCTACGACTGCAACGAAGTCGCGGCGCACGACACCGCCTGGATCGCACGGTTCTTTCCGGATCGCTTGCAAAAATGATTCGTTATGCCGTGATCCTGGCCGCGAGTCATCGCCGCCAGAATGGTTTCGCGGCCTCGGCCAATGCCTGCGAGCGGCTGATGCCCATATCGCGCAATGCCTGGTCATCCAGTTCCTCAAGCAAGCGTCGCTCGCGCCACCGAGCCGACGCGGCGCGGAGCCATGCCATCAACCCGGTCCTGGAGACTATCTGTCGCTTACGCCGGATCGCCCGACCGACCGGCACGGCAACGCCGAATTGAATAAGAACCGCCATCGCGATGCTCCTGTTCGCTGATTGCCTCAATGTGCGAACTGGATACGACAGGGTTCGGGCCTGATGCTCCGTCCAGGATCGAAGTGTTTATTATGAGAGGTTGGGTGGGTGTTTCGGCGCGCGCCGCCTCACCCTTCCCGATGATCCAACCCAATATCCAGCACCTGCGCGCTGTGCGTCAGCCAACCCACCGACAGTAAATCCACGCCCGACGCGGCGATCGCGGGCGCGGTGTCGGGCCTGATCCGGCCGGATGCTTCGGTGATCGCGCGGCCATCGACGATGCCAACCGCCTCACGCAGCAAATCGGGACCCATGTTGTCCAGCAACACGGCGTCAACGCGCAGCGTCATCGCCTCCCGCAGTTGATCGAGCGTATCGACTTCCAGTTCGATTTTCACGAGATGGCCAACGCCGGCTCGTGCCCGTTCGACCGCGGGCTTCACGCCGCCGGCGATGGCGACGTGGTTGTCCTTGATCAGCACGGCGTCATCCAGGCCAAACCGGTGATTCGATCCGCCACCGACACGCACCGCGTATTTTTGCGCCGCGCGCAATCCGGGCATCGTCTTGCGGGTGCAACAAACCTGCGCCTTCGTGCCAACGATCGCATCGGCGATGCCGCGCGTCGCCGAGGCCACGCCGCTGAGATGCGACAGAAAGTTCAGCGCCACGCGCTCGCCGGTCAGGATGCCGCGCGCCGGACCGGTGACTGTCGCGATCAGATCGCCCGGCTTAAGCCGGCTACCGTCTTGCAGCGACACGCGCATTTCGATGCGCGGGTCGATCAGACGGAAAGCCCAATGGGAAAAATCGAGGCCACAGACCACGCCCGGCTGGCGCGCGACCAGGGCGCAGGTGGTCCGCGCGTCGGCCGGAACGATCGCGTCGGTCGTCAGATCACCGGCGCGGCCGAGGTCCTCCAATAATGCTGCCCGCACGGCGGGTTCGATCATGATCGCGGGCAGAGGTGGAACTGTCATCGGGATAACTCCTGTCATGACCACAACCAGGGACGGCACGGGTCGGCGGCGATGCCGGCGCGCGGATCGGGCGTGGCGCTCATGCGAATGAAATACCGGTCCGTGCCGTCCCACCGCGGTGCGAACGCCGCGCGGCGGTGGATGGCGTGTTGATTATCCAGGATCACGATGTCGCCGCGGCGAACCGGGATTTGTTCTGTCAGCGTTTCGTCGGCGAGGATCGCCGCGATGTCCCGCAACAGCCGCGTGGCGCGATCGGTCAGGCCGGTCATGGTCCCCAGATTCAGGCGGCACCGGCCACCCGGCAAAAACAGCCGGCACGGTACTGGGCTGTGGCCGTTGGCGAAGATCGCGGGCGCGGCGACGGCGAATTCTTCATGGCGGCCGACGCGAATTTGTTCGGCGCTCAGTTCGGACAGCAGCCGGCGTGTCGGCACGTACCGCATCGGGATCGCGGGTTCAGCCCGTTCGACCGCGAAGATCAGAGCGGTGGCGGCCGGAGACTGATCCCGCACCGGCTCATCGATCGGCCGGTCGGCATAGTCGGTGTGAAACGGCAACTCGGCGTCGAAGCCATGCGAACTGCGCTGGCCACGCGCCGCGTGGGTGGGACACACGGCATGTGGCACGCGCGCGGACTCGCCCGCATAGGCGATCGGATGCAGGCCGAGACAGCCAGCCACCGCGCGGGCATTGACGATCGCGCGATGCGAGGCCGTTGAATCCACGATCCCGTCGTACGGCGTAGCGGCGACGGCGGGATCGACCGGCATGCCGCGCACGAGGATGACCGGTTGATTGCGCGCCGCCGATTCGCGCAGGGCGCATGTCAAATCGGGGGCCACCGCCTCCAGCACGCAAGCGTCATGCTCCAACCAGGCGGGCAGGTCGTCATCCGTCGTCACGTTGGAGCGCGCGGTCCGCTCGGCGAACGCGCCCGCGTCGCCCGCGTCCATGGTCAGCGACCGCGTCGCCGGCGCCGCCGAGGCGCACGCCTCGCGATCGAGGAACGCGTCGATCAGGATTTGCTCCAGGAACATCCCGGACTCCCTTCGGCTCGGAAATCAAAATCCCGTCTGGCCGCCCGTCCGGCGGCCAGACGTCACACCACGGCGAGCATGCGCTCCACCGACCGGCGCGCGGCGGCGGCGAGGTCGGACGGGATCGTCACCTCATGCGTCATCGTTTCCAGCGTGCGGCGGATCTTCGGCAGCGTGATCCGCTTCATGTGCGGGCAGAGGTTGCACGGTTTGACGAAGTTCACCGACGGATGATTGATTGAAACGTTGTCGGCCATCGAGCACTCGGTCAGCAGCACCACCCGCGCCGGCTTCTCGCGTCCGACATAGTTGGACATGTCGGCGGTCGAGCCGGTGAAGTCGGCCTCGGCGACCACATCGGGTGGACACTCCGGATGGGCGAGGATGATGACGCCCGGATAGTCCTCACGCAGGGCGCGGACTTCCTTCGGGGTGAAGCGTTCGTGCACCTCGCAGTGGCCGGCCCAGGCGATGATGCGGACTTTTGTCTGGGCGGCGACATTCTGGGCGAGGTATTCGTCGGGCAACATGATCACCTCGGGCACGCCGAGCGATTCCACGACCCGCTTCGCGTTGGCCGAGGTGCAGCAAATGTCCGACTCAGCCTTCACGGCGGCGGAGGAGTTCACGTAGGTCACCACCGGCACCCCGGGATGCTTTTGCCGCATCAACCGCACGTCGGCGGCGGTGATCGAGGCGGCCAGGGAACAGCCGGCCTCCAGATCGGGGATCAGCACGGTCTTCGACGGGTTCAGCATCTTGGCGGTTTCCGCCATGAAATGAACGCCCGCCAGGACGATCACGTCGGCGTCGACGGTCATCGCCTCCCGCGCCAGCGCGAGGCTGTCGCCCACGATGTCGGCGACGCAGTGGAATATCTCCGGCGTCTGATAGTTGTGCGCCAGGATGACGGCGTTCCGCTGCCGCTTCAGGGTCAGAATGGCGTCGATGTCGTCGGCGAACACCGGCCACTCGATGGGCGGGATGACGGATTTCACCCGCTGGTAGAGCGGAGCGGTGCGTTCGAGAGTGGCTGCCATGGACAAGGCCTGATCCTCCTTCTTATGCTCTAAGTGAGCATTTCCAGGCTTATGCTAGACCTGAGTATAAGTTTGTCAAGCAGTTTTTCATGAGGCCATTCGCGGCCGGCCCGGCGGCCCCTGAACGACGCGACGCGGTTGCACGGCCGTGACGATTGAGGGGCGGGCGGCCCGGTGTCATCCCACCGTTTCAGATAAGGGTGCCGGGACAGAGTAGCCGCACCAGCGACCTGACCTCGGGAAACACAAAATCCGGGCGGGGCACGCTAGGATGCAACTCCAAGGCCTGCCGGTTGATCCACGCGATCGTCAGGCCGAGTGGCTTGCCGCCAACCATATCAGTGAATTGCGACTGCCCGGAATGCAGGATTTCCTCCCGCTGAAAGCCACAGTGATCGAGCAGATAGCGGAACAAGGTTCCGTCGGGCTTGTAACCGTGCGCACGCTCGGCGGTACAAACCAAATCGAAGCGGCGGCCAAGCGCGGTCACGTTCAACAGGTCGTCGTCGATGTTGGAAACGATCGCCAGGCTGTGCCGGCGGGCCAGGGCATCCAAGGCCGGCGTAACGTCCGGAAATAGTTGCAGGCCGGGGTAACATTCGAAATAGCGTTCGATCAGCGATCCATCAGCGTCACGCAGGCCGAAATGGGCGAAGGCTTCCTCCAGCGACCGCCGGCAGATTTCCTTATACGTCCGATACGGCTCGCCATAATGGACGATCTTGCGCGCGTCCCACCAGGACCAGAAGGGACGCAGTTCCATCTCTCGCCCGCCGGCGTCATCGAGGATCGAGCGGTAGGCGGCGTAAGTGCCGAAACGTGTTTCGACGAGGGTGCCGAAGACGTCGAACGACAACAGCTTCGGTGGTCCCGCCGGGAAGGGGTTGTTGATCTGTCGCATGCGCCGATCACAGTCTGCCTCGCCGCGCCGCGCCAGTGGCTGCATCCGCGATCCGGATTTGCACAAATGCGACCCCCTGGAAACCGGCCGGGGTGACGCGCGGCACCGTATCGGAACAGCCAGAGCATGATAGCTTCAGGTTGAAGCCATCATGCTCTGGCGCGACCATGTTTGAGAGCGTGATTCACGCTTTCCGACCAGGCGGCCTTGAGCGATCACGCTCTAAGACGGCTTGCCCAATCGTCAGCGAGTGTCATGCTGAATGACCACCAGAACCAGCCAGCCGGGGAAAGTTCGCAAAAGTGGAGCTGCGATGGGACGACATTCGGCTGCTGCTGGCGGTCGCCGGTCAGGGCAGCTTCGCCAAGGCCGCGCGCGAGACTGGGCGTCAGCCTCACGACGATCGGGCGGCGGCTGCGCGCGCTGGAACGATCGCTCGGCGTTGTTTTGGTGGAGCGCCGGCCGGACGGACACCGGCTGACCGCGCGCGCCCAGGCGCTGGTTCCCGCGGCGAGCCGGATGGCCGCGGCGGCGGGAGATTTGCGGGCCGGTGCCGGCCCGGGAGTGGCGGAAGTACGGATCCTGGCGAGAGAATGGGAAGCATTGTTTTTAATCCGGCATCTTCAGGCACTACGCTCGGCCCTGCCGAACATTCATATTGAGCTTGGCCATAAGCATTGGCCGGACCTCGCCCGGTGGGAGGCCGATCTCGTGCTGACCGACCATTCGCCCTCCGCATCGAACGTCGTGGTTCGCAAACTCGGTTCGATGGCGTTCGCGATCTACGCGGGCCGTGGCTACGTGGCGGCCGAGCCTCGCGCATTCTCTCCCGATCGGTTTCAGGCTTGTGATTGGGCTGGTCTCACGCCGGCGCGCGGGCGTGGGCCTGGGTCTGCTACCGGTTTGGTTGGGCGAGCGGGACCCACTCCTGGTCCGGGTATCCGATGCGTTGCCCGACCTCATCCACATGTCCAACTATCTGATGAACGCGGACCTGCGCCACGAGCCGCGCCTGCGCGCTGTCGCTGACGGCATCGCGGCGTTGTTCCGGCGTGAACGGCGCGATCTGAGCGGCGAGACCATTGGCGCCTGATCGCGTGCCTCTCGCCGTGACGCGACCGCCGCATGGCCCCTGATGCCGTTGTTCAATCCGCCTTACACCGAGCGCACCAACGGCAGCTTGCTGCCGACCACCGAGCGTTCGACCAGCACCTCGCGCCGGAAACGGAACAGTTTCGCTGGCCTGCCGCCGGTTTCGGTTGCCATCTCGCCGGTTTCCTCAACCAGATCCTGCTGATCGATCAGCCGGCGGAAATTCTGCTTATGCAACAAGCTGCCGGCCAGCGCTTCCACCGCCCGCTGCAATTGCAGCAACGTGAAACTGGGCGGCATCAGTTCGAACACCACTGGCCGGTACTTGATCTTGGCCCGCAGCCTGGCGATCCCGGTGGCGAGGATGCGGCGATGGTCGTGCGCCATCGGCTCCCCCGGCACGCCGCCGTTGGCGCCGGACTCCGGTACCAACCTCGCCTCCCACAGAATTTCGTAACGCTGGAGAATCAGCTCTTCGTTCCAGCGCTCGTTCTCGAGGCCGAAATTGATCGCGACGCGGCGCCAGCGCTGCCGTCTGGTGGCGGCGTCCGGCGCGTCCTCGGACCAGGCGATCAACCCTTGCGTGAAATTGTCGGCCAGGATGCTGGAGGCTTTGCGCCGATCCTCCCACGGGAAAAACCGGTACCAGTCGCGCCAGCCGGCTCCTGGATCGCCGGACACAGGCGCCTCCTGAGTCAGGCCGAGATAACTCACCGAAACGATCCGCCGGTCCGAGCCGCTGGTGCGGCCGGGATCGGCGAAAGTGTAAAGCTGCTCCATGTAGCCAAGCGGATGATGCGTCTGCCGCTCCACCCAGGTGCGCAGGCTGGCTTGCAGCGACCGCTCGTTCGACTCGAACGGGCCAGAGGGCAGCGCGCGGCCCTTGTCGATCGTCAGCACGCGCGGCTGGCCAGCGGTCACCGCGACGATGACCGCGATCAACTCGGCGGCGACCGAGGCCGCCTCACGTTCCGCGCTGAGGACTGGCATGGCAGCGTCATCGCACGAACCCGCGCCGTGTCGCCAGAGGCCTCAGGGCTCCGCCCTCGAGCCCGCCAGCCTGCCTGGGCGAAGCCAATGCGGCTTCGCTTCGGCGAAGGCAGGGGGGCTTTGCCTCCGTTCCGCGCGACAAGCCTGAGAGCAGGCTCCAGGCGAGGCCCTTTGGTGGGGTACTGGGCGAAGCCCCGCCCCTGGCCCGATCCGCGCATTCGCGCGACACTCGGTCAGCGCGGGCGAGGAGGACGACCATGAGTGAGTTGCGCAATGCCGACGTCGACGCCGCGCTGAGCGAGGCGAAGGAGGATTATGTCGCGCGCAACCCGAAAAGCCTGGCGCGTTACGTGGAGGCGACCGCCGTCATGCCCGGCGGCAACACGCGCACCGTGCTACATTACGCGCCGTTCCCTCTGGCGATGGAGCGGGCGTCGGGCTGCCGGCTCTGGGACCTCGACGGGCATGAATTCGTGGATTTTCTTGGTGAATATACAGCGGGTATATTTGGCCACTCGCATCCCGTTATCAGGGCGGCATTGAACAAGGCGCTGGACGGCGGGATCAACTACGGGGCGTCGAACATCGTCGAGGCGCGGTTCGCCCGCGCGGTCTGCGAGAGGTTCGGGCTGGAGCGGGTGCGGTTCACCAACTCTGGCACCGAGGCCAATCTGCTGGCGCTCTCGCTGGCGCGGATTTTCACCGGCCGGAAGAAAGTCATGGTATTCGACGGCGGCTATCACGGCGCGGTGTTCGGGTTCGCCGGCGGCGGCTCGCCAATCAACGTTCCGTTCGATTACGTGATGGCGCGGTATAACGATCTGGAGACGACACGATCGCTGATCCAGCAGAACGCGAGCGATCTGGCCGTTGTGATTTTGGAACCAATGATCGGTAGCGGCGGTTGCATCGCGGCTGAGCCGGCGTTCCTGTCAATGCTGCGCGAAGAGACGAAACGCGCCGGCACGCTGCTGATTTTGGACGAGGTGATGACATCGCGTCTGGCGCCCGGTGGATTGCAGTCCGTACGCGGCATCAAACCGGACCTGACGACGTTCGGCAAATATATCGGCGGCGGTATGTCGTTTGGTGCGTTTGGCGGGCGCGGCGACATCATGGACCTGTTCGATCCGCGCCGCGCGGATGCTCTGCCGCATGCCGGCACCTTCAACAATAACGTGCTGACCATGAACGCGGGCCTTGCCGGACTGACCGAAGTTTATACCCCGGACGCGGCGCACGCGCTGAACGCGCGCGGCGACGCGCTGCGGGAGCGGCTGAACGATCTGTGCCGCGCGGCGGACGCGAAGCTGCAGTTCACCGGGATCGGCTCGATGCTGGCGGTGCACACGATGCGCGGTCCGGTCCGCTCACCGGCCGACGCGGCGAAGAGCGACGCGAAGCTGAAGGAGCTATTCTTTTTCGATATGCTGGCGCACGGAATCTGGCTGGCGCGACGCGGTATGATGACGCTGTGCCTGCCGATCGGTGATGCCGAATGCGATCGGTTCGCCGGCGCGGTCGAGGAGTTTCTGTCGTCGCGACGCGCGCTGTTGGAGTGATGGCGCCCTGTCATCGTGAGGAACGAAGTGGTGCCCCGGCCTGGCCGGAGCAAGCAATCTCGCTGTCGCCGCAGATGGAGATTGCTTCGCCCACCCGGCCAGGCCGGGGGCATGCTTCGCTCGCAATGACAGGGCTGCGAGGCAAAGCGTTCGACTGGTGGAACTCAGGACTCCAGCGTTCGCCGCAGCAACTCCACGCCCTCGGCGAAGTCGCCATCGACCTGCATCAACTCGTTGACCCGTGAGACGGCGTGCATCACCGTGGTGTGATCGCGGTTGCCGAATTTGCGGCCGATCTCCGGCAGGCTGCGGGTGGTGAGTTGCTTCGACAGGTACATCGCGACCTGGCGCGGACGGGCGACGGCGCGTGCGCGGCGGGCGGAGGTCATCTCGGTCTGCCGAATGTTGTAGTGTTCAGCGACCTTTTTCTGGATTTCCTCGATCGTCACCTTGCGGTCGTGCGCGCGCAGGATGTCGTGCAGCACTTCCTGCGTGGTTTCCAGCGTGATGACGCGTCCGAACAGGTTCGCGTGCGCGACCAGGCGATTGAGCGCGCCTTCCAGTTCGCGGACGTTGGTGGTGATCTTGTGCGCGAGGAACTCCAGCACCTTTGGCGGCACCGGCACGCCGGCGCGCGCCGCTTTGGATTCCAGAATGGAAATCCGCAGCTCGAACGTGGTTGAGTGCAGATCCGCGACCATGCCGCAGCCAAGCCGTGTGCGCAGCCGGTTATCGAGCGCGGTCAGGTCGGACGGCGACTTATCCGCCGAGACGACGATCTGTTTCCCGGCCTCGACCAGATAGTTGAAGGTGTGGAAGAATTCTTCCTGGGTGTTTTCCTTACCGATCAGGAATTGCAGGTCATCGACCATCAGCACGTCGACGCCGCGCAGCTGTTCCTTGAACTGGATCGTCTGATGACCGCGGATGGCGGCGATGAAGCGATACATGAATTTTTCGGCGGAAAGATAAGCCACCGACACGGGTTTACCTCCGTTGGCCGCGCCGCGTTCGGACAGTTCCCAGGCGATCGCGTGCATCAGATGGGTCTTACCCAGTCCGACACCGCCGTACAGAAACAGCGGGTTGAAGCCATGGCACGCCGGTTGCTCGGCCACGCGGCGAGCGCAGGCATGGGCGACTTCGTTCGGTTTGCCGACGACGAACGCATCGAAAGTGAAACGTGGATCCAGCGCGCCGGCGATATCATTGCGCGCCTCGGTTCGTGGTTCCGGTTTTTCGTTGATTTCGACAGCAGGCTTCGCGGCATCACTGGTGTTGTCGGCGGGCGCGTCGAGTACCGTACCGGCGGCGTCGTTGACGACGAATTCCACCCGTCGCACCGCCGGGCATTCCGCCTGCCACAGCGCGTTCATTCTGGAGCCGTGATGATCGCGCACCCAATCGCGCACGAAACCGCTTGGCAGGCTGATCGCGAGTTCATCGCCGAACAGGCCCATCAGGGTCATCGGCCGCAGCCAGTTTCGATATTCGGCGTCGCCGACTTCGGCCTGCAAAAGGCCGCGAATTTTTGCCCACACCGTGGCGAGTTGCGGTTTTTCCACGTTATCTCGCTCCTTCGTGACAACATGGGCAATGACTTGCCCCCCGATCGAACGCGTGCCATGAAAGCCTCGCGCCAGCCCCCGTCCGCCAGGGTTTGATCCCTCTCGCGGTTTACGTTATCCATCGGTCGTGCCTCGGATTTCTCCACTGCCTGACTGGATGTTTCGGCGTCGTTAATCGCTCGTTAATATCTACACCGAGGTTCGTGGGAGACGCAATGGCAATTCCGGTGAGGAATTCAACAATAGGCAAAACGCAATAACATTACTCTGTGTTTAACTGTGGGGATAACTATAAATGGAGAACATTTCTTTGGCGCGAAACCGCGCCAGCGCGATCTACCGCGGGTAGGGCGATCTGTTGATCACCGCGCCCGCCAACTGTCCACAGACTGCTCCAAAACGTTTGATCGGTCAACGGCCCGATCGAAACGTTTCGGATAAAATTTCAGGCGCTCGCCAAAGCTTTGATGCGCGCCGACAGACGTGACAGTTTCCGAGCGACGGTGTTCGCGTGCACGACACCCTTGCCGGACGCGCGCTGCATTTCCGGCTGCGCCTCCCGCAACGCCGCGGCGGCGACAGTCTTGTCACCACGCGCGATCGCGGTTTCTACCTTCTTGACGAATGTACGCATACGAGACTTCCGCGCCGCGTTGCGCGCGGTACGAACGATGGTCTGACGGATGCGCTTACGCGCGGATGCGGTGTTCGCCATGGTATCGCTTCTGAATGCCTCTGTTGGGTTCGCTGGGGTCGGCTCCGCCCTGGTCGGGCCGGCGGCGGAAGGCGGGGGTTCTACCGGGGGTGGCAGCCCAGGTCAAGCGAGTGGAAACAGTTTTTTGACCCGGGGAGGCGACGAGGCGGCCGATCACGCGATCAAACCCGGCGTGGTCTCGGTGTCCAACGGCCAAATCGGACGTTGCACGTTTTTATATGGAATTTTTCGATAGTCGCGGTTCAGCGGTCCATCGGAGTCCACATAGATCACTTTCGCCGCGATCGGGCCGAAAGCGGCCATGAAGTGATTGGTCGATTTCACCAAAAGTAGCTTTTGATCGGCCGGCTCGATGCCAAGGTTGCGAAACAGTTCCAGACCCAGAGCCTGTGTGCGGTTGGAAATCAGCACCACCTGAACGCCACCAACGCGGATCGCGGCGCAATCGCCCAACGGCACCCGCGTCGGGCCGAAACTTTGCCAGCAATCGTGTTTCAATTCTGTAACCGTCACCTCCGCGTCGATCGGTTGTCCGGATGTGGGGCCGATCTTGCCACCGAAACGCAACGGGAATGACGCACCCTTGCCGGCATCGAAGCACAACCGGACGGCGATCGGATCCCAGATCGGACCAACCGCCGCGCTCTGAACGTCGCGCTCGATCAATCGGCGAAGGATCGTTGTATTGTCGGATGGCGCGCCGCCGCCGGCATTGTCGGCCGGATCCGCCATCACCACCGGCGAACCGTTGAACGCGACGGCGGTGGAAATACCTTCCTCGAACGGCACCGCTTCGGGCGCGGTTTTGCCACGCATCGAGACGAATTCCTCGCCGATCGCGGTCGCGAGGCGGCCCGCTTTGTCCTTATCGTTGTCGGTGATCACCAGAATGCGGCCGGACAGCTCCGGCACGTCGGCATAGGGGAAACAATGTCCGATCGAGACCGACAATACGCCGTCCTTGCCTTCCATCGCGGCGGTCTTGTCGACGAATGCACGCATCAGCGGCAGTGTGGTCGGATAACTGCCGATCTGTCTGCAATCATACAGAGACATCACCGGATGGATTTCACCACGTATGGCGCGCAGCACCAGTGTCAGCAAATCCTCGGCGCGCTCGACGACGTCGGTGTGGGGAAACTCCTTATATAGTACGATGATGTCGGACAGGCGCACGCGCTTCAGCGTCAGATGGCAGTGCGGATCAAGCTCGACGCCGATCACGCATTTCGTTCCAACCAGAGCGCGCACGCGTTCGATCACGTCGCCTTCGGTATCGTCGTAACCGTGCGCGACCATCGCGCCGTGCAATCCGAGCAATACGCCGTCCAGCGGCAGCGCCGCCTTCACCTGATCCAGAATCTCATCGCGCATCGCCTCATAATCGCCCCGATTGGTCGTCCCCGCTGGGCTGGCCGCGAAACAACTCCCCTCAATCAGCGTGAAACCATCGGCGACGGCCCGTATGCGCGCCACGAACAGCGGCGCTGTGCACATCAGAGGTGTATCATCCGGATGTTCTCCGGGCCGAAGAAATACACAATCCTTATATGCGTCGAGACTGGTGGGCATCGGCGAGAACGTGTTCGTCTCGGTGGCGATGGTGGCGCTGAAGATCCGCATGCCGGACAGTCCTGTCGGTTTCAGCCAACATGGCACCGGCGGCGGTCGGCGGCAAAGGCCGCGGCGGCGTTACCCGGGGACGAGGCTCGGCATCGTTTCCTCCGGACGCGTGTTCGGCATGAGCGGCGAGCGCGGATTATCCAACGTGATATCGGCGAAATCCGGAGGCAGCGGTGGCGTGTACGGCGGTGGCATGGGCTTCGTACTGGGCGTGGCCATCGGATGACGCGGCGGTGGCGCTCTGTCCGGTTGTTCCATCGCCTGCCTGGGTTGATCCGTTTGTTTCTCGACGGCGCGCTTTTCGTTTTGGACCTGCATCGCCTTCAGTTTGGTGATCCAGCTTTGCAACTTCCCGCTGATGCTCATCGCCGACGCGCGCATCGCTTTCAGCGTTTTCGGATCAAGGGCCGGGTCGTTCGCGTCGCGCATCGCGGCCTGCGACATGAACCGCAGTTCCACGCAGTGACAGGCGATCATCGACTCCACCGGGTCTCCGGGAGCCAGACATTTGAACATTTCGATGATGACAGCCGAGCGGGTCTGCGCTTCGGCGGCGGTTTCACCCGCCTGTGCCGTGGTGTCGATCACGCGCCGCACCTGCCAGGCGTTGTAGGCCTCGGGAGAGATGAGCAGAGAGGTTTGATCCATGCGGAAGTTCCGGTTCAGAGATGTCAGTTGCAGTTAGAATAATTAACTGTCGCGGCCGCGTCAAGGAAATTACGCGATACGCGGACGATCCGTTCCGCCAATCATCGCGAACGGGCGGTGCGGGTTTCCCGTTTGCCATGACGACAGGATTGTCCGGAATCGGAATGAAAACCCATTCCGGTATCGGATCGAGAACAATGCTAAGGCGACGCGCGAAAATAGCCGCTTCAGTTTCGCCTTCCCTCCGTCGCCATCCCCGGGCCTGGCCCGGGGATCAATTGCCGGGCGGTGCCGGTAGAGATCCCTGGGCCAGGCCCGGGGACGACGTTAAAGCGAGCGCCCCGCCCGATTCGATTATTGTTCAGCGGAGCCCAAGCAGCGGCCGCTGTTGGGGAGAGTGGGAAACGGATGAGCCGGACATGGATCCCCGGCAAAAGATATTCGGCACGGAGCATGCGGAGAGCCACGGAATTCTTTGGGATGACAGGCCGTGCCGTGCAAACGCCAGCGCGCGAATATATAATGGTTTCTCAGTGTACCTTCGTGGTTCTCCGTATCCTTCGTGCTGAAATCTTGCCTTTGCCGGCCCATTCACCATCCTCTCCATCCAATCGCCTGGGTACGCGACACGATCACGATTGACCTGCGTCAATGCGACACGACGCCCGCTCGGCCATGAGGCGGAGAAGAACATCACCTCAGGACCGGAGTGCCATCCCATGCGCGCCACAGATGTCATGACCACCAGGGTCATCACCGTCTCCCCGGAAACGACCATTCAGGCGCTCGCTGAACTGATGAGCGCACAGGCCATCAGCGGCGTTCCTGTCGTCGATCAGGACGGTGAGCTGGTGGGGATTGTCAGCGAAGGCGATCTGCTGCATCGCACCGAGACCGGAACGGCCCGGCGTGGCGCGCGGCGGACGGAACCGCGGCGCGCGCGGTGGTTCGACCGAATTGGGTCAGAGCAAGATCAGGCGCGCGATTACCTGAAGGCCCATGCCCGCACGGTGCGCGACGTCATGACACGCGACGTGATCACGATAGCCGACACGGCCGGCCTCGATGAAGTCGCCGACCTGCTGGAGACCAAACGGATCAAGCGCGTGCCGGTCATGCGCGACGGAAAGCTCGCCGGGATCATCAGCCGGGCGAACCTGGTGCGCGCACTGGCGGTGGCGAACTTCCAGCCAGCGAGTGCCGGGGATCTGGATGATTTCACGATCCGCGACACGTTGCTGGCGGAACTCCGCGAAATGCCATGGGCGAAGACGTGGGACGCCGACATCATGGTGCGGAACAAGATCGTGCATTTGTGGTGTTGCGACGACCAGCCATTGGAAGAAAGGCAGGCGTTGCGCGTCGCCGCCGAAAATACGCCTGGCGTCACCCGCGTCGATGTGCACACGGTACACATGCCGATCTATCCGGTGCTGTAGCCCCGCCGCCTCCCCGGTTTCTTTCGGCCCGGGTTCGATCCGTGTCTGGCTTGTGGCCGAAGCCGCCTCGGCTCATAGTCGGTCAGGGAAGAATGTCCTGGGAGGCAAACAATGCCATCATCTTTGTTGAAGCGCCGGTTGGCGCCGGCCGTCGCGTTGCTGTGTGGTCTCGCGGTCGCATCCGCGGCGCGCGCCGCGCCATTCATGATCGTCGGCGACGATGAGAAGCCAGGCACCGACGCCGCTGGCAAGCCGGTGGTCAATCCGACCGGCGATGACGCTGTGCTGATCGTCGATCTGGCGAACCCCGAGGCGCCAAAAATCGCCGCCACGCTGAAGCTGGAAAATTCCATCGTCGGACCGCCGACAAATCTCGCCATCTCACCAGACGGCGCCATCGCCTTGGTCGCGGATTCGATGACGGTGACCGAGGATAACGGCGTCCGCAAAATGGTTCCGACCGATCAACTGTTCGTGATCGATATGAAAGCGAACCCGCCGAAGCTGGTAGATACGTTGCACCTGGGCAAGCAACCCTCGGGGCTGTCGTTCAGTCCAAAAGGCGACATGGCGCTGGTGTGCAATCGCGCGGACGGCACGATCAGCGTGTTGAAGATCGATGGAACGAAAGTGACGCAAACCGGAACGATCCCGATCAGCCCAGGGGTGTCGCAGGTGGTGTTCACGCCGGATGGGAAGCACGCGCTGGCGGTGAAGTCGCCGGATAACAAGGTCGCGGTGCTGGATGTGGACGGCGATAAGGTCACCTACAACAAGGTCGACGTGCCGACGTTTCCGTTCCCGTACAATATCGTGGTCTCCCCCGACGGTAAGATCGCGATCACGGCGGATAACGGCGGCGGCGGATCCTCGGACGGTAGTCTGGATGCCGCGACCGTCATCGAACTGGGCGAGCATCCGCATGGTATCGCGCAAATCACGGTGGGCGACGCGCCGGAGGGGCTGGCGATCGCACCCAACGGCAAATACGCCGTGGTGGTGAATGTCGATGGCTCGAACATGCCGCGGGCATGGTACTATCATAAGACTGGCAGCATCACCTTGCTGCGGATCAACGGCACGACGGTGACGCCGGCGAAAACCCTCCCGGTCGGCGCGTTGCCGGAGGCGGTGATGATCTCGCCCGACTCGCGGTACATTTATGTGGGGAATTTCCTCGATAAGGATTTCTCCATCCTGAAGGTGAACGGCACGGAGATGACCGACACCGGCAAAAGGTTCGCGGTGCCTGGCCATCCGGCATCCGGACGGATGGGCCCGAAGTAGAGGGGACCTTCCCGAAACTGGACCGGCGGCCACGGTCGCCGGTGCCGGTGTGCTGGCCGGAGCCTGGAATTTCCTTGCGTGTATCCATAGGTGTGGATATACTGGTTCATGGAATTCGAGTGGTTCGAGGAAAAGCGTCTGTGGACGCTGAACGTCCGGGACATCGATTTCAGGGACGCGCGCCTCCTGTTCGATGGCCGGCCGCTGTTCATGTACGCTTCACCGCGCGGCGATGAGGAGCGCTTCGTGAGCGTCGGATTACTCGAACAAGAATTTATCGCGGTAATTTGGATGGATCGGAATGGTGTCAGACGGATCATTTCGATGAGGAGAGCAAGAGATGGCGAAAAAAGATCGTATTGTGCGCTATACGGCTGAGCAGCTCGCGACGATGCCGAGCGAGACAAACTGGGCCAAGGTGAAAGCCATGCCGCAGGAAGAAGTCGAGCGCATGGCCGACGAGGAAGAAGGTCCACTACCCGAAGGTTGGGAAAAGACCATCATCCTGGGCGTACCTGAACCGAAAAAGGACGTGCATATCCGTCTGGACCCCGCCGTATTGCGCTGGTTCAAATCACGCGGACCGGGATACCAAACGCGGATCAACGCGGTACTCAGGTCCTTCGTCGAGGCCAGAAAGCGAGAAGACAGCAAACCGAAGCAAAGGGCCGGCAGGGTCAGATAACCAACCGCGCGGACCGCTTCTCCCGCAGCAGCAACGGCACCACGCGCGGGCTGTCGAGCAAATATCGCCTCGCCAGCCGCCTTGGATCCTGCGCCAGCCGGTGTGCCCACTCCAGCCCGAGGTTGCGCACCCACTCGGGCGCTCGCCGCTCGGCACCCGCCAGGAAGTCGAGACTTGCGCCGATGCACAGGCCGGTCCCGGTCGCCTGGCCGGTTGCCTTCACGGCCGCCGCCAGACGCTCCTGACGCGGTGAGCCAACCGCCAGGAACACCAACCGTGCCGGATGCGTCAGAATGAACGATACGGTCTGGGCGAACGCGGCCGGATCCTGATCGAAGCCCATCGGCGGATCGAAATGGGCCGGCGGCGCGAGCCCGCATCGCGACACCAGTTCGCGCAACCAGGCGGGACGCATGCCGATGATGGTGATGGTCTCGCCCCGTTGGATGTGCCGGCGCAGCAGCGACGCGGTGAGATCGCTGCCCGGTGCCACGGCGGGCGCGATCAGTCCCATGCCGGACGCCATCATCGCGACGGCCCGCGAGTCCAACAGCACCAGCCACGCATCCTGATAAATCCGGGCCAGCGGCGGATCGCGCGACATTCGCACAAGGTGATCCGCATTGGGCGTGACGACGTAACGGAACGGCCCGTCCGCCGGGCGGGCCGCGATCGCGTCCGATGCCGCCTGCACGGTCAGGTTGGCGAAGTCCAGGCCCAGTAGTTTGACCGTTTGGGTCACAAGCCCAACCGTAAGGTCAGCAGTGTCAGGCCTCGGGTGTAATCGCCGGCCACGGTGCCGGCGGCCAAATGCGCGTTCCGGACATCGGTGAAATCGTAAGTCAGTGACAGGCGAGCATTCCGGTTGACCAGCCAGGTCGCTCCGGCGCCGAAAGCGAAACCGAATTGCTGGCCGCCGGTCTGATTGAACGTCGCCTCGCGCACCGTGGCCGACGCGTTCAGCAAAACGTTCCGCAGGTATTCGTGATCCAGCGACAGGCGCGCGCTGTCATAAGTGTAGTTGGACAGGCCGGTCTGCGCGGCGTCCTCGATCCCGCGGACGGCGGTGGCACGCATGGTAGTCATGCCGGAGGGCTGCCAGGTGATCTCGGCCTCCGCGATACCGGTGGTCTGCGAGGCGATCGCGGTTGACTCGGACTGCCGGTATTCCACACCACCCAGCATCCGGAATCGCCAGACGGTGTTGCCGTCGTAGTCGACGCCGAGAAGCGCCTGCCACGAGGCCGAATTGTTCGTCGGCGTGCCCGGTACCGGGTTGTCGTAGTGCGTGTCGAGCACTCGGGTCACCAGCAGCACCTCGCGCGCGTTCATCCAGGTGTACTTCAGTGTCATGCCGACCTGCGCCGTGGTGCGATCACGCGAGGCCTCGTTGACCGGAACGCCAAGAATTGTCGTATTGTCGAAGTGCCAACGGTTGAGATCGATCGACGGCGTCGCGGAGAACGGACCGAACGTGGTGGTGAAGGACGCTCGAGAGTTCGCCACCGAGAACGCGACCGGCCGATCGGATGGCAGAGCGTCAAGAGCGGTCCGGTCTTCATGCCGTGCCAGATAGCCAGCGCCCAGGGTCAGAATGTCGTGGCCGAAGTTGATCGTGCTACCCACGATCGCGGTGCCGTCGGTGCGATCCTGAGACGATTCGCCAAAATAACGGACATCGTCGGCGGACAGGTACATGGCGATTGTGCTCGACGGGTTATCCCTGGTGATCAGGAACGAGGGCCGCGTCGCGATCTCCCAGGCGCCCAGGTGAGAGGAGCCGGCGAAGATGTTGTCGTCGTAACCGGTGGAGGTGGTGAGCAGCGGCTGGATGATCACGGTATTGGCGCGGATACCCAGAGGGTCGTATTCGGGGCGCTCGCGGGATTGCACGGTGACGCCCTGTTCGCTGCCGTAACCCGGCACGCCCTCGGGAAACAGCGTCGTCAGCAACTGCGCCACTGCTTGCTGGGTGCCGCACAGGAGGCAAAGCGCGGCAATCCATTCGCGTCGGTTCCGCATACACGCGGATGCTGAACCGGGCTTATGAAGAAGCGGTAAATTTCCGGGTTAATGCGTCCAACTCCGTCATGGCCCTCCCCGACTTGCTCGGGGGAGGGCCATGACGGAGTTGGGGGGCGGGGGTCGAGGGTCCGGTTCCCTTAAATTTTTGGGCTGGGGGGTGTGGGCCCTGGGCCGGCCTGTTTCGTTCCGTCCGGCTTCGCTTCCGGCAAATCCGCCTCCCAGCCGCCGCCCAGAGCCTTGTACAGTGCTACCAGATTGGCCGAGACCGTGGTCGTGCTGTCCGACAACAGCAGCTCATTCGATAACAATGTTCGTTGCGTATCCAACACAGTCAAAAAATTCTCCACACCCTGGGCGTAGCGTGCCTTCGCCAGATCCAGCGCGCGGCTGTTTTCCGCCACCGCGTCGATCAGTTGCTGGCGCCGCTGTTGCTCCGACCGGTAAGCGGTCAGAGCATTGTCCACCTCATGCAACGCCGTCAGCACCGTCAACTGATAGGCCAGAGCGGCTTCTTTTTGCCTCGCCTCGGTCAGATGCAGGTTGCCCGTCAACTGACCGCCTTCGAAAATCGGCACTGACAGAGTCGGGCCCAGGGCGAACTGACGCGCGTTGAACCCGAACAGCGGCGCAAACTGGATCGCCTGCAGGCCAGCGCTGCCGCTGAGTGTGATCGAGGGATAGAAGGCAGCCTCGGCCACGCCGATATCGGCGGTCGCCGCGTGCAGGTTGGCCTCGGCTTCGCGCACGTCGGGCCGGCGGCGCGCCAGTTCCGACGGCAGACCTACCGGCACGCGCGGCGGCACCGGAGGCACCGTATGCGGTGACTGCAATTCCGCGCGCAGTCCGTTCGGCGGCATGCCAAGCAACAGGCTCAGCGCATTGATCAATTGCGCTTCCTGCTGCTCCAACGCCGGGATTTGCGCCAGCGTGGTGCTGAGCTGCGCCAGCGCGTTGGACACGTCGAGGTTGGTCGTCACGCCTCCGGCGGCACGTTGCTGCGTCAGCTTCAAACTGTCTTCCGCGATCTTCACGTTGTCGCGAGCGATGCGCAGATCGGTCTGCACGCCGCGCAACGTGATGTAGTCGCGCGCGACCTCGGCGAGGTTGGTCAGCAACAGGCCGCGACGGGTTTCCTCGGACGCCTGCGTGGTCGCGCTGGCGGCTTCGACCTGGCGGCGAATCTGACCCCACAGATCGAGTTCCCATGACGCGGTGAAACCAACCTGGTACGCGTCGAACGCATTGAGCTTGTGCGAACCCAGACCACCCGCGGTGCTGCCGGAGATGCCGGATGCGCCAAGCGGGTTGGGAGCGTTGGCGAAGACGCCGACATTGGACGCTTTCTGACGCGTGTAGGATGCGTTGCCGTTGATGCTGGGCAGGCCGGCGGCGGCGGCGATGGCGTATTGGGCGCGCGATTCCTCGATCCGGCGCGCGGCGATGGCGAGGTCGATGTTTTCGCTGGCGACACGGCGTTCCAGCGCGGTCAGCGTTGGGTCTTTGAACAGAGTCCACCAGTCGGGATCGATCGGCGCCTGCACCGTCTCGCTGACAGGTGCGCGCTGTTTGGCCCCGCCGAACCACGATTCTGGGCCGCTCCAGCCGGGCGCCGTGAAGTTTGGGCCAAGCGTGGTGCAGCCGCCCAGGAGCAGGGCGGGGAGGAGGCGGTGGAAGTTCATGCGCCCGGCTTGCACGACGCCGCGGCATCGCGCAAGCGTTGACGGCTTTGACAGGAGATGCAGGTGACCCAGGAGCTGATCCGGCTGACCGCGACCGAGGCCGTTCTTCGGTTACGGAGACGCGAGCTTTCCCCGCTGGAACTGATCGATGCGGCGGAGGCGCGGATCGCCGAGGTGGAGCCTTTGGTGAATGCTCTGCCGACGCTTTGTTTCGATCGCGCACGGGAACACGCGCGGCGGCTGATGGCGGATCGGTCGCCGGCGGCGGAGGAGCCGGGCTGGTTGGGCGGGCTGCCGGTGTCGATCAAGGATTTGACTGACGTGGCGGGGGTGCGGACGACGTATGGCTCGCCGATCTTTCGCGATCATGTGCCGGAGCGCTCGCATCCGTTGGTGGAGCGGATCGAACGGCTTGGCGGGATCGTGGTGGCGAAGTCGAATACGCCGGAGTTTGGGGCGGGTGGGTCGACGTTCAATGAGGTGTTTGGGCGGACGCGGAATCCGTGGAACCTGGCGCTGACGTGCGGCGGCTCGACCGGCGGCGGGGCGGTGTCGGTGGCGACCGGAGAGGTCTGGCTGGCGCAAGGCACCGACCATGGCGGGTCGTTGCGGCGGCCGGGGACGTATTGCTCGGTGGTGGGGATTCGTTGCTCGCCGGGGAGAGTCACGCGCGGGACGGTTGGAAATCTGTGGTCGCCGCTGTCGGTGCAGGGGCCGATGGCGCGGAACATTCCGGACCTGGCATTGTTTCTGGATACGATGGCGGGGTTGTGTCCGTCTGACCCGATGACGTTCGACGCGCCGGCGGAGTCGTTTGTTTCGGCGCTGGGGAGGGCGGGACCGCCGAAGCGGATCGCTTACAGCGCGGATTATGGCGGACGGATTCTGGTGGAGCGGGAAACTCGGGAGATTTGCGAGAAGGCGGTGCGGCGGTTCGAGGAACTGGGGTGCGTGGTGGAGGAGTTTCATCCCGACCTGGGCGCGGTGGACGAGGCGTTCATGGTGCTGCGGGCGCAACATTTCGTGGTGGACCGGGAGTTGCAACTGGCCGAACACCGCGCTCTGCTGAAGCCCGATATCATTTGGAACACCGAAAAGGGGCTGGCCCAGTCTCCATCGTCGATCGCCTGGGCGGAGCGGGAGAGGGCGGCGTTTTATCGCCGGGTGGTAGCGATGTTCGAACGTTACGATGTGTTCGTTACGCCGAGCGCGGGGACGCCGGCGTTCGATGTGAACCGGACGCATCCGGAAACGATCGATGGGGTGAAGCTGGCGAATTACATGGGCGGGTCGATGCTGAACGCGGCGATGACGATGGCGAGTTGCGCGGCGGTGGCGGTGCCGGCGGGGTTCGACCGGTTCGGGCGGCCGGTGGGGTTGCAGGTGGCGGCGCCTCCGCGGGGGGAGGCGAAGGCGCTGGCGGCGGCTGGGTTTTTGGAGAGGGTGCTGGCGTTGGATGGGTTGGTGCCGGTGGAACCGAGGGAGGGAGTGGTGCCTGGGTGAGGGGAGATGCACATCCTTACTTGACGCCTGTTCCGCAATTCAACGCGAATATGTCGGCGCCAAAGAATCGTCGGGCCGCCAGGCTTAGCTCAAGCTCAGAAATTTTCGTTTGGAGGAAAGCATCAGACGTGAAGGCATTTTTCGGGAGTGTCCGAATTTCTGTGTGTGAGGCTTGTTCAGTCTGACCCACCATTGGGTGAACGACTGTAAGCGACGGATGATCGTGACGGCAAGGCGACGACATGCGCGGTTGTTCCTTGGTTCGA
>Ga0182018_10001334_pt1 | contig 28360 bp, 26 predicted proteins | sample 812P2MmetaG_FD_120490 | JGI IMG/M metagenome (GOLD analysis project Ga0182018, IMG submission 120490) | Permafrost microbial communities from Stordalen Mire, Sweden - 812P2M metaG | ecosystem: Environmental > Terrestrial > Soil > Wetlands > Permafrost | place: Sweden: Stordalen | collected...
GACCGCCTCGGGGGTGGCGGCGAGCGCCGCCGCGCCCCATTCCAGCTTCCCCTGGTGGCTGAGGATGATGTGCTCAAGGCGCTCGGTCCTGTCGGGATCGAGCTTCGCCTTGATCGCGGCCCTGCGCACGAGCTGGTAGCCCAGCACCACGTGGCCCTGCAGGATGCCGCGCCGCCCCCGCTTTGCCGCAAGCGCCCCCTCGTACTCGATGGTCTTCCCGACGTCGTGCAGGAGGATCCCGGCCATGGCCAGGTCCGGGTCGACCTCGGGGTAAAGGGGCAGGAGCGCCCGGGCGGCCCGGGCCATGTGGATCGTGTGCTCCAGGAGGCCGTGCCGGTAGGCGTGGTGGATCATCGTGGCGGCCGGCGCCGTCCGGAACGTCTCGCCGATCTCGTCGAGCACGTGGCGCGCCGTCGCCCGCAGCTCGGCGCGGGCGATCGACTCGACGAAGCCGTCAAGCTCCCTGGAGAGCACCTCCGCGTCCTCCGGCGCCGTTTCCACGAGATTCGCGACCACCTCGGCCGACGACAGCTCCTCGGGCGGCACGACCGACGCGCGCGTGAGCTTGGGGGAGAACCGGCCCTGGTAGGACTCGATCCTGCCCTCGACCCGGATAACCGCCCCCTCCGCGGCGCTGCGCACGACCTCGTACGCGGGATTGTCCGAGAACACGGTGCAGCTGAACGATCCCGTCCGGTCGCCCAGCTCGGCGCTCATGTACGGGTTGCCGTTCGACGCCGTCTTGACCGTAAGCTTGCGGATGACGAGGACGCTCGCGAACGGGCGCCCGGAGGAGCCGTCCGCGGCCTTCAGGTCGCGCACCGACGAGGGGGTGGGTGTTGATTCAGGCATATTTTTTGACGAGCTCGGTGTAGGCCCTGAAGGCGGGGTGGGTCGCCGCCCCCAGGATCGAGTAGTACACGGTCTCCGCGGGCAGGATGTGCGCGCCGGCGCGGGCGAGGGCCTCCAGGCACACCCGGGCGTCGTCCTCGCGGCGCGCCCCGACGCAGTCCGCGAGCACCGTCACGGAGAGGCCGGACTGGAGCGCGTCGACCGCGGTCTGGTAGACGCAGACGGGGGTTTCGAGCCCGCAGAGGACAAGGTGCTCGACCGCCTTGCCGGCGATCGGCGAGCCGTGCGCCGCGCCCCCTGCCGAAAGGGCGGAAAACGCCTCCTTTGCGTGGACCTCCGGCGCCTCCACGAGCGCAAGGACGGAGGGATCGGTCGCCCCGAGCTTCCTCGGCACCTGCTCGGTGAAGACAACCGGCATTCCCAGGAGGCGCGCCGAGGCGACCGCGAACTGGCACCGGCCGAGGAGCCGGCCGCCGTTGGACACGGCGCGCAGGAAGACGGGCTGGAGGTCCAGGCACAGGAGCAGCGCGCCCTCGGCGGGTTTGGCGGGGGTCATGAGAAGTAGCGCTGGCGGGACTTGACCTGGACAAGGCGCTTCTCGGGGAGGACGAGGGCGGTCAGGGATCCTCCGAGGACGCAGCCCGTGTCGATGCCGATGGACCACTTGAGCTTGTAGACCTCCGGCCGAGGCGTGTGGCCGTAGACGACGAAGGGCGGGCCTCCCCAGAGGTCGGCCCATGCGGGCGCGTCCGGCGCGTCGGCGCGCTTCCTGGGCCTTCCGTCCTTGTCGACGACCTGGATCCGCGTCACCACCTCCGCGGACTGCTTCTGCCAGGGCTCGTCGGGGAGGAACCCGCCGTGGACGAACACGGTCGCAAGCTCGGCCTCCTCGAAGGTGAGCGGCATCGCCTCCATGTAGGCCCAGTCCTCCGGGCGAAGCGCCTCGAAGGTCTCAAGGTCGCGCTCCTTTATGTACTTCCGGTCGCCGGTCTTGCGGAACTTGAGAAGCCTCAGCTCGTGGTTGCCGAGGAGCGAGATGGAGCCCGCCGCCCGGGCGAGGTCGATCACCTTGGTGCTGTCGGGCCCGCGGTTCACGAGGTCGCCGAGCAGGACAAGCCGGTCGCCGTCCCCGAGCTCGAGCAGTTCGAGCAACTCGGCGAATTCGGCATGGCAGCCGTGGATGTCGCCAACGGCGATGAGGCGTCCGGTCATTTTTGTGCCGCATGTGGCATTGCGGCGCAAATTTGCTAGCGTCCACGCGGCGTGGAAGTAAACAAGAAAGGCTCGAACCCATGGAAATGAACCTGCAACCCCGGGCGGCGGCGTGTTTCGTGTCCGGCCACGAATTTCACGAGGGCGACCGCGTGGCGAGCTTGCTGGCGAGGGCGGATTCCGGGGACATCGTCCGGTATGACGCCCTGGAGTCCCATGCGGGCTCGCTGCGGCCCGGGGGCTTCGTCGCGTGCCGCTGGGTCCAGGTCTTCAGGCCGAGCCTGAGGGAGGAGAATCCGGACCGCGCGCTCAAGCTGACCGCCGAGACGCTTTTCCTGACGCTTGCCGACCCGGCGACCGAGGCGAGCCCCGAGACGGATCGCCTTGTGCGCTTCCTGGCGCTGCTGCTCGAGCGCAAGAGGCTGCTGCGCCCGCGGGGCCGGACCCCCGACGGCAGCCGGGAGCTCTTCGAGCACGCCAGGAGCAAGCAGCTCTACGAGATGCCGGCGATCGACCTGAGCCCGGAGTTTTTCGCAGCCGTGCGGGAGCAGCTCACCGTGCTTGTGGGCGAACCCAAGGCGCCGCAACCGGCGCCCGGGGTGCCCGCGCCATCCGGGGTCTGATGCCTTCCCTGCGCCTTGAGCTGCCCGCGCCGGTCGCTGGCCGTGTCGGGGCCCTGGACGAGCTCAAGGGGGTGGCGATACTCCTGGTCATCCTGAACCACGTCGGCGGGGTGCTCAACCTGAGCGCCGCCCCGCATGGCGAGGTCGGCGTCGACATGTTCGTCATCCTGAGCGGCGTGGGCCTGACGCTGGGCCCGGCGACGGGGGGGGCGGCCCGGTTTCTCGCGAGGCGGTTCTGGAGGATATACCCGGCGTACTGGATCGCGCTCACCGCGTTCCTTCTCGGGGACGCCCTGTTCTTAAGCAGGCACTTCTCGACCGAGGACATCCTCCTGCACTACCTGGGGATCCATGGCTGGTTCGGCGACCGGTACGCCCTGAGCATCAACGAGTCGTTCTGGTTCGTGACGCTGATCGTCTCGCTTTACGTGGTTTACCTCCCCCTGAGGCGCTTTGTCGACCGGCCCGACGTGCTCCTCCTGCTCGGGGCCGTGGTGTCGCTTGCGCCGACGCTCTATTACTACCACACGAGCCAGCCCGTCGAGTTTGACCATCTCTCGCTGCGCATCCCGGGATTCTTCCTGGGGCTCCTCTTCGGGCGCCTGCTCAAGACCGGCCGCCTGGACATCCCGGCGTCGGTGGCGCTGGGGGGCGCCTTCCTCCTGGTTTTCTACGTGCCCTACACGCAGAACTTCATCTTTACGACGGTCTGGGTCGGCGGCGCGCTCATGGTCGCGTACGCCTTCGCGATCAGGCCGTTCATGAGCGCCGCGACCCGGGGCGCGCTCAGGTTCCTCGGCGACCGCTCGCTCGAGATATTCCTGATCCACCAGCCCCTGATCCGCGACTACAACATCCTTGTCCAGAGCCGGCTGTTCCCCGATTCGGCCCCGCCGACTCCCTGGGCGCTGACGGCGGGGATATTCGTCGCCCTGGCCGTCACGATAGCTGTGAGCAGCGCCCTCCACTCGCTGCTCCTGAGGCTGCCGGCGCCCGGGCGCGACCGCGGGCCGCCGGAGGCGGCCCAGAAGGGCTTCTAGAGGCGCACGGGGACGCCGTGCTCGGAAAGGTACCGCTTGACCCCGGGGACCGTGAGCGTCCCGAAATGGAAGAGGGACGCCGCGAGGACGGCGCTGGCCCCGCCCCTGCCGAGCACGTCGGCAAAATGCTCGAGGCGCCCGGCGCCGCCGCTTGCGACGACCGGGATGGAGACCGCCTCGCTCACCCGGCGCGTGAGCTCGATGTCGTAGCCCGCCTGCGTGCCGTCCCGGTCCATGCTCGTCAGGAGGATCTCGCCCGCCCCCATCTCGGCCCCCTTCTCCGCCCAGGCGACCGCGTCCAGCCCCGTCGGGTTGCGCCCGCCATGCGTGTACACGCGCCAGCGCGGCTCGGGGCCGGGCTCAAGCTTGGCGTCGATCGCCAGGACGATGCACTGGGACCCGAAGCGGTCGGACGACTCCAGGATGAGCCGGGGATCCGCGATCGCCGCCGTGTTGAGGGAGACCTTGTCCGCGCCGGACCTGAGCATCGCCCCGATGTCATCGGCCGAGCGCAGGCCGCCGCCGACCGTGAGCGGCATGAAGCAGCGCTCCGCCGTCGCGGCCACGACGTCGTGCATGATCCTCCGGCCGTCGCTCGACGCGGTGATGTCGAGGAACACGAGCTCGTCGGCCCCCTGGGCGTCGTAGGCCGCCGCGCACTCGACGGGGTCGCCCGCGTCGCGCAGCTCCTGGAACCTCACGCCCTTCACGACCCGCCCGGCGGTGACGTCGAGGCAGGGGATGATCCTGCGCGAGAGCATCAGCCCTCTTCCCGCACGACGTCCGGCTCGAAATTGACGGCCAGCCGGTAGACGTGCCCCGGCCTCATGATGAGCGGGTGGTCCCTGATCAGGTACTGGAGGTAGTGGATCTTGCCGAAATTGGTCCGGTAGGTCGGATCCGCGCTCACGACCTCGGTGTCCTGCCAGTTGGCCTGGAAATCGTCCTTGATCACGCTGCAGCGGTGCCCCAGCGGGCCGAGGATGGGCGAGCCCGGCACGCGGTACTTGGAGTGGGGGGCGGCGACCACCAGGACGTAGCGGAACTTGTCGAGCGTGACCTGCTGCTTGACCGTGTAGGCGAATTCGCACGCGACCTTCTTGCCGGAGAAATTCCACTGGACCTTGACGCTGCCAAGGTTGCGGACCATCTCCTCCTTCGTCGTGATCAGGTCGGGCTGCTCGTAGCGGAAGAAGAAGCTGTTGCGCATTCCGAGCCCCGTGACGCAGTTCTTGCCGTAGAACGCCGGCAGCGTGACATGCTCGCCGAAGGTGAGCTCGGGCAGCATGACGGGCAGGTAGACGTTGTTGGGCCAGTCGAACACCCCGGGGGAGTGGGGGAACGGGAGCGCGTCGCTCGAGAGGTGCCCGCCGCAGCTGATGAGCGGGAGGGTGAGGTGCAGGCCCGATTCGGCGTCGCGGTAGAGGAAGAGGCCCTGCTCCTTGCGGTTCGCCTTGTCGAAGATGACAAACCGGCCGGAGGTGCGAGGGGCCTCCGACCAGGGGGCCCCCGTGGGCATCTGCACGGTCTTGACGAGCCGGGACCACTGGCAGAGGTAGCGCGCGGCGTCGAAGTTCGCCATCCGCGTCGTGTGCTGCTTGTAGGCCGTGCGCTCGTCGTCGCGCAGGTCGAGGAACCCGTGCTCCTGGTCGAGGTAGGTCTGGTAGAAGAACATGAACAGCCGGCGCAGGATGTCGAAGTACCTCTGGCGCTGGTCGTCGGGGATCCAGCCGTCGCGCAGCCCCTGGAGGATCAGGCTCACGCAGTGCATCTGGCCGTACGCGCCCGCCGCGCGCCCGAACGCCCATCCCAGGCCGTCCGCCCGGACCAGGTCGGGCATCATGCGGATGTATTTCTCGGCGTAGGTGCGCAGCGTCGGGAGCTTGCGGTCGCGCACGCCGTTGTTGGCGTGGAGCTGGAGCGCCGAGCGGATGAAGACGAGCGCCATCACGCCGTAGAGGTTGAAGTTGCCTCCCAGGCCCGCGACCGAGTCGTCGAAGAAGCCGGCCGAGCTCGTCTGGTTGATCCGGTCGACCATGCGCTCGATGAGCCTGGAGGTCTCGTCCTTCTTCGAGAGGCCGAGGCTGAAGCGCGCCACCGCCTTGGCGACGTTGAAGGCCTGCCAGTGGTTGTCGTAGTCGCTGCGGTGGAGCAGCTGCTTGTCGATGCGCTGCTGGGTCTCCTCGACCAGGCGCTCCCACACCGGGTTGCGCTCCTTCGAGGGGCCGAAGCACAGGAGGCCGAGGGCGGCGTAGGCGAGGCCGTTCTCCGCGGGCGGCTCCGTGAACATCTGCGCCGTGACGCACCGCGCGGCGAGGTCGATGATGTCGAACTCCTTGAGCGTCGTCTCGCCCGTCGCCCGGTGATACTCGCCGAGCGCGAACGCGACATGCCCGGGCTCATCCGGCCGCGACTGCTCGCCAGGAATGGGAAGAACGGTGCCGTCGGGTTGGATTGAGTCGAGATTGTGCCCCAGGATGGAACGGGCCATGTCCAGGCATTGCTCGGAGAAACTATGCATTCGTATGGGTCAGCGGTAGGGGGGTGCGGAAGGGTCTGGGCGCCGCGCTTCGGCTCAGCGTGTGATCAGCTTCAGGAACTCGTCGTTGGTCTTCGTCTTCGAGAGGCGGGCGATCATCGTCTCGGTCGCCTCCTCGATCTTCTGCTGCACGAGGGCGCGGCGGAAGAAGTGGATGCCCTCGAGCTTCTTCGCGTCGATCAGGAGCTCCTCCTTGCGGGTGCCCGACGCCGCGACGTTGATGGCGGGCCAGAGCCGCATCTCGGCGCACTTGCGGTCGAGGACGAGCTCCATGTTGCCCGTGCCCTTGAACTCCTGGAAAATGACGTCGTCCATCCGGCTGCCGGTCTCGACCAGAACGGAGGCGATGATCGTGAGCGAGCCGGCCTCCTCGGTGTTGCGGGCGGCGGCGAAGAGCTGGCGGGGGCGCTCGAGCGCGCGGACGTCGAGGCCGCCGGATCCGGTGCGGCCGGAATTGCGCTGCGTGTTGTGGGCCCGGGAGAGGCGCGTGATCGAGTCCACGAAGAGGACCACGTGCTTGCCCGCCTCGACCAGGCGCTTGGCGCGCTCGATGCAGAGGTCGGCGATCCGGATGTGGTTCTCGATCTGCTCGTCGTTGGACGAGGCCCAGATCTCCGCGGGAACGCTGCGCCTGAAGTCGGTGACCTCCTCGGGGCGCTCGTCGACCAGGAGGATCATCACGTGGCACTCGGGATTGTTCTCGAGGATGCCGAGCGCCATGTCGCGCAGGAGGATCGTCTTTCCCGTGCGGGGCGGCGCGACGATCAGCCCGCGCGTTCCCTTGCCTATGGGGCAGAACAGGTCGACGGCGCGCGTCGTCATCCGGCCGTCCTTCATCTCCAGCTTGAGGTGCTTGTCCGGGGAAACCGTGGTGAGCGCGGCGAAGTCGAGGCGCCCGCGCCTCTCCTCGAGCGGCATCCCGTCGACCGTCTCGATGTAGCGCATCTTGGGGTTCGGGAAGCGGCCCTCGGGGGGGAACGCGGTCCCTCCGATGAGCGAGCCCGCCTTCAGCTTGAAGCGCCGGATGAGCTCCTTGGGCACGAACGTGTCCGTCGGGCGGCGCTTGCCGTTCTTCGCCATGTCGAGCAACTGGCCGTTGCCTCCCTTCGTCGCGTCGATGTCGAGGATTCCCTCGACGTGGATCGTGTTGTCAAAGGGCGGCGCGGCCGGGGCCGTCGCGGCCTGGGCTGCAGGCGCGGCGGGGCCATCCTGCGGGGACGCGGCGGTCGGTTCCGCCGAGGCGGAAAGGGATTTCTTTTCCATACGAAATGAGGGCACTTCGCGCCCGCGCTTGACGCTCAAAACTCAAGGGGGGATAAGTGCCGCGTCTTTCGAGCGTCCTTAACCCCCAATCAGCCACAACGTGACCGACCAGACGATTACCTCTATTTCCCGGGAAACCCGGGTTGTCAGGCCTTCGGCCGAGTTCAAAGCCCAAGCCAATCTTGGGAGCGAGACCCTATATAAAAGGCTGTATGCGGAGTCTGTCAACACTCCCGAGAAATTCTGGGGGAGGCAGGCTCGGGAACACCTGACCTGGCGCCGTCCGTTCAAAAAGGTGCTCAATTGGAAGTTGCCGCATGCCAAGTGGTTCGAAAGCGGTCAGCTCAACGTCGCCGAGAACTGCCTCGACCGGCACCTCACCTCGGGGCGAGCCAACAAGGCGGCGATCATATTCGAGGGGGAGCCCGGGGACGTGCGGACGCTGACGTACCGCCAGCTGCACATGGAGGTCTGCAGGATGGCGAACGCGCTCGCTGGCCTCGGACTCGGGAAGGGGGACCGGGCCGCCATCTACATGCCGATGGTTCCAGAGGCGGCGATCGCCATGCTCGCGTGCGCGCGCCTCGGCGTCATCCACACGGTCATCTTCGGCGGGTTCTCGAGCGAGGCGATCAAGGACAGGGTGAACGACTGCCAGGCGCGCGTCATCATCACGGCGGACGGCGGCTGGCGCCGGGGCAAGATCGTCGAGCTCAAGGCCAGCGTGGACCGCGCCGTCCCGGCCACGCCGAGCGTCGAGCACGTGATCGTCCTCAGGCGCACGGGCCAGGACGTGCCGATGACGCCGGGGCGCGACGTCTGGTGGCACGACCTGGTCGCCGGCAACGCCCCCGCGCACAAGGCCAGGGCCTTCGGCAGCGAGCAGCCGCTCTTCATCCTCTACACCAGCGGCTCCACGGGAAAGCCGAAGGGCGTCCTTCACACGAGCGCGGGCTACCTGCTGGGCGCCACGATCACGATGAAGTACGTCTTCGACCTGAAGGAGGACGACGTCTATTTCTGCACGGCCGACGTGGGCTGGGTCACGGGCCACAGCTATGTCGTCTACGGCCCGCTCGCGAGCGGCGCCACCGTCCTCATGTACGAGGGGGCCCCCAACCATCCCGAGCCGGACAGGCTCTGGGCGGTGATCGACAGGCACCAGGCGACCATCCTCTACACGGCGCCGACGGCGATCCGCGCGTTCATGCGCTGGGGCGACGACTACGTCAACCGCCACCGGCTCGACTCGCTGCGCCTGCTCGGCTCGGTGGGGGAGCCCATCAATCCCGAGGCGTGGATGTGGTACTACAGGGTCGTCGGCAAGAAGCGCTGCCCGATCGTGGACACGTGGTGGCAGACGGAGACCGGGGCGATCATGGTGACGCCGCTCCCGGGGATCACCCCGCTCAAGCCGGGCTCGTGCACGCGCCCGTTCTTCGGGGTCGTGCCGCGGGTCCTTGACGAGAAGGGCAACGACGTCCCGCGCGGAAGCGGCGGGAGGCTGTTCCTGTCCAAGCCGTGGCCCTCCATGCTGCGCACGCTCTGGGGCGACGACGAGCGCTACAAGAAGCAGTACTGGAGCGAGCTTCCCGGATACTATTTCGCGGGCGACGGGGCCAGGTTCGACGAGGACGGCTACCTGTGGGTCGTCGGGCGGATCGACGACGTGCTCAACGTCTCCGGCCACAGGATCGGAACGGCGGAGGTCGAGAGCGCGCTCGTCTCGCACCCCCACGTCGCGGAGGCCGCGGTCGTCGGCAGGCCCGACGAGATGAAGGGCCAGGCGCTCGTGTGCTTCGTCTCGCTCAAGAACGGCGTCCCGGCGTCGAACGATCTCAAGGAGGCGATCCGGGCGCACGTGGCCCGTGAGATCGGCTCGCTCGCCCGGCCCGACGACGTCAGGTTCGCCGCGAGCCTGCCAAAGACGCGCAGCGGCAAGATCATGAGGAGAATCCTCAAGGAGATCGCGGCCGGCGGCACGGTCAAGGGCGACACCACCACGCTCGAGGACTTCTCCGTGGTGGCCGCGCTCCAGACGGAGGAATAGGGCCCGCGTCGCGCGGGATAAGGTTCACCCATAGTTGGTTACGCGCAAATATTTAGGAAATTCATGCGGAACCTTGCGAAACCGGCACGTTCTAATTTCGTCAGACTATAGCATGAACACGAAGCATATCCTAGCCATAGCAGTTGCCGCCGCAATTTGCGCCGGGTGCGAGGGCACCGGGCCCAATACCCAGAACGGCGCCGTCGCGGGAGGCGCCCTGGGCGCCCTGGCGGGCGCCATCATCGGGAACAACAGCGGAGGGCACAACGCGCTCGGCGGCGCCGCGATCGGCGCCGTGGCCGGCGCAATCGCGGGCGGGACGATCGGCAATTCGGTCGACCACCAGGAAGGCACGATCTACCACTCGGAGTACGAGGCGACCTCCAACGTCGCGGTGCCCCAGGTGCCGCCGCCCCCGCCGCCGCCGGCCGACTACGTGACCCCCCAGCCCACGCCATCGGCGGTCTGGATCGCGGGCTACTACAACTTCAACGGGTACCAGTATTATTGGGTCGCGGGCCACTGGGAGGTTCCGCCCCCGCAGGTGACGGTGTTCGTCAGGCCCCACTGGGTCTACCGGGGCGGCCAGTACGTCTACGTCCGCGGCTACTGGCGCTGACGGGCCGCCCGGTCGGCCTGCCCGAAATCCTTCGCCGCCGCGTCGAGCCCGCGCTCGTACGCGGCGATGAGCCTGTCCCAGGAGGCGCAGGCCTCGGCGTCGATCAGCCTGCGCGAGGGGTCCTCGTCGTACCACGAGATCGTCCGCGCGATCCCGTCCCGGTAGCGCGTGGTGGCGACGAAATCGGGCACGAAGCGGCGGATCTTTGAATTGTCGAAGACCGCGGAGTGCGACTTGTCGCCGAGAAGCGTCCCTTTCATCGCGGGAATGCACGCCGCGATGAAGTCGGAGGCGATGTGGACGAAGCGGGGGGAGGGGACCCCGGCCGCCTCCGCCGTCATCGCGTAGATCTGGTCCCAGGCCAGCGCCTCGTCCGAGGTGATGTGGAACGCGTGGCCGATCGCGCCCGCGTGCCCCAGCAGTCCGACCAGGCCCTTCGCGAAGTCGGAGTTGTGGGTGATCGTCCAGAGCGAGAGCCCGTCGCCGGGGATGATGAGCGGCAGGCCCCTGCGCATGCGGTCGATCGCCGTGTAGCCCTTCAGCCAGCTGTTGACCGCGAGCGGCACGATCGTGTCGCCGTAGGTGAGCGACGGCCGTATGATGGTGACCGGGAAGGCCTCCTCGCGGTAGGCCCTGAGCAGCCGTTCCTCGCAGGCGATCTTGTTGCGCGAATAGTCCCAGAGCGGGTTCGCGAGCGGGGTCGACTCGGTGATGAGGTAGTGGGTGAGGGGCTTCTGGTAGGCGCTGGCCGAGCTGATGAAGATGTACTGGCGCGCCTTGCCGCGCAGGAGGGCCAGGCGCGCCTCGATGTCCGGCGGGTTGTAGGCGATGAAGTCGACGACGGCGTCCCATGTCCGGCCGGCGAGCGCTTGGGCCGCGGCGCCCGGAATCGAAATGTCGGCCGTGAGGGTCTGGGCGCCGTCGACCATCGCGCGCTGCGAGCGGTTGAGCAGCGTGACGTCCAGGCCTCGTTCCACGGCGAGCTCCGTGCAGGCCGTGCTGATGATACCGGTTCCCCCTATGAAAAGGACGTTCATTCGAGGCGCGCACTCTAGCGCGATCAGCCGGGCCGGGTACAGGCCGAATTCGACCGGTCCGACCCGCTGGCGCTTGCGGGAGAAGCCCGCATCTTGGTAAAAGGACATCAGGCATGCGCATCCATGTCGTCGAAGATGAGCGGCAGCTCGCCCGGCACATCGCCCGGGCACTGGAGCGCCATGGGCACACCGCGACGTCGCTCTTCGACGGCGCGGAGGCCCTCAAGGCCGCGATCGAGCACCCGCCCGACCTGATCGTGCTCGACCTCAACCTACCCGGGCTCGAGGGGCTCTCCGTGCTCGCCCGGCTGCGCCAGGCCGGCTGCCCCGCCCGCGTCCTCATCCTGACCGCGCGCGGCGAGGTCGAGCACCGCGTCAAGGGCCTGAAGGCGGGCGCTGACGACTACATGGCCAAGCCGTTCTCGATGGACGAGCTCGTCGCCCGGATCGAGGCGCTCGGCCGGCGCGGCGCGACGCCGACGGCCGCCGACCTGCTCGAGGTCGCCGACCTGCACATGGACGTGCACCACAGGCGCGCCAGCCGGGCCGGCAGGCCGATCGCGCTCTCCCCCCGGGAATTCGACGTGCTCCAGCTCCTGATGCAGGAGCCCGGCCGCGTGTTCTCGCGGACGGAACTGTGCGAGCGCGTCTGGCAGCGGGACCACGAATACGACACGCGGACGGTGGAGATCTTCATCACGCGCCTGCGCAAAAAGGTGGACTCGGGCTTCGCGCCGCCCTTGATCCACACGATTCGCGCGGTCGGCTACACGATCCGCCCCGAACCATGATTCCGCCGAGCCTGAACCGCCTTGCGGCCCTCGCCGCCGCGCTGGCGCTTCCCGCGGCCGCCCTTGCGCAGGCGGCGGCGGAGGGGCGGGTGCAGCTGCTCAAGGCGCTCCACGCGCCCGTCATGAACAAGCGCTACGGGATCGTCGCCTTCGGCGGAGTCCTGTCGCCCTTCCCGCCGGTCGCCGTGGTGTACCTGGAGGGGGCCTTTCCCCGCACCGACTCGCCCGCGACGGCACAGATGGCCCAGAAGGACCTCATGTTCGTGCCGACGCTGCTGGCGGTCCAGGTCGGGACGAGGGTCGAATTCCCCAACCTCGACGACACCTACCACAACATCTTCTCGTACTCGCCGGCGAAGCGCTTCGACCTCGGGCGCTACCGCTCCGACGAGCGGCCTATCCCCTCGGAGCTGTTCGACGTCGCCGGCCTGGTGACGCTGCGCTGCGACATCCACGAGCACATGCGCGCGCTCATCCTCGTGCTCGACACGCCCCATTTCGTGGTGAGCGACACACAGGGCCGCTATCGGCTCGACGGGCTTCCGGCGGGCCGCTACGTCCTCAAGGCGTGGCTGGACAGCAAGACGACGCTCGACCGCCAGGTGTCGCTGCAGAGCGGTTCGACGCTTCACGCCGACTTCCCGTGATCCCCCCGCCGGAGCCGGAGGCCGCCGGTTTCTCGAGCTTTCGCGCGAGGCTCCTTGTGGCGATGATGGTGCTCGTCTCGGCGGTCGCGGGCGCCGGCCTCCTCTTCGCGCAGCGCAGCATGGCCGCCAGCGTGAGGCGCGATTTCCGGACGCAGTTCCAGGGCGAGCTCGCTGCGCTGCACGCCGTGCAGGACGTGCGCCATGCCGTTCTGGCGGAGCGCTGCCGCGCGCTCGCCCGCAGGCCGCGCATCCATGCGGCGCTTGAGGACGGGGCCCTCGACCTGCTCTACCCGAGCGCCCGCGACGAGCTTGTCGACGCGATGGACGGGGGCGCCGCGGCGCCGGAGCCCGGGGCATACGCCCTCCACGCCCGCTATTACCGCTTCCTCGACGGGAAGGGCAGGGTGATCACGCCTCCCAACGCCAAGGACGTCGGCGAACTGGGGTCGGGGGAGGAGTCCCAGCTTTCGCTCGGCGCGCTCCCGGACAGCCCGCAGACCGGCTACATCACGCGGGGCCAGGGCAGCGCCGAGGCGGTCGACGAGGTCATCGCGATGCCGATCGTCTCGTCGGAGAACGGCGAGGTCATCTCGGCCATCGTCCTCGGCTTCAAGCCGCCCGACCTGGGCGGCGCCCGCGAGGGCGCGGGCATCATGAGCGGCATCTGGCTCGGCGGCCGCCTGAGCATGCCCTCGCTCCCGCCCGGCGCGCGGGAAGGACTCGCCGGCGAGGCGGCAAGGGCGATCGCGTCGGCGGACAGCGCGGAGGGCGGCTACGAGGTCGGCGCGGGCGGCGCGCGGTACCTGCTTTTCTGCAAGCGGCTCAACCCGGGCTCGCTCTTCCCGGCCGCCTTCGAGGTGTCGATCTATCCCCTGGCGGACCTGCTGGCGCGCCAGCGCCTCCTGATCTGGCAGTTCTCGGGCGCCGCCGCGCTGCTCCTGCTCGGGGCCTTCGCCGCCAGCCATCTCCTCTCGGGCCGCCTTTCGAGGCCGGTCGAGCGGCTCGCCGTGGACTCGGAGGAGAACCGCTCGCAGCGCTACCGGGCGGAGGCCGCGCTCGAGTCGACGAGCCGGGAGCTGCAGAGGTCCGCCCGCTTTTCCGCCGACGCCTCCCACCAGCTGAAGACGCCGGTCACGGTGCTGCGCGCCGGACTCGAGGAGCTGCTCGCCGGCGAATACGTGTCCGCGGAGGCCCGGGAGGAGGTCTCCGCCCTCGTGCACCAGACATTCCGGCTGGCCGGCGTCATCGAGGACCTGCTCCTCCTCTCCAGGATGGACGCCGGGCGCCTCCAGATCCAGTTCAGCCGCCTGGACCTCGCGCCGCTCATCGAGGCCTGGGTCGATGATCTCGGCGCGCTCCCCGACGCGCTCGGCCTCAGGGTCGACGCCGACTTTCCGCCGTCGCTCTGGATAACCGGGGAGAAGCGCTATGCGACGCTCATCCTCCAGAACCTCCTTGAGAACGCCCGCAAGTACAACCGCGCCGGCGGCCGCATCCGGATCGCGGCGCGCGAGGAGGGGGACTGGGCCGTCCTCGCCATCGGCAACACCGGCCTTCCCGTGCCCCCCGAGGCCCAGGAGCACATCTTCGAGCGGTTTCACCGCGGCGCCGTGGGCGAGAACGTCCCCGGCCACGGGATCGGCCTCAACCTCGCAAGGGAGCTCGCCCGGCTCCACGGCGGCGACCTGAGGCTGGCGCGCTCGGACGGGGAGTGGACGGAGTTCGAGGTGCGATTTAGGCTGGCCCGCCCGGACGTCGCGGGTGGATCCGCATGAACGCCGCGTCCCGGGCCCGCTCCCTCGCGCTCATCGGCGCGGGCCTCTGGGCGCTGGCGCTCTCCCAGGCGGCATTCGGCCAGGACGACCCGTTCGACCGGATCGACGACCAGCTGACGTTCGGCGGATGGAACGACACGCTGCGGGTGCGCCTGAGCGGGACCCTGGACCTCGAGGGCTACTACCTGCGCCAGCCGGCGCCGGGCCTCATCTTCACGGAGGGAAACTCGATATTCAACCCGCGCCTGAGCCTCTTCCTCGACGCCCAGCTGGGCCCGCACATCTACGCATTCGTGGAGACGCGGGCGGACAACGGCTTTGACCCGGGTGAGGCGGGACCGCCGGTCCGGATGGACGAGTACGTGCTGCGCTACACGCCCTGGGACGACGGGCGCTTCAACCTTCAGGTCGGAAAGTTCGCGACGGTCGTCGGCACGTGGGCGCTGCGGCACGGGTCCTGGGACAACCCCTTTATCACCGCGCCGCTGCCCTACGAGAACCTCACGGGAATCTGGGACACGACCGCCGCGCACGCGGCCGGCGAGGTCCTGACGTGGGCCGGCCTCGTGCCCAGGCCAAACACCGGCGGCGAATTCCTGGACGAATACCGGAACATCCCGGTCATCTGGGGCCCCAGCTATGCCAGCGGCGCCTCCGTCTTCGGCGTCGTCGGCAGCTTCGAGTACGCCTTCGAGATGAAGAACACCTCGCTCTCGTCGAGGCCGGAGACCTGGGCGCCGACCGAGACGCAGTGGCAGCATCCGACCTTCAGCGGGCGGCTCGGCTACACGCCCGACGAGATGTGGACCTTCGGTTTTTCGGCGAGCGCCGGGCCCTATCTCCAGCCCTCGGCCGGGCCGACCCTGGCGCCCGGGCGGGGCCTCGACCAGAACCTGGAGGTCGTCCTGGGCCAGGACGTGGGATTCGCATGGCACCATGTGCAGCTCTGGGCCGAGGTGTATGAGGCGCGCTTTGAGATCCCGGAGGTGGGCAATGCCGATACGCAGGCCTACTACGTGGAGGCGAAATACAAGTTCACGCCCCGGTTCTTCGGCGCGCTTCGCTGGAACCAGCAGCTGTTTTCCGACCTTCCCAACCCCGGCCTGGGGGCGTCGCGCTGGAGCCGGAACGTGGAGCGCGTCGACATCGGCCCCGGCTACCGGTTCACGCCGCACACGCAGCTCAAGCTCCAGTACAGCCTCGAGCACCAGGACGCCGATTCCCAGAACTGGGGCGACATGATAGCGGCGCAGCTCACCGTGCGCTTTTGAGGCCCGCGGCGACCGTAACAACCCCGTTACTGTCGGCCACTTTCGAAACCGGAGTGCCCGGCTAAAAATGCGGGCAGATGACGCACCGCGTCCTGCGCCCGCTCCCTACCTCCGCCCTGCTGGCGGCATGCCTTGGCCTGTGCCTGCCCCGGACGCCCGCGCGCGCCGACGACTCGGTCGAGTACAAGTTCGAGAACTACCGGGAGGAGGACGGGCGGATCACCGTGGAGACCCAGAGCGGTCAGGCCGACCAGGACATCGGGACGGACACCCACCTGAGGCTCACCGGCACGGTTGACGCCATCACCGGCGCGACGCCGACGGGGATACCGGCGCCTCCCGGAAGCGACCAGGTCGAGCTGACGCAGATCCACGAGCGCCGCAAGGCGTGGAGCGGGGACCTGTCGCAGCAGTTCAGGAACGTGAACATCGACCTGGGTTTCGCGGACAGCCGCGAGAGCGACTACGTCTCCGCGGGGTGGTCGGTCAACACGCTGACCGACTTCAACGAGAAGAACACGACCCTGCGGGTCGGGCTTGCCGGCACCGACGACCGCGTCGAGGTGTTCTTCGAGCCGGCGTACCTTCCCAAGCACACCCACGACGCAATCGTCGGGATCACCCAGCTCCTCGACCCGCGCACGTTCGTCACGCTCAACGTCACGTGGGGGCGCGCGACCGGCTACCTCGCCGAGCCCCACAAGTTCGTGGAGAAGGACATCGAGATCTTCACGAACATCTTCCTCCAGGAGGACTTCGGGGAGAACAGCCCGGCCTCGCGCGACAAGGGCACGGTCTTCGCCTCCATCAACCACTCCTTTGCCGGCGTGAACGGGGCGGTCGAGGGAAGCTACCGGTTCTACGCAGACACCTTTGGCGTGGTCGCGCACACGCTCGAGCTCGCGTGGCTCCAGAAGCTGGGGGCCAACCTGGTCCTCGAGCCCTCGGTGCGCTTCTACGAGCAGGGCGCCGCCAATTTCTACTACTACGACCTCAACGACACGCCGATCATCCCCGTCCACATACCGACGGTGGGCAAGGGGCCGTACTACTCCTCGGATTTCCGGCTCTCGTCGATGTACAACTACTCGTACGGGATGACGGTGACCTGGAAGCCGAAGACCTGGGTCCACGTCGACCTTGCCTACGAGCAGCTCGACATGCGGGGCCGCGATGGCGTCACGCCCCAGAGCGCCTATCCGAGCGCCGGAATCACAACCCTCGGGATCAAGTACCTATGGTGAGACTTCAATCGCTTCTGAAGGGGGCCGCCGCCGCGGCCTTCGCCGCCCTGGCGACCGCCCTGCCTGCCCAGGTGGCGCCGGGGAACGCCTTTCCGTCCCTCGCGGCCGCGGGCCTCACCGGCGGATCGCTCCCGGACACGGCCGGCAAGGTCGTGTTCGTCGACTTCTGGGCGTCGTGGTGCGCGCCGTGCAAGGCATCCTTCCCGGTGTATTCGCAACTGAACGCCGCATACGCCGGGCGCGGACTGGTCATCGTCGCCGTCAGCGTCGACGAGAGCCCGTCGGCCTACGCCGCGTTCGTCGCCAGGCTCAGGCCGCCGTTCGCGACCCTGCACGACTCGACGCAGAAGCTGGTCGCGCAGGTCCAGGTTCCCACCATGCCGACCAGCTATCTCGTCGACCGGAGCGGCAAGGTGCGCTTCATGCACGCGGGGTTTCACGGGGACCAGACCGAGCGGGACCTGCGCAGGGAAATCGAGGCCCTCCTCGGCGAAAAGGCCCCGTCGCCATGAAGGCCGTCCGCCCGCGCCTCCTCGTCCTCGCCGCCCTCGGGGCGGTCGCGGCGCTCCTTTGCGGCTGCTCGACCGCGGCCGCTGTGCGGGTGCGGCCCTGGCAGCGCGCGACCCTGGCGGACGACACCATGAATCCCGGCCGGGATCCGCTCGGCTCGGCGATGATGGAGCACGTGTACTTTTCGCGCGAGGCCGCGTCGGGCGGCATGGGGGTGGGTGGGAGCGGCTGCGGCTGCAACTGAGCGCCGATCCGCCGCGCCAATGAGAACCGATCCGAAGCCTTTCAGCAATTGAACCACTGGAACCCGAAAAAGACAAAATCACCATGAAACTGATCGCATACCTCCGGCGCCGTTACGCCTGGATGAACCTGTCAACCGTCACGCTGGTCGCGCTGCTGCAGCGCTCGCCGGCCGTCCGCCTCGCCGTCGCCGCCGATGAATTCGTGTCAGCGTCGCCGGTCGGCACGATCATAAAATACGCGGCCGCGGCGATCGCGTCGCTCGGGGCCATGAACTCCATGGCGGGCGCGACGATCCTCGCGTCCAGCCTGACGCCGAACCCGTCGGGCCCGCTCCCCACGTTCGACGCCGTGCTCAACAAGCCGATCACGCCGCTGGGGTTCACGATCACCAACACGATGAACATCGCCTCGTGGTCGGTGACCGGGGACATCCCCCCGGGCCTCATGCTGGAGGCCATGGAGAACACCGCCCTCGTGCTGACGGGGCCTGGCAACCTCGACGCGACGACGGCCGGGACGAGCGGCAACGCCTGGGGGTCGGGCACGACATCCGGCAACAACACGACCACGCCCGAGCTGCTCGGAACGCCGACGGCGGTGGGCACCTATACGTTCACCCTCCAGGGATTCGCCGAGCCCGGCGAGAAGGGCGGCGCCGGAATCTCGGGCTTCATGGGGACGGGAATATCAGACGTGTTCTCGTTCACGGTCGTGGTGACGGCCGTGGCCTCGGCCGCGCCGGTGTTCACGGTCCAGCCGATTTCGGCGACCGTCGCGGGCGGCACGGTGGCCCTCGTGGCCGTGGCGAGCAACACGCCCACGTACCAGTGGATGTGGAACGGCACGACGCCGGTCGCCGGGGCGACCAGCTCGACGCTTCTCCTGAGCAACGCGGCCGCCGCCACCGGGAACTACACCTGCGTCGCGACGAACTCGATAAGCTCGGTGACAAGCAACCCGGCGACGGTCGCGATAGACAACACGGTCAACATCGGCCGCCTGGTGAACATCTCCTGCCGGGCGACGGTGGGGACGGGCGCGGACATCCTGATCGCCGGATTCGTGGTCGGCGGGGCGGGGACGTCGGGCTCCGAGTCGCTCCTGATCCGCGGATCGGGACCGGCCCTCGGGGAGTTCAGCGTCACCGGAACGCTTCCCGATCCCCAGCTGGAGCTCTTCTCCGGCTCCACCATGCTTGAAAGCAACGACGGCTGGGCCGGCAACGCGCAGATCGCGAGCACCGCGGCCTCCGTGGGCGCATTCGGATGGACCGACACGACGAGCCACGACGCGGCGATCCTGGACACACTGTCCGGGGGCCCGTACACCGCCCAGATCGCCGGCGAGAGCGGCGACTCCGGCATCGCCCTCGCCGAGATCTACGACGCCACGCCGGCGGGGACCTACACCGCGGCCACGCCCCGCATCGTCAACATCTCGGCGCGCGTCCAGGTCGGCACGGGGGGCAACATCCTCATCGCCGGATTTGCCATCGGCGGCACGACGTCCCGGACGGTGCTGATCCGGGCCTCTGGCCCGGCGCTCACGCCGTTCGGGGTGACGGGTCTGCTTCCGGACCCGGAGCTCCAGCTCTATTCGGGATCCACCGTCCTCGAGAGCAACACGGGCTGGGGCGGCAACCCGGAGATATCGGCCACGGCCGCCGCGGTGGGCGCCTTTGGCTGGAGCTCCAGCACGAGCGCCGACTCGGCGATCCTCGTCACCCTGCCTCCCGGGCCGTACACGGCCCAGGTGTCGGGCGCGAGCGGCGACACGGGCGTCGCCCTGGTCGAGATCTATGAAGTGCCGTAAAGCACCTCTCGTCTGGGCCGCGTGCTCCCTCCTCGCCCTGCCTTCCGGCAGGGGCGCCGTCACGGCGGTGCCCCTGCCGAACCCGCAGGTCCCGGGATTCAACTTTCCCGAGAGCGAGTCCACGATCGTCAACTGGGTCTATGAGATGGGAAACGGCGCGCCCGCGGATGCGGCCACCGCGTTCGAGAACATCCATGTCCATGGCTGGGGGCTCTGGACGGCCCTCACCATGGAGACGGCCCAGATCGACAACGGGCAGAAGCTGCGCGTGTTTGAGACCTGGTTCACCCCCCAGGAGCTGGCGTCCGGGCCGAACACGGCCAGCCCGCTCCAGGTCCTGAGGCCGCAGCGGACCCGGTCCGCCCTGCTCCACTTCAACCAGTTCCAGCACGGGAGCGACGTTCAGGAGGGGTCGGGCTCGGCGGCGACCGAGGGGTCCGAGACCGTGTTCGGGTATGTGAAATTCGATCCGACGTCCACCGATCACATCGTGAAGGAGCAGCTGCTGAGCACCGCGGCGCTGAACCGGCTGATGCAGGGCGGAGCCCAGCAGATCCCCCCGTTCCCCGCGACGGCCCTCTCCCTCAAGTCCGCCTTCCAGGTGATCACGGCCCAGACGCTCGTCAGCGGGAGGTATTACCGCCTCGACGCGTGGTCCGGTCCGCCCGCCACTCCCCAGGCATGGGGGCCGGCGATGTGGCCCGGGGTCGTCTGGATCGACGTGCTGGGAGGCGGCAGCGGAAGCGGGCAGATCGACATGCAGGCCGCGGTCGACGGCAGCACGCGCACGGATGCGACGACCTACCCGGTCTCGAGCCTGATCAACCACCGCATGTCCGCGCTCGAGGCGGCCCAGTTCAACACCGAGGATCCGGGCGCCGGCGCCCGGGCCGGGGACTATGCGATCCTGGTCGCCATGCACGTGGCCGGACGCGAGATCACCCGCTGGACATGGCAGACGTTCTGGTGGACGCCGACGCCTTCCGACCCCCAGCTGCCGAGCTCCGAGGCCATCGCCGGCCTGCGGCCGGCGCAGCTCACGGGTGCGGCGCGAAACTACGCCATGTCCGTCGCCTACGACATGATGACTCCCGGCCAGCCCAACGTCGGCGGCCAGAACGCCGGGTCGTCGATCTACGCCTACAATCCCTACCTCGAGGCCCGCTTCAGCCCCGCCAACCTGCCGAACTCGCTCGCGGGCTACGGCCCGGAAGGCCAGCCGGCGAACAACAATGTCGGCGTCAACTGCAACTGCATGAGCTGCCACATCCGCGCCAGCTACAATCCCGCAGGCCTCGGGTCCGCTCCGAAATACTCGGGCGCGCGCTACACCAGCCTCGACGACCCGCAGTTCACGGGGACGCTCCAGGTCGACCTGCTCTGGTCCCTGCCGGAGATCGCGAAGTAGCGGGACCGGGCCGCGACGCTCAGTCGAGCTCGGTCAGGATGAACGCATAGTCGAAGGCCGTCTCGCGGAGCGCGTCGTATCGGCCGCTGGAGCCCCCGTGGCCGGCCGGATCCAGGTTGACCTTCAAGAGGAGCGGGTTGGAGTCGGTCTTCAGCGCGCGGAGCTTCGCGACGTACTTGCAGCCCTCCCAGTAGGGCACCTGGCTGTCGTTGAGCGCCGTCGTGACGAGGATCGCGGGATAGGCCTGCGCGCGGATGTTGTCATACGGCGAATAGGCGCGGATCCACGAGTATTCCTCGGCGACGTTGGGGTTGCCCCACTCGATGTATTCGTTCGTGGTCAGCGGCAGCGAGGCGTCCAGCATCGTGTTGATCACGTCGACGAACGGGACCTTGGCCACGGCGCACTTGAAGAGGTCGGGGCGCAGGTTGAGGACCGCGCCCATGAGGAGCCCGCCGGCGCTCGCGCCCGTGGTGGCCATTTTCCCGGGCGTCGTGTAGCCGGCCCTGTCGAGGAATTCGGCGCACGCGATGAAATCGGTGAAGGTCGTCATCTTGCTCTTCATCCTGCCGGCCTGGCGCCAGGGCTCGCCGAGCTCGCCGCCGCCGCGGATGTGGGCGAGCGCGAATATGACCCCCCGGTCGAGGAGGCTCAGGCGGCTGGACGAGAAGCTGTCGGACAGGCTGAACCCGTAGCTTCCGTAGCCGTTCAAGAGGAGCCGCTGGGGGCCGGAGGCCCGGAGATTTCTGCGGTAGACGAGCGTGACGGGGATCTCGGTCCCGTCGGAGGCCTTCGCGAACAGGCGCTCGCAGGCGTAGTCCTTCGGGTCGTATCCGCCGAGCACCTCGTCCTGCTTCACGAGCGTCCTGGCCCGCGTTTCCATGTCGTAGGCGAACACCGACGGCGCGGTCACGGGGGACTGGTAGCTGAAGCGCAGCTCCTTCGTGTCATACTCCGCATTCGCGGCGAGGCTGGCCTCATAGGCGGGCTCCGGAAAGGCGATCCTGTGGGACTCACGGGTCCTCATGTCGATCACCCGAAGGTGGGGCAGGCCGCCCTCGCGCTCGCTGACCACCGCGTACCCGGCGAAAAGCTCGACGTCCTCGATTTTGACCTTTGGGTCGGCCGCGACAAAGTCGGTCCAATGGGCCTCGTCCGGGGTGGCGACCGGGGCGGTGGTGATCCGGTAGTTCTCCGCGTCCTTGTTGGTGACGAAGTAGAAGAGGCCCTCGCGATGGTCGACCGAGTACCGGTGCAGGTTCCGGCGCGGGTCGAGCACGCGCCACTCGCCTTGCGGGGCGTCCGACGGCAGCGCGCGCACCTCGGTCGTCAGCTTGCTAAACGCCGTGCAGAAGAGGTATTTTCGGTCGAGCGAGCGGCTGAGATAAAGGTCGTAGAGCTCGTCCTTCTCCTCAAGCAGGATCTCGTTCCGCCCGCCGGCCAGGTCGCAGCGGCCCAGCCGGTTGGACCTCTTTGAGACCGGGTCCTCCTTGGTGAAGAAGAGCGTCGTGTTGTCGGCGGCCCACGCGACCGAGGAGACGGTCCCGACCGCCTGCGTCACGGGGTCGCCGGTCCGCAGGTCCTTCACGAAGAGCTCGTAGTCGCGGTGCCCGGACCTGTCGATGGAGTAGGCGAGCAGGTTGCCGTCGTCGCTGACCTGGAATTGGCCGATGGCGATGAATTTCGAGCCCGCGCCGAGCGCGTTCAGGTCGACGAGCACCTGCTCCGGCGCCTGGCCGGCCGCCCTCGGCCGCCTGCAGAATATCCGGTACTGCTTGCCCTGCTCGGTCCGCGAGTAATAGAGCCACGCGCCGTCGGGATGGGCGGCGCTGGAATCCGTCTCCTTGATCCGGCCGAGCATCTCGGCGTAGAGCCTGTCCCGGAGCGGCTTCGTCGGCGCCATCACGGCTTCGGTGTACGCGTCCTCGGACCGGAGGTAGTCGATGACCGCCGGGTTGGTCCTGTCCCGCAGCCAGAAATAATCGTCGATCCGCCGGTCGCCGTGGACCGAGACATCCTTGGGGATCTTGGGGGCCACCGGGGGCGCGAGACCCTCGGTTGCCAGCTGGGCATGCGCGGCCAGGACGAGGGAGAGCATGAAAAGGAGCAGCGGAACCAGCATCGCGGAATTTCTCATGGGCACGAAGTCGATACTGCGGCGGCGGTGCTGGCGACCGCAAAACGGCGGAGCAAGACGGGCGCAGTTGACCTTTCGCCATTTCTCCCAAGATTTGGGCTTCCCCCCATGAAAACCCCCATCGCCTCGCTTCTTCTTGCGCTGATCCTGCCCGGCACCCTTCTTTCGTCCCCGGAAAAGAGCGACGATCCGGCGACCATGCCAAGGAAGCGGATCCTGTTTTTCAGCAAGTCGTCGGGGTTTGAGCACTCGGTGATCAGGGATCCGTCGCTGCCGTTCAAGGCGGCGCCGGGAAGCGCCGTGCCCGGGCTGGCCTTTCAGGTCCTGACGAAGCTGGGCGCGGACAACAACATCGAGTTCGTCTTCTCGAAGGACGGAAGCCTTTTCAAGCCCGCCTATCTGGCGCAGTTTGACGCGTTCTTCTTCTTCACCACCGGCGACCTGACCGAGGTGGGCACCGACGGCAATCCGGCGATGACGCCCGAGGGCAAGGCCGCTTTCCTCCAGGCGATCTACGACGGAAAGGGCTTCATCGGGACCCACAGCGCAAGCGACACCTTCCATTCGCAGGGTGGCAAGGATATGAAGGGGAACCGGTTCCAGAACGACGGCGACAACGCCGACCCCTACATCAAGATGATCGGAGGGGAATTCATCATCCACGGCAAGCAGCAGCCGTCGCACCTGATCGTGGTCGATCCCAAGTTCCCCGGAATCAGCGGGGTACCCGCCGACAACCACGTGACGGAGGAATGGTACTCGCTCAAGGATTTCGCGAGCAATCTGCATGTGCTGCTGGTGCAGGACACGTCGGGAATGACGGGCGCCCCCTATGAGAGGCCCAACTATCCGTCGACCTGGGCGCGCATGCACGGCCAGGGGCGGGTCTTCTACACCAACCTCGGCCACCGCGACGACGTGTGGACAAGAGCCATGTTTCAGACGGTCCTGATGGGCGGCATCAACTGGGCGGTGGGCCGCGTCGATGCGGACGTGACCCCCAATCTCCAGGAGGCGGCGCCGCAGGCGAACGTGCTGCCCGTGCCCGAGGCCCCGAAGAAGTAGCGGGCGCCCGCCGGCTTTCGCGGCCTTCAGAGGACGAACGGGATGAGCGCCTTCGTGCGCTTCATGTATTCGGGGTAGGTCTGCGGAAACTGGCGCAGCATCAGGGACTCCTCGATCCGGAGCTTCGTCCAGAGGATGACAAGCGCGGTCCCGATGATGAGCAGGTGCTTCGCCTGGCCGCTGCCGATTCCGGACCCCACCATGCCGATCAGGATGCCCGTGTAGATGGGGTGGCGGACATAGCGGTAGGGGCCGGTCTCGATTAGCTCGTGCCCCTCCTTGATCGTGGGGGTCCCGCTCCAGTTCCTTCCCAACGTGTGCCGCGCCCATATTGCGAACGCAACGCCTGCGGCGCAGACGGCTATTCCGGCCGCCTCGTCCGACTCTGTAGGGAAATAGAGATGATGGCGGAACGAGCGGGGGAAGGCCTCAAACAGGATGAACAGCCCGACGATGCCCAGGACCGACAGTGCCCTCCACACCGGGTTGATGCGGTACACCGTGGCCTTGTTGCCCCCGGCGGAATAGACCCAGTAGGCGAACAGGATAAGCCAGAGGGCCGTAATGGCTGCGCGATAGTACATTCTCGGCCCCGCAAAATAGCGCCCCGGCCCGCCCGGGCGAGCCCAAGATCGCGCGGCGCCGGAACTTCCAGCCGGCCATTGAAATCGACGGCGGTTTCGTTGATGCTGGCTGCAGATCCTCCCCGCAATCCCCGCGACTGCCGGGGTAATATTATTGCATGCAGCCCGCCCAGCAGAAGTCTCAGGGCATTCCCAACGATCCCATCGGCCAGCCAGGCGGAAACCCGCCGAGGAACCCGGTCCAGCTCATCCTGGGAATCGGCCTGCTGGGGGTCATGCTAGGCGTCTTCCTCTCGTACGCCCGCTCCAGCGTCGACTGGGAGATTCTCCAGACCAAGCACTACTGGTCCGCGGAGAAGTGGTACTACGGCGGCTATGCCGCGCAATACTTCGAGACTCCCAAGGGATACGAGACGTTTATTTCCGAGGGGCTGTGCAATTACACCAACATGCTCGCACTGCAGGAGCAGCTGCCGGCCGGTAGGGCCCGGCATCCGGTGCAGGGGTTTCCCGGGACGGAGCGCCTGGCCACGCCGTTCCTCGTCTCGGCTCTGCTGCACGCGCCGGGCGAGTCGGCAAACGCCTGGGGCGCCTTCTGGCAGGCAAATGTGTTGCTCTGGATCCTGAGCGTGTACCTGGCGTACAAGGTCGCGGCGCTGTTCTTCGCGGATCGCTTCTCCCCCTGGTTCGCGGCGATCTTCGTCGCCCTCTATCCCGCCCTGACGGTCACCTTCAACGCGATCAAGCAGCAGCCGCTGGGAACCGCCTATCTTCTCCTCGGCATGTACCTCTTCGAGGGCCGCCTGGGCAAGGCCGGGCTCCCGTTCAAGGCCGTCGCGCTGACGGCGATCATGTTCTTCGGCCAGTTTGCCGACGGCGGCTGGTGTTTCCTGGCGGCCTTTATCTTCCTTCGCGCGTGGTGGCTGCCGGGCCGGGAAAGATGGGCCACGATCCTCTGGCTCGGAGCGGCCGTGGGCGTCTCCGGTCTCTGGCTCGCGTGGCTCCGGAGCCTCTATCACCTGCCGTCGGTCACGCACGCGCTGGGGTTCAGCTTTGGCAGGATGCTCGGGGAGAGCTGGACGATGCTCGCGTCCTGGTTCTCAGGCGCCGACGTGAGCCAGCTGTGGTTCCTCAACCTTTCCGGCGCCACGTTCTTCAGCGTGTTTTGGCCCGCGATCTGCGAGGGCTTCCTTTCGATCCACGCCGTGCTGCTCATTGTCGCCGTCGCGGGCCTCTTTTTCGTGCCGCGCACGAGGATGTTCACGGTGCTAGTGCTTCCCATGCTCTTCGTCGGCCACCTTGGGACGATCATGGCGGGCTGGCTTTTCTACTATGGATACGCGTCGTTTCCGGCTGCGGTGATGGTGATCCTCGCCGCATCAGGGGTGCTGGGACGGCTTGCCGGGAGGGAAGGGCTGCTCCCCCGGGCCGCGGCATTGGCCCTTGCCGCGTCCGTCTGCCTGACCTTCACCGACCTCAAGAAACAGGCGGGGATCTACTATGGCCAGGGCGCCGGATACTATCGGCGCAATGTCGAGGTTCGCTACGGAAATGAAACCGAACCCGTCGATTATTGACCGCCTGGTCGGCCCGTCGGGGCGCCTTTATGGCCCATGGCCCACCGTGGGGGTTTCCACGGCGATCTTCGGGGCGGCTTATCTCTGCGGCATAAACCGGAACCTGCTGTACCTAAGCATGCTGTTGTCCGTCGCCATCATGATGTCGGTGGTCCTGCGGCGCGGGTGGGCGGCGCTGGTGGGCCTTGGCGTCTGCGCATTCCTCGCCTGCGTTCCGGCCAAGGTCGCGGAACTGGGCACCCTCTATCCGGCGCCGCGCGACAGGCCCGGCGCCGAGAACATGTGGGTGACGGCAATCGGCGAGGGCGAGACGTGGACCTACGAGTTCACGCTCGCCGGCCTAGTGAAGATCGCCGGCAACGCCGACCTTACCGGCTTCCTGTACATCGATGGGCGCAACCTGTCGGGACTTGTCGTCAGCGTCCAGGGAGAGGCCCTGGAAGGTGGTCCGTTCATCGTCAAGAAGAACGGCCTCGACCACATCGCGATTCCCCTGGGGAACCCGAAGGCGGGCACTGTGACCGTGTCCCTGCGCGGAGCGCCACAGGCGGCGCCGAGGATTTTTCACGGGCCCGAGGTTCATGGTAGCAGCGTGTACGGCGATGCGGTGTGGCTCGAGTTCACCAGCGGCCAGGACCGCAAGATTTATGAGGCAACGAGGACCATGGCGGCTTCGGGCGGCCGGTGAATGCGCGGCTGCCCCGCGCGGTCCTCGCTCGTCCCGCACCCGCCTTGGGCCTCGAGGGCTCCCGCTCTTCAGCGCATCGGCGGCAAAGCTGGCTGCCCGCGCCGTGATCCGCGCTGCATGATTCTCGAGTCATCTCGTGCCGAGCCATCCTGAAAGCGCCCAGATTTCTTGGCCGGATTACAACTCGGTGACGACAAAACCGGTGAACCTGAATTGACTGCTGTTGTCTTGACGCGGTATCGCAATAATGCGATAGCTAGTTTGACCCCAGATGCCCTCGATCCACGTTGTCTTTTACCAAGAAAAGGAAGGTGACGCGCCAGTGGTCGAGTGGCTCAGAGGGCTAAATGCGACAAATTCTAAAGCCTATGACAAATGCAGGGCCGCCATTACGCGTCTGGCGCTTCTTGGCCACGAACTGCGTCGACCGGAAGCCGACTATCTGCGCGATGGCATCTATGAATTGCGAGTGCGCTTGGCCTCAGTCAACTACCGTCTGCTCTATTTTTTTCATGGACGGACTGTTTCCGTTATCGCCCACGGCCTGACCAAAGAAGCTGCCGTGTCCGCGGCCGACATCAAACGCGCTATCATCCGCAAATCCGTTTTCACCGCCAATCCGACCGCTCACACATACAAAGGAGAAATTTACGATGCCTAAGAAGACTACCACCGATGCCTTGAAGATTCTAGCCCACATCGCCGGCAACGATCCTCGACGCCAGCAGGGTTTTGAGGAGGAAGTCGCCAATCGAGAAGTTGCCCACAAGATCTTTCAACTTCGCCAGAGCTCCGGCCTCTCCCAAGCTGAGCTTGCCCACCGTGTGGGCACCACCCAATCCGTTATTTCCCGACTCGAAGATGCCGACTATGAAGGGCATTCCCTTGCCATGCTCAACCGCATCGCAGCTGCCGTAGAGCGCCGTGTTGATATTCGCTTTCTGCCGCGCAAGCGCCGTCTGCAACCGGTGCGAGCGTAAAAGTGACCCTCCCGATACCCTGCCAGAAGGCCGACGGGAGAAGCAGGCACTGGAAACCGAATGAGATTCGATCCTCGCTTTGGCTGGCTGGCCGAATGATGGGGCCACAATCGCTTTAGAACGCTCCCATCTTCAGGATTAGCCATGACGGTCAGACGACGGCAGCAACAGCCGGTAGTTTCGCATTGCTACGCAATGCAGTTTGAGGGCGATTCACTCCCAGCCCCTTCCCCTATTTCTCCTCCGGCTGTGTGAAAATCTTGTCCAAGCTGAGGGTATACCCGCTACCTAAGCCGGAACGATGCAGTCGGAAGCATGTTTAGCCAGCAAATGCGGGTCGATTCTCGACTGCATTGCAGTTGGGAAAAGGGCTTAGGATCTTCTCCCACA
>Ga0182018_10001335_pt1 | contig 28359 bp, 21 predicted proteins | sample 812P2MmetaG_FD_120490 | JGI IMG/M metagenome (GOLD analysis project Ga0182018, IMG submission 120490) | Permafrost microbial communities from Stordalen Mire, Sweden - 812P2M metaG | ecosystem: Environmental > Terrestrial > Soil > Wetlands > Permafrost | place: Sweden: Stordalen | collected...
CACCACGCACGCGGATCAAAACTCATCGTGACCTACCACCCCGCGTACCTGTTGCGTGACCCGCGTCAGAAAAAGGAAGCCTGGGCCGACCTGCAGCTCGCCATGACCGAACTTGGTCTCAAAGCTCCTGCAAAAAGCCAGTAGGCTGTAGGCAGTAGCCGGTCGCCATAGCGATGTCCGGCGCAGTTCGCTACGCGCTACCCGCTACAGGCTGCAGGCTGCGCTGCTGACTTCGGTCAGCAGCGCTTCACCATGGCAACGTCTCACCCAGATGAATGTACGCGCCCGTCGGCCCATCGTCAGGCAACGTCGCGAGCGCCACGCTGGTTTTCGCGCCGTCCGGAAGCTCCATCGGCGCGGCGTCCCCGCCCATGTCGGTTTTCACCCAGCCCGGATGCGCCGAGTTGACCTTGATCTTCGTATCCTTCAGCTCGTGCGCCAAATGAACGGTGAACGAATTGAGGGCCGCCTTTGAAGCATCGTAGGCGAACGCCTTCGCGTCATAAATGGGCGACTTCGGATCGGCATGCAGCGCCAGCGACCCAAGAATGCTCGAAAGATTCACAATCCGCCCCGCCGGCGCCTTCCTGATCAGCGGCAAAAGCGTCTGCGTGATTTGAATTACCCCAAAGAAGTTGGTGTCGAACGTTTCATGCAGCAACTCGGGCGACGTGCTGCTGGTCTTGTTCCCGCCCATAAAATCTTCTTTGCTGATGCCGGCGTTGTTGATCAGGATGTCAAGCCTCCCGTAATGCTGGTCGAAGTATTTGTAGGCGTCTTTGTAGTCGACGGGGTTGAGCACGTCAAACTTGATCGCCTCCGCATTCACGCCGTCCGCTTTCAACTTCGCGACGGCCTCTTTGCCCTTTTCCAAATCCCGCGACCCAATCACAACCTTGATTCCGAGCTTCCCCAACTGCCGCGCGGTTTCGAGGCCAAGCCCCTTGTTGCCGCCTGTAATGAATGCAACCTTCTCTGCTGCCATTAAACCCTCCGTGGTCTTCTTCAGATTCGGCCAGACGCTCCGAGGATTCAGAAGCAGTTCTGGTAGTCTCCGTTCAAGACGCCATGCCTGAATTCTGCGATGTAGCCCTGCCGGTGCCCCTGGACCGCGTCTTCACCTATCTGGCGGGCGAACCTCATCCGGAGGTAGGCGCGCGGGTCCTGGTTCCTTTCCGCAACGAGAAGCTGGCCGGCGTGGTGGTTCGAGTGCATGATGATCCGCCGCCCGTAGAAGCCAAGCCGCTGCTCTCGGTTCTCGATACCGAGCCTGTGCTGTCGCCGCAATTGATGGAACTCGGCCAGTGGATCGCGCAATACTACCTGTCGCCGGTGGGCGAGGTGCTGCGCTCAATGCTGCCCCTGACCGGCGAAGTACGGCGGTTGGTGCTGTATCGAATCACCGATGTGGGACGGCAGGCGCTGTTCGCAGGCGCGGAGCAGGGATCCTCGCGTCGCTCGCGGTTATCGCCTGAAGAGCAGGACCAGGAATATGCGGTCCTGAACGCTCTCGAGTCAGGCGAGCCGGTGCGGGCTTCGCGCCTTCGAACCACGACCGGCGCGTCGCCGCGGCTCCTCCAGGGAATGGTGCGCAAGAAGTGGATCGCACGCGAGACCGCGGCCGAGTCTCGCGATGCAAAGCGCACCGTGCGCTACGCCGTGCTTATCGATGGCGTGCGCCTGCCCAAGCTCAATGACAATCAGCAGACGATTCTTGCCGAGTTGGCCGGGGCGGATGGCGAGCTTCCCGTGGCGGAACTGCGGCGGCTCGACGTTCCGGCGACGACGCTGGCCACGCTCGTCCGCAAGGAGCTGGTCCGTATCGAAGAGCGTCCGGCCGACTTCCACCTCACGCACCCGCACGCGTTCGCGACGCCAGATCATGAGCTGAACCATGCGCAACTCGAAGCGCTGGCCACCATCGCCGGAGCGGTAGACGCCCCAGGGTTCCGCCCCTTCTTATTGCACGGCGTGACCGGCTCGGGAAAGACAGCCGTCTACCTGGCAGCGATGCGGCGCACCCTCGACGCTGGTCGCACTGCGATTCTGCTGGTTCCTGAAATCGGCCTGACCCCGGCGATGGCCGCGCAGCTGCATCATGCATTCGGCTCCGAGGTCGCCCTGTTGCACTCTGCGCTCACCCCCGAAGAACGCGGCGAGCAGTGGCACCGCATCCGCAAAGGCGAGGCGCGCGTAGTGGTGGGCACGCGCTCGGCGATCTTCGCGCCCGTCGAGAAGCTCGGCCTGGTCGTCGTCGACGAAGAGCAGGACAGCAGCTACAAGCAGGAATCGATGCCGCGCTACAACGCCCGCGACGTCGCCGTGATGCGAGCCAAGCTCGCCGGAGCTACGGTAGTCCTGGGTTCGGCAACGCCTTCTCTCGAAACCTGGCACAACGCCGTAACCGGCAAGTACGAGCGCATCGAGATTCGCGCGCGCGTGATGGATCGCCCTCTGCCAGAGGTACGCCTCATCGATATGCGCCAGGAATTTCAGGAAACCGGTCAGGAGCATCTGTTCGCGCGAGCACTGATCGAAGAGACTCAGGCCACGCTCGATCGTGGCGAGCAGGCGATGATCCTGCTCAACCGCCGCGGCTATTCCTTTGTCGTCATCTGCCGTGCCTGCGGCGGGAAGCTCGAATGCGTGAACTGCTCCATCGCCCTCACCTACCACAAAGCCGTAACGGGCGACGTACAAGCCGCGGGCCAGCGGCTCGAATGTCACTACTGCGGTTACAAAAAGACGGTCCCAAAGCGCTGCCCGTCCTGCGACAGTGAGTATCTGTATTTCCTCGGCGCGGGATCGCAGCAGGGCGAGGAGCGCCTGCAGGAAATCTTTCCCCGCGCGCGCATCGGCCGCATGGATCGCGACACCGTCCGAGGACGCGGCGACATGGAGCGCCTGCTCGTGCGCCTGCATTCGGGCGACATCAATCTTCTGGTGGGCACGCAGATGATCGCCAAGGGGCACGATGTGCACGGCGTCACGCTGGTCGGCGTCGTTGGCTGCGACTACGCGCTCGGGTTGCCAGATTTTCGCGCAGCAGAGCGCGTCTTCCAGCTGCTCACCCAGGTTTCCGGGCGCGCCGGTCGCGGTGAACTGTCAGGTCAGGTGCTCGTGCAGACTTACCATCCGGAACATTACGCGATTCAATGCGCGGCAGAGCATGATTTCGCCGGATTCGTGGAGAGAGAACTGCGTTTTCGCCGCGCGATGCACTATCCTCCGTATGCGGCGCTGGCTAATATCCTTCTGCAAAGCCAGCGATTGGAAGAGGCGGCCGCGTGGGCCACAACTCTGGGCCGCTGGTGCCAGCAGACCACGCTGAAACACGTGCGCGTCCTGGGGCCGGCCACCGCCCCAATCGCGAAGATCAAGCGGATCTACCGCTTTCATCTGGTAATGAAGGGAGAAAACCGGCGCGCGCTCCAGCAGGCGCTGCGGGCGCTGCTGGTTCACGCCGAAGAAGCCGGCATTCCTCGCGCCAACCTGATCATTGACGTTGACCCTGTCAGCCTGATGTAACTTGCCGTCAGAAGGGAAGGTTCGGCCAATGGAATACTTCGACGAAGAAAAGGTTCGATCGCTGCTGACCTGGGAAGCACTGATTCCGGCGGTGGAACGCGCGCTGATCGATCTTTCGCTCGGAAAGATTCAGCAGCCGGTGCGCAGCATCCTCCGCGTGGCGGAGCACGACGGTATTTTTGCGCTGATGCCCGCCGTCGATGGCGACCTGATGGGCGTGAAGCTCGTTACGTTCTACGAAAAGAACACGACCCAGCCCACGCACCAGGCAGTCATCCAGCTTCTCTCAGCGAAAACGGGCGAGCCGTTGGTCGCCATGGATGGTCGCCTGATCACCGAGATGCGCACTGCTGCCGTGTCCGCTCTTGCAACACGGCTCTTTGCGCGTAAGGACGCGCGCGTTCTGGCAATCCTGGGCAGCGGTGTCCAGGCGCGCTCCCATCTCCGAGCGCTGCGCATCGTTCGCGACTTCCCGGAGGTTCGCGTATGGAGCCGCACCCCGGAACATGCATACACCTTCGCTTCGGAATTCGACCTCACATACGCAGAAACCCCCGAAAAAGCCGTCCGCGGCGCTGACGTCGTGGTGAGCGTCGCGGCCACGCGAGAGCCTCTGGTTCGCGGCGAGTGGCTAGGCGAACAAACCCTGGTCTGCGCTGTCGGAGTCGTCACCCCCGATCGCCGCGAACTGGATGACGCCGCGATGAACGCGGCGATCGTCGTCGAATCGAGAGCGGCGGCAACGCGCGAGTCCGGCGACCTGATCGGTTCAGGGGCCCCAATCTACGCGGAAATCGGCGAAATCCTGGCCGGACAGAGACCCGTTCCCACAAGCCGTGTCGTCTTCAAATCTTTGGGGGTCGCCGCAGCCGATATCGCGGCCGCCGGGTTGGTCTGGCGGTCATCGCAATCCCGCGCAACTAACTAAAACGAAAGTAACTAGCCGCATTCTCTCCCCTAAAAATGTTACAGACAGTCCGCACCTTTGAGGCACATCCTTTAAGCTGCATCTTTGTTTCGGGAGTGCTGGAAGTTGCGGACACCTTTGCTGGCATTCGGGTTGTTATTGATATGCTGCGGGGAAATTCTCTCCTCCCAAACGGCAAAGCCAGCGCCCTCGCTAAACCAAGCTGCCCCTCAACTCCTCACCACCGTCGCCCAGGTACGCGCCCTGTCGGACCGCGAGGCCGCCAAAGGTCTGGCCGTCGAATTGCACGCAACCCTTACCTACTATGAGCCGGCCGAGGGTCAGACCTTTGTTCAGGATGCTACCGGAGGCATCTACGTTTTCCCTCCGCCCAGGCGGCCGAAACTGGCGTCTGGCGGGGCGGTGGTAGTCCGGGGTACAACAGCACCCAGCTACGAAACCAATATAAGGGCCAGCGAGATGCTCTCCGAGGGGGAATCGCGCTTCCCGAAGCCGGTTCCGGTCAACTGGCGGAAGATCCTGGAGAAGGTCAACGATTGCCGCTATGTGAGCATGACGGGGACGGTGCGATCGGCGACCCTGCAGCTCCCCAATGCCGAGAACGCACTCGATAGTGCGCGCCGGCGCGAGGGAATGGCAACGGCTGGCAGCCCGCCGAGTTCGTCGGCAGCCGATGAAAGTCAGCCTTACATTCTGATGGACCTCCAGACGGACGGCGGTGCTGTGCGGGTCCACATGGAGGATGTGCAGGGAATCGATCCACTGAAACTCCTGGATTCGCAGGTGCTGATCGACGGAGTGGCGGGGGGGATATTCGATGGTAAGTACCAGCAAACCGGATCTGAGTTATGGGTAAGCAGTGCGAAGCACATGAAGGTACTGAAGCCTGCAAGCGGCGATCCCGGGAAGCTGCCGCTGACCGAGATCAGCAGGATCATGTCGGGTTATTTCGTGAAGGATCAGAGCCAGCGTGTCCATGTGCGCGGAAGTGTGACGCTCTATGAACCCGGCCTGCAAGTCGTCCTGGAAACGCCGGATCAAAAGGCAGTCCTGGTAAATACTTACGAGCAGGCACCCCTGCAGATCGGACAAGTAGTAGATGCGGTCGGCTTTCCCGACTCGCATCAGTATTCGGAGGTTCTGACCCAGGCCAATATTCTTTCGACGCCGGGAACGAGCGTGATTCAGCCGATTCCAATCCGTTGGGATGATGCGCTCGCCGGACGCGCCCCCTACGACCTTGTTTCCATGGAAGGTGAACTGGCGGCAGAAGTCCACGAACGGCACGAGGACCTGCTGGTGATCCAGACGGATTCCCACGTATTCTCCGCAATTCTGTCGCGCACAGTGTGGAACCAGAATCTCGATCAGCCTTCGCTTCCCGAATATCGTGTGGGCAGCAGAGTACGAATAACAGGGATTTGCTTTGTGCACGCGGGAGGACCCTGGGGCACAGAACGATGGTTCGAACTGCAGATGCGAACTCCTCAGGACATCTCGGTGCTCGTGGCGCCGCCCTGGTGGACGGTCCGCCGCCTGCTCTATCTGAGCGCTGGCCTGCTGTTGCTGATGATGACGGCGTTTTTCTGGGCATTTGGCCTGCAGAGGAAGGTGCGCCGCCAGACCGAGCAGATTCGTCTCACCATGGAATCCGAGGCTGCGCGCGAGCGCCGCGTAGGGTTCCTCGAAAAAGAGCGTGGCCGTGTGCTGGAAGCCATCAACAGCATGCAGAATCTGGACGAAGTATTGCTGATGATTCTCCGGCTGATCAGCACCCAGCTCGAGGACAGGTTGTGCTGGTGTGAGTTGACCAACGGCGCCATTATCGGCGATGCCGGCCAGGCGGAAGATGCGGTGCGCCGCGGCATTTACTCCGGTGCGGGAGAACGCTTGGGATCCCTGGTGGTCTCCGGAGCCGAGGTCTACCAGGAGCTGACTGGAGAAGCGCTCGAGATGGGCGCGAGCCTGGCCGCCCTCGCCATCGACAATCGACGTCTCTATGAAACGCTGATCCATCGCTCCCAGTTCGACCAGCTCACCAATGCCGCCAATCGCTTCCTGCTCGAAAGCCGGCTGGACGAGGCGCTTGCCCATGCCGAACGCAGCCAGACCCGTTTCGCGCTCATCTATATCGATCTCGACCTGTTCAAGCAGGTCAACGATTTGTACGGGCACCGCATCGGAGACGCTTACCTGCAGCAGGTGGCAGAGCGATTCTCTGAGAAGTTGCGCGGCATGGATACGCTGGCGCGGGTCGGCGGGGATGAATTTATCGCGCTGATCCCCGTAGTGCGCAATCGCCCCGAGGTCCAGGAGATTACCCACCGCCTGACGCATTGCTTCGACGCGCCATTCCGTATCGATGGCTACTCGATCAGTGGAACCGCCAGCATAGGGATCGCGGTTTATCCCGAAGACGGCCTCACCAAGGATGAATTAAAGCGCGTGGCCGACAGCGCCATGTATTCGCACAAGCCCAGCGTCGCTGTTCTTTGAAAAAGGCACCCCAGCCCTCTTCAGCCGCCGATCCGATTCAATAGAAGCCCCGGAACACACCCCAGCAGCACAACCAGCCCCGCCAGCACCCAGAGTGTGACCCGCGTAACGACGGAAGTCCGGATAGCTCCCGCGTCCGGTGCCCCGTCGACAACGTAGACCTGCTTGAGCACGCCCAGATAGTAGTAGAGCGAGACCGCGCTCATCGCGATAGCAAGCAACACCAGCCACAGCAGGCCAAGGTGCGGTTCGCTGTTCAGCGCCGCGGCAAAGATGTAGAACTTGCCGAAGAAGCCGGCAAGCGGCGGAATCCCCGCCAGCGACAACAGAAAAATCAGCATGCAAAAAGACAGACCTGGCGCGCGACGGCTCAGTCCGGCGAGGTCGGCGATGTTGTCCACGCCTTCGGATTCAAGCGCGCCGACCACCCCGAAAGCTCCCAGCGCTGCGAGAGCGTAAGTGATGACGTAGTAGAGAAGCGCACTGAAGCCTTGCGGCGTGTGAGCAATCAGGCCAAGCAGCATATATCCCGCGTGACCAATAGCCGAGTAGGCCAGTAAGCGGCGGACGCTCGTTTGCGCGATCGCCGCCAGATTGCCGAGGATCATCGAAAGCGCCGCAACAACGATCAGCACAGGAACCCATCCCGGTGCGTACGCATGAAAAGCGCCGTGACCGCCGGCGAACCCCAATCCCAAAATTACGACCTGGCCGAACACGAAGAAGCTCGCGACTTTCGAACTGGACGCAATGAACCCCGCGCTCACCGTGGGCGCGCCCTGGTAGGCGTCCGGCGCCCAAAGATGGAAAGGCGCAGCGGCGACTTTGAATCCGAAACCGATCGCCACCATCACGATCGCCACCAGCAGCAGCGGATCGAGGGCTTCGCCGCTCAGCGCCGCGGCAATCCGAGGCAGTTCAATCGACCCCGAGAGCCCATACAGCAGGCTCATGCCAAACAGCAGAAATCCCGCCGACATTCCGCCAAAGAGGAAGTACTTGAGCGCCGCTTCCGCGGACTGGCGGCTGCGTTTGTCGAATCCGGTGAGGATGTACAGCGAGAGCGAGAGAAATTCGAGAGCAACAAAAATCAGCAGCAGGTTCTGCGTCGCGACCAGGAACATCATCGCGATGGTGGCAAAGAGAATCAACGCGAGATATTCGCCGATGTTTCCAGTTATTCTCGTTGACGTCGAAAGCAGGACCGTCAGAATCGTGAACGCAAGCAGCGCAATCTGCACGACACTGGTGATCGGCGTGACCACGAACATGCTGTCCGGCAGGCTGTACTGCGCCACGGCATGCGTCAGCATGTAAATGGCGAGCAGGCATCCCGCGCAGGCGATGAGTGCTGCCACGCCGAAACGTCTTCGCTCCGAAGCTTGCCGCAGCACCGTCAGGTCCAGCGTGAGAAGCAGCAGACCGGCCAGAGTGACGGCTAGCTCCGGCAGGGTGAAGCGCAGCAGGTCGGCGTAGCTTACAACGTTCATCGCCACACCCCTCTGCGCAGCCCCTCGAACAGCGGCGAGTTCAGGCTGGGCACGATCAGATCCGTGAGAATGCGTGGGTACAAGCCAACAGCCAGTGTCGTTGCCAGCAGCAGCAGCGCGCCAAATTTTTCAGGCAGAGTGATCGGTGGTAGCGCATGTTCCGCCGCTCCCGGCGTGGCTTCGCCAAAGAAAGCCTTCGTCAGAGCGCGCCAGGTAAACGCAATCCCGACCAGAATGCCGACACCGGCGACGCCCGTCATCCACGGAAATGCGCGCCACGTCCCGATGAGCACCTGAAACTCCGCGATGAATCCGCTGAATCCCGGCAGCCCGATCGAAGCCATCCCCGCAGAAATGAACGTAACAGCGGCAAACGGAATAAAGTGCGCGAGTCGCATCGGGCCAAGCGCGTTCAGGTCCCGCGTGTGCGTGCGGTCGTAGACCATCCGCCCCACCACAGCGAACAGCAGGCCCGCGATCACGCCATGAGAAAACATCTGCAGCACCGCGCCGTCGAGCCCGATCTGGGTAAGCGTCATCAGTCCCAACAGGACAAAGCCCATGTGAGAAACGCTGGAGTAGCCGATGACAAACTTGAAGTCGCGCTGCACCAGAGCCACGCTCGCTCCGTAAACGATGCCGATCAGCGCCAGCAGCGCGAAAGCTTCTCGCCACGATCCCAGCCCCAACACGTGGAAGCCCCACGGGTCGAGCCCGGCAGGGAAGAGCATCATCGCGACGCGCAGACAGCCGTACGCGCCCAGCTTCATCACCACGCCGGCCAGCAGCATCGAGGCCGCAGTCGGCGCCGCCGCGTGTCCGGTAGGTGCCCATGTATGAAACGGCCACATGCCGGCGAGCACAGCGAAGCCCACGAAGACCAGCGGGAACATCCCCATCTGAAAATGGGTGGAGAAGTGAAATCCGGCCAGAGCCTCGAAGCTCATACTGGTCCCACCCGACGCCGCCCACGCCGCCACCATGCCCGCAAGCACCAAAGCGCTGCCCGCGAACGAATAGAGGGCCAGCTTCATCGCTGCGTATTCGCGCTGTGAACCTGCCTTGGCGCCGGAACCGTCCCGCGGCGCCGATCCCCAGATTGCAATCAAAAAGTATTTCGGGATGATCGCAATCTCGTAGAACACGAACAGCAGAAACAGGTCGAAGCTGAGGAAGACGCCGTAGACGCCGCCAATCAACACCAGATAAAGCGCGAAGAATTCCTGCGTGCGGTGTTCGATGTTCCAGGAAAACAGAATCCCCGCCGTCGCCGCAATGCCGGTCAGCAGAAGCAACGTCAGGCTGATGCCGTCGGCCGCCAGGTACCAGGAGATCCCCAGCTGCGGGATCCACGGCACCCGCGTGACAGTGAGAAATTCTCCCGGTTGCCAGTGCAGCAGCGCTACCAGGCTGATGGCCAGCCCCGCCAGCGCCACCAGCAGCGCGACCACGCGCGCCGCGGCCTTCGTGGGACTCAGCCGCGCGGCCAGCGCCCCGATGAATGACAGATAAATCGTCCAGGCGAGCATCAGAACCTCATCCCCTGGTTCAGGCTCATGACCCACTGCATCACCGTCCCGTGCACCATGCCGGTGATCAGTTGCGGGTATAGTCCCAGGACGAACATCAGCGCAATCACGGGCAGCAGCGCGAGGCGTTCGCTCGTGGTGAGGTCGGCCATCGCCTCCCAGCGCGAGTTCACCGGTCCGGAAAACACCTTCTGAATCACGGTGAGCAGGAAGACGGCGGTCATCAGCAGTCCCAGCACCGAGATCGATGTAGCCCAGGCAGCCAACGGAAATGCGCCCTTGAAAATCAGGAACTCCGCCGGAAATCCATTCAGCCCCGGCAAGCCCAGCGACGCAAAAATCGCGATGCCCATCAGCCCCGAGAAAACGGGAACGATCGTGCGCAGTCCGCCGAAGTCATCAATTCCGCGAAGCCCTCCGCTCCGACGTTCGAGCAATGCAACGAACCAGAAGAGAGCAGCAGCCGTGAGTCCGTGGCTGAAAATCTGCAGCAACACCCCCGTAAGCGCCGCGGCTTTTTCCGCCGCAAGTCCCGCGTCTGTCCCCGTGAATTTCACAGCCACGCATACGCCAAGCACGCAATAGCCCAGGTGGTTAATGGACGAGTAGGCAAAGGTGCGCTTCAGGTCCTTCTGCACCCACGCGGCAAAGGCGGGCAACACAATCGTCGCCACCGCCAGCCACAGCAGTGGCGTTTGAGCTCGCTGCATCTGTTGCGGGAAAATCGGCAGCAAGATGCGGAGAAATCCATAAACCCCCATCTTCGACATTGCCCCGGTCAGCAGCATCGTTGTTTCACTGGGAGCCTCGGCATACGTCAGTGGCAGCCAGGTGTGGAACGGGACAACCGGTGTCTTTACCGCGAACCCCAGGAAGGCCGCCCAGAAAAGCAGCATGGCCAGGTGGTCAGGGCTCCCGCCAAACCAATGCAGATTCTGTGCAAGCGCGCCGGCCAGTTGGCCGGATTGCGCGAGCTGCGCCAGCTCCACAAAATCGAAGCTGCCGGGACGACCGGGGGCGCTCGTAGCGAGAAACAGCGCAAGAAACGCAAGCAGCAGCGCCACGCTGCCGACCATGGTGTAAAGGAAAAACTGCGCAGCAGCACGGGCGCGCGCTTTCCCTCCCCATAAGCGAACGAGGAAGAAAGCAGGGATAAGGCTGAGCTCCCAAAAGATAAACCAATGAATGAAGTTAAGCGCCGTAAACGTTCCAAACAAACCTGCTTCAAGAAAGAGGACTAAGGCGAGATAAACTGCACTTTGTTTCTCGTTAGCCCATGACGCGGCCAGCGACATCAGCACGACGATAGCGGAGAGGACCAGCATCAGCACGCCCAGCCCGTCCACGCCGACGTGGTACGTCATCCCCAGCGAGGGAACCCACGCATGCGTCTCTTCAAACTGCATCCCTGGATGCGCGGGAGCCAGTCCATGCCAGAAGAGCAGCGCAATGGCGAGCGCCCCCACGGCAAAGATCACGGCGAAAAGGCGAGCCAGATCGCGCGAGCGATAAAACGCCAGAACCAAAAGTCCGCCGACCATGGGCAGCAGCGTGAGCAGAGTAATCATCCGCGATGCCCCCACAGCAGCAGCACTGCGAGCACCACCAGCGCCGCTGCAATCACGCGAAGGTAGTTCTGTACGCGCCCGTTTTGCAGATGCGAAAAGAAACGCCCACCCCGCGCAACGTCGCGGCAGCCCTCGTCAAAGCCGCCGTTCACCACATATTTGTCGACCCCCGCGTCGAGCCACCCCAACCCGGTCACCAGCCACGAGACAAGGTTCACCGCGCCGCCAAAAATCCAGCGATCCAGCCACGCTGCAAACGCAGAGCAGAAGCGCGTCAGCCGAATCACCGTCGCGTTGTAGAACTCATCGACATAGAGCCGATTGGCGAGCGCGTGAAAGATGCCAGGCTGCAACTGCTCCAGTGCGTCGGGATCGGTAACCCGCACGATAGGCTTGCGTCCGTAAAACCACCAACCGACCCCGAGTCCCGCAAAAACAATCAGTGAGGATACGAACATCAGCGAAAGCAGACCCGGTTCGCCGAACCCGTCCCAGCCAAATCGCACCGCTTCTCCTGCCAGGAAAGACTGAAACCATGGCCAGGCTGGCGTTCCCACGAATCCGAGAAAAACCGCAGACACCGCCAGAATCACCAGTGGTCTCGTCATCACTGAAGGACTTTCATGCGGATCGGCGATGGCGCAAACCTCGCCCGGCCGTGGTGAAAACACCGGTTCAATCTCCTCCGCCGGAATCGCATGAGCAGCTGGAGCCGCCGCGCCAACACTTGCAACCGTCACCCGCTGCGGTCCGAAAAACACGTAGTACATCTGCCGCGTCATATAAAACGCGGTCAGCAGCGCCCCAATCGCCCCCAGGTAGAACGGCCCGCGCGAAACGCCCCAGCCATGCGCCGCATGCAAAATCGCGTCCTTGCTCCAGAACCCGGCAAACAGCGGAAACCCGCACAGAGCCAGCATGCCGCACGCATACGTCGCAAACGTGACTGGCATAAAACGCCGCAACCCGCCCATGTTGCGAATGTCCTGCTCCTCGGTGCAGCCGTGAATCACCGATCCCGCCCCCAGAAACAGCAGCGCCTTGAAGAACGCATGCGTGATCAGGTGAAACATGCCCACCGCGACGCCGCCCACGCCGAGCCCAAGCATCAGGAGCCCAACTGCGACACAGTGGAGTAAGCCAGGATCCGCTTGATATCGTTCTGCGCAACAGCGATACAGGCTGCGAAAATCGCAGTGATCCCGCCAACCCACGCGACCACCTCCAGGGCGTGGGCGCTCATCAGCGGATACACACGCGCCACCAGATAAACGCCCGCCGCGACCATCGTTGCCGCGTGAATCAGCGCGCTGACCGGCGTCGGGCCCTCCATCGCATCCGGCAGCCACACATGCAGCGGCACCTGGCCCGATTTACCCACCGCGCCGCAGAAGATCAGCAGCCCAATCGCCGTCGAAACTGCCATTCCCGCCACGGTGACGTGCGCCGCCAGGCCTGTGAGAGCGCTTTGCTCGAGGCACCCAGCCCCGCGATCGTAGAAAAGTAAAGTCCCACTCTGCGCATAGAGCCAGACCATGCCAATCAGCAAGCCCAGATCGCCAACGCGCGTGGTAATGAATGCCTTCTTCGCCGCCGCAACCGCGGCTGGCCGATGAAACCAGAAGCCAATCAACAAATACGACGTCAATCCCACGACTTCCCAGCACATGAAGAGAAGCAGCAGGCTGTTGGCAATGACAACGCCGAGCATCGCGCCCGCAAACAACGAGAGGAAGCAGAAGAAGCGTGTGAAGTTATCGTCGTGGGCCATATAGCCCAGGCTGTAAATGAAAATCAGCAAGCCAACAAACGTGACCATCACCAGCATCACGGCGGCCAGCGGATCGAGCAGCCACCCCAGCGTCACCCACTGATCGCCGAACTGCATCCAGCGAAAATTCACGACCTGAATTGCCGGATGGCCGAGCGTCGCCGCAAAGGCCAAGAGCGCAAGCAGCAACGAGACCGCCATCGATCCAATCGCCAGCGCCGCCGACACCCGCCGTTGCGCCCGCGCCAGCAACGAGCTCACGCCCGCAGCCAGCATCGGCAACACGGGAATCAGCCAGAGATGCCCCACGATCCAACTCATCCCTTCATCTCCGTAATCTCACTCACGTCCGAAGTGCGTGCGTGACGGTAGATGGCCAGGATCAGCGCCAGCCCCACAGCAGCTTCGGCGGCGGCAACCGCAATCGAAAAAATGACAAAGATGAACCCGGTGAGTGCTTCTGGATGCGGCCCAAAGCGCCAGAAGGCGATGAAGTTCAGATTGGCCGCATTGAGCATCAGTTCAATGCCCGCCAGCACCAGGATGGCGCTGCGCCGCGTGAGCGCGCCAGCCAGACCAACTGAGAAAAGCAGAGCTGAGACCAGCAGGCAACCAGCAAGCGGATTCATCAGACGCGCAGCTCCGGACTCGGTGGCGCGCTTGGCGCGCCCGGATCAACGCTGCGCTTTTCGCGCCAAGCCAGGATGACCGCCCCGATCATCGCAGCGGTCAGCATGAGCGCGATCACCTCAAGCGGCAAAACGTAGCGCTGCATCAGCGTCAGTCCGATCTCGCGCACGGAAGTTTGGGGTGCGCTCGTCTGCGCCGCCGCCCCGGCCCCCCAGCCATGCGCCACGCTACTGGTCGTCACCGCCCACCCGAGCACCGCGAAGACCGCCAGAGCGATCACCCCTCCCGCAATTCCCGCTGGTGAAAATACCTTCTCCGGGTCACTCTCTCCGCCGTGAGTCAGCAGGATCGCAAACACTATAAGGATAGTGATCGCTCCCACATAAACCAGCAACTGGGCCAGCCCGGCGAACTCAGCCCCAAGATTCAGATAAAGCGCCGCCAGCCCCGCGAATGCCACCGTCAGCGCCAGAGCGCAATGCACCAGGCGGCGCAGCGTCATCGCGGCCACGCCTCCGGCCACGGTCAACACAGCGAGGATCAGAAAAGCCAGAGTCATCGTTCGTCGTGCAAGGTTCTGGTGCGCGTTTCTGGTTGCACCGGTGCTGTCATGGTTCCGGAGCGCTCGCGATAGCGTTAGCCTCGCCGGGCCTCTCCCACGATTGCACAGCCGCATTACGCCGACTGTGACTCAAATCACCCCAACTAACTTCTACACGACCGGCCTGCCGGAGCCATCCCATCATTCCGCGAAGCGATAGGTTCTCTTCTCAATCTTCCGGCCCCGTTCCAGCGTGCGAGCCAGAGTTATAAATGGCGCGAAGATTACCAGAGCACAGACCAGCCAGCGTATCACAGCGCCCAGCGGCTTCGGCCCCACTACGGCCGCCGTCAAAAAGTGCCAGATTCCCGCCGAAAGAATAACGATCAGCGTCATCGGCAGCATGAATTTCCAGGCGAAGTTCATCAGCTGATCCATGCGCAGCCTGGGTAGCGTGCCCCTCACCCAGATGAACGCGAAAATCAGCGTCAGCAACTTTCCGAAAAACCAGATCCACGACGGAATCCACGTAAGAAAGCTGAAGGGCGCCGACCATCCGCCCAGAAAAAGCGTGATGCCCAGCCCGCTGACCGCGAACATCTCCAGGTATTCGGCGAGAAAGAACAACGCAAACTTAAAGCCCGAGTATTCGATGAAGTAGCCAGCGATGATCTCCGATTCACCTTCAGGCAGGTCGAAGGGGCTCCGGTTGGTCTCCGCAGTAGCAGCGATCATAAACAGAATGAACCCCGCCAGCCCCCAGGGTGTGAATACATACCAGTGCGCCAGAGTGCTGGAGTAGCGCGCCTGCTTCTCGACGATCGCGACCGTCGACAACGTGCCCGCCGTCATGATCACCGCGACCGACGAGAGGATCAGCGGAATCTCATAGCTGATCATCTGGGCGATCGCCCGCATCGCCCCCAGCAGCGAATATTTGTTGTGGCTCGACCAGCCCGCCATGAAGATCGCCAGCTCAGTCCCCGCTCCAACCGCGAAGAAGAACAGCACGCCCGCGTCCAGGTTGACCGCCGTCATGTTGCGACCGACCGGTAACACCGCATAAGTCAGAAAAACAACGCCGACCAGCACCAGCGGTGCCAGGTAGTGAACAACATGGTCCGCCGATCGAGGAACCACGTCTTCCTTGGTCAGCGATTTCACGGCGTCGGCTAGCGGCTGAAAGACGCCGAACGGCCCCACCCGGTTCGGACCGTAACGGTTCTGTATCCGGCCCAGGCCCTTGCGCTCGAAAACCGTCGTGAGCGCAAACAGTCCCGCGAAAACCACAATGATCGTCGCGATCGAAATGACAATCGAAACCAGGGTCTGGAGTGGCACCGGCGTATGGCCAACGATCCAGTGATCGAGGTTAACGAAAACCTGATCCGCGGCGCCACCAGCAACCATCACTGCGGCACCACTTTTGCCGGCGTTGTCGGCACAGCCGACACTCCGTCGCCCGGCGCAGCCTGTTGCGCGGCCTTGGCGGCAGCCGCCGCTGCTGCAGCCGCAGCTTTCGCCTTAGCATCGGCCAGTTCCTTCACGCGGCGCTCATCCGTCTCCGCTGCTTCCGTCGGATGAATCTGGCGGTAGTACTCGTTCGGCTTCGCCAGCTGCTCTTTCGTCCATAGCAGCCCGCCAAATCGATCCGTAGTGCTCAGCTCGAACTTGTTATCCATCCGGATCGCGTCGAAGGGACAAACCTCGACGCAAATCTGGCAACTCATGCAAACCGCCACGTCAATATCGAAGACCGCCGGATAAAACTGAGCCTTGCCCACAAAGTCTGGCTTCTTGTCCTTACTCTTCTCAATGTGGATGCACCGCGGCGGGCACTCCTTCTCGCAAATCTGGCACGCTACGCATCGCAGTCCCTTCTCCGCGTCAGAGCCGTCATAGAGCAGGAACGGAAATACCCGCGACGCCTCAGGAAGCGGCAGCCGCTCCTCCGGGTACTGCACCGTCGTCAGCCGATCCTTCTCGACATAGCTGCCGAAGAAGTTCCGCGCCGTCTCGACTAATCCCTGAATAATGCCTTCACCCAGCATGCAACTCCTAAGCTTCTAGCTCTTAGATTCCAGCTCGTGTCCGTTAATCCGTAACTCCGAATCCGCCTTTAGCTAAAAGCTAATAGATAACAGCTGACAGCTAAGAGCTATCTGTCCACTTCCCCCAGCACAATGTCCACGCTGCCCAGAATAATCACCGTGTCCGCAATATTTTCCCCAAGACACATGTCTTCGAGAATCGTCAGATTGATCATGCTGGGCGGCCTCACCCGATAGCGATAAGGATTGGTCGACCCATCGCTGATCAGAAAAAATCCCAGCTCCCCTTTAGGCGATTCAATCCGTCCGTACGCCTCGCCTACCTTCGGCCGCAAACCGCGCAGCCGCGCCTTCGGGTCCATCACCGGCCCCACAGGAATATCGCGCAGCGCCTGCACCAGAATCTTCACCGACTCCCGCATCTCGAGGATCCGCATCATGTAGCGGTCGTAAACGTCGCCATGTTCGCCCAGCGGCACACGAAAACTAAAGCGGTCGTAGATCCCATACTTATCGACCTTGCGGATGTCGTAGTTGACGCCGCTCGCCCGCAGCATCGGCCCGGTCACGCCCGCGTTGATGGCCAGCTCGCGCGGCAGCACACCTGTGCCCTGTGTCCGCGCCATCAGAATCTCATTCGCGCGCAGCAGGCTCTCAAACTCATCCACAAATCGCGGCAGCTTGCCCACCAACTGGCGCACCTCGTCCAGCCACGCCGCCGAGCAATCCACACGCACCCCGCCGAAGCGCATGTAGTTGCACATCATCCGCGCGCCGCTGAGCGATTCAAACAGATCGAGAACCTTCTCCCGCTCCCGAAATGCATACATCAGCGGTGTGCCGCTCGCCCCCATGTCCTGCAACAGAAATCCGACCAGCCCAGCGTGATTCTGAAACCGCGTCAGCTCCGCCACGATCACGCGAATGTATTCCGCGCGCTCCGGCACCGCGATCCCCGCCAGCTTCTCGACCGCCAGCACGTAGCCCCAGTTGTTGGTCATCGAGCAGAGATAGTCGAGTCGATCGGTGTAGGGAATCGCCGACAAATACGCCCCGTGCTCGGCAATCTTTTCGTGATTGCGATGCAGATAGCCAAAAACCGGCTTCAGCCGGACGACGCGCTCGCCTTCGAGCCGCACATCCATGCGAAACACGCCATGGGTCGACGGGTGATGCGGCCCCATGGAGACTTCCATAATGTCGCCAAGCCCGTCTTCGTTTGCGGCCGCGATCCGCTCCATCTCCGCCACAGTCACGGTCACGCCTTCACCCCAGTGATCAGAATGTCATCGTCAGGCGGAACGTAATCCTTGCGCATCGGATAGTCGACGAATCCATCCCACATAAGGATGCGCCGCAAATCCGGATGCCCATCGAAAACGATCCCGTACAAATCGAAAGCCTCGCGCTCCTGGAACTCCGCACTGCGCCACACCGGCGTGAGCGATGGCAAGTGCGTCTTGTCCGCCCGATTCGCCGTGCGCAAACGCAGGACTACCGGCCCGTGCTTCATCTCCATCGAAAACAGGTGGTAGACGGCCTCGAGGTAACCCGGCACTTTGGTCTTGCGAACCTCATCGACTTCCTGTTCCGACTCCGCGCCATCCGGACCAGCAACCAGCTTCCTCACCTTCACCTTTTCGGTGACCTCAGTGTCCGGCCAATCCACGCCGGTCACGAGCGAGCAGAAGTCGAGCCGCAACTCCGCATGATCCCGCAAAAACTTCGCCACCGCCCGCGCGTGCTCATGGTCCAGCAACAGCGAGCGTTGCGCCGAAGGACTCCCGTTCGCAATCACAGTCACGGTCGCGCCAGGAATCCCAGCCTCTATCCGCGCTGTTATGTCTTCAGGGGAGGGAAGCGGCATTATTGGATCACCCTCAGCGTCGGGGTCCCCGGCGAGCTTGCTCGCTGGGGTGAAAGCGGATTCCCCTGCTCGGCAAGGAAGACCTCCGTGTTCTGTGCCGGCTCCAGCCCATGCTCGCCGAACGCAGGCACCGGAAATTCGCTGGGCAAGTCCGCATGCAGATGCCGTGGACGATCCGCGCCTCTCAGCGACTGCTCGTCGATCTTCTTCTGCAGCGTCATGAAGGCGTGAATCAGCGCCTCGGGTCGCGGCGGGCACCCGGGAATATGCACATCGACAGGAATATAGCGGTCGATCCCCTTCAGCACGTTGTAGCCGTCGCGAAACGGGCCACCGGAGATCGCGCAAGCGCCCATCGCGATCACATATTTTGGTTCCGGCATCTGGTTGTAGAGTCGCACCACCTGCGGGGCCATCTTTTTTGTAACCGTCCCCGACACAATGATCAGATCGGCCTGCCGCGGTGACGGACGAAAGACCTCCGCCCCAAACCGCGCCAGATCGTACCGGGCCATCGTCGTCGCGATCATCTCGATCGCGCAACAAGCCAGCCCAAACGTCAGCGGCCAAACGGAATTCTTCCGCCCCCAGTTGTAGACTTCCTCCAGGGTCGTCGTAAAGATCCCGTTCTTGCTCAACTCGATCTTCAGCTCTTTAAGATCGTCCGCCATCGTTTTGCCAAACTCCAAACTCTAAACTCTGTCGTCCCGAAAAATGCCCGCGAGCCTTTCGCTCGCTCTCTCCTGGCTTCTCTCTCGATGCTTCCAGGTTTCCAGCTAGCAGCTAAAAGCTAATAGCTGGAAGCTAGCCGTCATGCCCACGTCAGCACGCCCTTCTGGCAAGCCCAGATCAACCCCTCTACCAGCAACAGCAAAAACACCAGCATCGCCAGGCACGCCCCCAGCGAAAGTCCCGTAAATGCCACCGCAAACGGGAGCAAAAAAACCGCCTCCACGTCAAAAACCAGAAAAACAATAGCGTAAAGGTAGTAAGACGCGCCGAACTGAATCCAGGCATCCCCCTTCGATTCGAGCCCGCACTCGTACGTGGCGTTCTTCTCGGCACCCGGCTTGTTGGGCGAGAAAACCCGAGCCCAGAGCCACGCCAGCAGCAGAGGCGTGATGCCAAAAGCCACTCCGCCCACCAGCAGACCCACGACCGTCAGCCAGGGATGCTCCGGATTTCCACTCATCGGCCCACCCTCCGGCAACCCGCCGTGACTCCTGTGAGCCTACCGGTCCCCAACATCAACCCTCCGTGACCAAAATCACACAGCCGCTCCCGGCTACTGCCTCCTACGGCTACAGCCTACCGGCTACCGGCTTTCTTCATCCTCGCACAGTTGTGTTCTATGTCACAGCCGGGCCTTTCCCTCAGAGCGCAGACTTTTCTGTTGGGGTTTGCGGCGATTTCGCACTTCGCTGCACAGGACCCCAGCAAGGAGAATCATGAGCGCCCCAGCAAAAACAGCAATCTTCGACGGCAACGAAGCAGCCGCCTCCGTGGCCTACCGCTTTTCCGAAGTAGTGGCGATCTACCCCATTACCCCCTCATCCCCCATGGCCGAGTTCGCCGACCAGTGGAGCGAGGAAGGGAAGCTCAACATCTGGGGTTCCGTACCCCAGGTCGCCGAGCTGCAAAGTGAAGGCGGCGCCGCCGGAGCTATGCACGGAGCCCTCCAGGGCGGTGCCTTCGCTACTACCTTCACGGCCTCCCAGGGCTTGCTGCTCATGATCCCCAACATGTACAAGATCGCCGGCGAGCTCACCCCTAACGTCATGCACGTGACCGCGCGTTCTATCGCCACGCACGCCCTCTCCATCTTCGGCGATCACTCCGACGTCATGGGCTGCCGCCAGACTGGCTACGCCATGCTGGCCTCGAATTCCGTCCAGGAAGCTGCCGACTTCGCGACCATCGCCCACTTGGCGACCCTCGAATCCCGCATCCCCTTCATGCATTTCTTCGATGGCTTCCGCACCTCACATGAAATCAACAAGATCCAGCCCATCTCTGACGAAACCATCAACGCGCTCCTCGATGAGAAAGCCGTCCGTGCCCATCGCGAGCGCGCGCTCTCGCCCGACCGCCCCGTCCTCCGCGGAACCGCCCAGAACCCCGACGTCTTCTTCCAGGCTCGCGAAGCCTGCAACCCCTACTACCTCGCCTGCCCTGTCATCGTGCAGGACGTAATGGACCGCTTCGCCCGCCAGACCGGCCGCAGCTACCGGCTCTTCGACTACTACGGAGCCCCCGATGCGGATCGCGTCATCATCCTCATGGGATCGGCCGCGGGCGCTGCCGAAGAGGCCATTGACGCACTCAACGCCCGCGGAGAAAAGCTCGGGCTGCTGAAGGTTCATCTCTTCCGGCCCTTCGCGCCCGAAGCTTTCCTCACAGCCCTCCCCGAATCCGTTCGCAAAATCGCCGTCCTTGATCGCACCAAAGAGCCCGGTTCCACCGGCGAGCCGCTCTACCAGGATATCGTCACCGTCATTTCCGAAGCACTCTCCACCGGCCGTCTGCCCCTGGCCCAGTTCCCGGTCATCGTAGGCGGACGCTACGGCCTCTCCTCCAAAGAATTCACCCCCGCCATGGTCAAAGGCATCTTCGACGAGCTGGCCAAACCATACCCGAAGAACCACTTCACCATCGGCATCGACGACGACGTCACCCACTCCAGCCTGCGCTGGGACGAAGGCTTCTCCACCGAAGATCCGAAGACCGTGCGCGCCCTCTTCTACGGCCTCGGCGCAGACGGCACCGTTGGAGCTAACAAGAACTCCATCAAGATCATCGGCTCGGAGACGCCGAACTACGCCCAGGGCTACTTCGTCTACGATTCCAAGAAGTCCGGCTCCCTGACCACGTCTCACCTCCGTTTCGGCCCCGATCCCATCCGTTCCACCTACCTCATCTCGCGCGCGAACTTTATCGCCTGCCATCAATTTGAGTTTCTTGAGAAAACCGACGTCCTCGCCGCCGCCGAGCCCGGAGCCACCTTCCTCCTCAACAGCCCCTACGGCCCCGAAGATGTCTGGCAGCATCTGCCGCGCACGATCCAGAAAACCATCCTCGAAAAGAAGCTCCGCCTCTATGTCATCGATGGCTACACCGTCGCCCGCGAAAACGGTATGGGCAACCGCATCAACACCGTCATGCAGACCTGCTTCTTCGCCATCAGCGGCGTTCTGCCTCGCGAAGAGGCCATTGAGCAGATCAAGAAAGCCATTAAGAAAACCTACGGCAAGCGCGGTGACGCGGTCGTCCAGCAGAACTTCGCCGCCGTCGACGCGGCCCTCGCCCATCTGCACGAAGTCAAGCTCCCCGAGCACGTCACCGCGAAATTCGACATCCTCCCCGCCATCCCCGCCGCTGCGCCCACCTTTGTTCGCGACGTACTCGGCGCAATGGCTGCTGGCCGCGGAGACCTCCTGCCCGTCAGCGCGCTGCATCCAGGCGGAACCTTCCCCACGGCAACCGCAAAGTGGGAAAAGCGCAACATCGCCCAGTTCATCCCTGTATGGGACAAGGACCTATGCATCCAGTGCGGCAAATGCGTCATGGTCTGCCCGCACGCCGTCATTCGCGCCAAGGTCTACGACGGAAAGTTACTGCCCAATGCCCCCGCAACCTTCAAATCCGCCAAGCCCAAGTGGCGCGGCATGGACGACCAGCTCTATACCCTCCAGGTCGCTCCTGAAGACTGCACCGGCTGCACCCTCTGCGTAGAAGTTTGCCCCGCGAAGAGCAAAACTGACCCCACCCATAAAGCCCTCAACATGCAGGCACAACAGCCGCTGCGTGTCCCCGAGCGCGCCAACTGGGAATTCTTCGAATCTCTCCCCAACGTCGCGCGCGACCGGCTGTCTGGCACCCAGGTCAAAGACATTCAACTGCTGGAGCCGCTCTTCGAGTTCTCCGGCGCCTGCTCCGGATGCGGCGAAACGCCTTACATCAAGCTGCTCACTCAGCTCTTCGGCGACCGGCTCCTCATCGCAAACGCCACCGGCTGCTCTTCGATCTACGGCGGCAACCTGCCCACTACCCCCTATTGCCAGAACGACGAGGGCCGCGGTCCAGCCTGGTCCAACTCCCTCTTCGAAGACAACGCCGAGTTTGGCCTGGGTATGCGCCTCGCAGTCGATCAACAGAAGTCCTACGCCGAAAACCTTGTAGCCAAACTAGCCCCGATCCTCGGCGAAGACCTCGTTCGCGCCACCCTCGACGCCGATCAGTCGAAAGACGCCGGCATCAACGCGCAACGGCAGCGTGTCGTCGAGATTCGCGCGAAGCTCGCAACCGTCGATTCGGCCGACGCCCGCAGCCTAAGCGCCGTCGCCGACACCCTCGTCCGCAAGAGCGTCTGGATCATCGGCGGCGACGGATGGGCCTACGACATCGGATTCGGCGGCCTCGACCACGTTCTCGGCTCGGGCAAGAACGTCAAGGTTCTGGTCCTCGACACCGAGGTCTACTCCAACACCGGCGGCCAGATGTCCAAATCCACTCCTCGCGGTGCCGTCGCCAAGTTCGCGGCCGGCGGAAAATCCACCAGCAAGAAAGACCTGGCCATGGAAGCCGTCGCCTACGGTTCCGTCTACGTCGCGCGTATCGCCATGGGCTCAAACGACAGCCATACCGTCAGAGCCTTCCAGGAAGCCGAGGCCTGGCCCGGTCCAGCGATCATCATCGCCTACAGTCACTGCATCGCACACGGCTACGACCTCTCCCAGGGCCTCGACCATCAGAAGGCCGCCGTCAACTCCGGCTACTGGCCGCTCATGCGCTACAACCCGGCCGTCCGCGAGGAAGGGAAGAACCCGTTCTTCCTCGACTCCCGCGCGCCTTCAATCCCGCTCAAGGACTACATCTACAACGAGTCGCGTTACACCATGCTCCTGCGCGCGCATCCTGACACTGCGGCATTGCTGCTCAAAGAAGCGACCGACGACGTCGAGCGCACCTGGCGCGTCTACTCCGGCCGAGCCGCCATGCCAGGCCGCGAAACGACGCCGAACATCTCGCCGCGAGAAGACAAAGAAGTCCCCGCCGGCGCGCCGGGCGACGACTAACCACTTTCCCGGAGCTGTTCCGAATAGCCGCTCCGGCTTTGCCAGTGCCGATGAGTCAATTCTCGGCACTGGCATTTCGTTTCTTGCTCTGAGCACGAAATGGCTGGCCCGGGTCTCGCTTTTGAGACCCGGGATACCACTGTCCCTGAACGCTGTTCCTGGCTGTACAATACCCAGAAGCCGCCAGCCCAATGCACACACTGCAACATACGAGGTTGTCGCGCATCACTACATCATGATCGAGTACCCTCTCGCCGAAGCCCTTACATTTGATGACGTTCTCCTGACCCCCGCCTGGAGTGAAATCGCCCCCGCGCACGTCTCCACCGCCACCCAGCTCACCCAGCGCATCCCCCTCACCACCCCACTCCTCAGCGCTGCCATGGACACCGTCACCGAATCCCGCATGGCCATCGCCATGGCCCAGCAGGGCGGCCTCGGCTTCGTCCACCGCAATCTCACCATCGACCAACAGGCCGGCGAAATCGACAAGGTCAAGCGCTCCGAGAGCGGCATGATCGTCGACCCCGTCACCATGGCCCCCGAGCAGCTCATCGCCGACGCCCTCGAAGTGATGCGCCGCTACAAAATCTCCGGCGTCCCCGTCACCCGCAAAGGCAAACTGGTCGGCATCCTCACCAACCGCGACCTCCGCTTCGAAACCCGCACCGACATTCCCATCTCCGAGGTGATGACCAAGACCAATCTCATCACCGTTCCTGTCGGCACCACCCTTGAGCAGGCCGAGGACATTCTCCACCAACACCGCGTCGAAAAACTCCTCGTCGTCGACAAAGACTACGAGCTCAAGGGCCTCATCACCGTCAAAGACATCCAGAAAAAACTCAAATACCCCAACGCCTCCAAGGATGAACAAGGCCGCCTCCGCGTTGGCGCTGCCATCGGCGCAACCGGCGACTACTTAGAGCGCGCCTGTGAGCTGGTCCGCAATCGCGTAGACGTCCTCGCCATCGACTCCGCCCATGGCCACTCCTCCCGCGTCCTCGAAGCCGTCCGCGAAGTCAAAAAGCGTTTCCCCCAGGTCGATCTCCTCGCCGGCAACGTCGCCACCAAAGAGGGAACCGAAGCCCTCATCGATGCGGGCGCGGACGCCGTCAAAGTTGGCATCGGTCCCGGCTCCATCTGCACCACCCGCATGGTCACCGGCGCGGGCATGCCTCAGATCACCGCCATCAGCGAAGCCTTCAAGGCCGCCAGCAAACACAACATCCCCATCATCGCCGACGGCGGCATCAAGTACTCGGGCGATATCACCAAGGCCATCGCTGCCGGAGCCAGCGTCATCATGATCGGCTCCCTCTTCGCCGGCGTCGACGAAAGCCCCGGCGAAACCATCCTCTACCAGGGCCGTTCCTTCAAGGCCTATCGCGGTATGGGCTCGCTCTCCGCCATGGCCCAGGGTGGAGGCGAACGCTACTTCCAGGGCACGCAGGACCTGGACATCCAGGACAACAACGAGAGCGTCGTCAACCGCGAGCGCAACGGCAGCTCGAACCGCCTCGGCAAATTCGTCCCTGAAGGCATCGAGGGCCGCGTCCCCTATCGCGGCGCCCTTGAAGTCATGGTCTACCAGCTCGTCGGCGGACTCCGCTCCGGCATGGGCTACTGCGGCGCATCCACAATTGAAGAGCTCCAGACCAAGGCGAAGTTCGTCCGCATCTCCTCCGCCGGCCTCCGCGAATCCCACGTCCACGACGTCATGATCACCCGCGAAGCCCCCAACTACCACGTGGAATAGGGGCCTGTAGGCAGGATCTAGCCACCGGAATAGATTTGTGGCTCCGCCAACGGCACCAGAAAGTTTTGTGATACATTTTCGCCATCGTGCCGAAAAGTCTGGTGATCTACGGCCTTTTCGCCCTTGCGGCGGCTTGCTCCCTGCCCGTTCAGATAGCATCACTCGAATGGCTAGGGCAGGGAACTGCGCAACCAGCCAGTGGTACTGATAATCGAAAGCAACCCTCGGTGCAGGGCGCTCCAAAAATTGGGCCCCTGAGTCCAGAGCCAGCGTCCCTAAGTTGCGACGAGTCATGCCAGCAGACCCGACAGAATATTGCTATACAGCGGAATCTCGAACGGTTCACCGGAGGCTTGGTCCTCGTCGGTTTTCTTCAGGTCTGCACAATGTTCTGGCAAGGATGGGTGCTACGCCGGACCTTGCAGAAAATTAAAGAGCAAGCGGACTTTATCCGGCGCCAGAATCAAATGACCGAGGATCTGCAGCGCGCTCGCATTTCGGTCGAGGTGCCACCAAACGAGTTGACCGTTGAGGATGGTCCCGAATGGACTGAGGGAGTGGGACGAATCTATATCGGCAGCCATGTATCCGTGGTCAATCACGGCTCCACGAAAGCGTTCAATCTCTTGGCCTACGGAACCATCGTAGCAACGAGTTCCACAGTTCCCCCACCAGTCACAAAGGATGAGTTGCTGCAGGCGCCCAACGTTTGGGCCCCGGACGCCGGAGAAACCAATATAGACGTGATTAATTTGGTCGAATTGGGAACCCAGGACGCCATTACACAAGGTACGAAATTCGTTCATCTCTTTGGCGTTGTTACATACGAGGATATTTTCGGGAACAAACGGGAGACCAGTTTTAGATATGTCTGGAGGGAGGAAGGGATGGACGTTGAAGGTCAGTGGTTCGACTCATCTCACTGGGTCAAATCGTCGGCTGACAACCGTGCCACATAATCGACGCCATGCACGACACCCAGATTCGGAGGCATCCCTCGGAGTTATTGTCACAGCGCGAATCGAACGCGTTAAGATTCCCTGTGGCGCACCAAGGGGGCCACATGTTCGACCACAGCGCTGAAGCTGAACGCCTCGTCCTCTGCTTCGATCCCCACGCCTCCCTGGTCGCGGGCGACGTCGAGCACCTCGTCATCTCCCCGCGCTGGGCACGCCTCCGCCGCCAGCACCCGCTGCTGGCCACGGCGCGTCACGACGACGGCCCGGGCGCCGCGTGGCAAACCGCCCGCCACAACCTGCTCACCTGCCGCGATCGCTCCATCCAACTCGCGCTTTCCACCTACCAGCACCGCATCCGCATCGAGGCCCGCGTCTCCGTCGTGTCTCTCAAGGATCCCGCCTTCGACCTCCATCGCTACGGCCACTCCCTGCTCGATCGCCACTCCGGCGACAGGGGCGGGGTCACCGTCCGTCGCGATGCGCTCTGGGTCCGCTGCCTCCCGCCCGACCCGGAAGGCTATGCCCGCTTCGAATTCGGCAACACAGTCCAGCTCCCCATTACCGAAGAAGCCATGGTCGCCGAATCCAAAACCCTCTGGTGAAGCGAACCTTTTCCCGAAGGAACCTTTTTAGGATCGGCTCCGTATCCATCTGCCATGAAAGCAAAATCGGTCCTGGCCGCCGCCGGGTTGGCCCTGCTTACATCCATAACCGCACGCGCACAGGATTCCGACCACTCCTGGTCGAAGACCTATACCGTCACCGGCAAGCCCACGCTGATCCTCGAAACCTCCGACGCCGGCATTGACTTCCGTCCCTGCGGCGAGTGCCGCGAAATCCGGATCCACGTCGAGGTGGTAGGCCACAAGCTGAGCGACTATCGCCTGGAGGAGGGCCAAACCGGCGATGAAGTTCACTTTCTCTTCAAAGAACTGCCTCGCCTGGGCGTACACATCCAATGGCATCGAGAGCAAACCCGCGTGACCGTCGAAACCCCACCCCAGCTGACTCTGCAGGCCAAAACCTCCGACGGCAACGTGACTCTCACCGGACTCGAGGGCGATCTGGGCCTGACCACCGGCGACGGAGATGTCAATCTCGACCATGTCTCGGGCAATCTGCGCATCAGGTCCGGTGACGGCCATGTGACGATCGCCGATGCCACTGGCGCGCTCGACGCCCACACCAGCGACGGCAGTCTCAGCGTCGACGGCCTCTTCCACGCCCTCGCGCTCCACACCAGCGACGGCCAGCTCAACCTCAGCCTGCGCCAGGGAACAAAGCTCACCGAAGCCTCGACCATCCAGTCATCCGATGGCTCGGTGACCCTTCACGTCCCCCAGGACTTCGCGGCCGATCTGAATGTTCACAGCAGCGACGGCCATGTCGACTGCGCCCTTCCGCTGGCGATAGACCATTACCAATCCGGCGGAGAGGGCCACGACCTGCACGGCAAGCTGAACGGCGGAGGCACGCCGCTCACCATCCACACCAGCGACGGCAACGTAAAGATCGAACAGCTCTGAGTCGAGGAACTCCAGTCGGAGAAACTTAGCCAGGGATGGTAGCGCCATCGGGGATCGAACCCGAACTCTCCGCCTTGAGAGGGCAATCCGACGTACTTCGCACTAGTTTGCATGGAAGGTGAAGAACTCGGAAATCTCCAATGTTTATGAGTCTTCCACGGTGACTGTAAACTGAGACTGGTTGGGACGGATTTGTACCTATTTATCGGCTAGTTTGTCACCACAGCGTCACCGGGCCTATAGCGCAGCGACGGGCTCGTTCAGGGATGCGGGTCCAGCACCCGGCTCTTTGAGCTTGATGGATACCCTTGAGATGACCAGCGTCGAAGATCGCGTTCGGCAAGCGCTCGGTGAGGTGGTAGCGACATGGGAGGGTCGCAACGCTGCGAATCCTGTCATCGAGCTCCGTATTGTCCCGATCAAAGAGACCGGAACCGTAGAACCAAGCGTACTGAAGCTCCAGCATCTCTCTGAGTCAATGAGGCGGCACGAACGCGTTGTTCTGGAGGCGCCCGCCGGTAGCGGCAAGACGACCGTGCTTCACGCGCTTGTTTCGGAACACTTCGTGGAGTTCTTCATAGCGGACCCGCGTGAACGGCGGGTACATCATCAGGATCAGTCCCGCTGCGATCGGGATTGAA
>Ga0182018_10001336_pt1 | contig 28357 bp, 23 predicted proteins | sample 812P2MmetaG_FD_120490 | JGI IMG/M metagenome (GOLD analysis project Ga0182018, IMG submission 120490) | Permafrost microbial communities from Stordalen Mire, Sweden - 812P2M metaG | ecosystem: Environmental > Terrestrial > Soil > Wetlands > Permafrost | place: Sweden: Stordalen | collected...
CGCTCATCCTGGAACCACTGATGTTCGCTGCCATCAATGTGCAGCATCATACCTGGCAGAGGACGCCGCTCGCGTCGCTTGCGATGCACCCCGCGCTTGGCCTTGCGCTTCACCAAACCGGCTACCTGTAGCGCCTGCTTGACCCAGGTATAGCTCAACCCGATCTGATGTTCCTCGCTCAGCTTCTCGTGAAAGTGCCGCACGTTCAGATCGAAGTACTGGTCCCGGTAAAGGCTTAGAACCTCTTCAGCCTGCGCCTTCGGCACTCGCCGGCTACTTGGCTTCCGCTGTCGCCGGTCCAGCAATCCCTGGTGGCCTTGTTCTTCGAAGCGCTTCCGCCATCGACGCATCTGCCGCTCGCTGATGCCCATCAACTCCGCGGCCTGCCACCACTTGATCTTCCCCGCTGTGGCTCGTAGCAACACTTCCTGCAACTTCATCGCCCGCTCCGCTGGGGTCCTCGGATAGTTCTCCATGCTCCCTCGCATGGTTCCATCCTTGCCGCCCGAAAAGCGGACATATCACTTGCTACGAATACCGGACATATTATTAGCTAACGACAGTCGGCCACTCGGCAGTTACCTTCCAGTCAATACTCCTAAGGCCAAAATAGCTCGCGACGATCCCAAGACTCAGCGTCACTTGGCGATAACTGGGCTTTGCACCAGTTGAGGCCGAATTACCTGAGGCATCGGAACTCGGCCGCGTTGCCGATGTGTACCAGCCAAATGCCGATTAACTGACAATCCGACCGGAACCGTGGCACTGTGCGTAAGCCAACTCGGTGCGTGGCATTGCCTGTTCACGTGAATCCTTACACGGCCACAAAACGAGCCAATCGGACATCTCATATGGACATTGCATAGGAGTCGTGCTATCTTCTTTGGAATGGCAAAAGGAGCAAGCGTGAGTACAGATAAATCGGAAGTGTTGCAGGGAACATTGGATTTGATGATACTGAAGACCCTTCACGCGCTGGGTCCATTGCATGGATTCGGCATTGCACGGCGCATCGAGCAGGTGAGTGAGGATGTTTTGACGCTGAACGAGGGCACTGTGTACACCTCCTTACTGAGGCTGCAGCAACAAGGCTGGATTGATTCGGAGTGGGGAACATCGGAGAACAACCGCAAGGCCAGGTTCTACGCGATCACTAGGCGTGGACTAAAACAACTTGCAATCGAGACGGAAAATTGGAAGCGGATTTCCGGCGTGATCGGTCGCGTTTTGCGTTTGGAGGGGGGAAAACAGCTATGAATTCCGGGGCTTTTCGATTTGTGTCGAGAGTTCGCGGTCTTTTCGGACAGAAGAAGGCGGAATCCGAATTTATCGGCGAGATGCAGATGCACCTTCAACTGCTAACGGAGAAGTTCATTCGACAAGGGATGAGTAGAGAGGATGCCGATTCAGCCGCGCGCAGCCAGTTCGGCAACACGACTTTGCTGCGTCAGCGCCATCGAGAATCGCGCACTTTTCTGTCTTTCTCTACTATCTTCCAAGATGTCCGATACGGCCTCCGCATGCTTCGCAAGAGTCCAGGTTTCACAGCCATCGCCGCGACTTCGCTGGCGCTTGCGATTGGCGCCAACACGGCGATCTTTTCGGTGGCGAAGATATTGCTCTACGAACGCCTGCATGTGGCCCATGCCGACCAACTGCGCATGTTGCGATGGACTGCGGACCGACACAATGCGGTGCACGCCATGTGGGGCGACTTCGACACCGTGCCGGACGGAGAGATGATGGGCACCATTTTCTCCTATCCCGTGTACCAGCAGATGCGCGCACACAACCAGGTCTTGGAGGATCTGTTCGCCTACAAGGAAGACAGCATGAACGCCACCATGCGCGGCAAGGCGCAGCGCGTCAACGTGGCGATGGTCTCCGGCAACTTCTATTCTGCTTTGGGCACGCGGGCGCAGTTGGGCCGAGGCATTCAGGAGACTGACGATGATGTGCCTGGCGCAGGAGCGGTTGCGGTGATCAGCGAAGGAGTTTGGGAGCGCGAGTTTGGGCGTTCCCAGGCAGTCATTGGGCAGACAATCGACGTCAATCAGTCGCACTTTACCATCGTGGGAGTCAACCCGCGCGGCTTCACGGGAGCAAAAAACGTACAACAGTCTCCGGACATCTTCGTTCCGCTAAGCATGCAGCCATTGGTGGATCCTAAGGACAAGAAAGCTTCGCTGCTCGACGACTCCGAACTCTGGTGGCTCAACGTTGCCGGGCGGTCCAAACCGGGAGTATTGGACGCGCAGGCGCAGGCCGCGCTGAATGTGGAATTGGCGGCAGCTACGCGGGCCACGATCCCGGTGAAGACCGGCGACACAATGCCTCACCTCGTCCTCGTTGATGGCAGCCGCGGGTTAAACTTTGTCGGGCGGACGTTCAAGAAGCCCGTCTATGTTCTCATCGCGCTCACCGGATTTGTGCTGCTGCTGGCTTGCGCGAATATCGCCAATTTGCAGCTGGCGCGGGGCTCGCAGCGCCAACGGGAGATGAGTGTGAGGCTGGCCCTTGGCGCTGGGCGTGGACGCGTGGTGCGGCAGTTGCTCACGGAGAGCATTCTGCTGGCGGCGCTTGGCGGGGCAGGCGGACTGTTTCTCGGCTACCTCGGGCGCAATGCGATTCCGAAGCTGATGGCGAATCCGTGGGACCTAAACCAGCTGAATGTTTCCATGGATTGGGGTGTATTCGCGTTCGCCTCGGCCATTACGTTGCTGACCGGACTGGCATTTGGAATTGCTCCCGCTTGGCTGGCGGCACGGGCCGAAGTGAGCAGCAGCTTGAAAGAGACCTCACAGACCACGACGCGACGGCGCAAGGGGCTCGGCGGCAAGTCCATCGTCACATTTCAGATTGCACTCTCAACCTTGCTGGTTGTGGGCGCGGGGCTGTTCCTGAGGTCTCTCTTTGCGCTTGATTCAATCGATGTCGGATTTCGCACAGACCATCTCATTCTCTTCGAGGTTTCGCCTCCGGTACAGCGCTATGGGCCAGGCAAAGACGTGCAACTGCATCAGCGGTTGGAGCAAGGGTTTGCCGCATTGCCGGGAGTGGAAGGAGTTGCGCCGAGCTGGACGGCATATATCGCGGACAATATATCGAACGATGACTTCATTCCCGAGAGCGAGCCAGACTCCAACGATCACCATGGAGCCGAAGACGTGAACGCCGTCGGTAATTCGTTCTTTGAGACCATGGGCATCCCGATAATCGCTGGCCGTGGCTTTGGCCCCCAAGATACGGCGAGTTCACAGAGAGTGGCCATCATCAACCAGGCTCTGGCGAAGAAGAGATTCCCCAACATGGACCCGGTCGGCAGGCGCTTCCAGACCGGTGACGATAAGCGTGTTTGGGTCCGGATTGTGGGCGTCTGTGCCGACACACACTATGCAAGTCTTCGCCTTCCGGCTCCTCCTCAGTTCTTCATGCCGTATGTGCAGCAGCCCGATGTGGGCGGCATGACCTATGCGCTGCGCACGCAACTCGATCCTTCCCAGATTGGGCCCGCGCTGCGGCATGTTGTGCAGCAAGCCGACCGCGACCTCCCCGTCATCGACATGCGCACGCAGCGAGAGCAGATTGACGCCAACATTCAGATCGAACGAACGTTCGCCGCATTGACGGGCGCGTTCGGCGTGCTCGCGTTGGCTCTGGCATGCGTGGGGATCTACGGCGTCATGGCCTATTCCGTGGCTAACCGCAGAAATGAAATTGGTATCCGCATGGCACTGGGGGCGCAGCCGGGACAAGTGCGCGGGATGATTCTGCGCGAGAGCGCTTGGCTTGCTGTTGCAGGGATTGTTGTCGGGGTGGCTGCCGCGCTAGTGTTGACGAGGCTTATAAAGTCGATGCTGTATGGAATAGAAGCATACGATCCACCGACGCTGGCCGGCGGAGTCTTGTTCCTGCTTGCAGTGGTGCTGGCGGCAAGCTGGATTCCAGCGCGGCGCGCGGCCGGTGTGCAGCCTACGGAAGCGTTGCGCCACGAATAAAAACCGAGGTTGGAGGTCGGAAACTCGAAGATTGGAAGGGTGGTACTTTCGGCTTATGCCAAATCTCTAGTGCGCTAATCGAGCGCCAAGCAGGCAAATTCCAAATTCCAGGGTTCCGCCTGGATCTTACCGGCAATTCGGAAATTGGGCGGTCAAATGTTGAAAACTGGGCTTTGCACGCTTTGAGGCCAATTCCCGAAGGAAATGGTCCGCAACTGGCGATATTGAGCAATCAGTATTTCCGAATTGCGGCCCAACCGGGCATAACGCGATTTCATTCCACTTCTCGATGCCCTAAGATGTGGACCATGGACGCAAGCGCACCTGACATAAAGGACCTTAGGGACCAACTCGACGCGGCCGAGCGCGATGCCTGTGAGCTTGTAGCAAATCTCAACGAAGAGCGAGGTCGTTGGCGCCCCGCGACCGGTTCGTGGAGCGTGGCGGAATGCCTCGATCATCTTGCGATTGCGAACCGAGTATATTTGCACTCGATGAGGGAGCCAGCGATCCGCGCACGTGAGCAAGGGAGAATCAGGCTGGGCCCAGCGACACCCGGATTCGTAGGGGGGGTGGTTCGTGAGTATGTTGGAACCGCCGGTCAGGGCGCCATTCAGGATGAAGGCGCCTCAGAGTATCGAGCCGCGCGTGGCGCCATCGCTCGCTCAGTCTTTCGAAAGCTTCAGGACCTCACAGGATGAAGTACGTGCCTTCATCAGCGCATACGCCGACCTTGATCTAGCCGCAATTCGATTCCCAAACCCTTTTGTACGCGGCATCGGCTTCAGCCTAACTACCGGCCTACACGTCGTCACTGCTCATGAGAGGCGTCACCTGTGGCAGGCCCAGCGTGTGCGCCGGGCCGCGGGCGCCTCGGCTGCATAGATTTTACGTTTTGAAAATTCAAGAACATGAGCATAATTCGCGCCTTGCTGATTAATGGTCAATTGTCGAAAACTGGGCTTAGCACCTGTTGAGCATAGGAAAGGTGCACTCTGAGCCAAGCATCCGCGCTGTAACCGCCTTCATTCCTGGACGCTGCGGCGTTCGCGGGACTAATCAACGACGTCAGATTCATGCTTGCACTGTGATTCTCTTGGCGTAAGCTATGGACAGCCGTTTTCCTTAGGAGGCTGCATGGCTTCAATCACCGGCTTTGGCGGTATATTTTTGCGAGCGGATGATCCGAAAGCTCTGTATCAATGGTACGAGCGGCATCTCGGTCTGGTGAAGTCCGACGGAGCTTTCGCGTTTCCTGCGCCGTCGCAACACGCTCAGGTCGTCTTCGCCCTTTTCAAACAAGACAATGCATATTTCCCTCCGGCACAGAAAGCAATGATCAACCTCCAGGTGGATGACCTCGATGGAGTGCTGGACCGTTTGATAGACGAAGGTGTCACGGTCGATCCGAAACGCGAAAGCTACGATTTTGGAAAGTTTGGCTGGATCACCGATCCGGAAGGAAATCGTGTCGAGCTTTGGCAGCCTGTCGCAACTGACTGATGCCGAGCTGGCCCAGATTAGTCCCCAGAAGTCTTAGTGCTGTATCTGGAGCGCCCCACAAAACAGCGCGAGTTTGGACGCTCTCGAACCGGGCGCTTCTGATACAGCCCTAAGGCTCAACTACTTGAGAGCAAGAGGCTTCGCTCTTGGCGGGGCGATCCGATGAGAGCCTGCCCTAGAAACGCGCATTGGGCTGATATCGCCAGTTGACTTCCCGCACAGTTTCATATTCCTCAACACATGCCGACTTAAATTGCTGATTGCTCCGGTAGAGCGGTCAATGAAATGTCGCATAAGCCGCCGCAGAACTTGAGGGGCGGAGCTCCTGCCTCAGGAGTCAACCCGCTAGCCGCCTCTCTTTGACCTTCGCAGCTGCCAGAGCCGCTTTGGTGCGGGCTGCTATGGCTTTCGCCTCATACTCAGCCAAAGCGGCGATGATGTGGACGGTTAGCGCCGCCGCCGGGAGGTAACTAGGAGTCTGCGCAAAGTGCGCAGCGATCATCGGGCATCCATCCGGTATAATGCTGCTCTGTCAGCTTGCCGGCGAAGGTGCCCCGATATCCCGGCATTGCCAGCCCGCCACCCGTCGTGCATGATGGTCGCCGGCTATGAGACGCTATCTATATGAAGTTTCTCGCACCCGTCGCCCTCGTAGCCCCCCTCACTACGTCTATCCATCTAAGAGGCGAATGATGGCATCTTCCACCCTGCTCACGACCAGTTCCGGCCGTTCCAGATTCAAAACCGCTCTCTGGATCTTCCTTGGTCTCACTGCGCTCTTTGTGTTCATTACTTCAGAGGTTCTTCTCGTCACCGATTACCCCATGTACCACGCCTACCGTCTGCAGGTCATCGCCGACCGCCATCTCCTCATCCCCCATACACTCTGCGGCGTCACTGCTCTCCTGGCCGGCGCTATGCAATTCTCTTCGCGCCTTCGCCAGCGTCACCTGAAATTCCATCGCGCCCTCGGCCGCATCTACGTCATCTCCGTCTTTATCGGCGCCTTCACCGGGATCGCCCTCGCCGCCGGCCGTCCCGGTTTGCCAGGAACCTCCATGCAGGCCGCCGCTTGGATCGTCTGCACCACTGCCGCCTTCATCACCGCGCGTAACCGCCAAATCGTCCAGCATCGCCAGTGGATGGCCCGTTCTTACGCCGTCACGTTTACCTTCGTCTCCAGCCGCGTGCTCAATCTCTGGCCCCGCTACTGGAGCCATCTTGGCGACACCTTGTCCGCCGTCGGCGTCATCGCCTTCACGCTGGCTTCCCTTCTTCTCGTCGACCTCGGCCTCAACTGGCGCGAGCTCACTACTCGCCGAGGCTGATGCTTTCCCTGTAGCGGCAATGTTACCGGCAACAATTATCTGATTGGCGAATTTGGAGATGTTACCGCTGCACTAACAATCTCGCCGGTGCAACGGATTGGACAAAGCAGGCTGTCGCTCACCATTCTCGCTTACACCCTGTCAAACCCTTGTACCAGTCCTGTGGATTTCAAACTGCGCCAAGATCCAATTGCAGCATTGGCGATGCAATACCCATCAGGAACGGTACAATTCCAGCGTATCGGATTCGAAAAAAGGAGATTCCAGTTAGAACGTCCAATCTGAATCGGATAGGGTTGCAACACGAAGTTCTCATTCTCGGTGGTGGAGTGGCGGGTTGTGCCGCTTCGATCGCGCTCGCCCGGAAGGGACGAAGCGTTACGCTGATCGAACGCGAGCGGACACCGCGCCATAAGGTCTGCGGAGAGTTCCTAAGCGGTGAGGCCCTTGAGGATCTGCACACGCTCGGCATCGACGTGGCCTCGCTTGGCGCCGTGTCCATCGACTACGTTCGCCTCGCCGCTGCCAGGCGCGCCGCGGAGGCTCCGTTGCCTTTTCCCGCAGCCTCGCTCACGCGCAAGGCGCTTGATACGGCGCTCATCGCCGAAGCCATCGCCGCAGGAGTCCGCGTAGAGCGCGGCCGCAGTGTGCAGCAGCTTGGCCGCACGACAGGCAACATCTGGCAAGCTACGCTCGACAATGGCACTACCTTTGAAGCTCCAACGGTCTTTCTCGCCACCGGCAAGCACGATCTCCGAGGTCACGCTCGTCCGAAGGACCCGAAGCGATGGGTCGCCTTCAAAATGTATTTTCGCCTAGCGCCGTCGCAGGCCGCTGAGCTCGCTCGCGCCTCTGAGCTGATGCTCTTTCCCGGGGGCTATGGTGGTATCCAGCCGGTTGAAGGCAGCATTGCAAATCTCTGCTGCGTGGTGCAACAGCGGCATCTCGCACGTGCGGGCCATCGCTGGGAGAACTTCATCGCGAAGATGCAGGAGGACTGTCCACACCTCGCTATGAGGCTTGCCGGTGCGGTGCCGTTGCTCGCCAAGCCGATCGCCATCACCCATATCCCGTATGGTTACATCCGCCGCACAACGGAGAATGGGCTCTTTTGCATCGGCGATCAGGCAGCCGTGATCCCCTCGTTCACCGGCGATGGCATATCCATCGCGCTCCATACCGCACGTTGTGCTGTCGCTGCCTATCTTGCAGCCGAGCCGGCACCGCTATTCCAAGCTAAACTGCGGTCCGCACTGCTGGCCCAGATGCGCCTTGCCGAGTTTGCCGCCGATGGCTTGAACAACTCACTCTCACGCGCTGTATTACCGTTTTGCCTCAGGGTCTGGCCCGGCGTGATGCGCGTGACGGCAAGGCTGACACGCATCTCCCAGCACGCCGCTGTTGCTCCACATGCAGTCGCCAGCTAAAATCCGGCCATGCAAAAAGCCACAACTCGACCCCCGGGTCGACGCACACATTGCGAAGGCCGCGCCGTTCGCGCAGCCGAAACCCCCTAGGAGAGATGCAATGAAATCCTTTGCAGTCTTCGCCCTCGCTGTCACACTCGCTCCAACCGCGTTCGCCCAGCATCAGACCTTCGTCGTCAATCCCGATGCCAGCGAGGTCAAGATGACGCTCAAAACAACCCACGAGCTCGTCAACGGCACCTTTCACGTCCAATCCGGATCGATTGAGTTTGACCGCAGCATTCCTAAGATGTCGGGTTCGGTAGTCGTCCTCGCCGGCAGTGGCAAGACTGGCAATGACAGCCGCGACAAGAAGATGAACAAGGACATCCTGGAAGTCGAACAGCACGCAACTGTTTCCTTTGAGCCGAAGACCTATACTGGCGCCATCGCTCCTTCAGGCGACTCGACCATCCAGGTAACCGGAATCTTCACCCTGCTGGGTACGCCTCACGAAATCACCCTCCCCATGCTGGTACATCTCGATGGCACCAGCGCGACTGCCAAGGCTCATCTTGTGGTGCCCTACGTCCAATGGGGACTAAAGAATCCAAGCTTCCTGATTTGGAAAGCGGAAAATGATGTCGCGATCGAACTCAATCTTGTTGGCATGATTTCAAGGTAGCCTACGGTTGTTTTCGCGGGTAGTCTGCTGGCAGGTGGCTCACCTAGGGTGTTGGGTTGCAATGCCGGCAGGACGAAGTTCAATTCGTTACTGTAGTTAAGATTGTGCAAGACATCGTCTCCACTCTCCACTTACATCAAGATGCAGAAAATTCAAGACGCGATACGCACTTTCTGGCTCAGGCGCAGCCGAAGTCCCTTTTGATGAAGAGCAGAGCTCCAGCCGCATTGAGCTCCGAACCCGCTTCACTCTCTAGAAGCTCCTTCACCCTCTTAGTGGATGGTCGACATGGCTGGTTGGGTAGTCTCTCATGAGTGAAGCAGCGGTTCGACTCCGTGTACAGCTGGGATGGTAGGGGGTATTTCCGGGGGTATCGTAGCATGCCAATCGAATCAGTTTCCTGGACAATTAAGGACTATTACGAGTACTTCGAATCCCTCTACCTCAGTAATGATCCCGGTTTATCTGGCCCAGACAAATCCGGCCTCCGTATTGCACTGTCGGAAGGGCCATCCGCCCATTGATTGTCATGTTCCAAGGTGATAACATCCGGCGATGCGTAGACGAGTTCTAGTCCTGGGTGCGGGCTTTGGCGGCCTTGAACTCACAACCATTCTGTCTGACACCTTTGGCGAGTCCATCGACGTTGTGCTTATCGACAAAGGCGATGCATTCGTCTTTGGCTTCTCAAAGCTCGAGGTTATGTTCGGGCGGCAGGCTGCTACAGAGGTCCGCCATCTGTACCGTGACTTCGTCAAACCAGGCGTACGCTTTCTGCAGACAACCATTCGATCCATCGACCCAGCCTCGCGGAAAATCGTCACTGATGTTGGAGAATTCGAAGCGGACTTTTTGGTTGTGGCGCTAGGCGCCGATCTCGATCCAGCTGCCACACCTGGGCTCGTGGAGGGTGGAAACGAGTTCTACACGGTTCCTGGAGCCTGCGCATTACGCGATGTAATTGCGCGATTCGAGCGGGGCCCGGCCATCATTGGCGTCACGGGCAAGTCGTTCAAGTGCCCACCTGCCCCCAGTGAAACGGCGCTGTTGCTGCACGACTATCTGGTAACGCGCGGACGCCGTGAAGCCACCGAAATCACGGTGGTCATGCCTTTTGGCGTGCCGATTCCGCCCTCGCCCGAGACCTCGCAGGCGATCCTCTCCGCTTTCGCAGAGCGCGGGATCCGGTTTGTGAAGGACACCCTGGTGACTGCGCTTGACCCAGAGCGCAAAGTGGCTATTCTCAGTGACGGCACCGAATTGCCGTACGAATTGTTTCTTGGCATTCCGGTGCACCGCGTGCCCGCAGTCGTGGTGGAGTCCGGGCTCGCAGCCGATGCCTATGGCTGGGTGCAAGTGAACAAGCAGACGCTGGAGACACGCTTTCCCCGCGTATACGCTGTTGGAGACGTCAACGGTGTAGGTACTCCCAAGGCGGGCATTTTCGCAGAAGGAGCTGCCCGGGTGGTGGCGGCGTCGATCATCGCGCAAATTCGCGGAGGACAGCCTCCAGAGGCATATAAGGGAGTGGGCATGTGCTACATCGAGTTCGGCAACCACGAGGTGGCCCGAGTGGACGTTGAGTTTCTGGCCGGGCCAAAGCCTACAGGCACCTATCAGAAGCCCTCTGAGGCGCTCAAACTCGAAAAAGCGCTGTTCGGCTCGAGTCGAGTTCAGCGATGGTTTGGAGCGGCACACGAGCCTTCAGAACCTACGACCTAATTCGCGCAACTGCACCGCTCTTGTTCGTTGCAAATCTGGCGCAAATCCTCTGCCCTTCAGACTATGGAAAGGAACCCATGAACAGAAGACACTTCATCGCTGCTGGCGGCATTGTAGGGCTCGCAGCCGTTCAAGGCGTTGCCCCTGGGTCGGTGAGCGCGGCGCCTTCTGAAGAACCGGCCCGCATGAAGTTGGGCGACCAGACCGCACCGACAAATGATGTGCACCTCAGGTACCTTGCCCGCTATGGTGTGCGGAACATCTGCGGCTACCCGCACATTGAGGGTGACCGTCTTTACGCGACCGTGGATGAACTCAAGCGCATGATCGATATGGCCGGAAACTATGGCATCAACATCGATTGCACTGCGCCACCGTTTCTCGAGTCCACCCACATCGACGTGGAGAAGCATCCGGCTGTGATGCTCGCCCAGAGTCCGCAGCGCGACCGGGACATTGAGTCGTTGCAGACGTTTATCAAGAACTGCGCGCAGGCCGGCATTCCTTGTATCAAATACAACATGAGCATTCTCGGCATCCTTCGCACGGGATGGACGCCTGGGCGCGGCGATGCGCAGTACCACACCTGGAAGCTGGCAGAGGCTCATCCAGATCCGCCGCTCACCAGGGCTGGCCACGTGGACGCCGATGCCTTCTGGGAGCGCATCACCTATTTTCTTGACCGCGTGATTCCGGTCGCCAACGAATACAAGATTCGCATGGCTTGCCACCCGCACGATCCCGGGGTTCCGCCTGAAGGCTATCAAGGCGTGAGTCGCGCGCTGGGAACTATCGACGGCCTCAAGAGATTCATCGCCATTCAGGAAAGTCCCTGGCACGGGCTCAATTTCTGCCAGGGAACGATCTCTGAAGCTCTTTACAATCCGGGCGTTGAAATCTTTGACGTCATCCGCTACTTCGGCTCGCGCAAAAAGATCTTCAACGTGCACTTCCGCAACATTCGCGGACATCGCAACTACTTTATGGAGGTCTTCCCCGACGAAGGCGATATCGATTTCGTGAAGGCGCTCAGGGTCTACAAGGAGGTTGGCTATCCCTACATGATGATGCCCGATCATGTGCCCCTGGCTGCAGCCGATCCCGACTCCTTGCAGTCCTTTGCATTCTGCTACGGTTACATCCGAGGCCTGATCCAGTCGCTCAACTCGACTGGATAGGCGAAGCCAAGTGGACATGTGAGCCATGCCTGAAAGCAAGCAAACTCGAGTTCGATTCCTGATCGTCGCCATTCTGTTTGCCGTCAGTTGCTTCAGCTACGGCGACAGGGTGGCTCTGTCCATCGCGGGGGCCGCAATGGCCAAAGACATCTCCATGGAACCGCTCAAGCTGGGATATCTTTTCTCAGGATTCAGTTGGGCCTATGTATTGGGGCAGCTGCCGTCAGGCGGCCTGCTTGACCGCTTCGGATCAAAGAGAGTCTACGGCTTCAGTATCGTTGCGTGGTCAACCTGCGCCTTCCTGACAGGGTTTGCCGGGTACCTGACCGCAAGCGCGGCATTCACAGCTATCTTCGCGCTCAGGTTGCTCTCGGGCCTCGCCCAGGCACCCGTGTTTCCAGGGAATGGGCGCATCGTTGCATCGTGGTTTCCCACCAGTGAACGTGGCCAGGCTTCTGCAATCTTCAACTCATCCCAATACTTTGCATTACTGATCTTTGCGCCCATCTTCGGCTGGATCGTTCATGTCTCCGGTTGGCGGAGCTGCTTCTGGTTCATGGGCGTGCTTGGCCTCGTCTTGACTCTTGTCTGGTTCATGAACATTTATGGCGTAAAGCAGCATCCTTCGATCTCCAACGCCGAGGTCGATTACATCGCCCGCGGGGGCGGGCTGGTAAATACTGACCAAGGGGCAAGCGCGAAGATGAAGGGCAGCCCTCTCACTTTGGCCGCGATCGGAATGCTGTTAAGCCATCGCATGCTGGTGGGCGTTTACATCGGCCAATACTGCATTGTTACGCTGACATGGTTCTTCCTCACATGGTTCCCCATCTATCTTGCGCAGGCTCGGCATATGTCGATCATCAAGGTTGGATTTGCCGCCGCGGTGCCTGGTCTCTGCGGCGGGTTCGGCGGAATTCTCGGCGGCATGATATCAGACAGAATTCTCAAGAATGGCCACTCGCTCACACTCGCGCGCAAAGCGCCGATCATGGCCGGGATGGCGCTTTCGATGACCATGATCGCCTGCAACTACGCGCATTCTCAAGCTCTGATGCTGGTCCTGATGTCGATTTCCTTTTTTGGCAAGGGCATCGGCGCACTGGGCTGGACGGTCATCTCCGATACTTCTCCGAAGGGTATGGTTGGGCTGAATGGGGCGCTTTTCAATCTGATCGGAAACATGGCCGGGATTACCACGCCAATTATCATCGGCTATATCGTGCAGAAGACCGGCTCATTTGATGACGCGCTCATCTTTGTGAGCTTTACAGCCCTCTGCGCAATCATCAGCTATGGTCCAATCGTTGGAGAGATCAAACGTCTTGAACTCATTGATCCTGCGCGCGCGATAGGAACTAACTGAGCAGGCAACCACTGAGCAGTATTAATTGCAATTCCAATCGACGGAGGAGATCGAACGTATGCCTGATTGGCCGGGAAACTTACCTCGCAATGCTCTCAAGCAAGCGCTCTCAAGCGGTGCACGTCAGGTTGGCCTTTGGAGCGGTCTTGCGAGCCCGATCGCCGCGGAGATCATCGCAGGAGCGGGCTTTGACTGGATCGTCATTGATGGTGAGCATGCGCCGAACGATATTCCATTGCTGCTTGCGCAGTTGCAGGCAATGCGTGGCGGCACCGCCGAGCCGGTATTTCGCCTTCCGTGGAATGACGCGGTGATGTTCAAGCGCGCTCTCGATGTCGGCGCTCGCTCCTTGCTTGTTCCATTCGTACAGAATGCCGAAGAGGCGCTCAAGGCTGTCGCCGCCACTCGCTATCCGCCGCTCGGCGTGCGCGGAGTTTCCATTGTGCCACGCGCCAACGATTACGGGCGCATTAAGGGCTATCATCACAACGCACACCTGGATATCTGCCTCATTGTGCAGTTGGAGAGCAGAGCGGCGCTTGCGGACATTGAAGCGATCGCGGCTGTTGACGGTGTGGATGGCCTCTTCATCGGCCCCAGTGATCTTGCCGCGGATCTAGGCCATCTTGGTGATACCAGGCACCCTGAGGTGCAGGCGGCCATCAAGGATGCGGCGCGGCGCATCCGCGATACAGGAAAATCTGCGGGAACGCTCGCCGGGAATGTCGACGACGTCGAATCCCTTTTCGACATGGGATTCAACTTCACAGCTACAGGCAGCGATGTGGGTTTGCTGGCGCGCAATGCAGAAAATGTCGCTGCACGATTTCGCAAGAGCTAGAGAATCGATTCGATTTCCGCCTAAAGGAGAAGAGGAATGGCAACCGTTGGATTTGTCGGTCTCGGCATCATGGGCCGGCCGATGTTGAAGAATTTATTAAAGGCGGGTCACACCGTAATTGCGTACGGCCGCAACGCGACCGCGCTGGATGCCTGTGTCGCAATTGGCGCCGAGCGCGGTGCATCCAACAACGATGTGGGCACCCGCGCCTCCATCGTCTTCACCATGTTGCCGGATGGACCGCAGGTGGAGACGGTTGTGCTTGGCGACGGCGGGATCCTTGAAGGGTGCAGGCCGGGAGCGATGATCGTTGATATGAGCTCAATCAATCCGCTTGTCTCGCAGAAGATCGGTGCGGCCTGCGCTGCGAAAGACGTCGAATTCCTTGACGCCCCCGTCAGTGGAGGCGAGCCCAAGGCTATCGAGGGGACCCTGGCCATTATGGTTGGCGGCAGCGAGGACGCATTCGGCAAAGCGGAGCCATTCCTCAAATGCATGGGATCGAGCGTTACGCTGACCGGTGGAGTGGGCGCTGGGAACGTGACTAAACTAGCCAACCAAATCATGGTTGCATGCAACATTGCCGCGATGGGCGAAGCGCTGGCTCTTTCCACACGATGCGGCCTCGATCCGGACGTCGTCGTCAATGCTGTGAAAGGCGGCCTGGCCGGCAGCGCGGTTCTCAATGCCAAAGGCCCCATGCTCATCGCCAGAAACTTCAGGCCTGGATTCAAGATTCAGCTCCACCAAAAGGACCTGCGCAACGCGCTTCAGGCTGCAGAAGCAAATCAGATGTTCCTTCCGCTCACTGCGCTTGTCCAGCAGATGCTGCTGTCGCTGATGGGCGATGGCAAGGGAGAACTCGATCACTCCGCGATTGCTACATTCACCGAGATGGCTTCTCACGTAGAAGTCAAACGGCCTTCCGGCGCGGAATAATTCTGGCCCAACTATATTCCGAATGGCCAGACACGCTGCACCGTTTTCGAGAGAATCTCTTCGCGATCTTCCGGAGAGAAGATGTTGAGATGATCGCGATAGAGTTCAACGATTCTTCCGTAGGGGAGTTGTTGCAGGGAAACGGGCCAGTTGGTGGCCCACATCAGGCGCCTCGCGCCAAACTGGGAATAGACTCGCTTGAGCTGCTCCTGCGCATCCATGTACGGATAAGCCTGTCTCGATTGCGTCCATAGACCTGAAATCTTGACGAATACTGACGGATAGCGGGCCAGGTCCAGCAACAACTTCAATTGCTCAGGGCGATCAAGCGGGCAGTCCGCCATGTGATCGATCACGACCTTGAGGGCCGGATTCGCTTCAATGAGTGGAACAAGATCTGGAAGCCGCGTCACTGGAGTCAGGATGGTCATCGGGACTTTGAGTTCAGCGCATCTGCGCCAAAGCGGAACCATCAGGGGGCCGCGGATCCAATCACCCTCCGTAGTGGCTGCCGGGCTCAAACGCACGCCGTGGAATCCCTCTTGAATGAGCCGGCTCAGATGATCCGGAACCTCCGGATCTTCAGGATTCACCCGGCATACCCCCATAAAGGCGCCCGGGAAACGCCTCAAGACACTGGCCATGTAGCTGTTGTCCCATCGATAGTGAATCACCTGGATAATCACGGCCTTCGCAACGTGATTAGCCCGCATCAATTCCAGGAGCTTTTCGGGGGTGGCGTCTTCTGCGGGCGGCTTTGCTCCCTTCGCAAAAGGGAAGTTGGCGTCGCGCTCGAAAACGTGAACGTGCGAATCGATCAAGACCGGCGTTTCCGGTTCAGGGTTCGCAGGCGGGGCCAAGGCCTCGCTGGCCATTCTTTGACGAGACGAAAGCACCATCGCACTGGCGACTGTGGATGCAACAAAGCGACGGCGGCTCAGCATAAGATGTTCCCGCTATGTAATCGGTGACGGGTTGAACAGCACGAACTCGTTATGCAGACCCCAGCGATCGGTCCAGGTCGCTTTCCGTCCACTGGCCGCATCAAGAATGAACTTGAAAATGTGCTCGCCCACCTCCTGGATGGTCGCGTCGCCGGTTGCAATTACGCCTGCGTCCACATCGATCAGATCGGGCCATTTTTTTGCAAGCGGAGTGCGGGTCGCCACTTTGATCACTGGCACCATCGCCAAGCCATAGGGCGTTCCGCGCCCTGTTGTAAACACATGCATGTTCATTCCCGCAGCCAATTGCAACGTGCCGCACACAAAATCGCTGGCAGGCGTTGCCGCAAAGATGAGCCCCTTCTTCGTGACGCGCTCGCCCGGGCCAAACACACCCGCAAGAGCACTCGTGCCAGCCTTTGCCGCGGAACCAAGGGCCTTTTCGACGATATTCGTCAGCCCACCCTTCTTGTTTCCGGGAGTCGGGTTGGCGCTGCGATCCATTCCACCTTTGCTGAGATACTTGTCGTACCAGTCCATTTCATGAATCAACTGTTCTGCGACCGTTGCGTCCGCTGCGCGAGCCGTTAGAAGGTTGATCGCATCCCGCACTTCTGTGACCTCAGAGAACATCACCGTCGCGCCGGCCCTTACCAGTAGGTCGGCCGCATAGCCTAGAGCGGGGTTGGCAGTTACTCCTGAAAATGCATCACTCCCGCCGCACTGCAAACCAACTACCAGATCTGCTGCAGGCCGAGTAACGCGCCTTCTATCGTTCAGAACGGCGAGGCGCCCTTCTGCCATTTGCATGATCGCCGCCACCATACTTTCAAAGCCTTGATGCTCCTCGTCCTGAAGCCGCACCACGTACGACTTGGGCGCCAGCATCGGAAACGTGCCGTTTGGCATGAGCCGCGAGAGTTCGAGTTTTTCGCACCCCAAGCTCACCACCAGCGGCGCTCCGCCCAGATTTGGATTGAGGCTGATATTGCGAAGAGTGCGGATCGGAATCTCCGCGCCCGGGGCATCGATCGCCACGCCGCAGCCGTAAGAGTGATTGATTGCGATCACGTCGTCGACATGAGGGTAGCGCGGCAGCAGTTCTGCCTTGATCCGCTTTACCGCGTAATCCACTGTTGACGACACACACTGAACCGTCGTCGAGATGCCAAGAATATTCTTGGTTCCAACCGAGCCGTCCTCATTCACAAAACCTTCAAAGGTATAACCCGTGAGCGGAGGCAACGGCTCTGGAACTGCGGTTGAGATCGGCAGGCAATTGAGGTCGGGCGGTTCGGGCAGTCGCATTACACCTTCGTGCACCCATGATCCCATCGGGATTGGCACCTCCGCATAACCAATCACCGAGCCGTACCTGATGATCGGGTCACCGAGATTGATACTTGTGAGGGCTACCTTATGCGCCTCTGGCACCGCATCCACAAGAACCAGACCGCAGCCGAAGGTCGTGCCGGGCTGCAGGCCGCCTTCGTTCACAATGATCGCTACGTTGTCCTCTGGGTGAACTCGAATATAGAGAGGTTGGAGAATTCCTGCCCTGTCCATTGTCCATACTCCCGGTGGCTGCCGTTGAGCCGAATGCTTGCTGCATCCAATCTAACGGATCAATGCAAATGCTGGTCGGTTGATCAATTCCCAACCACTTTAGACGGCTGTCCCCCACAGGCCTGTAAGATGGTATGAAATTGAAACTGTTTGCAAATGGCAACTGCGGGCTTTGACCTGTCTTTGCGGCAAATCAGGAGCTTTTGGATGAGGAAGTTGGGTTGGCAGGCGGCCGGGTGGATGATGATCGGTTTAAGCCTTTTGGTTGCAGGTTGTGGAGGAGGCGGTGCCGGCTCGACAACAACCATCACCAGTGGGCCTACAATCACTACCGTTTCCGTGATGCCCAATCCGGCAACCACAATTATCGGCGCGCAGCAGCAATTCACCCCTGTAGTCTCCGGCACCGGCAGCTTCAGCAGCGCCGTGACCTGGTCCGTGTCTGCGCCGCCGAGCAGCATCTTGAGCCCCGGCACCATCACCACCGGCGGCCTGTACACCACACCTTATCCGGCGCCCCCGACCGTAACGGTCACGGCTACCAGTACAGAAGATGCGACCAAGTCTGGCAATGTGACTGTCACCCTGAACGCACCGGCCGTGGCTGCGGGGCCAACACTCACCGTCGATGCGGGCAACCAGACCCACGCAATCAGCCCTTACATCTACGGCATGAATGGGTACTTGCTTAACTCTGACGTGGCAGGCGCAACCAACATCACAATCGATCGCTGGGGCGGAGACAGCACCTCCCGCTACAACTACAAGTTGGACGTAACAAGTTCCGCCAGCGACTGGTACTTTGAAAATCAGCCGGGGACCGGAGGGGACGGGGCCAACCCTGTTAGCGGTGTCTCGGCTTTTGATGCCCTCGTGCAGGCCAATGCTGCCATCGGCGCAAAGACGCTGGGAACCGTGCCGGTGCTCGGCTGGGTGGCAAAGAACTCCGGTTCCTGCAGCTTTCCGGTTTCCCAGTACCCCGGTCAGTATTCAGTGGACGCCAGTCGCCAATGCGGCGACGGAGAGATGCCGAATGCATCCAATCCGTCCGCCCCGACCGACATCACCGGCAACGATCCAACCGTCACCAGCACTGTGATCGGGCCTGCATGGGCCGGCCAATGGGTCACCTACCTCGTAAACAAGTTCGGCGCCGCAGCCAATGGCGGTGTGGCCTTCTACGACTTGGACAATGAACCTGCCTGGTGGGATGCCGTTCACCGCGACGTGCATCCTCAGCCATCCACCTATGATGAAGTGACTGACAACGGAATCGCGACCGCACAAGCCATCAAAATCGCAGACCCGTTCGCTGAGGTCAGCGGGCCGGTGGTGGACTATTGGTGGAATTATTTCTACTCCAAAAAGGACATTGAGTCCGGATGGGGCTCAGGCCCCTGCTACTCGCCGTGGAGCGATCCGGCCGATCGAATTGCTCACAGCGGCGTCCCATTTCTTGAATATTATCTGCAGCAATTTGCGGCCAGTGAAGCAAAGAACAACGTTCGCCTGCTGGATTTCCTTGACCTGCACACTTATTTTGCAGCTACCTACCTTGGAAATTCTGTCGCTTTTACCTCGGCAGGAGACACCGGTGCTCAACAAGCTCGCTTGAACTCGACTCGCGTCCTTTGGGACCCCACGTATACCGATTCGAACTACCCGCAACCTAATTTCACGACCGACTCAAACTACACCACGAGTTGCACACCTCCGGCGCAGGCCCCGCAATTGATTCCCATGATGCACGCATGGATCGCGAAGGACTACCCGGGGACAAAGTCCGCTATCACGGAATACAACTGGGGTGGACTCGAATCCATCAACGGAGCGCTGGCGCAGGCTGACATCCTGGGCATCTTCGGTGGTTACGGCCTCGATTTAGCCACACTGTGGCCGACCACCAATCCCTCGGCGCAAGTCCCCGGCCTCATGGCGTTTGAGATGTACCGCAACTACGACGGAAATAACTCGACATTCGGCGACATATCCCTGGCTTCCGCCACTGCCAACCAGGGTGCACTCGCGGTCTACTCTGCGCTGCGCACTGCGGACAACAATGTGACCGTAATGGTCATCAACAAGACATACGGCGACCTCGCCGCGACCCTTTCCCTGCAGAACTTCACCCCAAATGGGACGGCAAAAGTTTTCCTTTACAGCAACGCCAACCTCGCTGCCATCGTCTCTCAGCCGAACTTAACGGTTACCTCTCCGCTTACCGGAGGCACTACGAGCACCCTCAGCTCAACCTTCCCCGCTCAGTCGATCACCATCCTCGTTCTTCCAAAGTTATAAGAGTATGCAGCGTTCTTGATCCTTGAGTCCGGCTCGTCCCTTTATACTGAGATGTTTGACCACAAGAAGCGCAGGATGGGTATTGGTCCGCGCAACATTAGCGGGATCCCCGATGACAGGTCTTTGTCGCCGGGGCGGAAGAGGAGCGGGCATTGGCTCAGGCGGAAATCGGAATTATTGGCGGCAGCGGGCTCTATTCGATGCCTGGATTCACAAACGTGCATGAAGAGCGCGTGGAGACGCCCTTTGGCGACCCCTCCGACCCCTTTGTCCTGGGCAAACTGGAAGGCCGCAAGGTCGCCTTTCTGGCGCGCCATGGCCGGCACCATCGGATCCTGCCTTCAGAACTCAATTTCCGCGCGAACATCTATGCTTTCAAGAAGCTCGGCGTAGAGCGCATTCTTTCTGTCTCGGCCGTCGGATCTCTTAAGGAGGAACACAAGCCCACCGACTTCGTCATGCCCGACCAGTTCATCGACCGCACCTTCCATCGCGTTTCTACTTTTTTCGGCGAGGGACTTGTCGGACATGTCGCCTTCGGCGACCCTGTGTGCTCCACCGTTGCCAAGGCTGCGGCAGAGGGATGCGTTGCGGCCGGCGTGGTGGGCAAACTGGGTGGAACCTACGTGTGCATGGAAGGCCCGCAGTTTTCTACCAAAGCCGAGTCGCACCTCTATCGCAGTTGGGGCGCGGACGTAATCGGCATGACCAACCTGCAGGAAGCCAAACTAGCGCGCGAGGCGGAGATCTGCTATGCCACGGTGGCCATGGTCACCGATTACGATTGCTGGCGCGAAGGCCATGATTCGGTCACCATCGAGGAGATTGTTGCTGTACTGCATAAGAATGCCGCTAACGCAGCACGAGTTGTAAAGGCAGCAGTTGCGGCCATACCGTCCGACCGCACCTGCGCGTGCGCCTCGGCGGCCAAATACGCCGTGCTCACCCAGCCCGACGCAGTTCCGGCAGCGGCAAAAGAAAAGCTGGGGCTGCTATTTGGCAAATACATGGGCTGGTAAGGAAAAGACAACCCTGCACGACAAAGTTAGAGAGGAAGAATAATGGCGATTACCGTAGTGGGCAGCGTTGCCTTCGATTCAATTGAGACACCCGCAGGACGACGTGAACGGTGCCTCGGCGGCGCAGCCACGCATTTTGCACTGGCCGCCAGCTTTTTTACTGATGTGCGCGTGATCGCCGTCGTGGGTGAAGACTTTGGCTCCAGCCAGGAAGCCGTCTTTCAAGCCCGGGGCATCGACACCCGCGGCATAGAGCGCGTTGCGGGAAAGAGCTTCTTCTGGGAAGGTTCGTACCTCGAAAACCTCAACGAAGCAAAGACCCACGCCACGGAGCTCAACGTTTTTGCAGCCTTCGAGCCGAAAATCCCTGATGCATATCGGGACTCTCAATTTCTGTTCCTGGCCAACATCGATCCGGTGCTGCAACGCCGAGTACGCCAGGCCATGCTGGACGCACGCCTGGTGGCTGGCGACACCATGAACTATTGGATCAAGGACCATCGCCCCGCATTGCTCGAAGTATTGAAGGGGCTCGACATCCTGCTTATCAACGACACTGAGACCAAAATGCTAGCTGGCAACAATAACTTGGTGCAGGCCGCCCGCGCGGTCATGGCGATGGGACCGCAGACGCTGGTGGTCAAGCACGGCGAGTTTGGAGCGACGCTCTTCCACGGCGCAAATTCCAGCGGCAAAGAACATACTTTTAGGGCGCCGGCCCTGCCTCTGGAAGAGGTTGTCGATCCCACCGGCGCGGGCGACAGCTTTGCCGGCGGCTTCTTCGGCTACTTGGCGTCCCAGCCCGAGCTCAACCCGGCCACCTTTCGCCGAGCCATGTTTTACGGCAGCGTGATGGGTTCCTTCGCAGTCGAACGCTTCGGCACAGAGCGGCTGCAAGCCCTGTCGCGCCAGGAAATCGACGACCGCTTCATTCTCTTCCGTGAGTTGACGCACCTTGACTGAACCGTCCATCCCGGACAGCACAATCTCGCGCAGGGAATCCCTGGCAGTACTGGCCTGTTGCGCGGCAGCGTCATTAGCGGCAGTGGGAGGGAGTTGGCAACACCGAGCCATGCTCAACTATGGCGACGCGGTTGCGCACCTTCACATTGCGCGCCGCGTCCTTGATGCCCATCAGCCGCGCTTTACGCAATTGGGCTCGGTTTGGCTGCCGCTGCCTCATATTCTGCTGATTCCCTTCGTCCAGATCTATAGCTGGTGGGCCGACGGATTGGCCGGCGTGATTCCATCAGCACTGGCTTACCTTGCCGCATGCGCGGGGCTCTACAAACTTGCCCGCCGGTGGCTCCCACCCATCTGTGCCGCTTTGGCGCTCGCCTTCTTTGCCGTAAATCCTAACCTTTTGTACCTTCAAACCACGGCCATGACCGAGCCGCTGTTCCTGTGCGAGATGATCTGGATCGCGGTCTGGCTGGTTGAGTGGCGCGAGAGTCTTGACGCACACCCAGACCGGGGCGCCCGACTGCTCTGGTTCATTGCCGTCGCCCTGGTCGCGGCCATCTACACACGCTATGACGGCTGGGTAATGGCACTTCTGGCCTGGGGAAGCGTCGGCCTGATCCTGGCGCGCCGCGGCGGACTCCGCTCAGGCGCCTTCTGGCTGGCAACCGTCTTAGTCGTCGCCGCCCCTGTGGCTTGGTTCATCTACAACTCCGCGGCGTTTGGCGATTGGCTTTACTTTTTGCGTGGACCCTACTCTGCCAAAGCGATCGAGATGCGCACGTCTGTGCCTGGATTTCCGCCTCATCCCGGCTGGCACGATCCTTGGGTCGCCTTGATCTTCTTCCTCAAAGCCGCGGAGTTGGACGCAGGCGCCGCAGCCTGGGGCAATATCCCTTTGGCCCTTGCCGCTCTTGGCACGGTTTATGCATGGCTCACCTCGCGTCGCCGCGCATTCACCTGGGCTTTGCTTCTGTGGCTTCCGGTTCCCTTCTATGCATATTCCATCGCCTATGGATCGGTACCCATCTTTCTTCCCGTCTGGTGGCCTTATTCCTGGTACAACTCGCGCTATGGAATGGAGTTACTTCCAGCATTTGCGCTCGGAATCGGTTTTGCCGCCCAGTTGTTCCGCGCTACTCTGCACGAGTTCAAGCCTCGCCATCTATATGGCGAACGTGAGTCGCTCTTGATGAGCTGCGTCATGGCGTTTCTCTTCGGTCTCATCAACATGAATCTGTTGCAAATGATCCGCGAGCGCCCACTGGTCTACGTGGAAAGCACAAAGAATATCCAGTCCCGCCGCTCTTACGAAAATCAGATCCCTCCAGCTTTGCGCGAGCTTCTCTCCAAGCAGGCCAGCACTGTCATCCTCATGGACACATCCACGGACCCTGAGCTTGTTGCCCTGACTGGAATTCCGCTGCGGCAGACCATCAACGAGAGTGACCGGGAAATCTATCAGGCTGCGTTAGCCGCTCCTGCCGCCCACGCCGGCCTGGTGCTGGCGTTCGCCAGCGATGAAATCGACCGCGCCGTCAAGGCCCATCCTGCCGGCTTGATCGCTCTCCGGCATTTCGCAGCCCCGGGCCAGCCATCTGCCACGATTTACATGTCCGATACCGGTTTCCCTCGACAGGCCTCAACAACGCTCAACAAGCCCACCCAGTCGGTGGTAGCATCGGGCAAGGAATCACAATGAGCACTGCCTTGGCACAATTCGTGCAACCGCTTAGCTTCAGTTGGCTGGAACAAATCGTGGTGGTGAATGGCGCCATTTGCCGCCTGATCCTGGCTTGCGTGCTTGGCGGCGCCATCGGTTTGGATCGCGAGATTCACCGCAAGGCGGCCGGCGTTCGTACCAACCTCTTGATCTGCATGGGCAGCGCGTTTTTTACCCTGCTCTCTGCAGTCCTGGCCGGCGAAGGCGGCACCAACAAGGGACAGGTTGCCTCCAACATCGTGCAGGGCATCGGCTTCCTGGGTGCTGGGCTCATCCTTCACAATCGCAGCCGCATCAGCGGGCTCACCAGCGCGGCAAGCATCTGGGTTGTGGCTTCCATCGGAATGGCCTGCGGGGCGGGTCTCTATGCCGCCGCTTCAGTCGCGGCCGTCATTGTCATTTTTGCACTGGAGGGGGTCGGCTTCATGGAGCGGCGTGCCAACATCAAGGCTTATACCGTCACCTATGAAGCACGCGGTCAGGGCCAGCTCCGCATGCTCCAGTCGATCATTGGCGCCATGGACAAAGCCGGCCACCGGCTCACCGGCGTTGATTCCGACGCGGTCGGCGAACTCCAGCGTATCTCGTTTCCACTGACTGCTGTCACACGCGAGCATGAGCGCATGAAGAAGGAGCTCGCCGCCGAACCCGGCATCGACAAGCTCGTTACCTTCCGCGATCCGGAGGAAGATTGATCCCGTTTACCAAGGCTCACGCCTGCGGCAACGACTTTTTGATCGTGACAGAAGAAGCGGCCGCAGACCACAACTGGGGGAGTCTTACGCGCAGCCTCTGCGCTCGCAACACCGGCATCGGCGCAGACGGCATCGAGTTCTTTGCCTGGACCGGACCCAACTCTGGCCGCATCCGCCTTCACAATGCCGACGGCTCCATTGCAGAGATCAGCGGCAATGGCACGCGATGCGTCGCTGCGTGGATGGCAGAGTCGCTCGGTTCGAAGCCGGGAGACGCGCTGGAGATCGCAACCGACGCCGGTCTGCGCGTGTGCCATGTAAATGCCGTGAGCACCGCTGCTGGTTTCACGGTGGACGTAACGACCGGAATGGGCGTTCCCACCTTCGCGCCGCGAACAGTTTCGCTGGCAACGGGGCGCCGCATTGAGGGCGTCGAGGTCTCTACCGGCAATCCACATCTCGTCGTTGTTGTCGACAATGCCAATTTCATCATCGACGGGCAATCGTGGGCGGCCATCGGCGCGGAGATCTGTGTTCATCCCGATTTTCCCAACCAGACCAACGTCGAGTTTTTAAGAGTCCTGAGCCCCACTGAAATCGAGATTCGCATCTTCGAGAGAGGCGTTGGGCCGACCACTTCTTCTGGAACGGGCAGTTCTGCCACCGCGATGGCGGCGCTTGCTCTCAATGGCTGCGTTTCACCTCTGACCGTGTTGGCTCCTGGTGGAGTACAAACGGTGACTTGGGGCGGCCCGGGATCAGAGCTGCGGCTCACTGGTCCTGCCGCTTTGATTGCCCGGGGCGAGGCCTTTTACCAATGACGGCGCATGTCGAACACAAGCCGCTCTTGAAGATTGCCCCGGTAGCAAATGGCGCCGGGGTCAGCGTGATTGCTCCGGCCGCTTCCGCCAAACTTGAGCGCGTGGAACTGGGAATGAAACGCTTGCGTTCGCTTGGCTTTGAGCCCCACCTCGGTCATCACGCTTTGCAGAAAGGCCCGCTCTATTTTGCGGGAACGACTTTGCAGAGATTGGAAGACCTGCATGGGGCATTTACTGACCCGCAGACGAGCATGATTGCATGTCTCCGCGGAGGCTATGGCTCCAACTACCTGCTCAACCACCTTGACCTCGACCTGATTCGCCAGCATCCCAAGCCCTTTTTCGCGTACAGCGATTTCACCGGCATTCAGCTCCGCATGCTCGATCAGCTTGGCCTGCCTGCGTTCCACGGGCCGATGGTTGCAGCCGATTTTTATCTCGACGACGGCGCTCACCTGCCCAGCTTTCAATCGGCCCTCGCCGGCGAGCCGTACAGCCTTGGCCCCGAGGAAGGCCTGCGCATCCTGAAGCACGGCAAGGCGCAAAGCAAAGCAGGCGGCGTGCTGTACGGAGGCTGCCTTAGCATTCTGGTCTCGCTTCTCGGCACTCCATATGAGCCGCGGACCGAAGGCAAACTGCTGTTCCTTGAGGACACGGGCGTCAAGCCTTACCAGGTGGATCGCATGTTGTGGCAGCTGCGCCAGGCCGGCAAACTGGCAGGCGTGCGCGGCATCATTTTTGGCGAGATGCTCGATTGTGTGTCGCCCGGAGCTTCTCCTGAACTCCTCGAAGAAGTGATCCTGCACGTGTTTGAAGATTTCGACGGACCCATTGCGATTGGTCTGCGCAGCGGCCACGTCTCGCGCTCCAACGTGACCCTCACCTTTGGCGTGGAAGCTGAACTGACGGTTGCCAATGAGGCCACGCTTCGATTGCAGCAACCGACGGTCGCACGATGACTCCAAGTCCCCGCCACATTCATCTAAGCGGCATCTGCGGCACGGCGATGGCTTCTCTGGCCGGCCTTTTGCAGTTGCACGGACATCGTATCACCGGTTCTGACAACGCGGCCTATCCGCCCATGAGCCACCTGCTTCACTCGCTCGGCATTCCGGTCCTGGAGCCCTACGCCGAGTCGAATCTCGACCCCGCCCCAGACCTGGTTGTGATTGGCAATGCGCTCTCACGCGGCAACCCCGAGGTCGAACGCGTGCTCGATCAGCGCATTCCCTTCACCTCGATGGCTGCCCTGTTGCGTGAAGAGTTCCTCAGAGGCCGCGAGTCACTCGTCGTCGCCGGCACGCACGGCAAGACAACAACCACAAGTATGCTGGCCTGGATCTATCAGTTCGCGTCAAGCGAGAATCCGTCACTCGCACCATCGTTCCTGATCGGCGGCGTGGCCGAGAACTTTTCCACGAGCTTCCAGCTTCGCCCCACGCGCACCTTCATCCTCGAGGGCGATGAGTACGATACGGCCTTCTTCGACAAGGGCCCAAAGTTTCTCCACTATTTCCCTGATGGGCTGATCTTGACGTCGGTCGAGTTCGACCACGCAGACATCTACGTCGACCTTGACGCCGTGAAGACCGCGTTCAAGCGGCTGGTGAATCTTATCCCACGCCGCGGCGTCATTGAGGCTTATGACGGTAGCCCAAACGTGACTGAATGCGTGGCCGGCGCCTTCTGTCGTGTTGAGCGGTACGGCTTTACATCCAGTGCTGATTGGCGGATCCAGAATCTCCGCCACGAGGCAGGCCTCACGCGCTGGCAAGTCTGGCATGACGGCGCGCAGTGGGCCGAGTTGGAGATGGGCCTTGCTGGTGAGCACAACGCTCTGAACGCAACCGCCGCTGCCGCTCTTGCTGCAAGCCAGGGCATCGGCAAAGAGGCAATCCAAGCGGCGCTTGCCAGCTTCAAGAGCGTCAAGCGGCGTCTCGAAGTGCGGGCGGAAATCGGCGGCATCACCATCATTGACGACTTTGCGCATCACCCCACGGCCATCCGCGAAACCCTGCGTGCCCTGCGATCGGTGTATCCGCAATCGCGCCTCTGGGCCGTGCTTGAGCCACGCTCAAACACGCTTCGGCGCAAGGTGCTCGAATCGGAGCTTGTGGAAAGCTTGCGCCTCGCTGACCGCGTTGTCCTTGCCGGGGTTTATCAGCAACAGCGCATCCCCGACGCAGAACGCCTGCACCCTGAAGACGTGGTTCGCGCGCTCAACTCGCTGGGAACGAAGGCAGAACTCTGCCCCGATGCGGACTCGATCATCAACGCCATCGCGCCCCAACTCGAGTCCGGCGATGTGGTGGCGATCCTCTCCAATGGAGGTTTTGACGGCATCTATGACAAGCTGCCTGCGCGCATCAGAGAGCGCTGCCCCGAATCTGCCCTTGAAAGTCCAGTATGATTTCGTCTCTGATTTTGATCACCACGATTATCGTCCTCGGCATCCCGTCCGCGTTGCTGTTCATTCCCTGGGCCATGATTTCTGGCAATGCATTGCCGCTGTACAACGCGTCAATGATGATCGTGCGCGTAGGCTACCGCCTGGCTCGCATTCGCATCGTGACTGAGGGCCTTGACCGCGTCCCCGCCAATACGGCCTGTATCTTTATGGCCAACCACGTCTCCAATCTCGATCCGCCGGCATTGCTGCCGAACATTCCCGGCCGCACCTCCGCATTTCTCAAGCGCTCGCTGATGAGGATCCCCGCCCTCGGCTACGGCATGAAGCTCGGGGAATTCATTCCTGTGGACCGCTCTGGAAGCGCGGCAGGCGCGAAGGAGAGCGTAGCCGCGGCACGGCGAGTACTCGATAAAGGCATCCACATCACAACATTTGTCGAAGGCACCCGCTCCAAAGATGGCCGCCTGCTTCCCTTCAAAAAAGGTCCGTTCTACCTGGCAATGGAAACCGGCGCGCCCTGCATCCCGGTCTCCCTCTTCGGCACTGAGAGCATGATGGCCAAGGGTAGCGTTCGCATCAGGCCCGGCACGGCGCACCTCATCTTCCACGATCCGGTGTACCCGGTAGACTTTGCCACGCGTGAAGAACTGCTTGTCGCCGTGCGCACGGCCATCGCCTCCGGACTGCCGGAGTGGATGCGAACCTAGAGATTCATCACTAACAACGCTTTTTCCAATGGTTTGCGCGGCCGATGGCAGAGACAAGGCCACCAGTTTCATGAAGTCTCACAGGTGATTTGCTTCTATGCGCCGTCCAGATTAAACTGCTTATTTTGTTTTATAGGGGTATTTACCTCACGCCACCAGACACAACAGGTTGTGGTTTGACCAAGGTTGCAAACGGAACAGGGCCGACCTGCACGGCTTGTTGAGCCAATCGATAGAAGAGTTTGCCG
>Ga0182018_10001338_pt1 | contig 28332 bp, 23 predicted proteins | sample 812P2MmetaG_FD_120490 | JGI IMG/M metagenome (GOLD analysis project Ga0182018, IMG submission 120490) | Permafrost microbial communities from Stordalen Mire, Sweden - 812P2M metaG | ecosystem: Environmental > Terrestrial > Soil > Wetlands > Permafrost | place: Sweden: Stordalen | collected...
CATTTTGAATTGGGCCGAGCAGTACGATGTCGCCGGCCTGATCGCGCCGCGGCCGCTGTTCGCCGAATCGGGCGAGCGCGACGATATTTTCCCGGTGGCGGCGGCCCGCGAGAGTTTCCGGCGTGTGCAGAAGGTATATGCGGCGTTCGATGCCGGCGCGGCTACGGAGCACGAGACGTTCGACGGTCCCCACAGCTTCTGGGGCAAACGCGGTCTGCCGTTTCTAGCCAAGCACCTGAGTGTGTACAGTTCGCAATTTGTGGGATAAGCTTCAGCTTGTCCAAGCGAGCGGAGCTCGCTCTGGCCCTGCGGGCCATGATGCGCTCCCTGACGGTCGCGGCTCGAAAAGAGCTTGCGTTACCGAGCCGCGCGCGTAAGCAAGCGGGTTGTTGTTACCGAGCCGCGCGCGTGAGCGAGCGGGTTCTTGGGGTAACTTGAATATATGGCCGTATTGATCGATGCGATTAACGTCAGGAAGAGAACTCTGTTCGAACTGGACAACACGCCCTTTTCCTGCCTGGACGTGGAAGTGAATACGCCCACGGCGCGCGGCGGGCAGACGCTGGTGCGGCTGAAGATGCGAAATCTGCTTACCAACGCGGTATTCGACCGCACATTCAAGGCGGGCGAGAAGTTCAAAGAGCCGGACCTGCAAGAGGTCTCGGCATCGTATTTGTACAGCGACGGGAGCGGGTCGTATTTCCTCGATCAGGAGAGCTTTGAGACGCACACGCTGACCGGCGACATGATGGGCAACGCGCTGGAATTCCTGACCGATGGCGCCCTGGTGGAGTTGCTGAAGTACAACGGAAATCCCATCGGGCTGGAGTTGCCTGCGTTCGTGGAATTGGTGGTGCGTGACGCGGAGCCCGCGGTGCGCGGCGATTCGGCCAGCGGCGGCGCCACGAAAGTGGCGGAGTTGGAGACGGGGCTCGAAGTGCGGGTGCCGCTGTTTATTAAAGCAGGCGAAAAAGTGCGCGTGTCGACCGAAAGCGGGGAGTTCGGCGGAAGGGCGTAGGACCGTGCGGCGGGGGTCGCGGTAGGGACAGCGGGTTGCCCGCTGCCCCCCGCACAGACCCGTGCTGGCGCTCCTAACGCACACGGTTCTTACCTTGGATGATTGGCCGCAAACCGCTCGTTAGGCCAAGGGTGTATTCCCTTGTCCTCCTTTGCTGCTTGCCGCACACGGTCCAACCCGTTTGGCTCCTTTTCCCGCCACGGTGTCCGGTTCGAGTTAGGCTCTTCCATGTTCTCCTTGGTCAGCCGCCTTCCCTCCACGATCTCCTTCCACCCTCCCTGGCTTTCGTTCGACCGCTTCACAGGTACTACGCCGCTGTACGACTCCCCGCTGCCGTTCATCTGGGCCTTATAGCTCTTCGCCTTCTCCCAACGGTCCGCGTCATACCGACCACGGACGGCCGCGGGGCCTCTCGGTTCTCGTGCGTGAAGTTTCTATACATGCTGGGGGTCTTCGACTCCGCCGGGCCCAATGCGTGCTCGCGTTTACGCACGCATCAGTGTGGCCTTCCGTGCAGCTTGACGCCGTCGCGCCCGGATTGCGCGATTTCGGAGCTCACTACTTCGGGATACCCCGCCTGCATATGCCCCTTCCCAACGCTTCAAGTGCGTGGTTCCCCGCCGCCCTCGCATGGTTCTGGGGTCAGGATGGTTCGCTATTCCTTTCCTGTATGACTCTTTCATTCACTACTTCACGCCGGTTTATCCCGACGCATCCAAGCTTAAGCACACCCCACGTGGGACATGCTTCAGCTTGTCCAAGCGAGCCTCAAACTGAACGCCGCATTTCGTTAGTGCGTTCGAATCCCAGGGAGCGATAGAGCTCGCGGCCTTCCTCGCTGGCGTGCAGGATGACGGTGCCGATGCCGTAGGCGCGGCACCAATCGATGGCCGTTTCGGTGAGGCGGCGGGCGAGCCCTTGCCGGCGATATCCCGGCTCCGTGTAGACATTCAGAATATTGCCGCGGCTGCCGGGGCCGATCATGTGCGGCGGCCAATCCATGAGCCATAGGCCGGCGCCGGCGGCGATGGCGCCATCTTCGGCCACCGCGAACCAGCCGAGGTATTCGCCAGCTCTCATCTTCTCGATGACCCAGGGAACGAATGCTTCCACCATTGTGTCGAGGCCGTCGCGGTATCCCATGTCGAAGAACATGGCGCGGCGTTGTGCGCCGACGATGGCGGCTTCTTCGATGGCGGCGGGGCGGATAACGGACATCGTTCTATTCTGTCGTACTCTGGAATTTAGGCATAAATATGGCCGAATCTCCCATTACTCCACGACAGCAGGATTTCGCCGCCTGGTATCAGGACGTTGTCATGCAGGGCGACATGGCGGAGCCCGCCGAAATCGTCAAAAGCTGCATGGTGATCAAGCCCAACGGGTATGCCGTTTGGGAAATCATCCAGCGCGAGCTCGACGGCCGGTTTAAAGCCACCAACCATCAGAACTGCTATTTCCCGCTGCTCATACCGGAAAGCTTTTTGCACAAAGAAGCGGAACACGTGGAAGGATTCTCGCCTGAACTGGCGGTGGTGACCATCGCCGGCGGCAAGAAACTGGAGGAGCCGTACGTTATCCGGCCGACGTCGGAGACGATCATCGGCCATTTCTTCTCCAAGTGGATCCAGAGTTACCGCGATCTGCCGTTGCTGCTCAATCAGTGGGCCAACGTGGTCCGCTGGGAGCTGCGCACGCGGCTGTTTCTGCGCACCACCGAATTTCTCTGGCAGGAGGGGCATACGGCCCACTCTTCGCACCAGGAAGCGGTGGAAGAGGTGCTGCGCATTCTCGATCTCTATGCCGAGGTGTCGGAAGACGTCATGGCCATGCCGGTGATCAAGGGCGTGAAGACGCGCGCCGAGAAATTCGCCGGCGCGCTGCGGAGCTATTCCATCGAAGCGATGATGCAGAACGGCCTCGCGCTGCAGGCGGGCACGAGTCACGATCTGGGCCAGAATTTCGGCAAAGCGTTCAACGTTCAATACCAGACCAAGGAGGGGCAGCTCGATTACGTCTGGCAGACGAGTTGGGGCGTGAGCACCCGGCTGATCGGCGGGCTGATTATGAGCCACTCCGACGATAACGGCTTGGTCCTGCCGCCACGCGTGGCGCCGGTGAAGGCGGTGCTGGTGCCGATTTATCGCAAGGAAGAAGAGAAGAGCCGGGTGCTGGAAGGGGCGCACCGCATCGCCAAGGAAGTGGGCGCCAAGGTGGACGATCGCGAGGGCCCGTCGCCGGGCGCGAAGTTCTTCCACTGGGAGCGGCGTGGAGTCCCGGCGGTGATGGAACTGGGGCCGCGCGATCTGGCGTCCGGCAATATCGTGCTGAAGCGGCGGGATACCGGCGCCAAAGAAGTCGTTCCGCAGGCGGAGATCGCGGCGCGCCTGCCGGCGGCGCTGGAGGCAGATGCAGAAGGACCTCTACAACGCGGCCAAACAGCGCATGCGCGACAACACTGTGGTGGCAAACTCGATCGCCGAAGTGGAATCGATTTTGAGCGAGGTGACGGCCGAAAAAGGCGGCGGGAAATTCGTGATGCCGCATTTGAAGGACGATCCCGCATGCGACGCCCGGCTCAAGGAGTTCAAGGCGACGGTGCGGAACATACCGCTGAAGGACGAATTCGACGGCGCGGGGAAATGCATCGTCACAGGCGAGGCGGTGGACCGGCGCGTTGCCATCGCCAAGGCGTATTAGCCACGGATGGACACGGATTCACACGGATAAGAAAGAACTTGGTTTTATCGGTGTTCATCGGTGGCTCATAATGTTTTGAGTTCTGGCGCTACAGACCGTTTGACGAAGCGAACCAGGCCGGAAATTCAGCCCGCCCGGCATCCGCCGTCCGTCAAAAATACTTACATTGCCGGGGAGGGCGTCTGGGGTAGAATAGGTGCGGAGCGTGTCTGCGATGCAGGTGCTGGTCCACCTATTTTGATCCAACACCTCAAAATAGGGGGTCCTGCTCGACATGCGCTGGTGAGCAAGCTCCTGGCGGTTTCCGCTGGGGAGAAGCCTAAAGGCGCTCGGGGGACACCCACCCCGTTGACAAACGTGGGTCAATCCGGGGGTCGGCACGGCCGAGTGGTACGCTCCACTTCCCACCCATCGCTCAGGACTCACACCACCGGCTTTCGCTAACGCGAGTCTGCTATCTTCGGTTAGCAATAGTCGCGTTTGTCAGCGCTAAGTGTTATCCAAAGCTAGCACGACGCTCTTTACAGTTAGCTATTCGGTACTAATAGGGCTGGTTTTTCTATTGCGGTCTTTCTTGGCATCGGGTGTAATAACTGTGGAGGTCAGCCATGGCAGCGTATCTACTCAATTTTTGGCACGAAGAGGAAGGTCAGGATCTGGTCGAATACTCCCTTATCATAACCTTCGTCGCACTCGCGTGCGTTTCCTTTCTCGGCATATTCCGGCCGTCGGTGGCCGGTATGTGGGACGGTGCGAACACCCGCCTAACTTCGGCCAATACCACGGCCAGCTAGGCGGCTCTACAGGACGTCTGCGAATCCCCGCTTCATATAGCGGAAGAACAGGCCGCCTAGAAGAAACACCGTGGCGCCGAAAGCCGCGGCTACCCCCAAATCCCCCCAGCCCGGCAGGCTGTGCGTCAGCAACAGGTATCGATACGAACGTACGATATGAGACAGAGGGTTCGCCACCAGCAGCCAGTGGGCTTTGCCTTGATAAAGGTTTTCTGTGACGAAGATCGGGGTCAGCCAGAACCAGAATTGGAGGATTACGCTCAGCACCTGCGCGGTATCTCGCTGGAAAACGTGAAGGCTGGCCACTACCCATCCCACGCCCACCGCCAACAATCCGATCGTCAATATGTAAATCGGCAGCAGGATCAGGAAGACGCTGATGTGATTCAGCATCACGCCGGTGGCGGCGATTACCAGGGCGAGCGCTAACCCATGACTGACCAGCGACGAGAGGAAGACCGAGACCGGAACGATTTCCGACGGAAATACCGTTTTGGTGATCAGGTTCGATTGGTCGAGGAGGCTGGTGGCCGAGCGCTGTACCGTGTCGCTGAACAGCAGCCAGGGAAGCATTCCCGCGAACAGATAAAGAGGGTAGTTGTCGGTGAATGGGTTGGGCGGGAGTCTGAATTTCATGAGGCGTTCAAAAACGAACCACCAACTCACCAGAAGCACCAGGGGATGGATGACGCCCCAGATCCAGCCGACGGCGGAACCGATGAATCGCTGCTGAAAATCGCGGCGCACCAATTGGAACAGAAGGCTGCGCCGTTCTACCAAATTGCGGAGAAACAATGCCCCAGGGATGTGCATTTTGTGCTTTAGATTGAACAATATCAATTTAATCAATAGCTTGCAAGGCAAATCAAGAGTTGACACGCCTGCGTTGATGCTGTTACAGTTTGGAGTTCGTCAAGCCGATATAGTCTGCAACAGCCCCCTGGGCCCCGGGAGCGTTTTGTCCCGAATCTAAAAGGGTTCAGCCGGAGATGAGATGAAGCAAGAGTATTTCGTGGTCGTGTTGGCGCATTCGCTACGCGGCCGTCTGAGACGAATTCATATTCCGCATCAAGCGGTGTACGTAATTTTGGCGCTAGCCCTGCTGGGCAGCGTTTCGGTGTTCGGTTTTGTCGCCAGCTATGCAAGGATGGCGTGGAAAGTGGCCAACTACAACGCTTTGAAGCGCGAAGCCGACGCTCTTCGGGTGCGCTATCAAAATCTGCAGAAAGTGGTCAGCCAGACCGACAAGCAGCTCGCCAGCCTGGAAATATATGCCAACGAAGTTTCCATGGCTTACGGAATCAAGCAGAAACTGGAAGGCCCTTCCGACATTACCGCGCAGGGAAAACTGATTCCCTCGTTCTCCGAGAGCGTGCAGGATTACGATTATTTGCGCAGCGCCGATGCCATGTTGCTGCTCAACAGCCCGGCACGCCTGCAGCTCAAGAGGACGGCCTCCATTCCCAATCTGTGGCCCGTGGACGGCCGGTTAATCGGAAGCTTCGGTCCGCGGCAGGATCCGTTTTCGGGTGAAGGGCAGGAGATTCACAAAGGCGTCGACATTAGCGGCGAAGTCGGCACCGTAATCCACGTGACGGCCGATGGTGTGGTGCGTTTCGCGGATATGATGAGTGGTTACGGACGGCTGGTGGTGATCGATCACGGCGGCGGTGTGGAAACCTGGTACGCCCACATGTCGAGGACCTACGTGCACGCCGGACAGGAAATTCGCCGCGGCGAGTTGATCGGCGCGGTGGGTATGTCGGGCCGTGTGACGGCCCCGCATCTGCATTATGAAGTGCACGTGAACGGGCGGCCGGTGAATCCGTACCAATATCTGGCCAAGTCCAACGTGTTCCACCAGGTGGCCAAGAGCGACTTTCCCTTCTAGCCGTCCGACGTAAGTCAGATCTTAAAGAATGTGTCGCGTTTTCGATCTTTTCAGGAAGCCGTCGCCTGCGGGAAAGCCTCATAGATAAGTTCATCCATTTGGGCCTCCACGCGATCCAGGGAAGCGCGCAGCGGGAACGGCAAGACGGCGTCGTTGCCCGTGAACATGGCTACGGCGGTCGAAAGACCCGCTCAGCGTGGACTCCAAACGGTCAGCCAGCAGGCAATCCCGGCGGTCTACGGAACGATTCGGATCGATATCGGGTTCCGGGCCGGCCTGATTGTCGCGGATCGGGCGAATCGTCGAGATCAAGTCGACCGAGGCCCTCGCGCCGGTTCACAGAAAGCAACTTCTCACTTATCTGCGGCCGGCAGATAAGCGGCTTGGTCTGTCGATCGACTTTAACGCGGCGCCGATCGAGGACGGCATTTCGCGTATCGTCAATGGACTGGAAGAAGACTCTCACGCAAAGTCGCAAGGACGCCAAGAACACGAGTGAGACTACGGGTTTTGACAGCTCGTCGGTTTGAGGTCGAAGACCTCGCTAGGGATCGCAATGTGAAGCCGCGCCTCGACCTGGAGCCCATCCGAGGGCGGCTGTAACCGGCAGGCCTACAAGGTTTCGATCCGCGACCGTGGTATCGTACGCCGATGCCGCAGGTCGCAGACGCTTTCTTAAGCAGCATGAGCCAATACGGGCCCTGGTTGTGCATTAACGAGACGCGGCGAGTGAATGCAACAAACACTCTTTACGTTGTACACTTTTCAAATCGAGATCGAGAGGACTGGTAAATGTGGGCTCTGGCGTTCCTCTCCTCGGAAACTCGGCGCCAAATTCGCCGCATCGGGCGGCGGTATCCAGACGGATTGATCAAATACGAGCCCGGTCGCATCGGTAGAATTCTGCTGCCACGGCTGATAACAGATGCCGGCCACAAGAGCCTCTACGAAAAAGCGGTGGCTGCCCTTTTGGCCGGGAAACGAGGTTTTTCGGGAGAAATCGCAGACTCGGCGTTGAGGTGAGCTCGGGGTCACGGCTGGTCCCCGTTGCGGCCACGTCCGCCCCAATCGAGGGCCGCGTCTGGGTTGACAATATCTTCGGTGTTGGCAGCCCTTTCCGGATTACTCCCCGCAAGTCGGTAGCGCCCTATCGGGAGTGCCGCGGAGGAGAATCTCGCGCGAAAAACGGAACAAGGTTCGGGCCGCGGCACTTTCGATAGGGGCGACTTGAAGGAAGTGGCCGAGTCGCTATGGAGCTACTAACGACGCCCTTTGCAATGAGGGATTTGCGGAAGGTTGATGGCTCTCCGCGAAGGGAATTCCGCACTGCAATTGGCTGTCACTCAACCAGAGGATCACACGCCCGCAACAGCCGTGGCCGAAGGCCACTTCGTTCAAATCGGTATGTGGCTGCCAATGTGGCCGTGCCGGCTGGGCGCCATGCGATGACGTTCCTGGTTGGCACGGATTATCCGTCTCAACCTGGTACCCCAGGAAGCTGCTGACAGGAAATCAAGTTGTTGGTGCGAGACGGCGGAATCGCAGGCGTTGTCACGGACGAGTCAGGAGACCTTGTTGTACACGTCTACGCTATCCACCACGTCGATACCGAGGGTCTGCAGGCGCTCGATGGCCGCATCCGGCCGATCGAAGCGGAAGATGAGAACCGCCCGGCCCTGCCGTCCGAAGGGGAAAGCGTACATGTATTCGATATTGATGCCGCTGTTCTCGAACACCGCCATCAAGTCCGCGAGTCCGCCCGGCCGATCCGCTACTTCGATCGCCACCACTTCGGTGACGTTGACCACGTACCCCGCGTTTTGGAGCAGCACGGCGGCATTTTGCCAGTCCGGCACGATCAGGCGCAGGATGCCGAACTGCCGCGTGTCAGCCAGCGACAGAGTGCGGATGTCGATTCCCGCGCGTGCCAGCAGCCGGCACGGCTCGATCATCTGGCCCGGCTGGTTTTCGAGAAAGAGCGACAATTGATGGATTTTCATGGCGCTATTCCAGTTTCCTCCGATCGACGACGCGCTGGGCCTTGCCCTCGCTGCGCAGGATGGTCTGGGGCCTCACCAGCCGAATCGCTACGCGCAGTCCGAGCGTCCGGTCGAGAGCGCAGATGAGCTTGTCATGCAAGTTCTCGAGCGCACCGATCTGGTCGCCGAAAACTTCGGGCGTCACCTCCACCAGCACTTCCATCCGGTCGAGCCCCTTGTCGCGCGTCAGCACGATCTGGTAGTGCGGGAGCGTCCCCTCCACCGACAACAGCGCGCTTTCAATCTGGCTGGGGAACACGTTGACGCCCCGGAGGACGATCATATCGTCGCTGCGCCGGCCGATCCGCCGCATGCGCCGCAAGGTGCGGCCGCAGGGACAAGGTTCGGGAATCAGCGCCGTAATGTCGCGCGTGCGGTATCGGATCATGGGCATCGCCCGTTTGCTCAGCGTGGTGATGACCAATTCACCCTCGCAACCTTCCGCCACCGGCTCGCCGGTATCCGGATCGACGATCTCCGGGTAGAAATGGTCCTCGAAGATGTGCAGCCCTTGCTGCGCGCAGCATTCGATGGCCACTCCCGGCCCGGTGATCTCCGAAAGCCCGTAAATGTCGAAGGCGCGGATGCCCCCCAAGCTTTCGATGTGGCGCCGCATCGACTCGGTCCATGGCTCGGCGCCGAACACGCCCGCGCGCAGAGGCAGGCCGCGCACGTCCACGCCCATCTCTCCGGCCCGGTCCAGGAGGTGAATGAAGTAGGTCGGGGTGCAGCAGATGGCGGTGACCTTGAAGTCCTTCATCACCATGATCTGCCGGTCGGTGTTGCCTCCGGAGATGGGAATCACGGTTGCCCCGAGCGCCTCCGCGCCGTAGTGAGTTCCCAGACCGCCGGTAAACAAGCCATAGCCGTAGGAGTTCTGCACGATGTCGCCGCGCGTGATGCCGCAGGAGGCCAGGCTGCGCACCATTACGCCGGTCCACACATCCAGATCTTCCCGCGTGTACGCCACCACGATCGGCTTGCCGGTGGTGCCGCTGGAAGCGTGCAGCCGCACCACTTCCTGCATGGGGCTGGCAAATAGTCCGAAGGGGTAAGCGTCGCGCAAGTCCGTCTTCACGGTGAAAGGCAGCTTGGCAATGTCTTCCAGGCCGCGGATGTCCGCGGGCTCGAGACCTCGCTCGCCGAGGCGCGTGCGGAACAGCTCCACGTTATGGAAGGCGCGCTCGACCACGCTTCTGAGCCGGTCCAGCTGGAGCAATTTCATTTGGGCCGTAGGCAGGTAGTCCGGTGCGCTGGCCGGGTGGAAGAGGGATGAGGTCATAGTTTGACGCCTCGTGCTGGTTCGAAGGCGTCGGGTATTTAAGATTACATGGCCAGTTTATCTCTATAAGGCCAAGGACAGCAACCTTGACCGGAATCTGTCGGACGAGTTATCTTGCTTGTTTGTAGGCATTTTCGGGCATGTGGCAACGGCCGTCGAGGGCGCCGGTAAGTATTCGGGCATGGCGACAGCGGTACAGTGTCGCGCTATCGGCACCTCGGCGAGATGGGGCAACTTTCCGGTGCTTGTTGTGGCGAATGGGATCGTCTTCGCGCATTTCATTCAAGCGGGCGACGCATGCCGTTGACTGCCACCGCCGTACTATAGTCATTGTTATGAGGACGCCTTTGGGACGCGCAATTGTGGTGACGCTCCTGGCGCTCTTGCTTCACGCGACCGATTCGAAGCTGACGCCGCCCATGCAGTCGATCCTCGGTGCAATCAGCGCCGATTCTCTCCGCGGACATCTTTCCTTTATCGCTTCCGATGCGCTGGAAGGCCGCGAGACTCCTTCCCGCGGATTGGACGTCGCGGCCGAATATATCGCGGCGCAGTTTCGCCGGGCAGGATTGGATCCAGCCGCGGGCGATAGCTATTTTCAGACGGCGAAACTCCTGGTGCGGGAGCAGAATCCTGACGGTTTCCTATTTGTCGTCACCGCGGGAGGCAAGACGCTGAAGATCCCGTTCACAGCACGCGAATTCTCCCCGAAAAGGCTCTTACACTCGACGATGTTCCGCTGACCGTCGAGAAGGGCGTCATCCACATAGGCGGTATCGTGCTGCGGACGATAAACGATCCCCGCCGGAAAGACGTTCTGGACGCCGAGATCATGCAAGCCGCAGGCGATACGATCGAATCGCCGGAGTTAGTCGATCTATTGAAGAACTCTGGGACAGCACGAGCCACACTCCACGTCGGCCCTAGGATCGAACGCCTGGCAACGGCGCGCAACGTCGTGGGAATCTTGCTGGGGTCGGATCCGGTGTTGCGCGAGACGTATGTAATGCTGACCGCGCATTACGATCACCTTGGTATGCGAAGTATCGCCAGCAAGCCGGGAGAAGACATCATCTTCAATGGCGCAAATGACGACGGCAGCGGGACTGTTTCCGTGATCGAGATAGCGGCGGCCATTGCGAGACAGAACCCGCGGCCGAAGCGCAGCATCGTGTTCGCCGCATTTTTCGGAGAAGAGCTCGGAAATTTTGGATCGGCTTATTACGCGAGGCATCCGCTGGCGCCTCTGGCGAAGACGATCGCCGATGTGAATATCGAGCAAGCCGGCAGAACCGACGACTCGGAAGGCCCGGAAATCAGCAAAGCCACGGTGACCGGTTTCGATTTCTCAACCATGACGAAAACGCTGGTTGAAGCCGGGAATCTGGTTGGCTTGAATGTGCATCTACGCAAGCGCGGCGATTTTTTCTTTCTGTACAGCGACAATGCCGCGCTCGCCGTGGCTGGGATTCCGGCGCACACGTTCGGCGTGGGCTTGCTATTTCCCGATCATCACAAGGTTGAGGACGAGTGGCAAAAGATCGACTACGAAAACATGGCAAAGTTCGATCGTGCGGCAGCCCTTGGGCTTTGGATGCTGGCGTCAGAGGCCCCCCCACCGGAATGGAACGCAGCGAATCCGGAAACGAAGGCGTACGTGGAAGCGGCGCGGCGATTGCAAGTCAGGTAATCCTGAAGTTGGCGCGGCCGTGACGGGCTACGAAAGCTTTTTCGCGATACTCAATAGCAGGTCGATTTCATCCGCGTTATTGAACAACGCCGATGATACGCGGACCTGGGCGTTTCGAATGGTCACATCGATCTTTGGCGCGTCTAACGTAGCGCGCCAGGCATCCGCCGGCTTGGTAATGTAGAACGTCACGATCGAAGACCGGTTCCCAGGAGGGGTAAACATTTTGTACCCCTGTTTTGCGAGGCCGGCATGGAGTTGTTGAGCGAGTGCTACCGTGTGATTCTCAATGCGCGGTACGCCCACCCGTTCCAGATAGGACAGGCTGGCCTGTAACTGCGCCACGGCGCCGAAGGATCGGCTTGTGCCCTCAAACTTGCTCGTGTTTTTCACGAGCTGGTAATGACGATCGGGTTCATCGCGGGCGACGGCAAACTCGCCGATACGATCTGACTGGATGCGGTCGACCGCTTCGCGGCTGACGAAAAACGGCGCGACCCCAAATTCGGACATCAACCACTTATACGAGCCGGAACACAGCGCATCCACGCCGGCCGCCCGGACATCCAAGTCGATCATTCCGGCTGCCTGCACGGCGTCCGCATAGAACAGCGCTCCATGCGCGTGGGCCAGGTCCGCAATCGGACGCATGTCGTGACGAAACCCGTTCTGATTCGACACCCAGCCGACGGACACGATTCGAGTTCGCTCGTCAATGTGGGGTTCAAAATCGGCAGCGGTCACGGCTCCTTCGCGATTCTTGACAATCCGCAGTTCAATACCGCGTGACGCTTCCAGAGCTCGGTAGAGCACGAATTCCGTGGTGTAGTGAAGGTCGTCGACAACCACGTTGTCGCCCGGCTGAAGGCCCACTCCATTGGCGATCACATTCTCGCCGTCGCCGGTTGAAAAAAGAAGCCCGATCTCTTCGGGAGCCGCATTGATCATTCGAGCGAACTGAGCACGCACGGCGTTATTTGTACGCATCAGCGAACCCACGTCGAGCGAACCCTTGCTTTTGGCTTCGAGGTGCGCCTGGCCCGCCGCGATCACCGCACGATGGACTGGAGCGATATAGGCAGAGTTGAGGTAGATCCGATGATCCACTACGGGGAAGTCCGCGCGGACGCCAAGCGGATCGCGCCTTGGATCCAAAGGAGCAGCCGATGCGGCCGGCGGCTGGATCGCGGCCACGAACCCGGCGGCAGAGACCGTCATGAAAGAACGACGAGCAACCGACATGATCTCTATTGTGTCGCAAGCCATGCGCCCTTTGTTCCACCCACCGCTCAATCCCTATTCGCTAAGCTCCGACCTCCAATCTTTGGCCAAGAGACAAAGGCCGGCTTCTAGAAGGTTGCATCTGTCCGGATCGTCAGCCACCCGGACAGCGCTGCCTTTCCACGGTAAGGAATGACAAGTCGCCCGGTGGCCGCCGATCGCGCACCTTACCGCAAAGCGCTCCATGGCGACATTTGGCCTTGGCGCGGCGAATTTCAATCCATGCGACGGCGTGACTTGGGCCGACATCATGACGTCGTGCTCGACAGAATCGAGGGCTTCGATTTGGGACCACGCCTCCCGCGCGCGCCATTCGGAAGGTGGCGCCTAACCTTCCGCACAATCCCGCGTCCAATGCCTATCGCGGACTATGCCTACACTCTTGCAGGATCTTATTTTCGGCATCCGGATGCTGGCGAAAAAGCCCGCGTTCACCCTGGCGGCGCTGTTCACCGTCATGCTCGGAATCGGCGCCACCACTTCGATCTACTCCGTGGTGGACGCGGTGCTGCTGCGGCCCTTGCCGTATGCGCATCCGGATCGCCTGGTGGAAATCTGGAACTCCGACCCACGACAGAAAGTCTCCTACCCCGGCCTGACGTTCGACACCCTGGATCAATGGCGCGGCGCCGATTTCGTGGAAGGGTTCGAGGGCTATCAACCGATTTCCATGCCGCTCACCGGCCAGGCCGAACCGCGGGTGCTGCAGGGCACGTACGTCAGCGGCGGCCTGATGCCCTTCCTCGGCGTGCGCCCGCAGTTGGGCCGATTGCTGGTGCCGGACGACGGCCGGCCCGACCGGGACCACGTGGTGGTGCTGAGCGATGCGGTGTGGCGCGGGGTCTACCGCGCCGACCCTGCGATTGTCGGCAGGACGGTCATCTTCAATAAGGAAGAATTCATGGTGGCCGGCGTGATGGCGCCCGATTTCCGGTTTCCGCAGCCCAACGGAGATTTCTGGATTCCCTTTGCGCTGACGCATGACTCCGTAGTCTCGAAGAAACTGCGGCCCTCGATTATCTCACGGCTGCGGGCGGACGTTCCACTGGAGCAGGCGCAAAAGCGGATGGACGCCATGGCGCAGCGGCTGCAACGCGACCAGCCCCGTCAGGCGGGGTGGTCGGCCTCGCTCCTCAGCCTCGACGCCAGGCGAGCTACTCCGCAAACCCGGCGCAGCCTGATAGTGCTGCTGGGAGCCGTGGGGCTGGTGCTGGCCATCTCTTGTGTGAATGCGGGCAGTATGCTGCTGGCGCGGGCAGTGGCGCGCGAAAAGGAGATGGCGGTTCGCGCCGCGCTGGGCGCCGGACGGCGGCGCCTCATCCGTCAACTGCTCACCGAAAGCGTTCTGCTGAGTGTGCTGGGTGGGGCGCTGGGCATAGCGCTGGCTGGTTGGGGAGTGGCGGCGCTGGTGCGCTCCATACCGCGGGAGATCGATTTCTTCAGCACCAATCCCATCGCGCTCAATCGCGGTGTGCTCGGCTTCTCGCTGGCCGTGTCGGCCTTCACGGGTGTGCTGTTCGGATTGCTTCCGGCGTTGCGCGGGTCGCGCGCCAACCTGCACGGGCCGCTGGCCCGCGGAGGACGAGGCGTGTCGATGGCGGCGGGAACACGCGGGATACGTTACGTGCTGGTGACGGCGCAGGTGGCGCTATCGTTCAGTCTGCTGATTGGCGCGGGGCTGATGATCAAGAGCTTCTGGAAGCTCTACAATGTGCCCGACGGGTTCGACGGCGGCCGGCTGCTGGTGGTCAGCCTGCAGCTGCCACGCGCCCGCTACCATACGTCCGCGCAGCAGGCGCTGTTCTTCGACGAACTCGGCGAACGGCTGGCCGGCGTTCCGGGGGTGCAAGCTTCGACGTTCGCCGGCGGGCCGCCGCTCGGCAACGGCGGCGTCACCTTCGGCGATTTGGAGACGGACGCGCACAGCCAGACGGCGGCAGACCGGAACCTGGTGCTGCCGTTCACCGACGTGGCGGCTAATTATTTCCAGATGCTGAAGATCCCGCTGGTGGAAGGCCGCAACTTCTCCGCCGAGGAGGAAGAAAAGGCCGGCGGCGCGACGATCGTCAATCGCACTATGGCGCGGCGCTATTGGCCGAACCAGTCGGCGGTGGGACGGAGATTTCGATTGGGCGACTCGCCCAGCGACTGGCGAACCGTGGTGGGGGTGGTGGGCGACGTGCGGGAGTTCGACATCAACAGCCGGCCGGAGGCGCTGCAGCTTTATTTTCCCTTGGGCGCGGCCGGCATCAACTCGTCGCGCTGGCTGATGGTGCGCACCGCGGGCGAGCCGCTGCAATTCCTGCCGGCCGTCCGCGGCGCGATCCGTTGGCTGGACAAGGACCAGCCGATCCTGCAGGCGGAGAGCATCGCCGATCTCTTGCAGCAGTCGGTTGCGGGCCCGCGCTTTTATGTGTGGATCATGGGCATTTTCTCGGCGCTGGCGCTGCTGTTGTCGGCAATGGGGGTGTACGGCGCGATCAATTACAGCGCGACATCGCGGGTGCGGGAAGTCGGCATCCGCATGGCCCTGGGGGCGCGGGCCGCCGATATTCTGCGCACCGTCGTTGGGCAGGGAGCGCTCTCGGTGTTGGTGGGAATCGGGCTGGGGATCGCGGGAGCGCTTTCGCTATCGCGCTTCCTGGCGGGCTTCCTGTACGAGGTTCGCCCCACCGACGGCGGTACTATTTGGATGGCCGCGGCAGTCTATTTCGGCGTGGCACTGGTGGCCGCCTGCACGCCCGCGTGGCGCTCTCTGCGCGTCGATCCGCTCGACGCTTTGCGGCATGAGTGAGGGTCGGGGTGGAGAAGAATGTTCACCGCAGAGACGCGGAGACGCTGAGGAAAACAAGAATCAAAGCTAAAATCGGAGGGCGCTGAGGTGGCAGAGGACGCGGAGGGGCATGGCTTCGGAGTCCTGGCGTCCTAGTGGCTTCGGATCGGGGGGATCGTCGTGGCGCGGGAAGAAATCGCGGCAGAGTAGTGCTGCCGCTTCTTATCCCGGATCGCTCTCGTCGTCTTCGCCCGTTTCGAGATCGAATAATCCGGCTTGCGGGTTGGGCGGGACGTAATCGGGGCCGAGTCCGAGACGAAGCGGCGCGTGAGGGGCGTTGTCCGGGAAGGAACTTTTGCGCCAGCCAATCGCAGCGGTTGTTGCCGGCGTGGGCGGCGTGGCCTTCGGTCCAGAGCCAGGTAGTGCGATGGAATCGGTTCAGCTCATCGAGTTCCATCCAGAGCCAGACGTTGCGAACGGGCCGATTCTTTTCCACCAAGGGCGGCGCCTCCCGCGCGGGGCCCAGACGGTAATACCCTGGCGCACATATTCGGAGTCGGTGGTGACTTGGGCGATCACTCGTCCAGCCAGCAAATATGATTAGAGATTTGACCTGGCACAGTCGATGAGGATGACAGGGAGGGCCGCAGGCTCTCGATGTCATTGCTGACAGGCAGCGACCGAACCGACCCTCGCCCCGGAAAACGCCACGTCATTCGCAGATGAACATTAGTTCAAAACCTCCGCGCCGGTTCCCGTCCTGGATGGCGTTGCTCCCTCTCCTGGTCCTGTCTCTGACCGCCGCTCTCTTCTTCACTTTGAGGAGCTTGGAGAATCAAAACGCCAAGGACTCCTTCGACATCGTTGCGCAGGAACGATTCGGAGCCCTGGAAACGAACGTCACCCTGACGTTGCACAGCCTGGTATGGCTGGGAGCCTTCTATGACGGCTGGGGGAACATCGACCGGGCGGAGTTTGGCAGGTATGCGAAAGACCTTCTGGCACGTGACCGTGCGATTCAGGCTCTGGAATGGATTCCGAGGACATCGAATCTTCAACGCACGGATCGCGAGAATTCCGCACACCACGACGGCCTGGTCTCCTTTCAATTCACCGAGCGACTCCCAAATGGTGAATTGGCCCGAGCCGGAGATCGCGACGAGTACTTTCCCGTCTTTTTCGTGGAACCGCTCCAGAACAACCAAAAGGCACTCGGCTTCGACCTGGCATCCGACTGGGTTCGGAGCGCGGCACTCAAGCGTTCGGCTGTTACCGCCAGCCTGGTCGCAACCAGTCGAGTGAAATTGGCCCAAGAGACCGCCGACCAGGACGGTTTCCTCGTCTTCCGCCCGGTCTACCGGGGCGGCGTGTCGCCGTTGAGCGTTAAGGGCCGGCGCGAACAATTGCTCGGGTTCGTCCTGGCAGTGTTCCGGGTCGGAGACATTGTCGAGAAAGCCGGTGCAGTTGCCAACGCCGATTCCGGGCTACACGTAGTCATTTTCGACCTCGGCGCCAAACCGGGAGAAAGACTCCTATATCCCCAGCGCGCCCAATTCGACGGAGTCGGAGACCTGCCCGCCGCCTTCCGGGCGAGTCGCGAACTGCGAGTTGCAGACCGCAAATGGACGATGTCAGTTTATCCCGACTCGCAGGCCTTTCGGCCGGTGCGCTGGAGCAGCGAATCCGCGCTGGCGGCTGGAGTTTTATTCGCCACCCTGCTGATGGGTTACATTCGCCTGGATCGTCGCCGGCGTTTGGAGATCGAACAGCGGGGCGCGCACCTCGAAGAGCTTGTGCGTTCTCGGACCACAGCTTTGGAAGCAAAGGAACAACAACTTCGATTGTTACTGGAATCGACCGCGGAGGCGATCTACGGGATCGATCTGCGAGGCCGGTGCACGTTCTGTAACCCGGCCTGCCTGCGGCTCCTGGGGTATAAAAACGCAGAGGATCTGCTGGGCAAGAACATGCACGACCAGATTCATCACTCCCGTCAGGACGGAACCATCTACCCTGTAAGCGAATGCCGGATCTTTCGCGCCTTCAGAAAAGGAGAAGGAACGCACGCCGCTGACGAGGTACTGTGGAGAGCCGACGGAACATCTTTTCCCGCCGAGTACTGGTCGTATCCGCAGCGTCGCGGCAGCGAGATCGTGGGTTCGGTGGTTACGTTCATCGATATTACCGAGTCCAAGAGGGCGGAGGAGAAGCTTCGCCTGGCACAGACTTCCGTGGAACAGGCTTCCGACGCTGTTGCCTGGATGGATGCAAGAGGCCATGTCGTCTACGTTAACGAGGCCGCCTGCCGTTCTCTAGGCCGATCTCGCGAGGAGTTGCTTTCCCTATCGATCACTGACATCGTTCCCGATCTCCACGAGGAAGGCTGGGCTGCCGCGTGGGAAAAGGTCAAAACTTTGGGTTCCATGACCTTTGAAACCCGTCACCGAACTAAGGAGGGACGGACATTCCCCGTAGAGGTGAGCTCCAACTACGTGGAGTTCGGCGGTAAGGAGTACTACTTCAGGTTCGCGCGCGATATCACCCAGCGAAAGCAAATCGAAGCGGAGTTGCGAGAGAGCCAGGATTACGTCACGGCGTTACTCGACGCCATCCCTGCCGGCGTAGTGGTGATCGATTCCGAAACTCATCTCATTACGGATACGAACTCCTTCGCGCTCAATATGATGGGACGAGAACGGGCCGGCGTCATCGGCAAAACGTGTCATGGATTCATGTGCCCCTCCGAACTGCGGAAGTGCCCCATTACCGATCTGCATCAAACCGTCGACCACTCCGAGCGAATGCTGCTAAAGGCTGACGGGAGCAAAATGCCGATTCTCAAAAGCGTCAGGCCGCTGGTTCGCCAGGGACGGACGTATCTTGTCGAAGCCTTCGCGGATCTCACCGATCATAAACGTACGCAGGCCGATCTGGAGAAGGCCAAGGAAGCGGCGGAAGCGGCCGATCGGGCCAAGAGTGTATTCCTGGCCAACATGTCGCACGAGATTCGGACGCCTATGAACGCCGTCCTGGGGTATGCCCAACTCATGTTGCGGGACCCGTCGCTCAGTGGAGAAGCCAAGAAGAACCTGAATATCATTAACCGAAGCGGGGAACACTTATTGGGCCTCATCAACGATATTCTTGTGATGTCTAAGATTGAAGCAGGCCGCATGGAAGTGAACCTGGTTACGTTCGATCTCTCCGCCCTCCTGGCGGATCTGGCGGTGATGTTCCGGCTCCGAACCGAGGCGAAGGGGCTCCGGCTCGAAGTATACACGGGCGGGGAGGCCAGGCTCCGGATAGTCGCGGATCAGAGCAAAATCCGTGAGGTGCTGATCAATCTCCTTGGCAACGCAGTTAAGTTCACGGATTCCGGTTCCATCCTGCTCCGGGTCTCGCTGTCGAAGCTGCCCGACAACGGGCATGAGCTGTCGATCCGAGTCGAAGACAGCGGTATCGGCATTTCAGCAGAGGAACAAACCAGGCTCTTCCGTCCATTCGTGCAGACCCAAAGTGGATTGGCGTCGCAAAGCGGAACTGGCCTGGGGCTGGCGATCAGCAGGGAATTTGCGCGGCTGATGGGTGGGGAGCTCACGGTTTCGAGCGAAGTGGCGAAGGGATCTATCTTTCATTTAAAGGTTCCCGTGCAGGCGGACGCCGTCAGCGTGCTTCCGGCGAAATCGGCGCCGGGCCGCGTGATTGGGCTCAGTCCCGGACAGCCGGCGGCTCGTGTGCTGATCGTCGATGACCAACCTCACGCTCGGGGCTGGCTGGCTGAGTTGCTAAAAACGATCGGTTTTGAAGTCGCCGAGGCTGAAGGAGGCAGGGTTGCTATCCAGCTCTGGCGCCAATGGAAACCGGACCTCATCCTGATGGACATCCACATGCCCGGCATGGACGGCCGGGAGACCTCCCGCACGATCAAGGGCGAGGCGAAAGAAAAACCGCCCGTGATCATTGCCCTAACCGCCAGCGCCACGGATGAGGAACGGGATAGTGTCATGAGCAGCGGCAGCATAGACGATTTTCTCTCCAAGCCGTGCCGGGAAGGCGAATTACTGGAAAAGATCCGGGCACACCTGCAACTTGAGTATCGATACGCCTCCGAGGAGGGCGTCAAGGGGTTGGATAGCGGTCAGGCTCTGTCTTCGGTGACGGGCGGCGAACTGCTCGCGGAACTGCCCGCGGAATGGATCGATCAACTAAGCGATGCGGTTCTGAACGGCGAGAAAGACCTCCTGGACCGGCTTATCCGGTTAGTTGGACAACAGCATGCCCAAGCGGCGCGCACTCTGCAAGAGGCTGCGGACAGGTACGAATATGACGTTCTGGCTCGCTGGTTCGAAGAGGCAGCGCAGGCCGGAACGGCAAGGCTGGTGGAACAAACATGACGGGGATGGCCGTAGCCAACATCATGGTGGTCGATGACCAACCAACCAACTTGAAGCTGCTCGAGGACATATTGAAAGATCAGGGCTATGCGATACGCTCCTTTCCGAGGGGCCGGATGGCGCTGGCGTCCGCCGCGCAAAGCCCCCCGGATCTGATCCTGCTGGATATCAATATGCCGGAGATGAATGGCTTCGAAGTTTGCGAGCGTCTGAAGTCGGATCGCCGGCTGTCGCGAATTCCCGTCATCTTCCTCAGCGCCCTGAATGAGGTCGAGGACAAGGTCAAGGCTCTTCGATCCGGCGGTGTGGATTACATCACGAAGCCGTTCCAGGTCGCCGAGGTGCAGGCGCGAGTGGAAACTCATTTGGAGCTGCACCGGCTTCGGAGAGCACTCGAAAAACATAGCGACCACTTGGAAGAGGTAGTTCGCTCGCGGACGCGGGACCTAGCCGATGCCCACGCCCGATTGAAGATCCTGGACCAGTCCAAGACCGACTTTCTGCACCTGATCTCCCATGAGTTGCGCACGCCCCTAAACGGGCTCCTGGGAGTGAGCCAAATCATATTGTCCGAGCTGCAATCTGAAGATATCGCTCAACTCCGTGACGCATTCGAGATATCTCGCACGCGAATCCTCGATCTTGTCGATCACGCTTTACTGCTGACTCAAATTGAAGTGGAGGCCGAGAAGTTTGCCCCCGGACGAGTTCCCTTGGCGGCTGTACTGCGGACGGCGGTCGAACAAATGGCGGCGTTTGCCGATTCCCGACAGGTGAAGATGGAGTGGGCGCTCCCGGAGGCGGCATTCATCGCCGGCAATTATGAACTATTGGTGACGGCGCTTGGGGAACTGCTGGAAACATCGGTGAAATTCTCGAAGCCGGGCGGAGTGGTCCGCCTGGATTGTAGTTCCGGCCCCGGCGTCATACAAATCACAATGAAGAGTTTCGGATTTACAGTACCGATTCCCGCCATCTCCAAGTTCTTCGACCTTTTTGCCATCGACGAGACCGCGACGGCGGTCGGGCATCTGGGGCTGGGCCCGCCGGTCGCTCAACGGATCCTGAATCTGTTTGGAGGCGGGGTGGCCGTCGAGAACCTCGATCCGCCGGGAATTCAAATCACCGTATCCCTCCAGTGCGCAGCGCGTGTAGGAGTGTAGAGTCTTCTGGAATTTTGAGCGAGTGGAAGCGCGCGGGCTAGTGGGCTCACCCATGCGGCAACATCGCGAAGTGCTCTGGGTTACACTAGGCCTTCCGCCAGCCAGGTAGAGGCAATGACAAGTCTGGGAGGGACTGAATAGCCATGAACTCTTCACAAGGTTCGACCAGCCGTCGTGAATTCATCAAGACCACCGGTACATCTGCTGCAATTTCCGCTTTGGCCAACGTTGCGATGCCCCCCGTTCACGCAGCGGGCAGCGACCTGATCCAGATAGCGCTTGTCGGCTGTGGCGGGCGCGGCGGCGGAGCGGCGGCGAACGCACTATCCGTCAAGCGCGGTCCCGTCAAGCTGGTCGCTATGGCAGACTTGTTCCCGGAACGCCTTGCGAGCGACCTGAACAAGTTACAGCAACAATTCCCGAGCCAGGTCGATGTACCGCGGGATCGCCAGTTTCTCGGCTTCGACGCCTTTCAGAAGGCGATGGATTGTTTGAAGCCGGGCGATATCGTCGTTTTCGCTACGCCTCCGGCGTTTCGCTGGGTGCACTTCACCTACGCTATCCAGAAGCGCTTGAATGTCTTTATGGAGAAACCGCTCACGGCCGACGGCCCAACGAGCAAGCGCATGTTCGCGCTCGCTCAGGAAGCCTCAGCCAAGAACCTCAAGGTGGGGGTAGGGCTCATGTCGCGTCACAGCCGGGCCATGCAGGAATTGGCCGACCGTGTCCATAACGGGGAGATCGGTGAGATCGTTCTGCAGCGTGGTTACCGCATGCATGGCCCCGGCGGATATTTCCTCTCCCTGCCCAAACCGGCTGGTATCACCGACCTGCTCTACCAGGTGAAGCGCTTCCACAGCTTCATCTGGGCGAGCGGAGGCTGTTACAACGACTTTTATATCCACCTCGTCGATCATCTGGGATGGATGAAGAACGAATGGCCGGTAAAGGCGCAGGCGTTGGGCGGCCGGCATTACAAGGTCAGTCCCGAAGGAGTTGCCTACGTGGATCAGAATTTTGATGTCTATTCGGTGGAATACACGTATTCGGATGGCACCAAGTTCTTCTTTGACGGGCGCTGTATGAACGGATGCGAGGAGATCTACACGAGCTGCCTGCACGGGACCAAGGGCATGGGGGTCGCTTCCAAGAGCGGCGATTGCGGGCTGCCATCAAGCCTGTACAAGAAACAGACGGCGACCCCTGCAGACCTGATTTGGGAATCCAAGGTGAGACCGGACGAGAGGGATCCTTATCAAAACGAGTGGAACGATTTGATGGACGCCATTCGAGACGACAAACCTTACAACGAGGTCAAACGCGGCGTGGAGGCGAGCCTGGTTTCGAGCATGGGCCGCATGGCCGCCAACACTGGCCGGGAAATTACGTTTGACGAGATGCTCCGATGCGAGCACGAAATGGCGCCGGACATAGAAAAGTTCACAATGGATTCCCCGGCACCGCTCCTTGCGGACGCCAACGGCAGATATCCGGCGCCGCAGCCCGGCATCGTAACCACTAGGGAATACTGACAAGCCGTCCTGAGGTTATGCTCTCCGGCCGTGGCAGTCGCCCGTTTGAAGGGACGCACATGGAGATGGCGCTATACGATAGCAATCGGCCCTTGGGCCTTTGGGATCGCCAGAATCCCGCGTTTCGCGGCGAGCCAGTCTAGAGAGGCGCCGCTCGCTCGTCCTCCCGCCCGTTCCGCCGCTCCGCGCGATCCCGCGCGGGCCAACTTGCACGGTTGCCCAACGTCCGCCGCTGAATCCGTCGACTCTCACGCCCTGCCCGCCGCGCTGGCATCCCGCGGCCCAGGCCGCGCGGCCGGCAGCACGTTCGGTACGATCGCTTATCACTAATACAGAACCCGAGCTCACAGAGCTGGGCGTCAGGGTCCAGAGCAACCGCAGGATTAAGCGCCTACATACGCACCAACGGTACCTGGTCCCCACGGTAGTGAATCGCCAGCCACGATATCGATCCACATTCAATTCCGGGATTCAGGCCCACGAGCTTCCGATAGCGCATGGTAAACGGGCTTATCGTAAGAGTGGATTCTTGGGGTAGGAGAACCCGCTTGGAGGCGCTAGGGATACAAGGCCGCGAAGATCTGCGCGACGCCTCCTCCGCTGTCGTAGTCTTCGTGGGCGTTGAAAAACAGCACCTGGTTGGCTTCGGCGACCGCCTGGTCATGCCCCAGATGGCGCACGTAAACACCGCGATACGGAAAAACCAGTTGAGTCGCGGTGGCGCACTCTGTCTCACTCTGCTGCCGGTGGCTGCCCTGGCAGCACACCTCTGCGATGGTTACGACGGGAGTTTTCAGCAGGCATTGAACGGCAAATTCAGGCAAGGGTTTCCCTCAGGATACCCTGAGCGGGGACTTTCCAGAAACCGCGTCGTCTTCGGTTGAACCTGAGTCCGCTTGCTGACGCGCTCCCGGCAGGGACTGTCCCCTGCTCACCTTGGCCTGCGCCACAAGATATACTGCGGTCAGAATGTCTACCACCGATTCTTGCAACCGGCGCCGATTTGTCGGCGCGACTATTGCCACGGCGGCCTCGTACAACCGGATTTTGGGCGCCAATGAACGCGTGCGGATTGGCGCTATCGGGACGGGATCGCGCGGCCAGGCTTTGCTGGGCGCGCTAAACAGAGCGGCGTCGACCGATATCGTGGCGATCTGCGATGTTTACAAGCCGCATCTGATCACCACCAAGGCGGCGCATGCTCCGGACGCCGAGGAGTACGGCGATCATCGCGCGCTGCTCGACCGCAAAGACGTGGACGCCGTGGTCATCGCCACTCCCGATCACTGGCATGTGCGCATCCTGACGGATGCCATACAGGCGGGCAAAGACGCCTACTGCGAGAAGCCGGTCACGCACACGCTGGAGGAGGGCGAGCCGATTATCGCGGCGGTGCGGGAGTCGAAGCGCATCGTGCAGATCGGATTGCAGCAGAGAAGCTGGGACCACTTCGCGCAGGCGCGCGAGGAGATCGCGAACGGGCGGCTGGGGCAGGTGACGTTCATTCGCACGTATTGGTATCAGAATCATCTGAACGCCGCCAGGGCGGGAAATTTCGATCTCAACAAGCTCGACTGGAAGCGATTTCTCGGCAATGCATCCGACCGGCCGTTCGACGCCGATCAATACGGCAACTGGCGCTGGTATTGGGATTTCGGCAGCGGTGCGATGACCGACCTGTTCGTGCACTGGGTGGACGTGGCGCACTGGATTATGGGCGTCGACATGCCGTCGCGGGCGACCGCCAACGGGTTCACGGCGGTGCTGGCGCAGCGGCAGACGCCGGACACGATGAGCGCCGCGCTGGCCTACCCGGGACACGCCATCGTGGAGTTCGATTGCGCTTTGCTCGGCTATATCGAAGGCGGCGGGCTGATGATTCGCGGCACGAAGGCGGCGATGCGGCTGTGGCGCGGCGGATTTTCGGTATACCAGGAGTTTCCGCGCTATAGCGAGGATCCACAGCCTTCGGAGCCGGTGATGACCGTGAAATCGACGGGCGACGGCACGGTCACGCACATGAAGAATTTCGTCGATTGCCTGGCATCGCGCAAGACGCCGAACGCGCCCATCGAAGTGGGCGTGTCGGCGGCGCGGGCGGGGCATGTGGCGAACCTCGCGATGCGCGGGAATGGGGTGTGGAACGGGTAGGGGGACCGCTCGCTCCGGAGGTTGGCCTTCTTCGTGGGACATGCTTCAGCTTGTCAGGCGAGCGGAGCTCGCCCTTACCCGGCTTCCACGCCGCCCAACAAATCTCTCGGGCTTCGCTGCGGCGTGCCTTCGGGCACGCAGACTGATGAAGTCTGCGTACCGGGCGGGCCAACCGCACAGGCGAGCTCCGCTCGCATGGACAAGCTAAAGCATGTCCTACTCCGGTCGATCGTAGCCTGCCAGGCGGCGGACCCAGATGTTGCGATAGCGCACGGGGTTGTGGTGATCTTGCAGCGATAGCGGCAACTCTGCGGGGTGGGGCCGGTAGTGGGCCACGTTGCGATAGATCATCGGGCCCATCAGCTCCTTGTGTATGTGCACTACCACGCCGTTCCAGATGACGGTTTGGTAGGCCGGTTTGACGAGCTTTTCACTGTCGAACTTGGGCGCTTCGAAGACGATATCGTAGACCTGCCAGTCGCCGGGCTTGCGCGCGGCATTGACGAGCGGCGGCCACTGGCCGTAGAGCGCGCCGGCCTGTCCATCGGCGTAGGTGGGATTGTTGTAGGCGTCGAGCACCTGGATTTCGTACAGGCTCATGGGGAAGACGCCGCTATTGCCGCGGCCCTGGCTGGTGCCAGTAATGTCGGGCGGCTCCGACCATTCGACGTGGATCTGAAGATCGCCGAACGATTCGCGGGTGCGCAGTTCGCCGGTTTCGGGGCCGACTTCGAAGTAGCCGTCTTTGACGGGCCATTTGGGATCGACCAGCTTGCCCTGATCGGGCCCTTTTCCGGCCTGGCACCACTTGGAAAGATCCTTACCGTCGAACAGGACGATGGCGTCGGAGGGCGGCGCGCCGGGAACGGCTCCGGGGGTGACGACCTTGGGGTGCGGACGGGCGGGGTCGTGCACGTGCCAGGGCAATCCCGGGAGCATGGGAGTGTCGGTGAAACCCAGGTCGCCGGGCTTGGCGGGCGGCGCTTGCGACTGGGCGAATACGGCGGTGGCAATGGCGGCGATGGCGGCCAGGGAGGCGATGATGAAACGGTTTCTCATATGGGTCGGTTTTGTGAGATTTTCGCTTCCACAGTGTAACTCCATGAGAAGGTCCCCGAATGCTCTCTCGCTTTACCGGTCTGGCGTGGCTGGCGGTGCTGGCGTGTGCACTGTACTGGACAGTGCGGCTGCAGCGGGCCGATTGGCTGTTTGTGAAGGGCGACGCGGCGTCGATCCGGGAGGCGATTCGGCTGGCGCCGGGAAATGTGGAGTATGCCAGCGCGCTGGCGGAGGCGGAGCCGGCGCGCGCTGTCGAGATCCTGAAAAGCGCGGCGGCGCAAAATCCGCTGGACGGCGGGCTGCGGGTTCAGCTGGGTTTGGCCGAGGAGGAGCGCGGCGACTTTGTTCATGCCGAGGCGGATCTGCTGGAGGCGGGGCGACTCGATCGCGGCTTCGCACCTCGATGGGCGCTGGGCGATTTCTACTTTCACCGGCAGGACGCGAAGAAATTCTGGCCGGTTGTCAGAGAAGCGCTGAATGTGTCGTACGGCGACGTGTCGGCGCAGTTCCGGCAGTGCTGGGGGCTGACGCGGGACGCCGACTTCATTTTGCAGCGTGCGATTCCCGACAGGCCGGCGGTGCTGCGGCAATACCTGAACTTTCTGGTGAGCGAGGGGCGGCTGGATGCGGCTGTGCCGGTCGCCGGGCGGGTGCTGGCGAAGGCCGATCGCGACGCGGCGCCGTCGCTGGTGAATTATTGCGATCGCATGCTGGCGGACTGGCGGGGCGAGGATGCGCTGGCGATTTGGAATGGACTGGTGGAGCGAAAGCTGATTGCGGAATCGGGCCATGGGTTCGACTGGCGCATAGCGGAGGCGCCAGAGATTCATGTCGAGCGCGCGGCGGATGGTTGGATGCTCCGCTTCTCCGGCAGACAGCCGGAGAGCGCGGAGATTTTGAGCCGGTATGTGCCGCTCGTGCCGGGGCGGCGATATCGGGTTTCCGGCACGCCCGCGGAGTCGGGGCTGCAGTGCCGGCTGTTGGTGGCTGACGGACGGGACTTGCTTTCACTCCCGCAACCGCTTGCTAACGCGCGCGGCTCGGTAACACTGGGCCGGCTGGTCCTGGCGTATCGCCGCGTGCCGGGCACTACGCGGATTGAGGGCTCCGTCGCCGTAGGGGATCTCGCGGTCAAGGCGGCGGAGCGATGATCGCAGTCGTTCTCGCCATCGCGGTGCTGGCGATGTTTGAGCCGCGGGCGTGGATCGATCCGACTCTGCCGCTGGCGGGATTGTTTCTGCTGGCGGGCGGCTGGCCGATGGCGTGCGTGGTTCGCCCGCGTGAAGTGCGCCTCAGCGTCGTATTGATTCCGCTGGCCGGCGCTGTCGTGTGGGGATTGCTGCGAGGGGGCGACAAGCTCACGATGCTGGTGTGGGTCGGCAACCTGGTGGCATTCTGGCTGGCGCTGCAGGCTCGCCGGCGATTCACGGATCTGCTGCTCTACTTCGCTTTCGCACTGAGCGTGATTTCGGTAGTGCGGTACTTCGGCGACTCGGGCGGCTCGCCCAGTTGGGGGCCGTTCGTAAATCGCGATCAGTACGCGGCATTCATCGAGCTGATGCTGCCCTTGGCGCTGGCGCCGGCGCTCGGCGGCGAGCGGCATGCGTTCCGTTTCGCGGTGATGGCGGCGGCGATGTATGCGACGGTGATCGCCGGAGCGTCGCGCGCCGGCGCGGTGCTGACGACGGCCGAGATCGTCATCGTTCAGCTCGCGATGTGGAGGCGAGGGCGGCGCAGCGGCGCGATGCAACTGTGGCCGCTGGCGGTGGTATTCGTGGCGGTGGCGGGATGGGCGGTGCTGTGGAATCGATTTTCGGATCCCGATCCTTTGGGAGGGCGGCGGGAGATCGTGGCGGGCACTGTGGCGATGATCGAGGCGCGGCCTTTGACGGGCTTCGGGCTGGGGACGTTTCGGACGGTGTATCCGGCCTATGCATCGGTGGATTTCGGCTCGGTGGTGCACCACGCCCACAACGATTGGGCCGAATGGGCGGCCGACGGCGGCATTCCGTTCTGCTTGATGCTGCTCGCGATCGCGATCTGGAGCGTCCCGAAGGCGTTTCGCACGTTATGGGGAATCGGCATCGTGGCGGTGTTCGTCCACGGGCTGGTGGATTTCCCGCTGCAAAAGCCAGCGCTGGAGCTGTGGCTCTTTGCGTTACTCGGCGCACTGGCGGCGGAGAATTCGAACTCCCGATCTCGGGGAACCAGCGGACCGGAACGATAAAAATCAAAAAGATTTCTCACAGAGACGCAGAGGCCGCAGAGAAGAAAAGTCTTTGTTCTCCTTGTCCTCTGCACTACCAACGGACAGAATCTTCGTGCGCCGCGATGATTTTCCGAAAAGCGTCCGATCTTGTGCCGGCGTTCACAGTGCGCCAGCCGCCCCTCAGCGCCCTCTGCCACCTCAGCGCGCTCCGGTTTTGAATTTTGTTCTTCTCGGCGTCTCAGCGTCTTATAGTTTCCCCAGAGAAAAAATCCAATATAGTTCTTGGTTTTTTGATCTTGCCACCCAAGCGCGGTGTAGCTTGGGGGGCTTCCCAACGCTCCAAACATTTGCTACCA
>Ga0182018_10001339_pt1 | contig 28331 bp, 20 predicted proteins | sample 812P2MmetaG_FD_120490 | JGI IMG/M metagenome (GOLD analysis project Ga0182018, IMG submission 120490) | Permafrost microbial communities from Stordalen Mire, Sweden - 812P2M metaG | ecosystem: Environmental > Terrestrial > Soil > Wetlands > Permafrost | place: Sweden: Stordalen | collected...
GCAATGCCAGATTAAATCATTTGCCCCGTCGACCGAAATGCTTTACCATCGACCGGTACACAGTCTCTTATTTGTTTGTCTCAGCCAAGGGGACAAGCCCAGTAACGAGCAGGGAGTAATATTCACACTCTTCTTCGAGAGACAAAGGGTTTCGCCAGCTTAGACATCAGATTCTTCCCAAGGACAGCCGACGCACTCACGGCTCCCCCAAACAACGCACCGACGACTCCCAGGCTGGTGACATCCTGCCCCGTCAGATATAGGTTGCGAATCGGCGTGCGGGCGCCTAAACCCCGCATGCTATATCGGGCGGGCGTTGAGCCGATGCCGTAGATCTCGCCCCGTTCATAGTTCATGAAGTGGCGTGTCGTCACGGGAGTAGACATTTCGGCGTAATCAATCCTTCCTGCAATGGCGGGCACGTGTCGTTCTAGCGCTGCCTGGAGCCTTGCTGCAAGGCGTTGTTTCAGCAAATCGTAGGTAGCGCCGCGATGCTTCCATTTCGTGTCGCGCCAGTTTGCGAACGCGTCGAACGGGACGAATGTCAGTACTTCCACGGTGCTTCTGCCGGGGTAGCGATTGGCGAAATCCGGGTCCTTTGCCGATGGAAATGAGATGTAGAGGCTTGCGAACGGCGAGTCGATGTCGTTGGCAAATCGCGCCACATTCGCGTCGTGGTCGAGTGAGGGATAGATCCAAAGATTAGTCCCATTCAGGCCAAGCTCAGCGTCAGTGGCCTTGATGCCCACATAGAGACCGAGATGCGCAACCGAGGCCGGTATGGACCGAAGCCCGTCTCGCAGCGAGCTGAGGCAGGTCATCTCGACTGGCAACAGTCTCAGGAAGGTATTCGCGGCACCGGCATCACTGATGATTATGGGCGCTAGAAACTCGCGTCCCCCAGCCATCTTCACTCCGATGGCTTTCTCGCCATCGATCAGTATGTTCACGACCTCAGCACTGGTGATCACGCTGCCGCCGTTCCGCTCGATCGCAGGAACAATCGCCGCTGCGATACTGGAGGCACCGCCGACCGGATAGCTGCCGCCATCAAAGTAATGCCCTGCGATTGTGGCGTGAATGCCAAAACTGCTTTGCGCGGGAGGAAGTCCGTAGTCGCCCCACTGGCCGGTGAGCACTCCCATCAACTCGCGATTGCTTGTCAGGCTATGTAGCACCTCACCTGTAGTCCGCTTTGCCCAGCGAAGAAAAGGCGCGCGCATAAGTCCACCGGCGATTCTGGACACCGGCTCCGGCACCGCCTTCTCCGCATAGTAAAGCCCGGACGCTCGATTCGAGGACTGCACGGCAGCAATGTACTTGTCGATGGCTCTGACTTCGCTTGGGAAGTAGCGCTTCATGCCTTCCCGGTATTGCTCAAGCCCACGAGTCAGGTCAAACGTGTGACCATCGACAATGATCCGGTCATAGACCTCCGGCATGGCGTTCCAGCTCACCTTGCCTTCCGTGACATGATCGAAAGCACGCCGCACTCGGGACGTGCCGTCCCGTACCTGGCCAATGTAGTGGAGGCCCACGTCCCATTCATAATCCGGGCGGTGAAAGGTATGCGTAAAGCCGCCCGCGGCGTAGTGGCGCTCCAGCACGAGTACGCGTCTCCCGGCATATACCGAAAGCAAAGAAGCCGCAGTAAGACCCCCGATGCCCGATCCTATTACGATCACGTCCCATTTATCGCCAAGAGTGACTTGTTTGTACGAGCTTCGATTACTACTCACTGCCGTAGTCCTCAGAGTGACCCGATCTCAAGCGCCGACGGCACGCATGCTCTTCACGCGCTCCTCCACTTCTCTTTTGATTCCCCCCGCCCGCGTACCGCATGAATAAGTCTAGGAGTATGCCCACATTGTAACGCTCCGCGATATTCCCCGTCGATCTTCTCAGATTCGCATCGCTAGCGATTCCCCTGCCGCGCTGGGGAAGCCCGGGATCCTCTTTCTCCTAACGCCAGTCAGATCTGGCTGCGGGCGCTACGAGAGGACCGGCAAAAATAGGAAAGGCGGAATCCAAGTTGAGAAGCCAGCCGGAGAATAATCTGACGCGAACAGGTTGAATATCGCGGCGCGTTACACCACATCCCACCTTGGCAGACGCTGTTTCCTCGCGGGTGGCCTTGTCCAGCCGGTCAAAGACAAGGGCCTGCATCGGAGCCAGAGCGCCGATTTGGCTGTGCCGGGCCGCCCAGCCCTCGTCGAACCCGAACCTCCGGACCGTAAGCACCCAGAAAGGGACGGCCAGAGCGAAAGTCAGCAGAAAATCTTTAACGGTGGCGTGATGTGCGTTGCCATAATGATCGAGGATTGGATAAACAAAGGCATACGATCCAAATTCAGAATGGGCAATGCAGCGATAATCATGCGCGATGAGTTTGAGCCGTTCCATGAATTTCTTTCGTTTATCGTACCACCCTGTCCTATCTACATACAGCTTCGCAAGACCATGCGGAAGCGAAAGGCGTACTAGTCTTGCTCTAATCGCAAACGAGCTCGCGGATTGAGCCGGGACACCGGAGACTTCCCCTGTGCTTTTGGTATACCGTGTGATAGATGCGGGAATGCAATGAATTTCCATAACATCCGTTAGCTGTCCAACTGGATCGAACCATCGTACTTCGCGTCCACCAACGTGTGGTTGTAGAATCGTACGCTGAGAGGGGCGGTGACTGGGACAGGACGATCGCGGAGCCTCGCCAGCGCCACCGTCACGGAAGGGACGAGTCGTCGTCAGGATTTCGTTAATCGCCATCTGCGGCGGGCGGCGATCAGGCAGATGCTGACAGTATGCTGTCAATATGACAGTATAGTGCTTACACTGCATGGTTTTATAACACTCGGTTCAGGAGATTCCAGATGGTTCAACTTCGGCCCCTCGACCCCAAAGTCCCGATATTCCAGCAAATTGACAGCGATCTGTCGCCGGTCGTTCTTGTGAACATCTTTCAGGTGACTGAGGAGGACATTCCGGCGCTCCCCAGCGCTTGGGAAGAAGACGCAAACTGGATGAAGCAGCAGCCAGGCTTTATTTCAACGCAGATGCACCGGGGGATCGCAGGCAGTACCGCTTTCATGAACTACGCCGTGTGGGAATCAGTCGCTCACTTTCGCGCGGCGTTTCAGCATCCGGAGTTCAAGAAAGGCATGGAGCGCTATCCTTCGTCCGCGGTGGCATCGCCGCATCTCTTCACGCGGCTTTCCGTCTCCAATCTCTGTGTCGCTTGTTAGCCACGCCATGTCCCGGACCAAAGCTGGGAACGCCTTCACGGAATTGATTCTGGAGACGTTTCGGTTCAATGGAAGGCTGCTTGCTGCTGGTGATCGTCTGACGCGGGCGCTCAAACTATCCAGTGCTCGATGGCAAGTCCTCGGGGCGATCGAACAGAAGCCACTCTCGGTTGCGCAAATAGCCCGCGACATGGGCCTGGCGCGTCAGAGCGTCCAGAAGCTAGCCGACAAACTGGAGAAAGCAGGAATTGTTGAGTACGCCCCAAACCCGAATCACGGACGCGCGAAACTGGTTCGTCTGAATGAAAAGGGTCGCCGGGTTATGAAGGCGCTCACGCAAAGCCAGATTCGCTTTGCAAACGAAATCGCCTCTGCCGCAAGCAGCGCTGAGATTGAGGCGGCTCTCGGCGTAATGAGGAAACTCCGTCTGCGCCTGGAATCTGACCAAACGAGCGGCCGCGCTGTCTGACCCAAATGTCATTTAGGGTCGCGATAAAATGAATCGTCTTCCACAGCACGGACCGTGTTGCGATGTGACCTCATGCCTCGTGCCTGGAGGGCGGGCGGTTCTTCACAGCCGGCAAATGCGGCGCCGGTTTCTCAATGATCCTCCGCCACAACGGCGTAGACAGGATCACTGACGTCGTGAGATCCCCAAACGGCGCCATCCGATCCAAAAGCCTCTCTAATTCCTTGATGTCTGGAACAGCGACCCTTAAGACAAAGCAGTCACCGCCGGTTGCACGGTGACATTCGAGCACTTCAGGCAGCGAGCAGAGAGCGCGTGTCGTCTTATCGAGACCTTGCCCCACGATCTCAATCACGTCAGCCAAATCAATGCAAATTTCCAGAGGTTTCTATTGAACCACCTGGGCGGAATGCAGCAGTTTTACCAATCGTTGACTCTGGCAGAATCAGAGGATTATGCCTGACGAACACGCGCTTTCCCGGGTTCACTATGAATTAATTCATGGTCTGGTCGAGCAATTTGCCTGTCCGACAAATTCCGAACTCGCCTTGCGATTAGGAGCGTCCACAGATCAAGTCGAAGAACTTCTACTTGCTCTTTCGAATATTCACGGAGTCGTACTGCACCCTCATGTACGTGAGCCATGGGTAATTCATCCCTTCTCAGTGACGCCGACGATCAATTGGGTTCAAGGTCAGCGGGGAGGCTGGTGGGCGCCGTGCGTGTGGTGTGCGCTGGGGGTCGCGTGTGTGGTTGGTGGAGAGGCTGAGATCCACACCCGATTCGGCGGCGAAGCTGAAACGCTGAGAATCCCGGTAATTGAAGGAGAGCCGGCCGGACTTGACGAGATTTGGGTGCACTTTGCGATTCCTCCCTCGAAAGCATGGGAAAATGTGCACCAGCACTGCTCGCTCGTGCTTCCGTTCCGCTCGCCGGAAGAGATTCGCAAATGGTGCGACCGTCACCACCTGCCACATGGAGAAGCGGTTCCGTTACGTCAAGTCGCACGGTTGGCGCGACTCTGGTACGGCTCTCACTCCGATCCTGACTGGCACAAGTGGCGTTTTATAGAAGCCCAGGACATCTTCCGCAAGTCGGCCTTAAACTCGCCGTTCCGGGATCTCGCGGCTAGGACCGGCAGATTCTGATCCTCTTGGGTGTTGGTCAGATCACGGCGCATCCGGAAGTTGGCCGCGCTGGTCGCGGCAGCGTCACAATGATTCTGCCGGGCGAAACGGAAGCGGCACTGCGGGGACGCAACCTTGCAGAGGGATAGTCCGGTGGGTGCATCGAGACGATGAACGGGGCGCAAAGGCTTCCCCTCACTGAACCGCAGCGCACCGGATCGCACACTGACCGGAGAGGCAGGATCTGCATGATGAAATGCTGATTTTGCCGCTCTGCCGCAACCCACGATTGCCGAGCCAGGGCTCGCGCTAGTCTGGCCCGGCAATCAGGCCGGATTCGACTTAGGCCAGTGAATTGCATTATGGAACCAGTGACGAGCTCGCCGAAGCTCAGGGGATGCTGGTAAGTCCGTGGCGGCGAAGATTCGCAGGTCGGACCTGATCGATTCGCGCTCCTAAACAGATCGGAGACTAGCGGAAGCCATGACCGAAAAACTTGACGCGCCCATCGTCCCTCCTACAAACGGCGTGCCCAAGCTGGCACCCACCCCTGCTGAGCCAACAGCGCCTCCGCAACCGGCAGTTGAGCCGGCTCCCGCCGCCAGCCAGCCGGCAACGCCGCAAAAGCCGGCCGATCAGCCGACTCCCGCCCCGCCCGCTCCCAAGAAAATCACTGGCAAGAAAATCGCGCTCGCCATTCTTCTGCTCGTCGTCGTCGCAGGGGTTGCGTACTTCGTTTGGAAAATGTTCTTCGCGGCGCCAGCTACTCCGGCCAGCATCGTGGTCCTGAGCGGACGGATCGAAGGAGACGACTCGGCGGTGGCTGCTAAGACCACGGGGCGCCTTCTTGAGGTTCGCGTGCGGGAAGGCGACCTGGTCAAGGCCGGCGACACCATCGCGGTTCTCGACGACCAGCAGATTCGGGACCGCGAAGTGCAAGCCCAGGCGGTGCTCGCGGGAGAGGAGGCGAAAGGCGCGTCCGCGCGCATTCAGATCGCCTTCCTCGAAGAGCAGTTGCGGCAGAATCAATTGCAAACCGAACAGTCGGGCGTCGATGCACAAGGGCGAGTGCGCCAGGCCGAGGCGGATCTGGCCGCCGCGGAAGCCGACGCGGAGCAACAAGATGCCGCCTATCAGATTGCGCTGTTCGACCAGACGGCCTACACGGCTCTGGCGAAGACCGGAGCCGTCTCCGAGCGCCAGGGGAAGCAAGCCGTGTCCACCGCGGGCCAGCAGTCTGCCGCGGTCGCCGCCGCCAGGCGTCGCGTGGAAGCATCGCGGGGCTCGCTGACCACGGCTCAAGCCACTCTCACGAATCCGGGAATTCGCGAAGCGCAGGTCGGCATGGTGAGACGGCAGATTGCGCAGCAGCAGGCCGAAGTCTCGAGCGCCATGGCGAATACCGAGCAGGCGCGCTTCCAGCTTGCCGAAGCGCAGGCGAATCGCCAGGACCTGATCGTTCGCGCTCCCTTCGACGGCACTGTCATAACACGGGCGGCAGAACCCGGGGAAGTGATTACCGCCGGAACCGCCATCGTCAGTCTCCTTGATCTCAGCAAGGTCTATCTGCGCGGCTTCGTGCCGGAAGGGCGCATCGGGAAGGTCAAAGTCGGACAGCCGGCGCACGCCTATCTCGATTCCAGTCCGAAGCAGCCCGTTGACGCCTTTGTGTCGCGCATCGATCCCGCGGCCACGTTCACGCCGGAAAACACCTATTTCAAGGACGATCGCGTGACCCAGGTGGTAGGCGTGAAACTGCAGTTGAAAGGCGCCCTGGGATTCGCCAAACCGGGCATGCCCGCCGACGGAGAGATCCTGGTGGAGGGCACAGCCTGGCCGGATCGCAGCAAGGCAAGAAAGTGATCGCCGCGCCCGCTCCCGCCGCGGCGCCCGCCGTCCCCGACGGAAACAAGTCCCCGCGCACGGCCATTCGCGTCGAGGGTCTCTGGCAGCGCTACGGCAAAATCGAGGCAGTCCGCGGAATCGATCTGACAGTGGCGGAAGGCGAGATCTTCGGATTGATCGGACCGGACGGCGCAGGCAAGACCTCAACCTTCCAGGTGCTGGCGGGGGTGAGGGAAGCGACGTCGGGCAAGGTGGAAGTCTTCGGCCAGCCGGCGCGCGACGCGCGATCGCGCACCGGCTATTTGACCCAGACTTTCAGCCTGTACCCCGACCTGACCGTTGCCGAGAATATCCGCTACATCGGCGAATTGCGCCGCGTCGCTCCCGACGAAATCAAAAAGCGCAGCCAACAGTACCTGAAGATGTTCGATATGGACCGCTTTGCGGACCGGCTGGCGGACAAATTGAGCGGCGGCATGAAACAAAAACTGGCCCTGGTGTGTGCGCTGGTGCCCGCGCCCCGCGTTTTGGTGCTCGACGAACCCACCACCGGCGTCGATCCGGTGTCGCGCCGCGAGTTTTGGGATACGCTCACCCACCTGTCGGCGGACGGTTTGACGATTCTGGTGGCCACTCCGTATCTCGACGAAGCCGAACGGTGCCACCGAGTGGCGCTGCTCTACAAAGGTCAAATCAATCAGCAGGGCACGCCGGCTGAGCTGCGCGCCAGCTTGCATGCCCAACGCCTGGAACTGCGGACCGCGAACCTGGCGCAGGCCGAGCAGATTCTCCTGAAAAGCAGCGGACCCGGCCGGGAAATCATCGACGTGCAGCGCTTCGGCGACCGTCTGGATCTTCTGGTGCCCGATCCGGATCGCGCGAAACAGTTCCTGGAGAAGGAACTGACCGCGGCCGGGCTGAGCGGGTTCGAGTATCGCATCGATGAGCCGACACTCGAAAACACGTTTGTGGCGACTCTGCGGCGGTTAGGCGAGGAAGTGCATGCTGAGCCCTTTCCCGGCCGGCATGAGCACAAGGATCTGCGAGGCCAGGTCGCGATCGGTGCGAAAGATCTGAACATGCAATTCGGATCGTTCACGGCCGTCAAGAGTTTCAGTCTGGAAATCAAATATGGCGAGATCTTCGGCCTTCTGGGCGCCAACGGAGCCGGCAAGACGACGGTCATCAAGATTCTGTGCGGGCTGCTGAATCCGACTCACGGCGAGATGCAACTCGCCGGCGAACATGGCAGCCTGCGGTCGCCAGCCGTCCGCCAGCGAATCGGCTACATGTCGCAGAAATTCTCGCTGTATGACGATCTCTCGATTGAAGAGAACCTTGATTTTTCCGCCGGAGTCTATCTGGTCAACGGCGAGGAGCGCGAAGAAAAGAAAAGTTGGGTATTGTCCTTCTCCGGCCTTAATGGCAAACAGGATCAAGTGATCGGGAGTCTGCCGGGCGGATGGAAGCAGCGTGTGGCGCTGGGAGCCGCGATCCTCCATGAGCCGAGCGTCCTGTTTCTCGACGAGCCGACTTCAGGCGTCGATCCGCTGGCGCGCCGAGCGTTCTGGCAGGTCATCAGCCGATTGGCCGATCTCGGCGCAGCCATTCTGGTGACCACCCACTATCTGGAAGAAGCCGAGCAATGCAATCGCATCGGCTTTATGGTGGCGGGCGAACTGGTGGCCCAAGGCACGCCGAGCGGTATCAAAAGCGCACAGCCGGGTCATCTGATCGAGTTTGTTGTCGATCAGCCGCAGCGCGCCGCCGATTTGCTGAAGAAGGACATGGCAGGTTGGCGCGTATCGCAGTTCGGCGAGCGGCTGCATGTCGTCACGGACGAAGATGCCGCGGCGGGCCAGAAGCGGATCGCCGAGAAGCTCGCTGCGGATGGAATTAAAGTTGTCAGCGCGCGGGAAGGGCAGTTCTCGCTGGAGGATGTGTTTATCAGCGTGGTGGAACAGGCGCGGCAACAAGGCAGAGTAGCGGCGGCAGACTAAAGACGCGACCCATGCGGCGAATTCTGGCACAGATGCGCAAGGAGCTGACCCAGTTGGTCCGGGACCGCATGTCGCTGGCCATGGCACTGGTTCTCCCGGTGATGATCATGGTTCTCATCGGGACGTCCTTCAAGCTGACGGTGAGCGACCTTCCGATGGTGGTGCAGGATCTGGACGGTTCGTCGGCGTCGCGCGGCCTGATCGACGCTTTTCGCGCTTCGGTGACCGTTCACGTGGTGGCGTGGCCGGTGGAGCAATCGCCGCAGCTAGCCTTGCAGCACGGCGCGTACGCCGTCCTCATTATTCCGGATCATTTCGGACGCGACGTTGTGCGCGGGATCAATACGCCGGTCCAACTGCTGGTGGACGCCTCGGACTCGAACACGGCGAGACTGATGTCGGGTTACGCGAGCCGCATCGTACAGGCTTATAACGCCGCCGCAGTACCGGTTCCCCAGCCCGTCCAGGCCTCAATCCGGCTCTGGTTTAACCCTGGATTGTCGGATAAGTTATACCTTGGCCCGGGTGTTTTTGTGCTGGCGCTGTCGATGTTCGTTCCTTTGCTCACGGCGCTCGCCATGGCGCAGGAGGGACAGCTGGGCACCATTCTGCAGGTCTACGTTTCCAATATCTCGGCGCATGAATACCTGCTCGGAAACACGTTGGCGTTCATGGTTGTCGGGTTGGCCGAATGCGTGCCGCTGCTGGCGTTGCTGTTTACCTATTTCGGCGCCCGCTTTGCCGGCGACCCCATTCCCTTCCTGCTGGCAACGGTACTGTATGTCTTCTGCGTCGCGAGTTTCGGAATCATGGTCGGGGTAGCGATTCCAAACCAGATAGCGGCCATCTCCGTGGTGTCACTGGGGGGCTACCTGCTGGTATTCCTGCTCTCCGGCCTGCTGTTTCCGATCGCCAACATACCCGCGGGAATCCGTTGGATCTCCGATTTGGTGTGGGGCAAACATTACATCATCGTGGTGCGCGACGCGTTTCTGCAGGGCGCGGGCTGGCCCGCGATGTGGCTCGAAATTCTGATTATCGGCGGCACTGGCGCTACGTTCTATATGCTGGCATGGCTCACCATGCGGCGGATGCAACTCAAGGCTTAGCGACATGCGCAACTTCCTACGAGGCATCGCGAACACCCGGTTCATGGCGTTGATCCGCAAAGAGTTCAGCCAGATCCGCCGGGACCGCCGGGTGACCATTTCCCTGATTGTGCCGCCCATTCTGATGATCCTGCTTTTCGGCTTTGTGCTGAACCCGACGGTAGCGAACTTGCGGCTGGGAGTAGTCGACGACAGCCGGACGCCGGAAAGCCGGGAGTTGATTGCCACGCTGACCGAGAGCGAGAGCTTCGCCCCGGCCGGCAACTACCTGTCCGCCGGCCAGCTTGGAGACACGATCGCGCGAGGCAAGTTGGATGCCGGAGTGATCGTACCGTACGATTTCGGCCGAGACCTGCAGCGCGGCCGGCCGGCGACGGTGCAGTTTCTGCTGAACGCGATGGACGCCAATACGGCGCGGATTGCGCAGGCGTATGCGGAGAGCGTAATTGCCACCTATAACAACGGGCTGCGCCAGTCCGGCCTGAACGCGGATTTTCGGCGGGTTGGGGCGGCGGGCGCACAGCCGCGTAGTCAAGTGGTGCTGTATCCCGCATACCTCTACAATCCGGGACTGGTTAGCTCGTGGTTTGTGGTGAGCGGAGTGTTCGGAATGTTGTGCATTTTGAATGCTTCCATCGTCTCCGCCGCGGCCATGGTAAAAGAACGCGAAGCCGGGACCCTGGAGCAGTTGATGATGTCGCCGGCCGGAACCTACACCATTGTCGCCGCCAAGATCGTGCCCCTCTTCCTGCTTCTCTGCCTGATGGTGCTGGGCGCCGTCAGCCTGATGAAGCTGGTGTTTCAAGTGCCGTTTCGCGGAGGCTACGTGCTGGTGCTGCTGGCCGCCGCCTTGTGCGTTCTTTGCGGCATCGGCATTGGGACCTTCATCGCCACGTTCACCAAGACATCCGCACAGGCGCAACTGACCAGCTTTTTCGTAAATCCCCCGCTGTCGAGCTTGTCCGGCGCGCTCACTCCCGCGCAGGCTCTGCCGGCGTGGTTGCGGCCGCTGACGAATCTGAACCCTATCTACCATTTCGGAATCATCGCGCGCGGCAGCATGCTCCGCGGCAGCGGACTCGGTACGCTATGGCCCAATTTTCTCGCGCTCCTCGCGTTTACGCTCGTTCTGGTTTCGTTGAGCGTGTGGCGCTTCCGGAAGCAACTCAGCTAGCGGGACAGGATATATGACCAAACTTGTGGACGGTACCATTCAGGTGCGCGCGCTAGCCGCCACACTTCTGTTTGCGGGCGGCGCGTTGGCTCAAGTTGGCGGAGGGCCCGCCGGCCCCATGCCGAACCAAGTCCCCTTGTCGGGCCGTACTGTGCAGAACGGCGGGGTGACTGCTACCGAATCGCCCGTTCCGGGAACCACCACCAGCGTCAATACCATCAATCCCACACTGCAGGTGTCGGGCTCGTTTGCCGGAAGCGCCGGCAGCCCGGCCGCTCTTCCGTTCTCGGGCAAGTTGTCGCTGCGCGAAGCGATCGAGCGAGGGCTGCAATACAACCTGGGCGCGGTCGGCATCGCGCAGGCGGTGCGGCAGGCGCGCGGACAGCAACTGGTGGCACGCAGTTCGCTGCTTCCGAACCTCAATGGCGCTCTGCGTGAGTACGACGAGAAGCTCTCCCTCAAGGCGCAGGGATTGGGAAGTATTCCGGGTCTCGGGGCATCACTTCCCGCGGTGATCGGCCCGTTCCACTACTTCGACCTGCGTGCCACGCTGACACAAACCGTAGCCGACATGACGGCGCTCAACAACTACCGTTCGAGCAAAGAAATCGTCCGCGCCAATGTATTTGAGGCCGAGGACGCGCGCGACCTGGTGGTATTCGCCGTCGGCGGCGCCTATCTCCAAACGATCGCGGCGGCGGCCAGAGTGGAATCGGTGCGCGCGCAACTGGAGACCGCCACAGCTCTCTACCGGCAGAACGCGGAAAAACGCGGCGTCGGCTTGCTGGCGCAGACGGATGTCAATCGGAGCCAGGTGCAAGCCTTGACGCAGCAGCAGCGGTTGATCTCGTTGCAGAACGATCTGGCGAAGCAGAAAATCAACCTCGCGCGGCTGGTGGGTTTGCCGGCCAGCGATCGCTACGCGCTTTCCGAAGATATTCCGTTTTCCGCCGCCCCCCCGATCGTCTTGGAGGAGGCGCTCAAACAGGCCCTGATGAAACGCGCGGACCTAAAAGCGGCCGAAGCGCAGATGCAGGCCGCCCGGCTCGCGCGATCGGCGGCCCGTGCCGAATACCTTCCGTCGTTTTCCGTCAGCGGCGACTATGGCGCTATCGGAACCAGGCCGGGACAGTCGAATGGCACGTTCACGGTTCTGGGAACGCTCCGGATTCCCATCTGGCAAGGCGGCCGCGTGGCAGGCGACATCGACCAAGCCGATGCTGCATTGACCGAGCGAAAAGCGGAGAGCGAGGACCTTCGAGGCAAGATTGAAGGCGACATCCGCGACGCGTACCTCGACTTGGACGCAGCCGGCAGCCAGGTGGAACTGGCCGTGAAAAACGTGCAGGTAACCAAAGAAACGCTGGATCTGACGCGGCAACGCTTCGACGCCGGCGTCACCGACAACGTGGAAGTGGTACAGGCGCAGGAATCGGTGGCCGGCGCGAACCTCGATTACATCAACAGTGTGTTCGCCCACAATCTGGCGAAGCTGAGCCTGGCGCGCGCCATCGGCGGCGCGGCGGAGAGCCTGCCGCAATTCCTGAAGCTCCAATGACACGCTAACGCGGGCGCAGAGCGTTTCCGGAAGTCCGCCCAGGGCATTCGGTAACTGTTGTTGCGGGGCCGCGGCGATTCCTGTCGATTACAGCCCTTCCCGGCACGAAGCCGAGCCTGATGGTTAGGATGGTGAATCCGGATGAAAATGTGCAGACGACTTTCATGCGCCTGTTTGGGGGCGGCGAAAAGATGCATTTTGAGTTTTACCCAACAACGTTCGATCGCTATGTGACTGCCGTCGAGGCTGACGAAGTTCCATCGTAATATTCCTGAGGACCGCATCCGTGCAATCGATACGGAGCACATTGACATCCCGCCGGTGAGGCGCCGGGCGGTCAGAACTTCGATTTGAGAGAATCTATGTCTATGCGAGCCGCCCGGTACTGAATTATCGTACCAGCGGGGTTACGGCGGCGGAGGCGGAATCGGCCAACGGGAAACTGCTCGACGCGATCGGAAGACGGCCGCCGGATTCCTTTTGAAACAGGCCCAGCCGAAGACGAAAGGCATCGAGAGTCACTGTCTCCGGTAACTGAAATTGCAGGCGCTCGATCCCGACTCCGCCGCCGAGCCCCTGGCTCGGGCCCTGGCTGGACCAAAGGCGTACGCCCCCTCTTTACCGCATCTTTGCCGCTTCGGCCTTCATGATGGTCGAATTCTTCCAGGCCTGTTGCGCCAGCTCGCTGGGGAGGGCGGCGCAGTCGTCGCTGAACTTGGCCGCTTCCAGGATCTTGGCCTTGTTATTGGTCATCTTCCCCAGGTTGTAGTTGGCCGTGCCCAGATAGAACAACGCCGGCGCCACCATGGCATTGTTGCCCTTGATGTACGGCAGCGCCGCGCGCAAACTCTTGTCGGCTGCGGCATACTGGTTCTTCTCGCCCGAAACCATTCCCGACACCCAGTAGCCCCTGCCAAGGGACGCCGCCTTCTGCCTCTCGAAATCCCCCTCGGAAACGCCTTCCGGCTTCGTCTTCCTGGCCCAACTCGCCACCAGGCGGTTGGAATAACCTTGGGCTCTATCCGACTGTTTGGCGGCAAAAGTGGAATTGACCATTACCAACAATAAGTCGGTATTCTCCGGGAAATTCGTCAGCGCCTTTTCGGCGACTGCGGTGATCTTGGCGGTACCGCCCGATTGACTCAGAGCGTACAGATAGCTGGCATAGGCTTGGTCCAGGTATTTGCATTTAGGGTTCTGCGTCTCAAGCGTCGCCAACAGATCCACCATGGTGGCCGGCGGCGATTTCACCGCAAGTTCATATAGCGCATACTCTGTCTGGAGATCCACTCCCTTCGCGTATTCCACGCGCTTGGTCCACGCTTCCTTTTCGTCGGCATCTTCGGGAGCCGGTTCCGCGGCGGCCTTGCGCGCCAGCGCGGAAGTTTCGCAGGCGAACTTTTTCACTTCCGCCGCATCGCCCTTTGCCTGGGCATCTTTGAGACTCTGATAACTGGCATCCAGATTCTGCGCGCGTGCGACGGCCGCAGCTCCCACCAGGAGCACCATCGTGCTCAGAGCTAACAGTTTCATGGTCTCCGCCTCTCAACAAGGAGATTATGTAGTACGAGTTGATTTTGCGACCTTTTACTCCCGGATGCAAGGGGCGCCTCGCGGCCGGCCGGCCGTTGGGTGGGGCGGGCCTCCTTGGCCGGCCTCTATCTGACCGGTTAAAGCCTTTGCTGCGATTGGTAAAGCGGGACGTGGGCGTCCCGCGCCGACCTGGGCGTCCGCCCGGGGGTCCGCCCCACAAAATTCCGAAAAATATGATCCGAACCGGCGCGGTTTGCGGCGTTCAGTATAGAGCGGATCGTAAATCCGGAGGGGAAATGTTCCTAAAGCCAATGGCCGCCGGCATGTTTGCGGCCCTGATTGGGCAGGGGTTGTGGGCGCAATACGCGCCGGCGCCAACGCAGTATTCGGTGACGGCAATTAACGGCATGTTCGGCCAGCCGATGGCGTCGCAGATTTATCGTGATGGCGATCTTGCGGTGGTGGAATACACCGACAGGCACTTACGCAGCCTCTACAATCTAAAGGCCCATACCCAACAGAGCTGGGACACGCAACATCCGGAAAGCGGTTGCAGTAATGGAACTTTTTCGGGCGACTGGGGCGACCCCTTCGAAGCTTCCGATGTCGACAGCCTCCTGAAAGCGTCCAACAAACCGCCCACCAGCGATACAGTCAACGGCATCGCCACCAAAGTGTTCGAAGGGACGGATCCGCAGTCGAAAATTAAGATCAAGGTCTGGCGCGAGCCGAAATACGGCATGGTGATCAAGGGAGACATGACTCCCCCTGGAGGCGCCACCACCACCATCGTGGAAGTCAAACAGTACAGTCTCACGAAACCGGCCGCGGCGCTCTTTGTGTTGCCGCCCGCCTGCGCCAATGCCCCGCCCCCGCCGCCCACCGCGCCGCAGCGCTTTGCCACCGAGACCGGCGACGACGGCGCTAATTTCGTCGACGCCACCATGGGCCCGGGGTCGGCGAATTCCTGCACGATGCTTATGCGGTTCGTGAAAGCCGGCTCCTTGCAGCCGCTTTCCAACTTCCAGGTGGCGCTCGACCTGGCGTACGACCAGAGCAACCCGGCCCACTACGTAATGGGCGGCAGCCCCAGCGGACGCACCGTATTTTCCGGCGGCCACTTGAAGGAATACACGGCGCAAATTCAGAACGGCGTGCTGCGCATCGACAACGTGCCGGCGTCTTTCGATCTCGAAATGACCTTTGCGGGCGGGAACAAGGGCGCGAGCTCGGCCACCCTCTACCGGAAGTGTTCCGGGCCGCAAACGGTTCTGCTCTACGTGGCGAAGAACCCCGATAAGGTGTCCGATGGCGCCGACTGGATCTGGGTCAAGTCCGGCAAGCTCGCCACCGTGCCGGCGCATTAAAGGAGGAAACAGACATGAAGATCGTGAGTCAATCAGCCGACGAAATGGTGCTCCACGAGGGCAGCTGGCAGGGCATGGTTGTGGGCGCCATGTGCGTCATTGCAGGCGTACTCGGCGCCTATTTTCTTCATTCCAGCAAGCCGATGGCGCTGTGGATCGGTCTCGCCGCAGTGGCGCTCGGGGTTGGCGTCATCTGCTTCGCCTCGTCGATCACGGTCGGCGCCACCAAATCGAGGGACCAGCTGGTCTACGAGAAAAAGCGGATTGTAGGGGCGAAGACCGACACGTACAAGATCTCCGACGTCCTGCGCATCGAAACGCGCAAGCAGTGGCGCATCCAGGGCGCGGGCGGTCCGCCGAATCGCGACACGGCCAACCCGCCGCAGCCCGTGCTGGTGGCGCAGTCGGTGATCGTTTTCAAGAGTGGGAAAGAGCTGCCGCTGGATCACCAGAAGAACTCCTCCAGCACGCAGATTGGCTCGGCGGTGCTGATGAGCGGGCAAGGCTCGGAGACGGCGATGGCCAATCGCGTGGCGACGTTCTTGGGCGTGCCGTTTCAGGAAATCATGCCGCCCAACATGATGGGCATGGGGATGAGCGGCGGCCTGAATATTCAGATTGGCGGAAGATAGGAGGGGCGTTACCGAGCCGCGCGCGTGAGCAAGCGGTTGCAGATTCGCGACACTCCACTGCGGACCACTCCCTCACGGTCGCGGCTCGGAAACCCACCCTAGATTCCGCTGGCCCGGATCCAAAAACTTTCGGTCCACTTACCGCCCGCAGGCACCGTTTGTAAGTCGGGGTACTTACCGGCGTGATTCAAATTCACCGCGTCGGTAACGCCGGCCATGGGCTCGAAGCAAATGAAATCGCGGCCGGCCGGCTCCCAGACTACGGCGACCGGATAATTGCGCCCGAACAGCGCCTCGACTTTCTTACCGCCCGCTTCAATCGAAAACACCGCGCGCCCCTCGGCATCGCGAATTAAATCGCGATAACCGTTGTCGAGCGTGCGGCCCTTCAGCGGCAGCGGATCGGGCAGGTCCATCGGCTTGTATTCGCCCGTCGGAATCAGGCGCCCGTCGGTGACCACTGCCTGCCGCGCCGGCACATGCGCGATCCATTCGTCGCGAGGGATGTCGGGAATGCGATAGTAGGGATGGAATCCGATCGCCAGCGGCATCGCTTCCCGGCTTAAATTGGTTACCGTGGTGCGTACTTCGAGTACGCCATCCGCCAGCCGGTAAGTCATTTCGTACTCCTGGGCGAACGGCCATTGCGCCATCAGATCGGGATAACGCCAGAATTCCAGCTTGCTGGTGACGTGGGCCGAATGCGCATCGGCGGACGCCTCCGTTACTTTCCACAAAGGCGAAGTTACCAGCAGACCGTGAATCGGCAGCGGGATCAGCTGCAGGTTGCCAAGCCCCGGATTCAGCAGGTATTTCTTGCCGTTGGCCCATACAGCACTCTCATCGAGCCGATTGCCCCAGGGCGCCAGAAAGGGCACACCTTCCATGGCCGGCCGCTTCTCGTATTGCGCCAGGTCGCTACCAGAGAAATACAGAATATTGTGGCCGTGTACTTTCATTTCGTAGGCCCGATTGCCGATCGACGGCATCACCGAGACCTCCACTCCGTGAGCGGCGTCGCTCAATCGAACGATGGCGACGCCCTGTTCGGTAATCTGGCGGGCAGTGTAGTTTTGCGCCCCGGCGGCTGCGGCCAGGGAAAGTATGAGAGAGACCGTTTTCATCGGCACTTATTATCTCCCAGATGGCTTAGTGGGGGCGAATCGGCTATAATGCCCGTGGGTCTACGCCATGTCCGCGTGGGTTTTGGCACTGTTGAGCCTCCTACATACCGATCCGTCCGTGTCCCGGCGGGACACCCGGCACACCGATTTAGCCGTCTATCTCACCCTCGATCCCAGACAGGCCGCCGCTCCGCTGGAAAACATGAAACGCGAATTAAGCGGAATTATGGAGTCCGCCGGATATCGCGTAGTCTACAGCGACCCAAGCACTCCCGATCCCAATGCGCAGTATTCCGCGCTGGTGGTATTGGAACTGCACGGAACGTGCGGCATGCCGGCAGGCAATTACCGCTTGGATCGGGCAGTGCCGAGCGGCGCCAGTCTGGCCGAAACCTCAGTCTCGTCGGGCGTCGTCATGCCTTTCAGCCGCATCAATTGCGCCAATGTGACTCGCCTGATCGGACCCCTGCTGGCCGATGAAGCCGGCGCCCAGCGCGACTATTTCTATGGCCGGGCGATAGCACGGGTCGCCGCCCACGAGCTGTACCACGTCGTGATGGGATCGCGCGCTCATTGCCATGAGGGAGTCGCCAAAGCCAGTTTCTCGGTAAACGATCTGCTCGACGAGCGCTTCGATTTCGACCGCGTCGCTCTGGCCCGGTTGCGCCAGAGGGCGGCCGAGTGGGAACCGCGGGCGGAGATGAGCGCGGAAGCTTCTGCGCGGCGTTGACCTATTACCTCACGGCCGCGGCTTGGTAAGAACCTTACGCCCCGCCCGCCAGCCTCAGCGCCCAAAATGCCAGCCAGGCGATGATCGCCGCCGCCGGAATGGTGAGCACCCAGGCGCCGACGATGTTGGTGGCGATTCCCCAACGCACCGCCTTTAGGCGATTGATGCTCCCCACTCCCACGATCGCCCCGGCGATAGCGTGGGTGGTCGAGACCGGCAGCCCCAGGTGAGTGGCCAGCAGAACCGCGCCCGCGGCGCCGGTCTCCGCGCAGAATCCGCTGCGCGGCTTGAGGCGGGTGAGACGCGCGCCCATGGTCCGCACAATGCGCCACCCCCCGCTGAAGGTGCCCATGGCGATCGCCGTGTAAGAGGCCAACAGCACCCACTTGGGAACTTCGAATGCGGAGATCATGTGAGACGTGAAGAGCACGCCGGTAATCAGTCCCGCAGTCTTCTGCGCGTCGTTGGAACCATGCGAAAGGCTGAATGAGGCCGCGGAGAGCAACTGCAGCCTGCGAAAGTAGGTGTCCATCTTAGCCGGACTTGTGTCTTGGAACAACCAATAGACCGCGACCATCAACATGTAGGCGGCAATCATGCCGATCAGCGGCGCCAGGAAAATAAATGCAATTGTCAGCGGCCATTCTCCGCCGCCGGGGACGCGCAGGGCGTCGAAACTGTGCAGCAATCCGCGCAGCGCCCCCGCGCGGGCGATGGCCGCCCCGGCATATCCGCCGATCAAAGCGTGCGACGAACTGGTGGGAAGGCCGAGCCACCAGGTCAGCAGATCCCAAACGATAGCGCCGGCGATCCCGCACAGAATCACTTGCGGAGTCACCAGGCCGAGATCCACGAACCCTTTGCCAACTGTCCGCGCCACCGCGGTGCCAAAAATAAAGGCGGCGGCGAAATTGAAAAAGGCGGCCCAAAGCACCGCCTGGAACGGCGTCAATACGCGTGTCGCCACGATGGTGGCGATCGAGTTGGCGGCATCGTGAAAGCCATTGATGTAATCGAAAACCAAGGCGATCGCGATGATCAATACCGCCAGTCCGAAGACCGACATGCGCTAACTATTCTTGACGGCGACGTTTTGCAGCACGTCGGCGACGTCCTCGAAGCGATCGATCGTGTTTTCGAGAAATTCGTAGACTTCTTTGAGCTTGATCAACGTGATGGGATCCTTTTGCTTGCGAAAAAGGTCTGCGACGGCGGCGCGGCTGACGAGATCGGCTTCGTTCTCCAGCCGATTGATTTCGATGCAGTGTTCGAGGATGGGTCCTTTCGCCTCCAACGCTTCTATCGCGCGTTTCGCCGCCAGCGCGCACGTGTTGACGATGGTCGCCAATTCCACCATGTCGCGCGGAATCGGATCGATCTCGTAGGACACCAGGCGATGCGCGGCGTCTTCGATGCCGTCCAGTACGTTGTCGAGCGCGCTGGAGATATTGTGGATGTCTTCCGGATCGAGCGGGGTGATAAAGGTCTGATTGAGGCGGGTGAAAATGCTGTGAATCACCTCGTCTCCGCGATTTTCGAGAACGCTGATTTCGGTAGCCGCTGCCGCCAGCCGGGAATTGCCGACGCGCATTCCTTCCAGCAGCACATGCGCGGCTTGTGAGATGATCTCCACCTGTTTCAGGAAGAAGGCGTAGAACTTGTCATCGCGGGGAAGAAAATTCATAAATTGCCGACTGTACGTGAGAGAAGAACTCCATCGTAATCGGTTTGTAACAATTCGGCAACGTGATGAATGCGGTCAAGCGGCGGGAAATGTCAGCGTGAACACCGACCCCTTGCCCAACTCGCTCTCTACCGTCACCGACCCGCCGCTGCGCTCCACCGTGTTGCGCACAATTGACAAGCCGAGTCCAGTTCCTCCGGTTTGACGCGAGCGTGCTTTGTCCACGCGGTAAAATCGCTCGAAAATGCGGGAGATATCCGTGAATGCGATGCCGATTCCGTCATCCGATACGGAAATCCGCACAGTAGAGTCGACGCGCCTGACGTCGACGCGCACTTCTCCGCCAGGATAGTTATAGTTAATGCCGTTCAGGAGAAGATTCGCCAGAGCCCGCTCCAGACGTGCCTTGTGGCCTAAAATGTGGACGTCTTCGGACGCTCCCAAAAACACCTGAACATGCCGCTCGCGAGCCTGGCTTTCCACCATCTGCAATGCGTCCTGCGCCAGTTCCACGGCCGACAGTTTTTCCGCCGGAGTTTGCAAGCGTTCCGCTTCGATTTCCGAGAGCGTCAGAAGATCGGTGGCCAGGTTGGTCAGCCGGATGGTGTGCGCCACGATGATCTCCAGGAACTTGCGGTTGTTCGCCGGATCTTCCAACGCGCCATCCAGCAAAGTTTCGGCGTACCCCTGAATGGCCGCCAGGGGAGTCCGCAGCTCATGCGAAATGTTGGCGACAAAATCTTTGCGGACGCGCTCCAGGCGCTCGAGCTCGGTAATGTCGTGGAAAGTGGCGATGGCGCCCACGACCCCCTGTTCGTTCAGAGGAGCTGCCTGCACTTCGAAAATGTGTCCATCGGCATGTAGCGGAGAGATGCGCTCGCGCGCCGCGGTCTCGCCGGCGATCACGCCCGAGAGCAATCTGCGGAGGTCGGGATCGCGGATCACTTGCAGTACCGAGAGTCCTTCGGAAGACTGCGCGCGCGCCCGAATGGAGCGGGTGAACGCTTCGTTGTAAAAGGTGATGCGGAGATTGTGGTCTACCGCCAGAACCCCTTCCACCATTCCGCTCAGGATGGCCTCGCGCCGGGCCGACTCCTGCGCCAGGCGGGCAAGCATCGCGCGGAAATGGTCCGCCATGGCCCGGAGAGAGCGCGCCACCGAACCGAGCTCGTCGTCGGCTTCCGCCGAAAGCGTTCCCGAGTAATCGGCGTTGACCAGTTCGGTGGCGTACGCCTCCATGCGCCGAACCCGGCCGGTGACATTCCGCGCGATCACATAGGCCAGCGCGAAGGCGAGCAGCGCGGCAAATCCGGAGGCTTTCAAAATCAGCAGGCGTACCGCCGCGATGGAAGCGCCCACCTGTTCGAGCGGCATCGCCAGCCGGAGGACGGCGCCCGGATTTCCCGGCAATTCCACCGGCGCGGCGTAGTACAGGAAATCGATGTCGAGGGTGGCGCTCCGCCGGACTGCCGAGCCCGTCTGCCCCGAGAGTGCCGCGCGAACTTCCGGCCGCGCCTGGTGATTCTCCATGGTTTCGGGATCGTGCCGGGAGTCCGCCAGAACCACACCGGCGCGGTCGATCACGGTCACGCGCGAGCCGAGCTTGCGGTCGGTGTCCTCCGCCCATTGCTGCAAGTTCGGAGGCGGCGCCGAAGTCACCTCGCGCACGATCAGACGAAGCGATTGTGCCAGTTCCCGCTGCGCCAACGAGTGCTCGCGCTCGGCGGTGTAGCGCGTGAGCAGGACATCGGCGGTGCCCAGCGCCACGGCGATCAACAACGCGGCCGCGAACAGGAGCTTGCGGAACAGCGGACTGCGGACGGTCAAGAATCCAGTGTACTCTCCCGCGGAGGGGGGGGATGATTAACGGGACCGCTTGCTTACCCGCCGGCTCGATCACCGCACACTGAGTTTCCGAGCCGCGCGCGTGAGCAAGCGGTTTGACTCGCAGTTGTACAATAGGACCGAATCGGGGGGCGTATTCGGAGAAACTGGGCAATCGCGTGGCTGGTCTATGCTGCCATGGCATGGGCTCAAGCGCCCGAAATCGCCCGCAACGGCATCGTAAATGAGGCCAGCAACATCCCTTTAGGGTTGGCCGATTCCGCGATTGCGCGAGGGGCCCGGCTGACCGTTCACGGAACCCGCTTCGGCGACCGCCTGAATCCCCCGTCAGTGAAGCTCCTCACCCCAACCAACGCGAAAACCTTGGCGATTGTGCCTGTGAACGCTTCCACGGCGATCGTGCGCATACCCGCCGATGCGCCCCTGGGAGCGGCGTCGCTGGCCGTGACGGTGAATGGAAAGAGCAGCCCGCCCTACCCGGTCAAAATAGTGCCCGCTCAGTTCGGGATCTACTCCCAAAACGGCAAGGGTTGGGGGCCGGGACGAATTCAGAACGTGGGCGCCAGCGGCCGGACGCTCAACTCGGTCGACAACGCCGCCACCTTCGGCCAGACCCTGGCGCTCTCGGGAACCGGGTTGGGGGATGCCAAATCTCCTGCGGTCTTTATCGGTGCCAAGAGCGCAACTGTGGTCTCCGCACGCGCCTCCGCGGAGGGTGACGACATTCTTTTCCAGGTGCCCGCCAATACGCCGGAGGGTTGCTTCGTGCCCGTCCAGGTGCGCAACGCCGGACCTTCGGTCAGCAATACCGTCACGGCTGCGATTCGCAACGGTGGGGGCGCGTGCCGGGAACCGGACTTCTTTCCGTTTGCCGGGTGGCCGGAGGCGCGTATCGGCATGGTTGCCATCACTCGCACGGCCATGGGGAAGCAGGGCGCGCAACCGATTTCGGACGAGGCCGCGGCCTGGTTCGGAAAGCTGCTCAAACTGGAAAAGCTCAATCCCTATTTCCTGCTTCCGCCGCCCGGCGCCTGTACGAGCCAGACGGAACCGTGGCGGGGAGGATTCACGCCGGCCACTTTGCCCTCTCTGCTGGCGACGCACGCCGCGGCCGAGGCGCTGCGCGCGGGAGACCAGCTGACCGTCGACGACGGCAAAACGGTTCGCAAACTGCCGGCGTTTCGCGGCACGCAAGGAGTCTTCGACCGCGAATTGTCGGATCTGATCGGCCAGCCGGACCGGCTGCTCCACTTTCTGAGCCCCGCCGTTTTGCATGTGGTGGGCAGGGGCGGCGCCGATGTGGGCCGCGTCGGTATCGCGCTCAACGGGCCGGCGCCTTTTGAAATGCGTGGTGAAATGGGGCCGGTGAAAAGGGGCCAGGCGCTGCGGCTACAGTGGACCGATATGACGACGGCCCGCATCGCCATCGTGTTCGCCAATTTCGTGGATGAGGCAACCGGATCGCGGGGTATGTGCTATTGCGTCGGTACTCCCGGTGCTACCGGCTTGACGATCCCAGGTTCCGCATTGGCCTATTTTCCGGCGGACGGCAATAGCGCGCGCATCGCGCTCACGGTGGCCGCATGGCCCCTCCGGCCGGTCGCCTTTCAGGCCGCCGGGCTGGATCACGGTCTGGCGCTCAGCGTCTACATGCAGCATTCTTCGACAGGACCGAAACCCAGCAGTTTTCGGGAACGAAATTGACTCGAATGAAACCTTACGGAGGAGGCGACGAATGAAAACAGCGATCCTTTTAGGGCTAATCGGTGCGTCACAAGCATTTTCACAGCCGGTTTGCCCTCCGGTCAATTTTCAACAACTGGCGCAGGTCAAGTTGCAGAATCGGCCGCAACAAATCGTCTCCGGGCTGTTGCGCCAACCCGATCAATCTTTCTCACAGTACGAGATCACGGGGAACGTCCAGGCCAAGACGGCCTCGCTGGTCGGTATGGTCCCCAACATCGAGCAGAGCTTTTTCGCCTGCAGCGGCCTGTCGGCGCATAAGCCAGGGTCGGGGCCCGCGCCCAATATCGCCAAAGATCCGTTGGGGATGTCCTCGCGAAACACGATCGTTACCGACCTAGCGGGAGACGGGGTCGGCGCCATCGTTGGTTTTGACCAGCGGGGCGCGCCGGGCCAGGTTGTAGTGGTCACGGCCACACCCGCTTACAGCGTGAGGTCCGCGGGAGGTTATCAGGTCGGTGCGAATCCCCAAGGAGTAGTGGCGGGCGATTTCAACGGCGACGGCAAGCACGACATCGCGGCCGTGTACTTCGGCCCGCAGGATAACTCCGCGCCCGGCGGCGTCTCGCTTCTCCTGGGAACCGGGACCGGCACTTTGCAGCCGGCGGTCAATTATCCTACCGGCCTCGGACCGATAGCGGCGGTGGCGTGGGATTTCAACGGCGACGGCAAAGACGACCTGGCCGTGCTGAACTACCAGGACAGCACCGTGACGATCCTCTTTGGCAACGCCAATGGAACGCTCAAGACCGGGAACACATACCCGGCCGGGACAGACAACTTTCCCACCGGCATCGCCATCGCGGATGTCAACGGCGACGGTATCCCCGATTTGGTGACCGCCGGTTTCAACGGCATCGCCACCTTGCTGGGAAACGGCGACGGCACGTTCCGGACCGGTCCTTTCACTACGCTTTACACCGCCCAGTCCTTCCTGGCAACCGGCGATTTTAATAAGGACGGCAAGCAGGACGTCGCCGTAACCGACTTATTAAGCGGCTTGATTTATATCCTGCTGGGCAATGGCGATGGCACATTCAAGCCGGTGTCGCAGTACGTGATTCAATACGGCCCGGGGACTTTCTACGTGGAAGATTTCGATCGCGACGGCAATCTCGATATCGTCTTCGCCCAGGGACACCCGGACGCGCTCATCACCCTGCCTTACACGCAAATTGTCGGCGTGTTGTTCGGCAAAGGCGACGGGACTTTCGCCGGCGCACCGGCGTATCTAGTGCCCGGAGGGCCAACCAGCATGGTGACGGCCGACTTCAATGGCGACGGCAAGCCGGATCTGGCCGTGTGGAGTACCCCGCCTGAGATCCTTCCCGGCGCCGGGGGCGGGAGTTTCCAAACGGCCGTGCCCATCAACGCTGCCGGCGGCGCCGGCCTGGCTTACATCGGCCTCGCCACCGGAGATCTCAACGGCGACGGCAAGGCGGACCTGGTAGTGAACGACGGCGGCAATGGCGCGCTGGTCTTTCTGGGCAACGGGGATGGCACTTTTCAGCCGAGCCGGGCGGTAGCGAGCGGTGGCTCCGGCTCGTCCTTTGTAGCCATCGGCGATTTCAATAACGACCATAAACCCGACCTGGCCATCGCCAATCACGATTCCAACTCGGTGACCGTCGACCCTGGAAACGGCGACGGCACCTTTAAAGCGGGCGCCACGTTTTCGGTCGGTTCGTCTCCTAGCTTTTTGCTGGCCGCCGATTTCAATCGCGACGGCAATCTCGACCTCGCCGTAGTGAACAGCGGATTCATCTTCATGGACAATAACCCCGGGAGCATTTCGATTCTCCTGGGAAAAGGCGATGGGACCTTCCGACCCGCCGAGAACCTATCTGTGTCCGCCACCATATGGCCGAATTCGGTGAGCACCGGAGACTTCAATCAGGACGGCATACCCGACCTGATCGTGTCCGCCGCCACCGAGAATTTCAACTGGACGTTGGTGGTCTTCATCGGCAACGGCGACGGCACTTTCAAACCGGGCGTTCTGATTCCCACCGAGTTCGGAGCGGAAACGACGATTGTGGCCGATTTCAATGGCGACGGCAAGCCGGACCTGATGGTGCCGCACTGCTGCGGCGACTCCGATATCACGTATGCGCTTGGGAATGGCGACGGCACATTTCAAAAAGAAGTCCCGATCTTATATAACACCGGCGCGTACATGGGGGTCCTGGCGGACTTCAATGGCGACGGCAAGCCGGACCTGGCGTTTGTCTCGCCAGTCGTGACACCCTACGACAGCAGCGTATTCCTCTTCCTCACCCTGCCGGCTCCCACTAGCCTGCAGGCGACCATCGTATCCTCGGCGAATGCCGCCGCGGTGGGTGTCGCGCCCGGCTCGCTGGCGACGGCATACGGAACGGACCTGGCATCGAGCGTCGCCGGCGCCACCCCGCTGCCCCTCCCCACGAAATTCGGAGGGACTTCGATATCGATCGTGGATTCCTCGGGCGCTACTTCATTGGCGCCGCTGGTGTACGTGAGTCCCACGCAAGTGAACTTCGAAGTACCCCCGGGCTCTGCCGTCGGGGCTGCGCAGGCAACCGTCACCAGCGGCGACGGAACCGAATCGACGGCCATCGTCAACATCGAGCCGGTAGCTCCCGGAGTATTCGAACTGAACGCCGGTGGACTGACCGCCGCCGATGTAATTGTGTACCACGCCGACGGTACTTACACCCTGGAGAATGTCTATGCAGTCAACAGTTCCGGCGCCATCGTGGCCCGCCCGGTCAGCCTGGGTTCGTCCACGGACCAGGCGTACCTGGTGCTATTCGGAACCGGTTTTCAGGCCGCGGGTACGGCGGGAGTCAAGGTTTCGGTAGGTGGAACCAATCTTCCGGTTGCGTATGCCGGCCCGCAAGGAGGCTTTGTGGGGCTGGACCAGGCCAACGTGCTGCTACCGGCGTCGCTAGCAGGCAAAGGCAACGTGACCATCGCGTTGACAGCCAACGGGCTGGTCGCGAATGCGGTCAACATCACGATTCAATAAGCGCCGCGCCGGGGATCTGAAAACGTTAACCGCTGTCCGTTGATTACGCTCTTTCCGAGCCGCGCGCGTAAGCAAGCGGTTTCGGGGATTTTGCAAGTCCCCCTTCCGCTCGCCTGGAGAAGCTGAAGGGGTACCTGCAATATTCGGCTGAAATGGGGCGAAAGGCACCGCTCCCTCGCGGTCGCGGCTCAGTAAGGGCTGCTGTTTCAACACGGGATTAATGAGCCGCGCGCGCAAGTAAGCGGTTTCCGGGAGTTTTGCAAGGACCTCTGAAGCTTACCCCCCGAAAGGCCAAGGGCAGCGACAAGCGAAGCTCTCCCTCGGGCCTGGCGCCCTGACCCGAATTGATCACGGCATAGTGGACCCAAATGGTATAGAATACCGGTATTCGGAGAACTCTATGGCCTTTAAACTCAATGTGAACGGACATACCAGCACGGTGGACGCGCCGGGCGATATGCCCCTGCTTTGGGCGCTGCGAGACATCCTCGACCTTCGCGGCACTAAATACGGTTGCGGCATCGGCCAATGCGGAGCGTGCACGGTCCATATAGGTGGGCAGCCGCAGAAGGCCTGCATCACCACCCTCGAAATGGTGAAAGACCGGCCCATCATTACGCTCGAAGGGCTTTCTCCGGACGGCACCCATCCGGTGCAAGTCGCCTGGCAGGAAATCGACGTAGCGCAATGCGGCTACTGCCAGCCCGGACAGATGATGTCCGCCGCGGCGTTGCTGGCCAGGAACCCCAAGCCCTCCGACAAAGATATCGACACCGCCATGAACGGCAATCTCTGCCGTTGCGGAACCTATCTGCGCATCCGCGCCGCGGTCCACAAGGCGGCCGAACTGGCGAGTTCAGGTGCACCCACCAAAAGCGCCGGCGCTGCGGCAGCGGCGCTGCGGAATCGGGAATAAGGAGGCCGACGATGAAACGTACTCAAGAAAAATCCATGCTCGAACGCCGTTCCTTTCTGAAAATCAGTTTGCTGGCCGGTGGCGGAGTGATGATTGGGCTCACCACCGAACGCCAGGCCGCCGCGCAAGGCCGCGGCGCGCCGCAGGTGACACCCGATCCGCACAACTTCATAAAGGTGGCGCCCGATGGCACAGTCACCATCCTGGCTAAGAATCCCGAAGTCGGCCAAGGCGTGAAGACCATGCTGCCCATGCTGATCGCCGACGAGCTCGATGTCGATTGGAAGCAATGCCAGATCGAGCAGGCGCCATTCGATGAATCGAAGTACAACATGCAGAGCGCAGGAGGAAGCACCGCGACGCCCGTCAATTTCATGCCGATGCGGCAGGTGGGCGCAGCTGGACGTGCGCTGTTCATTACCGCGGCGGCGCAGATATGGAAGGTGCCGGAATCGGAATGCACCACGTCTTCCGGCCGGGTGATGCATCGGGGCAAATCGCTGGGTTATGGCGAACTGACGGCCAAGGTGGCCGAACTGCCCGCCCCGAACCTGTCGACGCTCAAGCTCAAAGATCCTTCCGAGTACAAGATCATCGGCCACAGCCAGACGCAGATCGATCTGCACGACATCGTCACCGGCAAGCCCATCTTCGCCATCGATATGAAGCTTCCGGGCATGCTGCATGCCTCGTTCGAGCGCTGCCCGGTGCTGGGCGGCAGGTTGGTCAACGCCAATCTGGAAGAGATCAAGAAGCTGCCCGGCGTCAAGCAGGCCTTCGTGGTGAAAGGTCCGGACTTCCACGGCATTCCGACGAGCTATCCGGCCCTGGTGGACGGGGTCGCGATTCTCGCCGACAACTGGTGGCAGGCCCAACAGGCTCGCAAGGCGCTCAAGGTGCAGTGGGACGAAGGCGCCGCGGCCGCGGGAAGCAGTATGGCTTTCGCGCAGAAAGCCGAGGAATTGAGCAAGCAGCCTCCGCAACGCACGTTGCGCAACGACGGCGACGTTGACGCGGCCTTCAAGAATGCCGCCAAAGTCGTGGAAGCGGCTTACTCTTACCCGTTCATCTCGCACGCTCCGCTCGAGCCGCAGGGCGCCACAGCCCGTTTCGAGAACGGCAAGATGGAGATTTGGACCAACAGCCAGCAGCCGGGTTCGGGCCGGCGCCAGGTGGCCCAAATCCTCGGCATCCCGCAGGACGACGTGGTGCTGCATATGGTCCGC
>Ga0182018_10001340_pt1 | contig 28329 bp, 20 predicted proteins | sample 812P2MmetaG_FD_120490 | JGI IMG/M metagenome (GOLD analysis project Ga0182018, IMG submission 120490) | Permafrost microbial communities from Stordalen Mire, Sweden - 812P2M metaG | ecosystem: Environmental > Terrestrial > Soil > Wetlands > Permafrost | place: Sweden: Stordalen | collected...
CAGAACATCATCGGCGACAACCTCTGGCAGATCGAGGATTTGCTGCGCCACGGTTCGTGCGATGCCTCCTACGCGCTTTCGGATCAGGCGCATTTTCGCGTGAACATTTTTTCGCAGCGCGGGAATTATTCCATCGTGTGCCGCCAGCTCAACTCGGTCATCCCGACGCTGGAGAAATTAAACATGCCGGCCATCTTCAAGGAAATCCCGCATGAAAAAACCGGTTTGATCCTCGTCACCGGCTCGACCGGCTCCGGAAAATCCACGTCGCTGGCCGCCATTCTGAATGAAATCAATCAGGACAAGCCCGTTCACATCGTCACGCTGGAAGACCCGGTGGAATACGTCCATCCGCACCAAAGAGCCACGTTTAATCAGCGGGAACTCGGCATTGATTTCGATTCCTACGCCAACGGACTGCGAGCCGCGTTGCGCCAGGCACCCAAGGTGATTCTCGTCGGCGAAATGCGCGATCAGGAGACGGTGAAAATCGCGTTGAGCGCGGCGGAGACCGGCCACCTCGTGTTGAGCACGCTGCACACCATCAACGCCGGGGAAACCATCAACCGCATCCTCGGCATGTTCGATCCGGAGGAGCAGGAACAAGTCCGCATCCGGCTGGCCGAAACACTGCGCTGGATCGTCAGCCAGCGTCTTGTGCCTCGGATCAGTGGCGGACGCTTCGCGTTACTCGAAATCATGGGTTCCAATATGCGCACGCAGGAATCCATCCGCCTGGGCGAAAGCGAAGGCAAAACATTTTATGAAATCATCGAGGCCAGTTATCCCTTTGGCTGGCGGACTTTTGATCACGCCGCGCTCGAAGCTTATGAAGACGGCGTCGTCACCGAAGAAAACGCGATGCTTTACTGCAGCAAACGCAGCGTTGTCTCGCGTGGCATTGACAATCTGAAAAAATCGCGCGGCGAAATGACCGCCTCGGTCGGCGCGCTGCGCATGAAATCACCCCCCGGCGCGGCTTCGCCGCCCGTGATAAAAATAAAGTAATCATGAATGGATCATTTGATTTCGTCAGCACCGAGGACAAGCCGGTCTTGATCGCCTTTTCCACGCCGGAATGGCTCGAAACCGTCAAGGCCGCGCTGGTTGAACTTGGCTACAAGGTTCACACCGCCGCGACGCACAGCGATTTTCTGGTGCGCTTCAGCCAGGTGCATTACCAGGTGGTCGTCGTCGAGGAGCGTTTCGGCGCGAACACCATTGACGAAAACCTCACGCTCAAGGCGCTGCAAACCATGCCCGTGAACCAGCGCCGCCATGCCACCATCATCCTGCTGGGCGAATCCTTCCAGACCCTCATGCCGATGGACGCCTTCAAGCAAAGCGTCCACGCCGTCATCAACAGTTCTGAAATGTTCCTGCTCAAGCAACTCGTGGAAAAAGTCGTGGCCGACAACAATCTCTTCCTCCACAGCTTCCGCGAAGTCCAGAACCGCGTCTACACCAGCGGCACGCGCTTGTGACGCAGTCGTTTTCTGTTAATTTTCTTTCGTGACTCGCCTCGACCAGGCTTTGGTTGAACGCGGCCTTTGCGATAGCCGCGAAAAGGCCAAGCGCGCCATTCTCGCCGGACAAGCCCGCGTCAATTCCCAAACCGCGCACAAGGCCAGCGATGCCGTCGCGCCGGAAGACCAGTTGACCTTGGACGCACCGGAAAAATTTGTCAGTCGCGGCGGCCACAAGCTCGAACACGCGCTAAAACATTTTCAACTCGACGTGAACGGTTTGACCGCGCTCGACCTCGGCGCGTCCACCGGCGGTTTCACCGACTGCCTGTTGCAGCACGGCGCGGCCAAAGTTTTCGCCGTGGATGTCGGCCAGGGCCAGCTCGCGTGGAAATTGCGCCATGACAGGCGGGTGGTTGTCATGGAAAAAACCAACGCGCGTTATCTCAAACCCGGCCAGTTCCCCTCGCCCGCCGGTCTTGCCGTGATTGACTGCTCGTTCATTTCTTTGAAAAAAATCCTGCCACCGTCAATTCCACTTTTGAAAGCAGATGGAAAAATCGTCGCGCTTATCAAGCCACAATTCGAAGCGGGCAAGGCCGAGGCGGACAAGGGACGCGGTGTCATCACGGATTCCGCCGTCCACGGGCGCGTATTGTCTGAGTTGCGTGAATTTGTTTCCGCGCAGGCTGGCCTTTGCTGGCGTGATGTGGTTGAATCTCCCCTGCTCGGCCCGGCAGGCAACAAAGAATTTTTGGCGCTGATTGAAAAGACCCGCTGATAAAATCAAACGCATCGGCCTCATCGGTAATTCCGACAAGGCCGGTTGCGCCGGCATCATCCGCAAGGCCGCACGACTCATCCGGCGCGCCGGGCACAAGGCGATCATTGACGGCGATCCCGCAAACCTGGCGCGCGAGGTGGACTTGCTTCTCGTCTTCGGCGGCGATGGAACGATGTTGCGCGCCGCACGCGAAATTGCCGGTTCGTCCACGCCGATGCTCGGCATCAACATCGGCGGACTCGGTTTCCTCACCGCCGTTTCTTCAAGCGAACTGCCTCGCGCTTTGAATCATGTCTGGCGCGGCGAATTCAAATTTGAGTCCCGCGCGCTCATCGAAGTCACGGGCGTCTGCAACGGAAAAAAAATCCGTGAAACGGCGCTCAACGACGTGGTTGTCAGCCGTGGCGCGGTCTCGCGGCTCATCTCGCTCGACGTGAGCGTGGACGGCGAATTGATCACGCGTTACCGCTGCGACGGACTCATCATCAGTTCGCCGACCGGCTCGACGGCGTATTCGCTCGCGGCGGGCGGCGCGGTCGTTTTACCGACGGCGGACGTGTTTGCGCTGACGCCGATCTGTCCGCACGCTCTCTCGAATCGTTCCATCATTCTGCCGCTGTCCTCGGCCATCCGCGTCAAAACCGTCAGCCCCCTGCTCTCGACGATTTTGAGCGCGGACGGCCAGTTCGTCGCCGAACTCGGCGCGGGCAACGAGGTGACCATCCGCCGCAGCCGGAGCACGGTGCGGTTGATCCGTCTGGCGGACAGCTCGTTTCTGGAAGCCTTGCGCCGCAAACTGCAATGGCGCGGAACGTATTTGTGAAATGGAATTGCCGAATCGTTACATTGTTAAACCGTTGCGTCGGATTTCGCTTCCGTCCGTTTCACGATTCAACGATCCAACGGTTTAACGGATCACATGGTTAGATTAAAAGACATTGCCCAATACGCGCGCGTCTCGGTGATGACCGTCTCGAAGGCGTTGCGCAACGAGCCGGACGTTTCCGCCGCGACCAAGGCGCGCATCAAGGCGCTTGCGCAGCAAATGGGTTATGTCCCGGATTCCAGCGCGCAGGGATTGCGCACCAGGACGACGAAGCTGTTCGGCCTCGTCATCCCGTCCAGCACCAATCCGATTTACGCGCGCATCGTTTTTGCCCTCGAGGAACGCGCGCATGAACTCGGCTACGACCTCCTGCTCGCCCACACGCTCAACCAGCCCGACCGCGAGGAATCCTGCCTCCGCCGCCTGCTCGCGCGCCGCGTGGATGGATTGTTCATCACGCCGGTTTATCGGTTCGAGGCCGAGGCGCGGATTTACCAGGAAATTGCTGCGCGAAAAACACCGGTCGTCCTGCTCGGCCCGCCCGCGCCGTTTTGCAAGAATTTCGTCAGCGTCGAGGTTGAGGAACTGCTGGCCAGCTACAACGCCACGCAACACCTGTTGAAGCTCGGCCACCGGCACATCGCCTATCTCACCGGCCCGACCGCCGCGCCGTGGGCGCACGAACGCTTCGAAGGCTACCGCCGCGCGCTGCGCGAAGCCGGCATCGAAGTGGACGACAAACTCGTTTTTGCCGCCGGCAACACGATTGAAGACGGCATGAAAGCCGCGTTGCAGATGCTCAACGAAAACTGCCCTGCCACCGCCGTTCAGGCCGTGAGCGACCTCGTGGCCATCGGCTGCGCGGAAACCTTGATGTCGCAAGGCGTGAAAATTCCCGGGGACATTTCCATGGTAGGATTTGGGAACGTGCTGGCGGCGGAATATTTCCGCGTGCCGCTGACGACCATCGGCCAGCCGAAATTCCGCCTCGGCATTGCCGCGATGGACACGATGATGAAAATGATTCGCGGCGAGCCGGTTCAATCCCACCGCCTCGCCGCCGAAATCATCGAACGCAAAAGCACCGCCCCGCCGAAAGCCGGTTAAATTTATGCCAGTCTTGTATGACCCGCCCGCACGAAATAGGCTACCCGCATCATTTTTCGTGAGCATCAGCTATATGTGCTGGGCGTATCGGCGTCAGGGCGTGACGCTGGATGCGGAGGAGAAGATTGGGAAATGGCTTTATTGAACAACCCCGTAATTTGACACGCTACTATGAATTCAAGAGATGAAGACATCGCAAAAGCAATCCGATTGCGTGACGTGAATAGTATTGTCGCCATGTTTTTTGAAAAAAATAATCCCTCTATAAAACAAGGATTTAAAACGGAGACAGAACTCTGGGACTATAAGGCTGATGTTCCTTATCTCGGAAAACAGCACGTCAACGCTTGGGGACATTTGGCCAAAGATGTTTTATCGTTTCATAATAACCGAGGTGGCGTCCTGATTTTTGGTTTCAGTGACGACTTCGCATTCACAGGTGTTACGGAGCGCTTGGACAGTAAGCTCGTCAACGACCAACTTCGGCGCTTCTTGCCGGACACGCTCTGGATTGAATTTCATCGGGAGTTTATTCAGTCTGACCAGCGATATTTGGGCGTCGCTTTGATTCCGCGCAGAGGTGGGCCTCTGCTTCGGTTCATTTCAGATGCTCCAACAATTGACGGTTCACAACTCTTCAAAAAAGGGTGGTCAGCTATCCGCGATCAAGATTCCACAAAAATTCTGACCGCTTTGGAAGCAGAGGAGGCGAACAGAAGAGACGTAAAACTTCACGTCGGTCAGAAATATTATGTGGACGAACCAGGCTACCGCGTTCCCGCTCCTGACTACGTTACGTTCATTCATAGGGAAACGGCATGTGGAGAAATTGAAGTCGCATTGCAAGACATCAGGACGTCAGTTGCCCATGTTATAGGAATTGGTGGTCTTGGTAAAACCGCGCTTGCAACGTGGGCTGCAATCCGAGCTTACGAGCGGAAGCAGTTCAGCTTTATCGCCTCTTGCACAGCGAAAGATCGCGAATTGACCACGAGCGGCATTGCAGGATTACAGCCAGAATTTACTTCCTTTGAATCTCTATTAAACGCCGTTTGTGACATTCTCCAGTTCACAGAATACAAGGCTTTAGCAATTGAAGAAAAAGAAACACAAGTCAGGGAATTACTCAAAGACAGCGGAGGATTATTGTATGTCGACAACTTGGAAACTGTTGACGACCCTCGCATTATTAAATTTCTCGACACTTTGCCTGTTGGCGTGAGGGCGCTGGTAACATCTCGTCGTCTCACAGTTAAGAGGGCGGTATTCCCGATAACACTGGGCCCAATGAATGACAAAGAAACGTGTGCATTCGGAAGATCTCTGCAGCCTTTGATGTCATGCGCTTACGTTTCGGAAATGCGTGATGATCAACTAGCGAAAATCGGAAACGCATGTGACCACATTCCTCTGGCGATACGTTGGGTGTTAAGCAAATCAAAATCGCCCGGAGAAGCGTTAAGAGAAGCCGATGCAATCGTGGCCGGTGGCAAGCAAGGTGAGGAGTTGCTTGAATTCTCGTTTCGTCGTGTCTTCGAAGAGATGAATAATAGCGAGCGGACACTTCTAGAAGTTTTGTCGCTTTTCACGCAAGCACAGCCGAGCGAAGTTCTTCTCGTTGGATCAGGCTTGAAGTTGCCAGAATTACAGGATGCACTTTCAGTATTGATTGACGATGCGATCATTCAAAAGGGGTTCGACCCGGATCGGAATGATGATTGCTATTCACTTCTCCCAATCACGCGTGCATTTGTTTATTTGGACGTTACGCACCGCGATGGCAGAGAGGAGGCAATTAGAAATCGTCTTCGGGATTATTTCGAAGCGAGGGACATCAAGAACGCTGATGATCGTGTCGTCATTCGGGCGGTTCGTCAAAACACCGACACCAGTGATACCGCGTTACTTGACCTCGCTATTTCTGCGCGCCGCCGTGGTGATTTAGAAAGTGCCCAAGAACTTTTGCGGCAAGCAATCGCGCGCAATCCTCGAAGTTGGCGAGCCTACAAAGAGCTTGCAGAACTTCACCGCCATGAGTTTAGGCGTGCTGGCGAGGCGTTACGGTTCTACGAGCAGGCGGCTGCAAACGCGCCTTCGGACCGATTCGAGCGGGCGAAACTGTTTCGGGAGTGGGGAATACTGCTTCGTGATTGCGGGCAGGTTGACGCGCTTCAGCAAGCGATGCAAAAGCTTGAAGCAGCTTTGGAATTGAATGGTCGTGACATTGTTACAATTACCGCGCTTGCGCAACTCTATGAGAAGCGTGCTTCATGGTTCAAGGTCATTGACCTTTGTGAACCTTGGAAAGATGAAGTTTATGGTCGAGCAAAGGATACCATGCTGCCAATGTTGTTGCGCGCATATGAGCATACCTCGGAGGTTCTAAAGGCGGCTGAAATGCGCGACCGAATTAGGGTCTATGAAACATAAATTTAATGAGCTATGATAAAATTAAGTTTTCCATTTTCCGAAGAAAAAATCCGCGCGCTGAAAGTCGGCGACGAGGTTTTGATTTCCGGCATCGTGTTCACCGGGCGCGACGCGGTCCACAAGTATTTGCACGAGGACGGCAAGCTGCCGCCGGAAGTGAAGTTGCGCGACGGGATTCTTTATCATTGCGGCCCAGTGATGATGAAGCAGGACGACGGTTCGTGGAAATGCACCGCCGCCGGCCCGACCACGTCCATCCGCGAAGAGCCGTATCAGGCGCAAATCATCCGCGATTTCGGGATTCGCGGCATCATCGGCAAGGGCGGCATGGGCGACCGCACGCTTGCGGCGTGCAAGGAATTCGGCTGCGTGTATCTGCACGCGGTCGGCGGCGCGGCACAGGTGCTGGCCGAGTGCATCAAGCAGGTGCGCAATGTTTATATGATGAAGGAGTTCGGCGCGCCGGAGGCGATCTGGGAACTGGAGATCGCGGATTTTCCCGCCGTGGTGACGATTGACGCGCACGGAAACTCGCTGCACAAAACCATTTTCGCAGCGAGTCAGGCGGAACTGGCAAAGCGGTTGTAATGGCAGGGATGCCGCGCGGCGGCGTCCGGACAGCGCAGCGCGCTGTCCCTTACCGGTTTAGAATTTGAAATTCCATTCGCGCGCCGCATATTTTTCGCGGGCGAGTCTGGAAATCTCTTCCAGCGGCGGATTTTTTAATTCCTCATTCGCGTTCCATTCTTTTGCAAGCGCGGCTTTTACTTTTTCGTCGGGCAGATTCAGGTTCGTCACGAAATCAGAGTGCGCGCGGTCGTTGCGATAACAGGGTTGTTTCGACGGCATCGGGAGCAGTTCGCTGACGAGCGCAAGGTCGCAGTCGAGCAGCAGCGTGCCGTGAAAGAGCAGGAAGTTTTTCCGCCGGCGCTGCGAATTACCGGCGAATTTTTGAAAAACGACGGGTGACGGGTGACGGGTGACGAGTGTTAAATCGGTGTGTCCGTTGACGGCGATTTCCGCGTCCGGCTCCAGGTTTTTGATGGCTGCCTCAATGGCCGCGCGATTTTTCTCCATGATGAACTGGTTTGCAGACGTAATGTTTTGCGTCGGACTTTTTTCGGCGATTCGCAAAATCAAACTGTAATTCAAGCCGCCGGGCATTTGGACAACGGTGCCGCCGCCTGTACAACGGCGGAAAATGGGAATCCTTTTCGCCTCGCACGCGGCGACGTTCACTTCGGTCGCCACTTTGTTCGCGTAGCCGACGACGACGAAAGTTTCGCGAGGCTCCCAAAACAGCAGCGTTTCACCGCCTTCGCCGGTTTCGCACCAGTCGAGCAGCGCCTCATCCGCCGCGAGATGTTCGGCGGCCGATGGCAGCTTGAGGTCGAGCAGTTTGATTTCGGATTTCGCTGGCATTTGGGGCCAAGTTGGGCTTTATTTATCTGCGCGGCGTTTGCGCTGCCGAACCAAGTGAGTAACACAGTGAAAGTTGAGACGAAAGAAATTTACAGCTCGCGTTCCAAGGCCGCCGCCTCCACCGGAAACGGAAACGGCGACATGGTGGGCGAGTCGCTGCAAACGGTTTTTGAGCTGGCGCTCGAAAGCCAGGGGCCGGAACGCACGGCGGAGTTGCTCGAAAAACTGGTGAGCCGGTTGCGATCCGCACCGCGTCCGTCCGCCGGACTGGCCACGCCTTACGTCAATACGATTCCGCCGGAGCAGCAGGCGCCGTTTCCGGGCGACCGCGACATTGAACGCCGCATCAAGAGTTACATCCGCTGGAACGCGATGGCGATGGTGGTGAAGGCCAATTCGACGACGAACGTCGGCGGCCACATCTCGACTTACGCTTCGGCGGCGACGATTTACGAAGTCGCGTTCAACCATTTCTTCCGCGGGCACACGGACGATTTTCCCGGCGACATGGTTTATTTTCAGGGCCATGCCGCGCCGGGCATGTATGCGCGGGCGTTTCTTGAAGGCCGGCTCGACGAAAAACATCTGCAAAATTTCCGGCAGGAATTGGCTGAAGGCGGCGGTTTGCCGTCGTATCCGCACCCGTATCTGATGCCGGAGTTCTGGCAGTTTCCGACCGTTTCGATGGGTCTCGGCCCGCTCATGTCGCTGTATCAGGCGCGGTTTAATCGTTATTTGCAGGCGCGCGGTCTGACAAATTGGAAGGATGAACCGAAGGTCTGGGCGTTTCTCGGCGACGGCGAGTGCGATGAAGTGGATGCACTCGGGGCGATCACGCTCGGCGCACGAGAGAATCTCGACAATGTAATCTGGGTCATCAATTGCAATTTGCAGCGGCTCGACGGCCCGGTGCGCGGCAGTGGGAAAATCATTCAGGAACTTGAAGGTCTGTTTCGCGGCGCGGGCTGGAACGTCATCAAAGTCATTTGGGGCACCGATTGGGATGAGTTGCTCGCCAAAGACAAGTCCGGGTTGCTCGTCAAACGCATGGAAGAGTGTGTGGACGGTGATTACCAAAAATACATCGTCGAGCCGGGCAGCTACACGCGCAAACATTTCTTCGGCAAACACCCGGAGCTGCTCCAATTGGTGAACCATCTCACCGACGGTCAAATCAGCAAGCTGCTGCGCGGCGGCCATGACGCGCGCAAAATGTATGCGGCTTACAAGTCGGCGACCGAACACAAAGACCAGCCGACCGTGATTCTCGCCAAGACGGTCAAAGGCTACGGCCTCGGCAAGGCGGGCGAAGGAAAAAATATATCGCACCAGCAGAAGAAAATGAACGAGAAAGAGCTGCGCGAATTCCGCGAACGCTTCAATATTCCGATCAGCGACGATATCATCGCCGAAACGCCGTTTTTCCGTCCGCCACCGGACAGCCCGGAGATGAAGTATCTGCTCGAACGCCGCAAGGCGCTCGGCGGGTTTTTGCCCGCGCGCGTCGTCAAGCCGGCCACGCTTGACGTGCCGAAGCTCGATTACTTCTCCGAATTTTTCAAAGGCTCGGTCACGGAAGCCTCGACGACGATGTCATTTGTGCGGCTGATCACCATTTTGCTCCGGCACAAGGGCGTCAGCAAAAACGTTGTGCCCATCATTCCCGACGAGGCGCGCACGTTCGGTCTGGACGCGCTGTTCAAGGACATCGGCATTTACTCGCCCAAAGGCCAGCTTTACGAGCCGGTGGACAAAACCTCTCTGCTTTATTATCACGAGGCGAAGGACGGGCAAATTCTTGAAGAGGGAATCACCGAGGCCGGCTCGATGGCGTCATTCATCGCGGCCGGCACGAGCTATGCATCGCACGGCGTGCCGATGATTCCGTTTTACATTTACTACTCGATGTTCGGCCTGCAGCGCGTCGGCGATTTGTTTTGGGTGGCGGGCGACATCCGGGCGAGAGGCTTCCTGCTTGGCGCGACCGCCGGACGCACCACTCTCAATGGCGAGGGTCTGCAACATCAGGACGGCCACAGCCTGCTGCTCGCGAGCACGATTCCAACGTGCCTGTCTTACGATCCGGCATTCGGTTTTGAACTGGCCGTGATCGTAGCCGACGGGTTGCGCCGGATGTATGTCGAGGGCGAGGATATTTTTTATTACCTCTCGCTCTACAACGAAAACTACCCGATGCCGCCGATGCCAGCGGGAGTGGAGGACGGTGTTTTGAAGGGCTTGTATAAATTCAAGCCAGGCGTCGAAGGCAAAAAACTCAAGGCGCATATTTTTGGCAGCGGCCCGATCATCCAGTCAGCGTTGAAGGCGCAGGAGATTCTCGCGGAACGCTACGACGTTTCCGCCGACATTTGGAGTGCGACGAGTTACAAACTGCTTCGCACCGACGCGATCCGCTGCCAGCGCTGGAACATGCTGCACCCGACGCAGCCGGCGAAAAAATCCTACGTCGAAAATCTTTTGGCGAAGGAACAGGGCGTGTTCGTAGCCGTGTCTGACAACATCCGCGCCGTGCCAGACCAGATTACGCCTTGGGTTCCGGGCGGATTGTTCACGCTCGGCACGGACGGTTTTGGCCGCAGCGACACCCGCGCCCGCCTGCGAAGATTTTTTGGAATGGACGCCGAGTCCACCGTCCTCGGCACGCTTTACGCGCTTGCGCAAAAAGGATTGGTTGAAATGCAACTCGTCGAGAAGGCGATAAAAGATTTGGGTGTGAATCCGGAAAAAACCCAGCCGCAGCTTGTCTGAAACCGTTCTGGGAACTTTAATTCTTGCCATTTGGATGAGTGCGCGGTTGAATGTCTAGCCGCAATTGGCTGGGTAGCTCAGTCGGTAGAGCAGAGGACTGAAAATCCTTGTGTCGGCGGTTCAATTCCGCCCCCAGCCACCATTTTTATTCAATGTTATCAATCATTTTTCAAGTTTATTGATTTACATCCTAATTGAACATTTCAGTTATGGACTCGTTTTGGACCCAATTGATGGTTCCGGCTCTGGGCTCAAAAAATTTCAGTGTTCTCATTTGGATCAGAATTGTTCCTGTCATGGGTTTGGCATCGCGCGTGTAAAGTCGCCATTCATTCCCGTTTGGTGGACGACCTTTCCCGCATGGGTCGTGACGTTCCCTGATTGGCGGACGCTGTTCAACGCATGGACAGCGGCGTCTCCCGCATGGCGGACGTCGTGCGCCGATAGGTCAGCGTTATCTTCCCCGTATGGGGCGCAACGTTGACTGCGTGGGATACGTCGTCAGCCGCAAGGGCGATACCGTCGTCTCCCGCACAGGAAAGATTGTCCGCCACACAGGCAACGTCGTCCGCAAGCGCTTGCGACAATGAGGCCCGCCGGCGGCTTACATGTGCAAAATGATGTTGCTGCCGTTGTCTTCATATTATTGCTGCGCCCGGTAGAAAAATTTCGCGCCGGTGGCGTTGGGGTCGGTGAACACGTTCGTGCCGCCGGTGTTGGTGAAGGTTCCCAGCGAGGACCATGACATCAAATCGCCGGACCGGAAGACTTGCAGCACGTCGCCGACGGGACTGTAGATGTTGAACGAAAAATGTCCGGGACCGGCCATCGCCGGCACGCCGAGCATGAGGCTGTTCTGCGGAATGTAGTTCACATACGTATTGTAGGAATTCAACGTGGCGACATCCGACATGAATGCGGATCCGGGGGTGACGTTCAGCCAGTTGTAAGTGACATCCACATAGTAAAGGTGGGTGAGACTGGTCAGCGGATGGATGTTCTGGAGGTTGTTGTCGTAGAGATAGAGCCAGTTCAGGCCGGTCAACCCGGCGAGATTGGAGACATCCGAAAGATGATTGCTGCCCAGATCAAGCGAATTCAGGTTTGGCAGCCCGGTGAGCGCGGGTGCCGTGGCGAAATTGTCCCGGTTTAAGCTCAACCAAGTGAGCCACGACATGCCCGAGAGCGCCGTGGCGTTGGTCAGCGGGTTGCGCGAGAAATCCAGCGAAGTGACATTGGACAATCCCATGAGCGGAGTCAATGTGGTCAATTTATTCTGCCAGACGTCGAGCGAAGTCAGCTCGTGGAGGCTGTTCAACGGCGCGAGGTTGGTGACCTGATTCGCCGTAAGGTCGAGGCCGTAATAAAGATTGGTCAGTCCAGCCAATGGCGACACGTCTTGCACGTAATTGCTTTGCATTTCAATCCAGACCAGGGCTTGCATATTCGCCAGCGGCGCGACGTTGGTGAATCCGTTCGCGTTCAAGCCCAACCATTGCAAGTTGGTCAGGCCGGCCAAAGCGGTCAGATCGTGCAACTGGTTATTGTCCAAATAGAGATAAGTCAGATTGGTTTTGCCAGCGAGCACGCTGACGTTGGTAAGCGCGTTGTCATGCACCGTGAAATAGTAAAGATTCGACAACGCGGCCACGGGCGCGAGGTTCGTGATGCCGTCAAGTTCAAGGCCGAGCCAACTGACGTTGGTGAGCGCGATCACGAAATCGGCGGTGCGGGTGTTGTTGCCGCCAGCCCAGAGCGTGCCGAGATTGGTGAGGCCGCTCACGGCGGAAAGATTCGTGGCAAGCGTGTAACTCACGTCCAAGTAACCGAGCGGCGTGTGGCCCGCCAGCGGCGAGACGTTGGTAACGGCGGTTTCGTTGATCTCGAATTGCTGTAGATTCGGCATGTTGGTAATGAAGCTGATGTTACCGAAATGATTGCTGCTCAAAAAAAGAGTCGTCAGGTTGCTGAAGGCCGCGACGATGGGAACGTTGGTGATTTGATTAAACGAGAGCGAGAGCCAGTTCATTTGCGTCTTGCCGGTCAGCGGTGAAATGTCGCTGATGGTGTTTGCATTGGGATCACCGAAATAACCGGCACCGGCATCAAGCCATTGCAACTGCGTCATGCCGGTGGCGAAGGTGATGTCGGGAATGCCGTCATCGTCAATGCTCAACGTCGTCAGATTGGTGAGGCTGGCGAGGCGCTCGTAGTAAATCAGCGGGGCGCTGTTGTTATTGATATACAGCAAGGTCAAATTCGCGCCCAAACCGCTCATGTCGGGAACTTCCTGAATGTTGTTGTAGCTTATATTCAATTGATACAGATTCGTCAGACCGGAGAGGAATGAAGCGTCCTGCAAACCGCAATTGTTGATGTCAAGGTATTCCAACGTGTAAAGCCAGCCGACGGGCGTCGGGTCGCTGATCTGGTTGTAGCTCAAATCCAAGCTGTAGAGATTGCGCGCGTATTGGAGGCCGGAAATGTTGGTGATGCCCGCGCCGCTGACGTAAAGGTAATTCAGATTATCCAAATCGGTTAGATGCACCGGATTACCCGGCGTGAAACCGGATTGATCTGCCAGCGCCTGCACCACCTGATTGCTCAACGTCGGGTCGGTGAATGGCACTACATCCACCACAGCCAATTGCACGGCGTCGCTGGCGACGACATTGCTGTTGTCGTCCCACACCAGAACTTGATAAATGCCGGAGTTCGTAAAATCCACGCCGGTCAAATCGAGCGCGTCACTGCTGGCACCGGAAGCGTTGCCGGCGGAAACATTCGTGCCATTGAACAGCCATTGGTAATATAAATCCGGCTGCGTCGTGGTCGCGGTGACGCTGAATTCCACATCGTCACCGGGCGCGGCGACGATGTTGATCGGCTGCTGGGTGATTTGGACGGTGTTCCCGCAATTTGGATCACCGACATAAAGTTGCGCGGTGTCGCTGGCGGCAAAACCATTTTGATCGGACGCGATGGCGCGGTAGGCACCGGCCAAAAACGTGCCAACGCTGGTCATCAACAGAAAATCATTTGTCTGACCGGCGAGATCCGTGCCGTTGAACTGCCATTGCCAAGTAATCTGATTGCCGCTGGTCGTGGAAGCGGCGGCGGCAAAATAAGCCATGCCGTTGCTCGCGATGCAATCATCCGCCGGCGAATCCACAATTGCCAGCGTCGGTGAAATGTTTTGCGGGATGTAATTCACGTCCACGCCGTTGTTCTGCAGGTTGGTGATGACATTATAGGCGGCGGAAGTGACGTTGGTGTCCAGCAGGTTGTAACTTACATCTACATAGCCCAGATTGGGCAACGACAACAGCGGGCTGATGTCGGTGAGGAAATCGGTGTTTAGATACAGGCTGTTCATCTGTGTCAGGTTGGTCAGCGACACGAGGCTGCCGACGTGATCGTTCCCCAAGTCGAGCGAATTCAAATTGATCATCTGGCCGAGGAATGAAATGTCCTGCGGGGTTGCGTCGCCATTCATCTCCAAGTCGGTGAGATTGGTCAAGGCAGTTACCGCAGCGAGATTGGTGAAGGCGTCGCCATCCACGCCCAGATGCCAGAGATTGGTGAGGCCGAGAATGGGTGTGATGCTGGCCAGGTTGGGGTTGTTGTCAATCCACAGTTGCTGAAGGTTCGTCAGGCTGCCGAGATACGACATGTTAATCAGCCCGTCGCCGGCGAGGCTCAAATCCGCGAGTTGTGGAAAATTCGGCACGAGCGCCGCGTTGGTGAGCGAATTATTGTAATACGCCATGAGCGACGTGAGATTCCGCCCGACTGCCGGGGAAAGGTCATTTACGTTGTTGTAGCCAAAATCCAAGTCTTGCAATCGCGGCATGTGGGAGACAAAAACAATGTTGCTCAAGCTGTCTGACGTGACATGCAGCAGCAGCAGGTTGGTCAGGCCATTCAACGCGTTAAAATTTGTAGGCGTGAAGTTCCAACTGACATCCAGATTGGTGAGGGGAGTCAAACCGGTCAATGGCGAAAGGTCGGCGACGCTCAAATAATAAAGGCTCAACCACTGGAGATGCTTCAATCCGGTCAACGCCGTGACATTCGTGATTGAATTGTTCGATGAACCGCGATTGCCGCCGATATCGAGCCAGACGAGATTCGTCAAACCGGCCAGCGGACTTGTATCGAGCACCTGGTTCCACGGAACCATCAACTGGACCAGTTTGAGCAGTCCGCCCAGCGGGGCAATGTTCGTCAACTGATTGTCGCTTAAATCAATGTAAGTCAGGTTTGTCAGTCCGGTCAGGGGGCTGCAATTCGTCAACCGGTTCCACGGAACCACCAACTGGACCAGCTTGTGCAGCCCGCCCAGCGGGGCAAGGTTTGTCAATTGATCACTGTTCATTTCATTGGTGGCCAGGTTCACCAGGCCCGCCAATGGACTGCAATCCGTCAGCAGGTTCCAGCCCGCGTTCAACTGCGTCAAATTTGTCAATCCCGCGATGGGCGACAGATTGGTCACCTGGTTGAAGTCAATGTCCAAAGCCAGGAGATTGCTCGCCGTTTCCAGACCGGATAAATTCTGGATGCCGTCGAAGGCGGCGTTCAGGCTCGTCAACGTCAGCATGTCCGCCTCATAAATTGGCGCCGGCGAATAGATCTGCAACGCGTTTCTCACGGCGTTTTCCAAGTTCGGATCTGGAAAATCAACCTCTTGAGCCTTCGCCGACCAGCTGGTGAACAAAACCAACGCCAGAAGAACGGTGAAAATAAGGGAAGAAAATGCCGTGTAAAAAAAAGAAAACGCGCATTTCATGGGCTTGCCTCGTTAAGGAATTTCAAAATTGCAAAGCTTCTTTTAAGCATAAGCCGTCAAAAAAGTAAAGAAAAAAGCCGCAGCATTTGCAGCTGCGACTCTTGTTTTTGCAAACCGTCCGGAGACCGACTGCAATTTACATGTGCTGGATAATGTTGTCGCCGAATTGCGAACATTTGATTTCCGTCGCGCCATCCATCAGGCGCGCGAAATCGTAGGTGACTTTTTTTGAACCAATCGCGCCGTTAAGGCCTTTCAAAATCAAATCCGCCGCTTCCGTCCAGCCCAAATAACGGAACATCATTTCGCCGGACAAGACCACCGAGCCGGGATTGACCTGATCCTTGTTCGCATACTTCGGCGCGGTGCCGTGCGTGGCTTCAAAAATTGCGTGGCCGGTGATGTAATTGATGTTCCCGCCGGGTGCGATGCCGATGCCGCCGACCTGCGCCGCAAGCGCGTCGCTCAAATAATCGCCGTTCAGGTTCAGCGTGGCGATGACATCGAAATCCGTCGGACGCGTGAGCACCTGCTGGAGCGTGATGTCGGCGATGCTGTCCTTGATGACGAGGCCGGCGCCAGGTTTGCCTTCGGGAATTTTGCACCACGGCCCGCCGTCAATCTCCACCGCGCCGAAATATTTCTTCGCCGTCTCGTAACCCCAGTCGCGAAACGCGCCCTCGGTGAACTTCATGATGTTGCCCTTGTGGACAATCGTGACGGACTTGCGCCTGAACTTGATCGCGTAGCCGATGGCGCTGTGAATCAGCCGCACGCTGCCGCTGTAACTCACGGGCTTGATGCCGATGCCCACGGCGACGTCGCTCGGAAAATCCTTTGCGCCGACGGCGTTCCAAAATTCCTGCGCCTTTTCCTTCGAGTTGAAACGGATTTTTTTGAACCCGGCGGGCAGTTCCTTTTGCAGAAAATCCAGAATCTTCGCCGCCTCGACCGAGCCGGCCTGATAATCAATGCCCGCGTAAATGTCCTCGGTGTTTTCTCGGAAAATGATCATGTCCACCTTTTCCGGGTGCTTCACGGGCGACGGCACGCCGGCGAACCATTGCACGGGACGCAGGCAGACGTAGAGGTCGAGCATCTGCCGCAGCGCGACGTTGAGCGAGCGGATGCCGCCGCCGACGGGCGTGGTGAGCGGGCCTTTGATGCCGACAAGAAATTCCTTGAACGCCTCGACCGTGTCGTCCGGCAGCCAGTTGTCGAATTTGTTTTTGGCCGCCTCGCCGGCGAACACTTCAAACCAGGAAACTTTCCGCTTGCCGCCGTAGGCCTTCTGCACCGCCGCGTCGAACACGCGGACGCCCGACGCCCAAATGTCCGGGCCGGTGCCGTCGCCGCGGATGAAAGGCAGGATGGGATTTTCCGGCACAGTGAGCTTGCCGGCTTGGATTGAAATTTTTCCGCCCGCAGGCGGGGTCACGTCTTTGTAGGCCATGTTCAGTTTTGGATTTGGGATTTGGGATTTACAATTTACTATTCCAAATTTAACAACAATCAGAGTCAAGCCACGGCGCAGGAAAATCAAGGAAAGAAAATCTTCATGTCGAACAGCCACGGAGCGGCTCACGAAAGCAGCCCACGGCGTCAGCCGTGGGTTTTATGTCCGTTGGCGCAAGCCCCGGATGGGACGGAAGAAATGTTTCGTGCAGTGTGATTCTGTCGCCCCTGCCGGGGCTTGGTTGGTTTGGCGTTCCAGTTACCACAGCTAACGCTGTGGGCTGCTTTCATGCGCTGCTCCGCAGCTTGGCTAGGTGAAATCAAGGAGACAGCCTTTCGCGGTGGGGTTGGTGGTCGCGGTTCCAGCGGCTCAAGGCGGCGTTGCTGGTGTCGGTGAAAAGAAATGGCAGCGTCGGCGATTCAACGTGACCGTCGCAAAATACCACGTTGGCTTATCAAGCTGGCTGGCGTTCAATCAGTTTGATTAGGAGTATTATAAATTTGATTGCCTCGTCACGATCTTTGAAACTCTTTTCTGTTTTCCAGTAATATTCTTTTTCAATGTAACTCATGCCTTTTAGCAAATTGCTTTGGTCGGCATTGCTTTGACCGCGCTTTAATTCGCCCTCATCGGGATGAACATTTATGTCAAAGCCATCGGTGGAAATCCCGGCGGGTCCCCAGTCCTCATTCTTTTGATACCAGAGCGCAATGTGGGCATTTCCCCAGTATTTCGGCGACTTGATAATGATTGCCCAGTTTGGAATGACTTCAATCTCGTACTGAACTTCCTTTTCTATCCTTTCTTTCACAACGGAACAAAGATAAACCGGGTATTGTTTGAGCAGGTTCTGGACTTGGATCAACTCTGCTGCGTGTTCTTCCACAAAGGTTGCTTGGTCATGTGTCATAGGCGGATTATAGAGTTCGTTTTCGATATGAAGAATAAATTCACGCGCAAAGATGTGCCATTTGGAAAATGGAACATCAAAAAACTTTGTCGCCATTCTGTCCCGCAGTTTTTGGAAATAATTTTTGTAGGAAACGGGTTTCCAGCAGCCTGAACTAGCGCTTCCTTCCGGCGGAAGAATCCCATTTGGAGAAAGAATAGAAAATAAATTTGTATTTTTCTTGAACTGCTTGGCATGAGCCTCGTAATCAAAAAACGGATTAAATGGCTTATGACGAATTTTGTTTTCGATGATGAGACACCAGTCCTGACCAAGGATTGTCAGGTCGGGACGATTCTGCTCAACGGTTGGCTCTTCGCGCAAAATACGGACAAAGCTCATGTCAAGCTGACTATGTCCATCCCCAATGCACTCAAGAAATGTCGAGAGAAATAAATCTTTTAGCCCGTGTTTATCGTCCGGCTTGAGGAAAAACGCAAGTAGATCCGAAGCAGGATTTTCGTAGTAACTTCGACCTCCTAACGCAAAGATTGTCGTTTCCCTGGCCGGGGCGACGTGTTTGCTCACTTCAACAAGAAAAGATTTCAGAGATTCCAGATCAGCGTTCATTTTGAGGTCTCTGATTAAAATTCTTTACGCCACCTCAATCAGCCTCGTCACTTTCGCCGGAGCTTCGCTGAATTGCGCCTTCACTTTGGCGACGGTGTTCTCGACGGACAGGCCATATTTCTTGCGGAGTTCGTCCTGCGTGGAGGCGTGTTCGATGAATTGATCCGGCCAGCCGATGCGCACCACGGGCGTCGTCACATTTTTTTCGCTGAACAATTCCAGCACCGCTGAGCCATAACCGCCCATCAACACATGGTCTTCCAGAGTCACCACCACGTCCGCCGCGTTCCCGAAAAATTCGTGCGTGCCCGCGTCAATCGGCTTGGTGAAGCGCGGGTTGATGACCGCGACATCAAAATCTTCCGCCACCAGTTGCGCCGCCGCCTTGCGCGCGAGGGTGTTCATCGGGCCGAGGCCGAACAGCGCGACTTTCTTTTTTCCATTTGCGGAAAAATTCTGCACGACCTGCGCCTTGCCGATTTCGAGCAGTTGCGGCTGGTCCTTGACCGGCACGCCTTCCGCCGCGCCGCGCGGGTAGCGGATGAACACCGGATGATTCTGATGCGTGGCGGTGAACATCATGTCGGCGAGTTCGTCCTCGTTCGCGGGCGCCATCGCGATGACGTTCGGCAGGCAGCGCAAATACGCGATGTCGAACAGGCCGTGGTGCGTCGGGCCGTCGTTGGCGGAAAGTCCGGCGCGGTCCATGCAGAAAATCACCGGCAAATCCTGCAAACACACGTCGTGATGGATGCAATCGTAGGCGCGCTGGAGAAACGTGGAATAAATCGCGCAGACGGGATGAAAACCCATCGTCGCCATGCCGGCGGCAAAAATGACGCCGTGTTCCTCGGCGATGCCGACGTCAATGTAACGGTCGGGCATGGCTTTTTCCAGATGCTTCATGCCGGTTCCGGTGGGCATCGCGGCGGTGATGCCGACGAGCGTGTTGTTTCGCTGGCAGAGTTTCACCATCGTCTGGCCCATCACGTCCTGATACATGGGAGCCGCGCCGGCCTTGGCGGCGGGCGTTTCGCCGGTCTGGGCGTTGTAAGGTCCGAGGCCGTGGAATTTTTCAGGAAATTTCAGCGCGGCTTCAAAGCCTTTTCCTTTTTGCGTCAAAATGTGGATGACAATCGGATGGTCGCACGTCTTGGCAAATTCCAGCGTGCTGATGAGCAGCGGCAGGTCGTGGCCGTCAATCGGGCCGAGATAACGCAAGCCCATTTCCTCGAACAAGACCGGGCTGCCGTAACCGCCGCGCCCGTCGGCTTCGAGGCTGGCCGCGTTCTGGCGCAGGCTGACACCCGCCAGCGCCCCTTTGAAACCTTCCTCGGCCTTGTGCGCGAGCTTGAGCGCGAGTTCACCCTTGGGCAGGCGGCGGATGAAGCCTTCAAAATCTTTCGCGAGCTGGTTGTAACGCGGATTCGTGATGAGCTTGTTGAGATAATTGGAAATCGCGCCGACGTTTTTGGCGATGCTCCACTCGTTGTCGTTGAGAATGCCGATGAATTTCTTGGTAGTGACGCCGAGGTTGTTCAACGCCTCGAAGGAAATGCCGTTCGTCAGCGCCGCGTCGCCGAAAATACAAACGACGTTTTCGTTCGAGCCGCGTTTGTCGCGCGCCGCCGCCATGCCGAGCGCGGCGGAAAGTGCCGTGCCCGCGTGCCCCGCGCCGAAACAGTCGTGCTCGCTCTCGGTGCGGAGCGCAAAACCGTTCAAGCCGTCCGTCTGGCGGATGGTGCGAAAACGATTTTTGCGCCCGGTCAAAATTTTGTGGACGTAAACCTGATGGCTCACGTCCCAGACAAATTTGTCGCGCGGCGTTGTGAAGACGCGATGGAGGGCGATGGACAGTTCGACCACGCCGAGGTTCGGGCCGAGATGGCCGCCCGCCTTCGCCAGGCCGTCAATCAGTTCCTGCCGGATTTCGCCGGCGAGTTCCTGCAATTGCGGCAGCGTGAGTTTTTTGACGTGCTCCGGCCCGTCCACCATGTCGAGGTATCGGTTCATAATTTTTTATTCTGATAAATCGAGCGGCTTTAATTTCATTTCGCCCGCCGCGTTTTTTTCGAGCTGCTGGATTTTCAATTCCGCCTCGGCCAGTTTTGCCTGGCAAATTTTGACGAGCTTCGCGCCTTCCTCGTATTTCGCCAGCAATGTCTCCAGCGGCAAATCGTCGGCTTCCATCGCCTCGACGATGCCCTCGAGTTTCTTCAGCGCATCCTCAAACGGCGGATTTTTGGCGGGATTGCTCTGCCCCGCGCTCTTTGACGGATTTGGCATGGGCAGAGATTAAAAAGAAAACCGGCGTTCGTCCAGTGCACACTCTGAAACCCCAAAAAGATGTTTGTGGGCGCGATAGTGAGGCTCCGGCCACATTCCTTCGAGGAAGGGGGACCGTGGCGTTGCTATTTGGGATGAATAAAAACCGTTTTCCTTGCCGAAAGACAAGGAAAACGGCCGGTGGTTCAGATCAACACTTCAAGGAACGCTAATATTTTTCATCCCTCTTCTTTTCGTCCTTCTTCACCGGTGCAGCCTTTCCCTTTTCCGGCCCGCCATGACCCATTGGCTGTTCATGTCCATGGGCGTCATTTCTGAAACGATCATTGCGAATGGCGTGGTTCCGCCAATCAGGATGATCCCTTTCCCATCCATGGAAAAACACCAGCCGGTCTGGCGGAAGGTTCACCCAGACATTGCCAGGTCCCAAATAGAGATACACGCCACCAACGAAACCGACGTTTTCAAAACCATCCCAGACGTAAGTGTCAGGAACCATTACTGGCGCATATACCACCGGTGCCGGAGCCGCAACTACCAGTGGCTGGAACGCTACCTGCCCATTTGGCTCAACGACACAGCCTGACACCAACACCAACCCGCCTGCCGCCATTGACAGGATACACGCACGCAAACATTTTGTTTTCATTGTTCGATTTTTCATGTTTATTTTTTGACTCTACTGACTCCGTATTTGGAGTATTTCATTTTCTTATACCATGCCGCATGATATAAAGTCAAACATCTTCTGAAGCCGACAGAACTTTTTTTGCCGAAACATGCAAAGGGGGTTCCGGCACAAGGTGCGCTTTTTACCCTGGCCAACGTCAACAAGCTGAAAATTCAGCAATTCCCCGCACTGGTTTCCTTAAGCGGATTCCGCACGGCTTAAAACTTCGCCCGCCTTCAGCCGCGTTTTTAATTTTTGTCCGGCTTGAATTTTGCCCGCGTCGCGCAAAACTTTTCCGCTCGCCGCGTCCGTCGTGATGGAATAGCCGCGGGACAACACCTGTTCCGGCCCAAGCGAATTCAATTGCCGCTCCAGTTGCCGCAATGCTTCGCGTCTTTGTTTCAACGCCAGCGACGGACGCACCCGCGAAAATCTTCCCGCCAGATTTTCCAGCACCACCGCGCGATTCCGCGCGCCGGATTTCAAGCCGCGCAACAATCCCGATTGCAAATCATCGAGTCGCTGCAAACTTTCATTCAATCGCCGGCGCGGATGCAACCGCATCAGCCGGTCACTGAGTTGCGAGAAATTCCCCGCCGCCGATTCCAAGCCGCGCCAGGCCGCGCGTTGCAACAAAGCTGGCACGTTCGCCACAAAATCGCGGCTCGCAAAAACGCCTTCCGTGATGATTTCCGCCGCCGCGCTCGGCGTGGCCGCGCGCACGTCCGCCACAAAATCGCTGATGGTGAAATCAATTTCGTGTCCGACCGCCGATACGACGGGAATCACCGATTCAAAAATCGCGCGCGCCACGACTTCCTCGTTGAACGCCCACAAATCTTCCAGCGAACCGCCGCCGCGTGTAATTAAAATCAAATCGAGTGACGAGTGACGAGTGACGAGTGACGAGTTGAATTCGTTGAGCGTTTGAACCGCCTCCGCAATTTCTACCGCCGCGCCCTGCCCTTGCACGCGGCACGGCGCGAGGATGATTTCCAAACCGGGATTTCGCCGGCGCACGACATGCAACACGTCGCGGATCGCCGCGCCCGTCGGCGACGTCACGAGGCCGATGCGTTGCGGATATTCCGGCAGCGGCCGTTTCCGTTCCGGCGCGAAGAGGCCTTCCGCTGCGAGCTTCAGCTTGAGTTTCTCGAACGCGATCTGCAGCGCGCCCACGCCGCGCAATTCGATCTGCCGCACAACCAGTTGATATTGCCCGCGCACCTCATAGACCGTGACATCCCCTTGCAGGATGACCTGCTGCCCGTCCGCCAGCAACGCGCGCGACTCGCGGGCGGCGTCGCGAAAACACACGCAGCTCAACTGCGCGCCCGCGTCCTTGAGCGTGAAATAAACATGGCCGGAAGATTGCGCGCGCAGATTGCTGACCTCGCCGCCCACCCAGACCGCGCCGACGCGCTGCTCCAGCAACCGCCGGATCTGCGAAGTCAAATCGCTGACGGACAAAACCTGCCGCGTCTGCTCCGTCGGGAACAATTCGCCGAAATCCCATTGCGATTTGGATTGTTTGCTCATCAAAATTTCAATTCAATTAAGCCACAGATTGAATATTGAGAAAACATCCAAATTAAAATGTCCCCGCTGCATCGTCATCGCCGGACCGAACGGTGCTGGCAAGACAACTTTCGCCCGCGAGTTCCTGCCAAAAGACGCGGGCATGATTCGTTTCGTGAATGTTGACCTGCTCGCCGCCGGATTGTCGCCATTGCAACCCGAACTGGCTGAACTCGCCGCCAGTCGTTTGTTTCTGACGGAACTTGATCGTCTTGCCAAAGCGCGGCTCGACTTCGCCTTTGAAAGCACGTTGAGCGGATTGACCTACCTTGGCCGGCTCAAGCGTTGGAAAGCCGCCGGTTATCAGATTGAGATCGTGTATCTCCGTCTTGCCTCGCCACAACTCGCGCTGCGCCGCATCGCCGCACGCGTGAAACAAGGCGGACACGACGTGCCGCGTGCCGATGTCTTGCGCCGGTTTGAACGCGGCTGGAAAAATTTTGCGGCCGCTTACCGGTTGCAAGCCGACGCGTGGGCGGTGTATGATAATTCCGGCGACCGGCCGAAATTGCTGGAGACAAGCTCATGAAAGCAAAGAGCGGAAAACACGACACCAAAACCTTTACGGCTGTGGTTGGCCGCGCACTACGACGTGCCGGGCAAGCCGCCCGCAAAACCGCCCGCGCCCACGGCACGCCCATTTACATTTTGCGCGAAGGCAAGATTGTCGCCGAGAAACCCTGAATCTGCGGCGTCTGCTTCGTCGGGAACAATTCGCCGAAGTCCCATTGTGATTTGGATTGTTTGCTCATAAAAATTTCAATTCAATTAAGCCACGGATTGAACGCAGAGCAAATATAGAAATCAAACTATCAAACCAAATATGATACGCCTGTTCAGCATATCCGCCGTTGTGTTTCTGGCTTCAACCACATTGCGCGCTGAATTGATGCCTGTCTTTGAAATGGATCGCTGCGTCGGTGATGCCAGACTAATTGTCCATGGTTTTCTTGATGAAAAAGGCAATGTCGAGGCGCAGGAAATTTTTAAAGGAGAACAGCCAACAAATATCCTCGTCATCGCTGATGGAGTAAAAATGTATCAATGGCTTTTGGCCTCCATGAAAGTCGTTTTAACGCCACCAACGAACAAAATTGAAGTTGTGGCATTTCTTGGCAGTCAAACAAAAGCCGTCTGGCAGCCTGTGATGGGATACGCAGGAGTGGCGGGACTTGAAAATAACAATGTATATTTATTCGGTTACAACCGAGGCTTCAATGATTTCGATTCATTTCGACAACCGACTGCGCATCGTGATGAACATTTCAACCGAGAGAGTTTTCTGTCTGCGGTAAAGGAACAGGTCGGGTTGAGCAATCAGCGAGATAAGTTCTTGGCGATGCCTCGATCAGCCGAGCGCGCCCAAAAACTTATTTCATTCCTTTTGGAACACGGTGGAAATTATCATCGCTGGCGAATCACCGAGTCCTTGCGGCCAATAAATTCTAATGAGCAGAAAGAAATCTTGAAGGAAATTGCCAGCACCGACGACATCAGCACCAAATGTTTCCTGGTTGATTTGTCTGGCGATATTCCTCTGTCCAAAAATGCCTTTGATTCCATTGCGCCGTTGGTTGATGTGCAAAATCCGCGTCAGCTTCGTCGTGCTGCGATGTGGGCAATCTCACGCATCAATCCACCCGAAGCCACGGAACGCCTTTTGCCATTGATTCATATAACCGAACCGGAACTAGACGAAGCCTTGGTGTCGTTGGGAACACCACCAACTGATGTTCCGCCGGATTTGAAAGTGGTTGATACGTTGCTTTCTCTTTCAAAGGAAATGCAAAAGCAGGATACTGAGGGTGCGCCGCCTATTTCGCCTGAAGCCCAACGAGCACTCCGTCAGCAACTCGCGCAATTTGTGCATCCCAAGCTAATAGCCTTTTATTTTAACTGGCCACTCAATCGGAAACCACGAAGTCCCGATTATGTGACGTCATATCTTCAAGCCATGCTCGGGGTCCAGTGGCCAAGCGATCAATTGGAAGCGTGGTGGAAACAGCAGCGAAAAATTATCGAGACCGTTTATGACCTTCAAAAAAACCGAGACCAACAAAAATGGTTTGCCGCTTATCAAGATGCGGATGATGTCTCCAAACACTTTCTCGTCCGATTATGGATATTTACTCCGGCAACTAACCAACTAGCGCTCGTCAAAGCCGCAACCGAGAAAAAAACGTCCGGCGCAGCCAAATCAACGATAACAGAACTGTGGAACAGCAACCACTTAAGCAATGAGGGCAAAAAGGCCATGTTTGAAAATTTTATCAAGGTTGATTTCGTGAATGAAACAAATTTTTTTGGTTGGAAAAATCACCCTGATTTTTATATTTATGGCACGACTCTTTTCCCGTTTAACACTTGGATTAATTATCGCCACACCATTGCAGTGGACGGAAAAGAGATATGGAAGTCTTCGTTTCAAGACGGCATTGAACTTGAGCCGAGAATCGGACGATTTAGCCTTGGATCGTTGAGTGGACCAATTATTGGCCGAGTAGCGACGGCAACTCTCGAGATTCATCAACTCGACCATTACCCTGACGGAAAAGAACTTTGGCACGCACAATGGAATCTTGGCCCTATCAAATTGCGCGAAGAATAAAATTCGAGGCCAAGATTTTTATCCTGTTATTCAATTTCAATCCCCACCGGGCAATGGTCGCTGTCCATCATGTGCGGGCGGATGAAGGCGCGTTTGAGGCGCGGTCGCAGCGATCTGGAGATGAGAAAATAATCAATGCGCCAGCCGACGTTCCGTGCGCGCGCGCCGGACATCGGACTCCACCAGGTGTAATGTCCCCCGCCCTTTTCAAATTCGCGGAACGTGTCGAGAAAACCGGCGGCCACGAACGTGGTGAAGCCGTCGCGCTCCTCGATGGTGAAACCATGGTTGCGGACGTTGGCCTTGGGGTTCGCGAGGTCAATCTCGGTGTGCGCCACGTTGAGGTCGCCGCAGAAGATGACGGGCTTTTCCTTCTCCAGCTTTTTCAGATAGGCGAGAAAATCCTTGTCCCAAACCTGACGGTAAGGCAGCCGCTCCAGTTCGCGCTTGGAGTTTGGCGTGTAGACATTGACGAGGAAAAAATCCTTGTATTCGGCGGTCAATACGCGGCCTTCGTTGTCGTGCTCGGTGATGCCGAGGTGCGGCGTGACTTGCAGCGGGCGTTCCTTCGTGAAAATCGCCGTGCCGGAATAACCTTTTTTTGTGGCGGTATTCCAAAAAGTCGTGTAACTCGCGGGCCAGAGCTGCTCGACCTGGTCGGGCGTGCATTTGGTTTCCTGCAGGCACAGCACGTCGGGCTTTTCGGCGTCGAGATATTTCAGAAAATTTTTCTTCAGCACGGCGCGCAGGCCGTTGACGTTCCAAGAAATCAGTTTCACACGCGAAGAATAAACCACGGATGGATGCAGATAAACACAGATGTTGTGGCGTAGTTCTGTGACCGCCGCTCACAGAACGACGCTACAGCATGCGTTGACGCTGACGGCGAAGGCGGCTACGTTGTTGCGAGTCAAAAATGATTGCCAACCTCGCCAGCAAACCGATGTCCGAGCCAAATTTTCGCACGGGCGATGAGCGGCTCGTCAAACTCACGCCGAGCGCGGCGCAAAAAGTTTCCGCGTTGCTGACGAAACAAGGCCGCGCGAACGGCGTGCTGCGCGTGGCGGTGGTTGGCGGCGGCTGCTCCGGCTTGCAATACAAGATGGATTTGCAGGACGGCCCGGCCAGCCGCGACATCCTCGTGGAAAGCGGCGGCGTGCGCGTGGTGGTGGATCCGAAGAGCGCACTTTTCGTCACCGGCAGCGAACTGGATTACAACGGCGCGCATGATGGCGGTTTCAAGGTGAAAAATCCCAACGCCGCCACGAGCTGTTCCTGCGGCGAAAGTTTCAGAGCCTGAAGCAGACGGACAGAATAAACAAAACTTCAGAAGTTCAGATCTTGTCCTGATTTTCCAACACCCTCCGGAGTTTGGCGTTTGTTTGCACAACCAATCCCTCCGTCAAGACAGCGGCCGTTTTTCGGCCGATAAAACGGGCGTCATTCAGCCTGAAAAACGATGACGCTCAATGGCGGCAGATAAAATTCCGCCGAGTGCGACTGGCCGTGGCACGGATGGTCTTGCGCGGTGACACCGCCGTAATTGCCCTTGTTGCCGCCGCCGTAAATTGCCGCGTCGCTGTTCAGCACTTCCCGCCATTTGCCGTGCCGCGGCAGGCCGATGCGATAATTCGGACGCGGCACCGGCGTAAGGTTAAGGATGACGGCGAACTGGCTGGAACCATCGGCGGTCTGGCGCAAAAAGGAAAGGACGCTGTTCTCGCGGTCGTTGCAGTCAATCCAGTTGAAGCCGGCGTAATCGTAATCCGCCTGCCATAATCCCGGCGCGCCGGCGTAAAGCTGGTTCAAGTCCGCGACAAATTTTTGCAGGCCGCGATGGAACGGGCCGGCGTCAAGCAGCCACCAGTCAAGCTGGGCGTTTTCGTTCCACTCGGCGCGCTGGCCGATTTCGCCGCCCATGAACAAGAGTTTTTTGCCGGGGAACATCCATTGATACGCCAGCAGCGCGCGGAGGTTCGAAAATTTCTGCCAGTCGTCGCCGGGCATCCGGCCGATCAACGAGCCTTTGCCGTGGACGACTTCGTCGTGCGAGAGCGGCAGGATAAAATTTTCGTTGTGATGATAGAGCATCGCAAACGTGAGGTCGTTCTGATGATATTTGCGATGAACCGGCTCGCGCGTGAAGTAGCCCAGCGTGTCGTGCATCCAGCCCATGTTCCACTTGAAAGAGAAGCCGAGTCCGCCGATGTAGGGCGGGCGCGTCACCTGCGGCCACGCGGTGGATTCCTCGGCGATGGTCATCACACCGGGAAATTCCGTGTGCGTGATGTGGTTGAATTTTTTCAGAAATTCAATCGCCTCCAGATTTTCCCGGCCGCCGTATTGATTCGGAATCCACTGGCCTTCCTTGCGCGAGTAATCGAGATAAAGCATCGAGGCGACGGCGTCCACGCGCAGGCCGTCAATGTGAAAGCGTTCGCACCAGAACAGCGCGTTGGCGACGAGAAAATTGGAAACTTCATTCCGGCCAAAATTAAAAATCAGCGTGCCCCAGTCCTGATGCGCCCCCTTGCGCGGGTCTTCGTGCTCGAAAAGCGCCGTGCCGTCAAATTTCGCGAGCGCCCATTCGTCGCGCGGAAAATGCGCGGGCACCCAATC
>Ga0182018_10001341_pt1 | contig 28323 bp, 30 predicted proteins | sample 812P2MmetaG_FD_120490 | JGI IMG/M metagenome (GOLD analysis project Ga0182018, IMG submission 120490) | Permafrost microbial communities from Stordalen Mire, Sweden - 812P2M metaG | ecosystem: Environmental > Terrestrial > Soil > Wetlands > Permafrost | place: Sweden: Stordalen | collected...
CGTCGAATCTCGTCCTGCAAGGCCAGGATCATCTCCTCCTGGTTGGATATCGTCAGAGCTTTCATGCACCGCGAGGTTAATGTTACGGCCTTGCATGTCTAATTAATTATGACGCTCTGTTTAATAGGGGACTTTGAGGCGGGTACTTCTCCGTCGATGGCAGAGGCGGCCATCAGGCGTGGAACCATCGTCGTGATTGCGGAAGGCGAGCCCGAGAGGACCTGTCCCATTTGGAAGGATCTCAGTGCATCCGGAAGGGTAGAGGCTGTCGTGGATTTGGAGTCGTTTGCTCTCAGCGCCGCCCGGATTCCGGCATCCCACCCCGCAAATCTGGTCGAAGCATTTCCGAGGCCGCGCGATCTAGACCGACTTCTCGTGGCTGCCGCGGTCACAGGCTTCTCGGCAGCGTTAGCGCTGGGCGCGGCTGCCCTCGAAGCCCGTAGGCACCTCAGGGCGGAGGGCGAGGCAGATCGCGTGCGCGCCTTGAATCTTGAAGCCCGCCTGAGTCGATTGGGCGACAACGAGCGGGAAATTGTCCGGCTCCGAAACGAGGCACCAGATGGTCCCGGGCCTTTACCAGCCGGCAGACACGCCGCGCTGATCCGATTGGCAGCGGCGATCCCAGACACACTGACGCTGTCGTCTCTAATTATCGAGATGGACGGAGGATTTGAGCTCGAGGCCTTGGTTATTGGAGGGGAATTCGACCCCGAGAAAACTCGATCGTCGCTTGAGCGATGTGGCTTTGCACCGACAAAGGACAAGGGGTGGGTTTACGATGCGGGGGCTGGCAAGCTCTTCGTCCGGGGAGTTTATGGGGAGGGCCGGCCGTGATTAGGGGTATAGTTTACTCCCGGCGACTCTCGGCCTTGAGCACCGCATGTGTCGGTGCTGCATTTGGAATGGCTTTGTTTCGTCATCACCTTACCCGCGAAACGACGGAGCTCCGTCGTCGCACTGCTGACCTTGAGGGCACATTCACAAGGCAGATTGCGGCCAAGTCGGATTTCGAAGATTCCATGCTTGATGCACTTCGGGTGCGCGTTGGCAAATTCCGTGGCCAGTTGGGGCCGGAGGACACTTGGGAGCAACTTGTCCGGCAGTTTGGAAAGCGTTGGGAGATAGAGGCCGGGCCGAGGGACGAAAGGGACGGCTATTCGCTTCAGGTCGGGACCTTTCTACTGCTCTCACCTACGCCGTCCGATTGGCCGCGAATCGTCGAGGCGGTTGAGGCGGCGGAGAAATTTCAGGGCGTCGGTATTGCCGCGTTTGAAATGAAATCGAGCGGCAGCCGGGAGCACCGGGCCGTGGACCTCGTGAGGATTGTGGTAGCAATACATACCCGCCGAGCCTGATCGACTCAATGAAAGCCAAACTGAACATAATCGCGGCGCTGGTGGCTCTGTTCCCTAACTGCTGGGCGGCCGAGGCTTCCACGCCTTCTTCAAGGCAGACTGAGCAGGATGCTCCCGCCTCATCCAACGCACCGGCGCCCGAGCTCGAGGCCGAGCGCAAGGCCGGCAAGAGACTCGACGAAATGCTCAACAGGATGCAGCAGGCAGTGGAGGAAATTGCCCAGCTGTATGGAAACCCGATCTTTCTGCAGGTATTTACCAACGATGCCGGGCGGGCGGAAGAGCTAAAACAGCGGCTCAAGGCGACGAGAAGCGGGGAGGACATTCGGCGGGAACTGACGGAGCTTGAGAAAAGGCGTGACGACCTTCTCAACGATATCGCGCTCAGGGAAAGGGAGGTGGCCAGGCTCTCCGGAAAGCTAGTGCGCCAAAGGGCCGCTCTTGACGGTCTTGCGACGGCATTTGAGCAGGCCCGGACGGCAGTCGAGGACACGTCCAAATGACAGCCCGGACAACCATGAACCAGGACGACAGCGCCGATAAAGTCGATGTGCTCACCGGCGACGAGGAGAGCGCGCTCTGCCTTTTCAGGGAGATAGTCTGCCGCATGAGGGCGCACAGGATGGCGGCCGATGTTGCAGCAGTCGAACAGGCGATGGTCGACGCCGGAGTGGCGAGGGTCGACGAGAAAACTGCGTGCGAGCCCTGGGCGCTCAAACATGGAAGCGCACGTTTTTCGCTGCTATCCCGCCCGAAGCCAGCTCCTGGAATCGAGATTTACTTCAGCCCAGGAAAACAATGAGGCTGATGCCAAAGCTAGTCCTTTGTGCGTTGATTTGGCACGCGGCACGCGCTTCGGACGGGGCGGCATGGGCCTATGTGCCCGCCGCCCGCGATGGTAGGCCATTTGCCGGGATTGCGATACCCAATGCTCCATCAGAATCCGTGGTGACGCTCTTGGGAGTCAGTCCGTTGGCCGCAACAGCCCGATTAGAGCCGCGCCGGGTCTTTGCAATTGAAATTCAATGGTTGCAGGACATTCATGGTGCTGATTTCCATTCGCTGGAAAAATCGACGTCGGTTTCAATACCGGCCGGGGCTCTTTGGCCCGATGCGAAGGGTAGGATTGTCGCGGGTTTGCCGGAAAAAGGAGGCGTGTCAAAGTCAGTCGGAATCCGAAATCCATGGGAGGTGCGAATCGCTCCAAAGGATGCTGGTAAAGACACGGTGTTCGTGTGCGGCGGGATCATCATTGGAGGAGGGAGCGGACCGGTCGCCATATTAAACGGCCGAATTGCCAGGCAGGGCGATTTCTTGGGAGATTTCAGGGTTGCGGGCGTGCTCGCGAATGGAGCCTTGCTCGAGAGAAACGGCTCATACTTTGTGATTCCAAAGGGACAACGCACGACAGTGACCACGTCCGATGGTTGAAGGACCATGCCGCGATTTCATGCAAGGTACATTGGCCGTAACGGCCGACGAAAAACGATGAAACTAGACGCCGTCGACCTCGTTAGCCTTTCCGAGCACATCGAGTCAAACCGCAAGGCATATGTAGTGGAGATCCGCAAGATCGCCGGGAAGAAGGGGGCCGCGGCGCGTGCGCGAATTCCCAGTGCAATGCTCCTTGCCGCACTAGATTCACTAGAGCTAATGTTGGTGAGCGGCGTGAGAATCAACACGGCCCTGAGGACGCTCGCGGAATGCGCTCCTCCCGGGGCCGCCCGCAGATTATGGACGGAGGTGGTCCGGATGATCGAGGAAACCGGCAGCTTTGGCGAATCGATCCGGCAGTTTCCCAGGGCCTTCAACGAATCAATGGTTGGGGTAATCACGGCGCACGAGGCGGCGGGTCGCCTAGCTGAAGGTATTAAGCATGTTCGCGACTATGTCGCCCAGATGCAGGAAATCAGGCGCGAATCGATGCGCGGAGCGGCATATCCGGCGCTCGTATGCGCCACGGGCCTCGCTTCGTCATTTGTCCTGTGCGTGTTTACGCTCCCCCGGTTCTCAAGAATGCTGAGGGACATCGGTGTGACGAAGATAAACCGAATCACCGGATTCTTCTTTGGACTGAGCGACTTTGTGGTCCGCCACCCGGTCGTGGCGGTGCTTTTAGTTTGTATGCCTGCCGTTGCGGTCTGGATTGCGCTCAGGCCGAGGTTCAGACACTGGCTCGACGTTCTCATGCTCCGGTTGCCGATTGTGCGTAGGGCCGTCGAGGCTTTGTCGATGGCGCGGATATGCGTCACATACCGGGCACTTAGCGAATCGGGCATCCGGGTGATTGAGGCTCTGGAATTCTGCGCAGTCGTGGCGGGTAACGCCGTCTACTCGAGCGGAATAACCAGGGTCATCGCGGCGGTGCGGGATAATGCCACGGTGGGAAGCGGTTTTGAACGCGCCGGCGTCTTCGCGCCCGAGGTTGTCTTGGCGGTCAAGAGCGGCGAGGGCGCGCTTCCGCAAGTCTTCGGAAGGCTGGCCGACTACTATAGGACCGAAGCCAAACATCGAGTCGCCCTTGCTCTCCGCATGATAGAGCCGGCTATGCTTGTCCTTGTGCTCGCCTGGGTATTTGGGGTTGCGCTCGCCGTTGTACTTCCGGTTGTCGAGATCGTGAATGAAATCCATTGAAACGACTGATTCACGTGGGGAATTTCTTCTCATGCTGCTCGTCGCAGTTGCGATCGTGGGCGTCTTGGCGGGGATCCTGGCGCCAGTCCTTGCCAACAAGCTTGACGATGCGCAGGTCCGGTCGGAGGCGGAGACCCTGAGGTCGCTACGGAAGGATTTTGAGGCGACCTATGACGCAATTGACTACAACAACCTGAATGAGGCATCGGTGGCTGGAAGCGGCCTTCCGGCGGGGACCGTATTCACGACATTCGACCTGGGAACCGGAATCGGCCTGAGGATCTATTCCCAGTTCATATCAGTGGATCCGGCGGGATGGGTAACTAAACTCGCTCAAAAACGCGGAGTGACTTCCTATGTCGTAGGCGCCAGCTATTCCGCGCTTACCCAAAGCCAGTACACTGCGATCGCCTTCAACCCCTACCAAGTACAACGGTGCCTCGTCATTGGACCGGCCGGGGAAACCGGCCAGCAGCGGTATTTACTCATTTCCCTCATGGCACCACCGTACCGGGTGCTCACATTCCCAACGGCGGACGCCTCTCAGACGTTCGACTCGATCTGGGACCAAAGCTGGGAGTCGGCGCAGTCCCAGGCTCCCGCGCTCTGGAGCTCGCTGCTCACAACGGACCAGTATTCGCTCTGGAATACGGCTTCTTCTAACAACCGGACGAATGCGTCCCGAATGTTGGTCGAGCGCATCGTGCAGCCAAAATATTCGCTCACACTTGCTAACAATAGCCAAACCGACACGGCTTGGGTGGACATCGGTCCGGCAGCGGACGCGATAACCGCGGCTCCAAATTCAGGAACCGTCCAAAGCAGCTCGCTGCCAGGATTCGCAACCGGGATTCTATCGGGCCGAATGATTGTGGTTCGGCGTGGCGCCAGCGCAGCCACCGCCTATGAAGTGCAGAGGTTCTTCCTATATTCTGATGTGAATCTGACGGTGCAGTAAGGGCGCAGGACAATTCGCGGCTAATCCCACTCGCGGCACATTCGTAAAGTACCGGCTTCCAACCCGGGCCGTATTTGGGAAGGATGTTTTCAATTTGAAGCTATACTTTATGGGTGTCTGCGGTACGGCGATGGGGAATGCGGCGCTTCTTGCGCGCGCAGCGGGGCACGAGGTAAGCGGATCCGACGCGGGCATCTACCCGCCCATGAGCACGGTACTCGCTGACGCCGGTGTGTGGGTGAACGAAGGCTATAGCCCGGAACGGCTCGCCTTGCTGAAGCCGGACATGGTCGTTGTCGGAAACGCGATGATGCGGGGCAATCCCGAGGTTGAATGGCTGCTGGACACGCGGGCGGTCCCGTTCACGTCGCTTCCGGCTATGCTATACGACCAGGTTCTTTGCCACCGAAAGAACATCGTCGTTGCCGGGACCCACGGCAAGACGACGACAACGGCTCTGGCGGCATTCCTGCTTCGCGAGAACGGCCGGGACCCGGGTTACCTGATAGGAGGCGTCCCGCGGGATCCCCCGACTGGCAGCCATCTTGGGGCTTCGGCAGACCCGTTCGTGATTGAGGGAGACGAATACGACAGCGCGTTTTTCGACAAGCGCAGCAAGTTCCTCCATTACGCGCCGCACGTCGCCGTTTTCAACAACCTCGAGTTTGACCACGCGGACATCTTTCGAGACCTGGCCGACGTACAGCGCACGTTCATCCACTTCTCCAGGATCATCCCGAGGAATGGGTTTGCCGTGCTCAATGGAGACGACAGCAACCTGCGCGCCCTTGGGGCGCTGCCCTGGACGCGGGTCATCCGGGTGGGGATGGATGAGGCAAACGACGCGCGGATCGTGGATTTTGCCGAGACGCCGGACGGATCGAGCTTCGGGCTGCTCTGGCGTGGCGCGCCTTGGGCCAAGGTGCAGTGGTCACTTTCCGGGACCTACAACGCACGCAACGCGGCTATGGCCGCGACCGCCGCGGGCCTCGCGCTCTCAGGCGACCCGCCGACGAACATCTCGCTGGGGGCTCTTGGCCGATTCAGGGGGGTGCGGCGGCGCCAGGAGATCCTCGCCGCAACTCCCGGCCTCACGGTCATCGAGGATTTTGGACACCACCCGACCGCGCTCGCCGAGACCCTGCGCTCCTTCCGCGCAAGGTACCCCGGGGCCGTGCTCACGGCCGTGTTCGAGCCGCGGAGCAACACGGCGCGAGTCAGGACGCTTCAGACCGGCTTCACCCGGGCCCTCGCCCATGCGGACGAGGTTTACCTTGGCGCCGTCAACCGAGCCGAGGCGCTGCGCGATGAGGAGCGTTTCGACCCTGAGGCTGTGGTGGAGAATCTGGAGGCCCAGGGGGTCCACGCTCGGCAGTTTGCGTCAAACGCGGCCCTTCACGACGCCCTTGCCGCAGACACGCTTCCAGCCCGCGGAACGCCGCGTGTCGTGATCTTCTTCACGAACGGATCCTTTGACGGTATCATCGGCCGCTTCGTTGCGGCGGCCGGGACCTAGGCGGCGCCTACTGGGCCTGCCTCGCGACCTTGTACTCGGCGGGGCTCTCGCCGGCGGGAAGCGCGAGAAGGTCGTATTCGTGGTGCCCGTTTATCGTCACGCTCGCGAAACTGCCGACAGGAAGCTCGCGCGGCACGTAAACGCGCCCATCGATGTCGGGAGCGTCAGCCTCGCCGCGGGCGACGCCGGTCTCGTCGACGAGGACCCTGATGGTTTTTCCCGCGCTCGCGGCGCTCACCGAGGCGGCAATTCCCTTCTGGAGCGCCATGATGCGGTGCCAGCGGCGTTCCTTCTCCTTCGCTGGAACCTGCCCCTCCATCTTGGCCGCGCGCGTGCCCTCCTCCTGCGAGTATCGGAAAACCCCCAGGCGCTCGAATCGGCTCTCCCGGACGAATTCGCACAACTCGTCCACGTCCGCCTCCGTCTCCCCGGGGAAACCCACGATGAAGGTCGTCCTGAGCGCAATACCGGGGATTCCCGCGCGTATGCGTCGCACGAGGTCGCGGATATAGGCCCCTCCCGTCTCTCGCTGCATCGCCGAGAGCATCCTGTCACTGATGTGCTGGAGGGGCATATCGACGTAGCGCGCCACCTTTGGGCATTCGGCGATGGTCTGAATCAGCTCGTCGCTCCAGTGTGCCGGATGCGTGTAGAGGATGCGGATCCAGAAATCCCCCTCGATCGCGTTCAGCGCGCGCAGGAGCGAGGTGAGCGCAGCGCCGCGCGCGGAATCCACCGGAGTACGCGGGTTCGGCCGCTCCTCCCAGGTGTCCATCCCGAAGAATGTCGTGTCCTGAGAGATGAGGTTGATCTCCTTGACGCCCTCGGAAACGAGCTGGCGGACCTCCGCGACCACGCTTGCGACGGTCCTGCTCCGGTGCCGGCCCCGGATCTGCGGAATGATGCAGAATGTGCACGGGTGGTTGCAGCCCTCGGCGATCTTGACGTAGGCGAAGTGCGCCGGCGTCAGCCTGAACCTTGGCGTGTCGAAATCGGGTATGAAGGTCGACCGGGGGGTGACGAAGCTGGCGGGAGGGACTCCGTGCCCCCGTTCCCGGGCGTAGATCTCCTCGATGATTGGGGCGACCCGGGTGATCTGGTCGAGCCCTATGAATGCGTCGACCTCGGGCATCGATCCGGGGAGGTCCTTCGAAAAGCGCTGGGACATGCAGCCGGCCACGATCAGCTTCTGGCCCCTGCGGCGCTTGCGAAGGCCGCGCTGCTCATGGACCTCCAGGATATGCCCGATCGATTCCTCCTTGGATGAGTCGATGAACGAGCACGTGTTCACGATCACGACATCCGCCTTGTCCGCCTCGGGAATGACCCGCATTCCCGCCTGATGGAGGTGTCCCACCATTATCTCGCTGTCCACGAGGTTCTTGGCGCAGCCGAGGGAAATGAGGCTGACCGTGATCATGCCGGAGGAGGAGCGGGCCGCGAAGCCCCGGTCCGGAACCTACTTCTTCTTCGCCGCCTTGGCCGCGACCTTCTTGCGCTTCAGGTAAGCGGCGCGGCGTTTGCGTTTGATGATCTTGTTAAGCTGCTGGCCCATGGTGTTGTGATGAGGGAAAGGGACATAAGACCGAAATGCGAAAGACGAGTCAAGACCCTAGGATTGAAGCTGCTGGGGTTGAAGCTGGGATCCGCCAATGATCCTCCCGCCGTCCCGCGTCCACCTGTAGACAAGGGGACGCCTCGTCCGGTCCAGCTCCTTGCAGAGCGCCGCATTGTCGCGTCTCATCACCGTCAGCTCGGCGAGCCCCCCGGCGTCGCAGTTGAGCAATCGTGTGTACGGCTTGAAATGCTCGGGCCTGCCGATCACCCGGGACAACCCGGCCCCGGCGGGATCCCAATCGCGGTCGAGCGCCGCGAACGAGTACGTCAGGCTCCTCAGGTCGATTCCGGCGCGCTGCCCGAACTTGACCCAGTTCGAGTCCGCGAAGATCCAGGAGGGCGGGGTGGCGAAATGGTGGCACCAGTGCCTCTCATTGCCGGACGAAAGGACCGGGCACGTGTTCCCGTGGGTGCACGGAGCGACCACGTGAAATGCTCCCGACCACTCGTCCCTGAGCGAGCCGAGCGCCCGGCTTGTCGCGTGGGTTCCAGGCTCCGTCCAGATGACGGCGCGCGAGAGCGCGACCAAGGCCCGGACCTCCTCGAGCGCGGCAGGAGTCAGCTCGTTCAGGACATGGCTGACGACAAGCAGGCCGATCGGGTCGCGGCCCTTCAGGTATCCGGGCGTTGCCGCCGAGACCGGGAGGCCGGGGAACGCGCTGGCGGCCGCGTCGTGGGCGAAGGCGGTCGCGACCGGGGAGTGGTCCCAGACCACAAGGGATTCGAATGCCGCCGGCCCGAACCTGCCAACGACGCGCCGGCCCGCAATCCCGCTTCCGCAGCCCCAGTCGAGGACGGTGCCCCCGTGCGGCGCCCAGCTGCGCATCTGGAGCTCGTCGAGGACGGCATCCCATTTCCATCCTATGCGCTCTCCAAAGGTGGCTTCATAGCTGGCCAGGTCCACGGCCGAGGTCCAATAGGGCCCGGTGCAGGGTTTCCCGTCCAGGAATTGCTTCCGAAGCCTCTCGAGGGCGTCCCAGTCGAGCTCGTTCCAGGTCATCGAAGCGCAAATCCCAGGTGGGATGCCAGGGCCTGCCGCCGTATGCCGTAGAAGCCCGCGAGCTCGCGTATCCGATCGGCGGCCGACGGGTCACCCTGCGGTCGGCCCCTCACCGCCGTTATCATTATGTTCTTGGCCGTATGCTCCGTCGATATGAACTCGATGACCCTTGTCTTGTAGCCCGCCCATTCGAGCAGCAGCGCCCTCAGGGCGTCGGTCGCAAACTCGGCGTGGCGCTCCTCGAATATGCCGTGCCTCAGGGCGGCCGAGAGGATCGGCGGCGAAACAAGCTGGGGCCGGATCTCCTTCTGGCAGCATGGGGCGACGACCAGCAGCGCGGCGCCGGCTGAGATCCCTTTCGCAAGGGCATCGTCGGTCGCGGTGTCGCAGGCGTGAAGGGCGATCATGATGTCGGCGGATACGACGGTGGTATCGGCGATTGACCCCCTGCGAAACGAAAGGCGGCCCCCGAATCCCTGCTCGGTCGCGACCCGGCCGCAGAAATCGACAAGGTCGGCGCGCGCCTCGACACCGCAAACCTCGGCCCGGTCCCCGAGCAGCTCGCTTGCGGCGAAGGTGAGATAGCCCTTGCCGCAGCCCATGTCGTACACGCGAAGGCGCCTGTCGCCCGGAAGCGGCGCCTCTTTCAGCAGGTGCCAGAGGAGCTCGGCGAATTTCTCGATCTGCCGGAACTTGTCGGCCATCGCGGCGACGGGCTTTCCGTTCCCGTCGGTCACGCCGAGCGCACGCAGCCAGGGCGCCCCCGGATCGATGGCGCGGATCTTTCGGCGGTCGTTACCCGAGGATGGGCCCGGCGGGCCGCCAATCGCCTTCACGCGAAGCCGGGACTTTCCGGGTCCGGTCTCCAGTTGCGCGCTTCGCGACGTCGTGAACAGGTGGGCATCCAGGAAATCGGATCCGATCATCGGCTCGAGGAGGAGGAGGGCCTCCTCGGCGCCATGGTTCTTCGTTATGTCCTTCGTCGCGTGGCGCCACACGAAGGCGAACCGCGGGCCCGACTTGAGCGCCACGGGCCGCACGAACAGGTTTGCGAGCGTGGGGTCCGCGCCGGCGGGTTTGCCAAGGGTGAGCTTGACCAGCGATCCGCCGAGGACGGCCTCCCGCAGCATACGTACAAACTCCTCGCTGCCGGATGGTTTCATTTTGAACCCTCGGGAAGGGTCGCAGGCTCAATATAGAAATCGACGGGTGTCCGTCGCCACCAGTTTCCGCTCCGCTCCCGCTCCGCTGAATCCGTGAACTCATAGGTGTAGCGCACGATCCTCACGTAATGCGGTGGCCGGCCGGGAAACGGATTCCCGGAAAAGAGGCCAAGGACCGCGGAATCGCCCCTGAGGATCCGTTCGCACACTGTTCCCACCCATGGATTGGACCCGGGGGGCTCAAGCGCCGCGAACCAGAGCTGCCAGTCGAGGCGCGGCTGATAGGGCGCCACCCAGCGCGGCCTTCGGGAGAGGTCACCGGGTTTGTAGGGAAGGGCGTACTCGCGCCAGTCGTGGCCGTCGTCGCTCCCCTCGATCACGAGCTCGGGACGCTCCACGGTCATGACCCTGAACAGCCCGTAGGTGTTGAAGCTGAGGAAGGGACCCACCCATTCCTCAACGGCCTGGACAATCGGGGAGCTCTCAGCCCCGCGGGACAGGGAGGCCACCGATTCGAAAAAGGTGACGCCGACCGAAAACGCCGCGAACCAGCGGAGCAGCGTCAATTTAATCCGGCCGGCCGGAGCCCGGGCCACGCCGCCTCCGTCGGTCTTGACCGGTGCATCCCGGCGCATCTGCCGCCACCACCCGTCATCGAGGCAGGTGAGGCAGAGGCCGATGGCGAGCAGGTTGAAATAGGCGTAGTTCCCCGTGAGGGCTATCACGACCTGCAGCGCGACAAGCGCCAGGGCGGCGGCATGCCTCAGCTTCCTCGGCCCAACGATGAATAGGGGGGCCCCGAGCTCGATCGCGAACATGAGGGCGCAGGAGAGCCCTTGGAACCATGCGGGGAATTGCTGTGCGTACCAGGCCAGCGGAGTCGGGAGTGGCTGGGTCTGGTAATGAAAGGTGAGCGCGGTCAGGTGCCTCCACGTGGGATCGCCGCTCGTGAGCTTCACGATCCCCGACAGGAACATGAGGCGGAAAAGCAGCCACCATATCACGTAGCGTGCTAGCTTTGGCGGATCGTAGGCGCCCCATGCCCGGCCCAGCGTCCACGGGACAAGGAAGACCGCTATGAGCGTGCTCTCCAGCAGCAGGCTGTCCCACTGGAAACTGAAGAAGATCTGGCCCACGGAAACGAGCGACAGGTAGCACGCCCATAGGAGCGCGAGGCACAGGGCCGGGGCGAATCCCGCGAGGAGAAGGAGCGAAAGGACGATTCCCGACGCGCAAAGGATGCCGATGAAATGGCCCGCTCCAAAGATCCAGCACAGGGACGGGACATCGATCCACGCCCGGGTGCCGAGTTGCCCCTTGGCTGCCTCGAGGAAGCGGGCCGCCGGGAGGATTCCCGAGGGACCGATCAACCCGGCCGCCTGGACCCAGAACGATCCGAATGCGACCGCATGGGCCACCGCAAGAAACACCACAAAAAAACGCGTGCCCGTGGCGAACGAAACCTGCCGCGGGGTGTCTGTGGTTGCGACCATGGCCTCAAGCTACAGTGCCCCGCGGCGTCGAGTAAAGCCCAGGGCAGCGCAGTAAAATTTGCTATGTCAATTCGCGAATATTTGGGCGCATCAGGCTTGCTATATCGTAACCCAAAGGTTTCCGTACGCGGACTATGGTAACCAAACAGATAAAGGAACTAGAGGCCACAAAGGCCAAGATCGTCGCCCTTGAGAAATCGATTGCCAAGCGTCTCCACAAGGAGCTGGCATCGCTGCACAAGACGTACGGTTACGGCTCACTAAAGGAGTTCGTGAAGGCGCTCAAGGCGTCCACGGGCTCGACCGCCGGGACCCGCGGGTCCAAGGCCGTTTCGAAGGTGAAGCGCCGGAAGCGCGCCATCATCAACGATGAGACGCGCGCGGACGTGAAGAAGCTCGTCGAGTCCGGGAAGACCGGCTCGCAGATCGCCAAGTCCCTTGGGATTTCACTCCCCAGCGTCCAGAACATCAAGAAGGCCCTGGGACTGGTCAAAGCGCGCGCCTGACCCCCCGCGCGGCCTTGCCAGAGGCCACCGGCCCCCGCTTTGATTGGCGGGGGCTGTTTTGTATTCGGGCGCCCCGACCATGCCGACCCACTATATCCAGGCCAACACGAACGGGCGCCTGCATCCGGCGAGCGAGCCGTCGATCTCGCCGCTCAATCGCGGGTTTCTATATGGGGATGCGATCTACGAGGTTTGGCGGACGTATGACGGCGTGATTTTCGCCTGGCAGGAGCACTGGGCCAGGCTGCGGGCCTCGGCGCGGGCGCTGCACATGGGCCTCGCATTCCGCCCCGAGCAGATGCTCCTGGAGATTCGCCGCACCGTGTCCGCCTACCGCGCGGAGGCTCCCGGTCCGGGGGAGCTCTATATCCGGCTCCAGATCACGCGCGGCGCCGGGGCCATAGGGCTTGATGTCGCGCTCGCGGAGGACCCGAATTTCATCGTCCTGGTGCAGACCTGCCCGGTAACCCCGGGCGAAAAACTGCGCAGCGGGCTCCGTCTCTCGATGGCGACGTCCCTCCGCAGGAATCCCGTCCAGAGCCTGGATCCCGCCTGGAAGACGGGGAACTATCTCAACAACCTGCTGTGCCTGCGCGAGGCGCGGGCGCGCGGCGCCGACGATGTCGTCATACTCAACCAGGCCGGCGAGGTGACGGAGGCCGCTGTCTCCAACATCGCGTTCGCCCGCGGCGGCGCGTTCGTCACGCCGCCTCTGTCCGCGGGCATTCTCGGGGGCATCACCCGCGGCCTCCTGCTCGGCGGGATCGCGGCCTCGGCGGGTGTCGCGGTATCGGAGGAGACGGTTCGGCCGGCGGATCTGCGCTCCATGGACGAATGCTTCCTGCTCTCGACGACGAAGGACATCGTCCCGGTGGGCGCAATCGACGACATCGTGTTCAAACTCGGCCCGGAATCCGTGGCGTCGCGCCTCAAGGCGGCCTTTGCCGGGACCGCCCGCGCCTATGCGGCCTCGCATCCCGAGCTGACGGCCTGAGCGCCGCCTTTCCATGCGCTACCTCGGCCTGGACTATGGAACCCGACGGATCGGCATGGCCTATGGCGATGACCTGGGAGTCGCGACGCCGCAGCCCGCGCTGACCGCGGCGGATCCTTCGAAGCGCTGGGCTGAACTCGCCTCCTTTGTGAAGGTCAGGGGAGTGACGGACATTGTCCTGGGGCACCCGATCAACATGGATGGGACGTCCGGGCCGAAGGCTGTCGAGGTCGAGGCGTTCGCCCGCAAGTTGGGGTCGGAACTCGGCATCCCCGTGCACCTCGTCGATGAGAGGCTGACGAGCCACGAGGCCGAGGAGACCATCGCCCCGGCGAAGCGCCGGTCTGTCCGGGCGTGCGGCCTGATAGACTCGCGGGCCGCGACGATCATTCTCCAGGACTACCTCGACGGGCTCACGCCGGAAGGCGCCGCGCCGGCAAATGGGCCATGAGACGCTGGAAGTGCGTCTGCGCCTACGATGGGCGCGAATTCTCCGGGTGGCAGAGCCAGCCGGGGGGAAAGGCGATACAGGACGTCCTGGAGGCACGGCTCGCCGCGGTGCTCGGCCTCCATGCCCGGATCCACGCAAGCGGGAGGACGGACGCCGGCGCCCATGCCACCGGGCAGGTGTTCCACTTCGACGCCGCGTGGGCCCACGGTCCGGACAAGCTCGCCGCGGCCCTTCGCCACCGGCTGCACCGGGCGATTCAGATCGTCTCGATCCGCGCCGCGTCGCCGGATTTTCATGCGCGCTTTTCCGCGACGGGAAAGATCTACACCTACCATATCCACCTGGGGGACGCCGACCCGTTCACCCGCCCGTACTGCTGGGCCCTGCCGAGGCCGCTGGACCTGGCCGCGGTCCGGGCTTGCGCCGAGGTTCTCGCCGGCAGGCACGATTTCAAGGCATTCTCGGCGCTGAACGGGGCGGAGCCCGGCGACGGCGCCGACACGGTCCGGGACCTGCGCCGGCTCGACGTCCATGCGCGCGGGCGCAGCGTGCGCGTCACGGCCGAGGCCGACGGATTCCTGTACAAGATGGTCCGCCGCCTGGCGGGGGCCCTGGTGGCATCGGGCGAGGGGAAGCTCACCCCTGCCGAGATCAGGGCGATTCTCTCGTCAGGGGTCCGAACGGCCCGTATCGAGACGGCCCCTTCGCAGGGGCTCTTCCTGAGGCGCGTCCTGTACCTCTGAGCCGCGAATTCGGTTGCCAGTGCAATTGGGATGCGGCACCGTTCCTGCCCCGCACGTTTCATGCATTTTGACAAGCCGACCTACTCGGTTCGCAAGACGAAGAAGAAGGACATCCCCGAGGGCCTTTACACGAGGGACCCGGTCACCGGCGAGATCCTCTTCAACAAGGAGATCGAGGACAACCAGATGGTTGTCCCGAAGAGCGGGCACCATTTCCCGATCGGCGCCCGCCAGCGGATCGCGAGGCTGCTCGACACCGATTCGTTCGTCGAGAAGCACGAGGAGGTCCACTCCGGCGACCCGCTCGAGTTCGTCGACTCGCAGCCCTACCACGAGCGCATCAAGCGCTACCAGCGGGAGAGCGGCCTCCCCGAGGCGGTCATCTGCGGGATCGGCGCGATCCACGCGATTCCGGTCGCGATCGCGGTCATGGATTTCCGGTTCTGCGGCGGCGCGATGGGATCGGCGGCCGGGGAAAAGATCACCCGGACAATCGAGGACGCGCTGTCGAGGAGGATTCCCTGCATCATCGTCAGCGCCTCCGGGGGCGCCAGGATGCAGGAGGGGATATATTCCCTGATGCAGATGGCGAAGACGAGCGCGGCGCTCGGCAGGCTGGCCCAGGCCGGGCTGCCGTACATCTCGGTGCTGACGCACCCCACGATGGGGGGCGTGACGGCCAGCTTTGCGACGCTTGGGGACGTGATCCTTGCGGAGCCCGGGGCGCTGATCGGCTTCGCGGGCGCGCGGGTGATCCGGGACACGACGAAGCAGGCGCTTCCCGCGGGATTCCAGACGTCGGAATTCCTCCTCAAGCACGGGCTCATCGACCAGATCGTGAGCCGGATCGATTTGCGCGACCGCATCAGGGACATTCTTTCGGCCCTCTTTCTCAGGAAGGAACCGGCTGCCGCGGGCGCCTGAGCCCCCAAAGGAGATGAGGACCGAGTCGCCGCTCGCCGGCTATCCGGCCGTCCAGGACTATCTCTTCGGCCTAAAGACGGCCGGCGTGAAATTCGGCGTCGACCGGATGAGGATCCTCTCCGCGCTGCTCGGCAACCCCGAGAGGGCGGTCCCATGCGTCCACGTCGCGGGGACGAACGGGAAGGGGTCTGTGTCGGCGATGCTCGAATCGGTCCTGCGCGCATCCGGGCGGCGCACCGGGCTCTACACCTCGCCGCACCTGGTGCGCCTCGGGGAGCGGGTCCAGGTCGACCGCCGCATCCTGTCCGAGGCGGAGATCACGGCGTTCGTGGGGGAACTGCAGCCGGTCGCCGACCGGATCGCATCCGAGGGGGGACTCGATGACAGGCCGACCTTCTTCGAGTTCATGACGGCGATGGCTTTCCTGCAGTTCGCGAGGAAGCGCTGCGAGTGCAGCGTGATCGAGGTCGGCCTCGGCGGGCGCCTCGACGCGACGAACATCGTCCTACCCGAGGTGTGCGTCGTGACCTCCATCGGACTGGACCATTGCGACATGCTCGGCAACTCGCTCGGGGCGATCGCCGCGGAAAAGGCGGGGATCATCAAGCCGGGCCGCCCGGTCGTGATCGGCAGGGTGCCCCGCGAGGCCGAGGCCACCCTGCGCGGGGTGGCGGCGTCCCGGGGATCCCGGGTCGTCTCGGTCCGGGAGGAGTTCGGGGAGGACATCGCACGCTACCCGGGGACGAACCTCGAAGGCGACTACCAGAGGTGGAACGCGGCCACGGCGACGCTTGCGGCCGGCCTCCTTCGCCCGGAGTTTGGTGTTTCCGGGCTGTCGATAGAGTCGGGGCTGCAAGCTGTCGATTGGCCGGGACGCTGGCAGCGAATCGACCTGGGCGGCCGCCTGGCGATCCTCGACGCATCGCACAATCCTGAGGGGGCGGGCGTGCTGGACACCGACCTCGCGCGCCTCGGGGTCGAAACCGGGCGTTCACCGGTCGCCATCGTCGGGGCCCTGGGAGCCACCAGGGCGGGCCCGCTTCTCGAGGTCCTTTGCCGGCACTCCCGCGAGATTCACCTGGTCGTGCCCAGGCAGCCGCGCGCGTCGACCTTCGCGGAGCTTGAGTCCCTGGTTCCCGGGACGTTCCGCGGGAAAATCGTCCGATCGACGGTCGAGGAGCTGTTTCCGGCGCCCGGGACCTGCACGGCCGGAGGGCGCGACGACGTCATCGTGGTGACGGGCTCGATTTATCTGCTCGGCGAGGTGCTTGCGCGCCTGGAGCCCCAGCGGGGTCCCGGGGAGGGAAGGCTGCAGGACTTTTGAGCATCCGACGGAACGGCCCCGCCGCGGTCCGTCAGGGGATCCCCGCCAGCTCCGATGTCGAGGGCACGTCCTTGATGATCTGCGAGGGGCCCGGCCCGACGCCGAGATAGCGCAGATTGGGAAGCGTCGCGGGCCTGGGTTCGCCGGCGTAGGCGACATCGAGGATGGCCCGGACCATTCCCCCCACGTACCGCCGGGCGTTCTCCGGCAGGTCTGCAAATCGGCGGACGCCCGAAATGTCCTCGGCCCATCCGGGAAAGCTCTGGTAGACGGGCCGGAGCGATTTTCGCACGGCCTCGTTTCTCGGGACGTGGGAGAAGCGCTCCCCCCCGCTCGTTTCGTAGGCCGTGCACACGAGCAGGTCGCCCTTCCAGCCCTCCGACCAGGTCAGCGCATCGAGCTTGTTGATCATCAGGTCCTGGAACCCGCCGTAGCGAAGGGCGTCGCCCTTCTCGACGGCGTCGTACCATCCGACCATCCGCTGCCTGCCGGTGCTCGTCCCGAACTCCAGCCTCTTGAGCTTGTCGCTCAGGGGATGGGCCTCGTCCATCTGGGTCAGGAACGTGTGCGTGCCCACCTTGGTGTCGTAGGCCTTGGCGACGCCGAAGGTGTGAATCGGCTGCACGGGGATGTTCGCGCTCTCGAAAAACTCCGGCGTGTAGGTGTGGGACGAGGTGGGGGAGAACCCGTGGCGCTTGTCGAGCCAGTAGGCCTGCCCGAATTCCCCGACGATCGTGTGGCCCGCCCGCAGCTCCCCTAGGATGAGTTCGCGCACCTCGCCGATATTGCGCCTGAGCGCGGTCCCGGCCCTCCAGTAGACGCCCGCGACGCGGTCTATATCCAGCGTGAAAGGCTCGCTTCCGCGAAACCGGGTGAAATCGAACTCGTCCTTGCCGAAGACGCCTTCCGCGTTCGTCTCGGCGTTCGCCCGGAGCTCGGCCTCGGTCAGCCTGTCGAAGAAGCCGCTCCAGGACGACTCGCTCACGCGGTAGACGTGGCGGATCATCCGGCAGGCGCGGTCGGCGCGCTGGGCCAGCTTTCGCTTGAAAAAGTTGGGACCGGCGAGGAAGTCCGAGAAATGCATCTGCCAGTGCCCGGTCTCCTCGCCGTATGCGGCCGATATCCCGCGTCCCGTCGAGCCGCGGGGCTCCTCGGAGAGCACCTGGACCCTGTAGTCCTCCTCGGCCAGGTCGAGCAGCCGGTGGGTCAGGTCCGAGATCATCGTCCGCTCGTCGATCAGGAGCCGGTCCCAGACCGAGTATCCCTTGCGCTCAAGCGGGGCGGCCTCCCAGTGGAACTTGCGCGGGTCGGCCACCACCCCGCTTCCGATCGCCAGGTGGGCGATCTCGCGCTCGACCAAGCCCGAAGGGAGAAGGTTGAGCTTAACGCCCGCCGCCGTGTGGCCCGCGTTGGCGCCCCCGTTGACCTTCATGACAACGGTCACCGGGCTGCGGGTGGCGCGGAGCTCCTCGGCGATCTCTGGCACCAGCCGGCCCTTGCCCTCGTCGCCGAGGGAAATGCCGACGTCGGCGATGAGCTGGCTTGAGAAGGGGAGCAGGGACATGCATCTTTCGGCAACCGAAGTCCAGGACCACTGTTGCAGGGGATTGAAATGGGGAGGCGCCCGCCGAGGGCAAGCTTCAACTGCCCGGGCCGCCGGGGGGCCTCAATTGCTGCGCGTCGACACCTCAACCACGTCGTGCGGGCCCGCTTCCTTCTGGCCCGCAGGGCTGACTCGCGTGAAACGGGCCTTCCTGCGAAGGGCGTTGAGCGTCCGGGCTCCCAGGTAGCCCATCCCGCTCTGCACGCCGCCGATCAGGGTTGTCAGGACCTCGTCGACGGAGCCGCTGACCTCCTTCAGGGCCTCGATGCCCTCCGCCGCCACCTTGCGTGTGTCCTCGCGGTCCCTGCCGTACCGGGCGGCGCTGCCCGCCTTCATCGCGGAGAGCGATCCCATCCCCCGGTACTGCTTGTAGACCTTGCCGCCGATTTCCATGATCTCGCCCGGAGCCTCCCGGCACCCGGCGAGCACGCCGCCGCAGATCACCGCGTCCGACAGGGTGAGGGCCTTCACGATGTCGCCCGACTTGGTGATGCCGCCGTCCGCGAGGATCCGGACCCCGCGTTTCTTTGCGGCGGTCGAGGCGACGAAGAGCGCCGTCAGCTGCGGGATGCCGACACCCGCGACGATGCGGGTCGTGCAGATGGAGCCCGGCCCCTGTCCTATCTTTACGGCATCCGCCCCGCAGTCGGCCAGGTAGTCGACGCCCGCGGCGCTCGTCACGTTGCCTGCGATCAGGGTGAGCGCCGGGAAGGCCACGCGCACGAGCCTGACGACATCGCCGACACCCGCGGTGTGGCCGTGGGCCGTCGAGACCGCGACGGCGTCGACATGCTCGTCGACGAGGTCGCCCACGTGCGAGAGGATGGCCTCCCGGTCGAGCGATCCGTCGGACTTGCGCTTGGGCAGGAGCGCGGCGCCCGTGACAAGCCTGAACTGGGAGTCCCGTGCCGGCTTCCTGCGGGACTTCGTCTCGCCCGTTATCCGCTCGACATCCGATGCCGTGACCAGGCCCCGGAGATGGTCGCCCTTGTCGACCAGGAGCATCTTGTTGATCCCCACGTTGGCGCTGAAGAAACGGTCCGCCGCCTTGATCGGATCCTTCGCAACGTCGGATTCCATCTCCGTGATGAGCTGCGCTCGGGGCGTCATGACGTCGGCGACCTTCTTGGCCCGGTAGCGCTCCTTGACGACGTTGCCCGAGAGGAGGCCGCAGAGGCGCCCCTCATCGTTGACGACGGGGAAGGTCGAGAACTCGTAGCGCTTGGCCTCGATCAGCGCCAGCAGGTCACCGATCGTCTGCGACGGGTCGACCGTGATCGGGTCCCGTATCAGCCCGTGGATGTGGCGCTTGACCCGCGCCACCGCCCCGACCTGCTCCTTCGGCGTCATGTTGAAATGGATGAGCCCCAGGCCCCCGTTGAGCGCCATGGCGATGGCCATCCGGCTCTCGGTGACCGTGTCCATGTCGGACGAGATGACCGGGATCTGCAGTCCCAGCGAGTCCGAGATCGAGGTCGACGTGTCGGCGTCCTTGGGAAGGATTTCCGAGTACAGCGTGGCGAGGCTTACGTCGTCGAACGTGAGCGCCGTCGGGATGTTCGCGCGGAAGAACTCGTCCGCCGGGAGGTAGAATCGCGCGTCGACTGCCGACTGCTCTTTCTTGGCAACCTTTGTCATGGGTTGCCGGGAACGAATTAATGCCGTTCAGTGAAAGTGCAAACAAAATGGATTTTTGCTTCGCCTACCGCCGTTATTCGCTCCCGTTCCGTGCGCCTGTAAGGACGGCAAACGGCATGTGGCCAGCCAGGGAGGGCCTTTACGTCCGCATGGAGCGTCCCGACGGCTCCGCGCGATGCGGGGAGGCCTCTCCAATCCCCTCGCTCGGGGCCGAGTCGGTCGACGAGGGGGAGGTCTTTTGCCGAACCCTTGGCGACCGCGTCGACTCCCAGCTGCTGTCGCGCGTGCCCGGTAACCTCGGTTCGCTTCGCAACGCGTTGGCATGGGCGATGGGCGGAGCCGCGGATCCGCCGAGACACCGCAGCATGGGCGTTGCCGCCCTCCTGCCTGCGGGCCTCGCCGCCCTGGAGGAGGCCCCGCTCAAGGCGGAGGCCGGCTTCAGGGTATTCAAGTGGAAGGTGGGGATGGGCTCGGCCGACGACGAAATGGCGATTCTCGACGACCTGATCGGCGCATTGCCAGCGGCCTCAAGGGTCAGGCTGGACGCCAACGGGGCGTGGAACCTGCGCACTGCGGAGCGGTGGCTCAAATGCGCGGCGGACCGGCCCATCGAATTCGTGGAGCAGCCGGTCGCGCCGGACTCGAAGGGGGCCGACGACCAGCTCTTGGGACTTTCGGCGGATTATCCCGTCCCCATAGCCCTCGACGAGTCGATCCGGTGCGACGCGGACGTCGTCCGTTGGCTTGAGGCGGGATGGGCGGGTTATTTCGTCATCAAGCCGGCGCTCCTGGGGGATGTCCGCGGCGTGCTCGGAAAGCTTGCCTCGGCGAAGGCGCGCGTCGTGTTTTCCTCCTCGCTCGAGACCGGGATCGGGGCCCAGGCGGCGCTGCGCGTGGCGTTCGCTTGGCCCGGGGAGACTCCGGCGCTCGGATTCGGCGTATGGCCTCTTTTCGCGGATCCGGGTTTTGACGGGCCCTCGTCTGTCCCGTTCATAAGAATCGAGGACGTTGATCGCATCGATCCGGAGGCGCTATGGAACGCCGCGAATTAGCAGCGCGGCTGGGAGCGCGTCCAGGCGCCTCGGGCGGGACGCCCCGGATCGTGGAGGAGGCGGCCGCGGCAGGGTTCATGGCCTCGTTTGCGGAAGGCGCCGCGGCAGGGGGGAACCTCTTCCTTGGCAACACCTTATGGCGTCCGGCGGAGCGAGCGGACGTCGACCGCCTGATTAATGCCGGCGAATGCGGGGACCGCGGCTGGCTCATGATACCCAGCGGCGGCGCCGGCGGCGGGCTCAAGTTTGCGCGGCACGATGGTTGGACCGTCGCGGCAGCGGTGGGCGGATTCTGCCGCCATTTCGGGATGGAGCGCGTGAACTCGGTGTGCGTGCTTCCGCTCCACCATGTGAGCGGCTTCATGGCATGGATGCGCAGCGCCCTGACCGGTGGGTCCTTCATTCCGTGGTCCTGGAAGGATGCCGAGGCGGGGCGTTTTCCGCCCGATGTGCCGGCCGACTGCTGCCTTTCCCTTGTCCCGACGCAGCTGCAGCGGCTCCTTGCCTCGGACGAGGCGGTCGCCTGGCTCCGAAGATTCCGGATCATCTTCCTGGGAGGCGGTCCTGCCTGGGACGGGCTTGTCGAGGAGGCGGCGCGTCTCGGCCTCCCCCTTTCCCTGAGTTACGGGGCCACGGAGACGGCTGCGATGGTCTCGGCCCTGAAGCCGGGAGAATTCCTGGACGGCCGGCGCGGATGCGGGGCGCCGCTTCCCCACGCGCGCATCGACATCTTGGATGGTATCATCCGGGTCGCCGGAGAATCGGTCTTCCGAGGGTACTTTCCCGAGTTTCGCGAAGAACAGCAATGGACCACCGGCGACCTCGGGGCCATCGATCCGAACGGCGGTCTCGTCATCCTCGGGAGGAGCGACGACCTCATCATAACAGGAGGGAAAAAGGTATTCCCCGGCGAGGTGGAGGCGGCGCTGCGCTCAAGCGGGGAATTTGACGACGTCGCCGTCGTCGGCCTCCCGGACCCGGAGTGGGGCCAAGTGGTCGTCGCCTGCCACCCGGCGAACCTGCGTCCGCCCAGCAGGGAAAAGGTCGATGCCGCTCTCATGGGGCTGGCCTCGTACAAGCATCCCAAGAGGTATGCCGGCATTACGCCCTGGCCGCGCAACACCCAGGGAAAGGTCAACCGCGCGGAGCTGGCCAGGCTCGCCTCGGCGGCTGACTCTGGCTAGCCCGCGCGCACCCAGGCGGACAACGCCTCCGGGAGGGCCTTGCGCGTCCGCGTCGCCGAGGCGATGCAGACGTGCTCCGTCCGGATTCGCGCGGCGCTCTTGGCTGGGGTGCCCAACCGCGTGATTTCGAAATGGATTTCATAGGAATCCTCCGTCAGCAGCGCCGGCTGCACGCTCACGCGGAGCTTGTCCCCGCAGGAAAGGGGTCGGCGGTAGTCCGCCTCGCTCTTCGCCACCGGGATCACGACTCCGTTGTCCGCAAAGAATGTCTTCAGGTCGATTCCCGCCGCCGAGAGAGATTCCTCGTAGGCTTCGTGGCAGATCGCCAGGTAGTTCGCGAAAAAGACGACCCCCGCAGCGTCCGTGTCCGCGAAGTGAACAGTCCGATCGTAAGTGAAGGACATTGGCCAGAGGGAAGGGCCCCCGAAAGCGATAAGCAACATCGCAAAAGAGTGGCCAGTGGTGCGGAAAATGGCGCCAATATGGGCTTATGCTCCCGGCTTACGATGACCTGCTAATAAAGAGATTTGAATCGCCTGACGAGATTCGCGTTTTCGAAAAAGGACGTTTCGAATTGGTTAACATTGGCGGGATGACAATCGGCCGCGCCACCTACGAGCCGGGATGGAAGTGGTCGATTCATGTTTCGCCCGTGGTCGGCACCCTCAGCTGTCGGGTTGAGCACGTTGGCATGGTTGTATCTGGCGAAGCGGCCTGCGCAATGGACGACGGACGCGTTCATATCATGAAGGCTGGGGATGTCTTCCATATCGGTCCCGGCCACGACAGTTGGGTTGTCGGGGATCAACCCTATGTCTCTCTTCATTTCCTTGGCGCGGACGAATATGTGCACAAGTGAAGGCGCCTCATGGCGTTGATCGGCATGAAATCACCGTTCCCGCCCATTCGGGTCTGTCGACATTCGGCGCGCTTCACCGGAGGCGTGCTTCTATCCCTCGCGTTGCAGCCGATTGTGACCGTTACAGCGGAGGCAGCCCAATCGGCCGCGCCCCGGGTATATCGCGCCGAGGTCATACCCCACTGGTTCGCCAACGATACCCGATTCTGGTACCGCAATGATCTCGCCGGTGGCGCCCGCGAATTCATCGTCGTGGATGCGGAGAGCGGTCTACGCCAGGCGGCGTTTGATCACGCGCGGGTGGCCATCGCGTTGGGCAAGATCCTGGGAAAGGAGGTCCGTGCGGACCACCTGCCCATTATTTCCTTGGATTTCGACGCAAGCGGCGAATCGGTCGTTCTTCGTGGCAATGAGGCGTCTTGGCGCCTCGTCCTTGCAACCTATGGTATCTCGGTGGGCCCCAAGCCTGCTGACGTGACGGGGGACCTGAATCCGCGTCCGTCGTCTCGGACCGGCCCCAGTACCGAGATCGTGTTCGTCAACAGGCTGGCCGAGGACCTCGATATCTTCTGGATAGCGCCCGACGGCGGCAGGCATTCCTATGGGTCGGTCGAGGCGGGAAGACGCCGTCCCCAGCAGACCTACTCCGGCCATGTCTGGGTCGTGACGAAGCATGACGGCACGATCGTCGGCGTATTTGAGGCAACCGAAGAGGGGACCCGGGCCGTGATTGCGAACCCGATCCACAAGGAGGAAACCAACTCGTCCAAGGCGGCGCCCCGGCTCAACGTCGAGGCCCCGATCGCAGACAGGTCGCCGGACGGCAAATGGGAGGCGTTCATCCGCAACAACAACCTCTGGCTGCGCGATCTGGCCTCGCGCGCCGAATATCCGCTTTCAACCGACGGCACGCCCGGGGACACGTACCACCAGGATGTTTCCATTGACCGGGAAATTCATGGCCAGTACGCAAAGCCTGAAGCGCCGCCCACGATGCCGGACGTGCATTGGTCGCCGGATTCGAAGCGACTTGTCGCAATGCGTACCCGTCTCGCTCCGGATCGGCTCGTATACCTGGTCGAATCGTCTCCGACCGACCAACTGCAGCCGAAGCTGCAGTCGTACCCCTACCTCAAGGCGGGTGATGAAATCCCAATTTCCATCCCCCATCTTTTCGCGGTGGATTCCCGGAAGCAAATACCGATCTCAAATGAGCTGTTTCCGATGCCCTGGAGCATCGAACGGGTCGCATGGGATCCGGATTCGTCCCAGTTTGGCTTTCTCTACAACCAACGCGGCCACCAGGTCCTAAGGCTGATAGCCGCCGATGCGCGGACGGGCCGGGCGCGCGTTGTCGTCGACGAGCGGAGCGACACGTTCATCGACTACAATGACGGCGTATTCGTGGACTTCCTCGATCGCTCCGAGGAACTCGTCTGGATGAGCGAGCGCGACGGCTGGCGGCATCTTTACCTTTATGACGTCAAATCCGGCCGCGTGAAAAACCAGATCACGCACGGCGAATGGGTCGTGAACAAGGTTTTGCGGGTCGACCATGAAAAGCGGCAAATCTGGTTCGTGGCGGGTGGAATTCGGCCGGAAGGAGAGCCTTACTATCTGGACCTTTGCCGTGTGAATCTTGACGGAAGCGGCCTCGTGATTCTCACCGATGGCCCCGGCACTCATTCGATCAAGATGTCGCCGGGTGGGCGTTTTTTCATCGACACCTTCTCGCGTGTGGATCTTCCACCGGTTTCGGAGCTCAGGAGGAGCGAGGACGGGAAGGCGATTTGCCGCCTTGAGGATGCCGACGCGAGCGAGGTGCTGGCGGCACGGGGCCGGTATCCCGAGCGTTTTGTGGCGAAGGGCCGCGACGGTTCGACCGATATCTATGGGGTCATCTATCGACCCAAGGGCTTTGATTCAGCCAAGAGCTACCCGGTAATCGAGTCGATTTACGCGGGCCCCCACGGCTTCTTCGTGCCAAAGTCCTTTCATGCCGCCGATCGGGGCGAAGAGTTGGCGGATTGCGGGTTTATCGTCGTTCAAATAGACGGGATGGGCACCGCAGGGCGCTCCAAGAAGTTTCACGACGTCTGCTGGAAAAACCTGGCTGATGCCGGCCTGCCTGATCGGATTCTCTGGCTGCGCGCTGCGGCAGCCAAACACCCCGAAATGGACCTCAGGCGCGTCGGGATTTTCGGCACGTCGGCGGGCGGGCAGAGCGCCCTGGCGGCGCTTCTCTGGCATGGTGACTTTTACAAGGTCGGGCTCGCCGACTCGGGCTGTCACGACAATCGCATGGACAAGATCTGGTGGAGCGAACAGTGGATGGGATGGCCCGTAGGCCCGCAATACGCCGAGAATTCCAACGTGACCCATGCCTCGCAGCTCCAAGGCAAATTGCTGCTGATGGAGGGCGAGCTGGACCATAACGTAGACCCGGCGAGCACGATGCAGGTGGTGAATGCGCTGGTTAAGGCCGACAAGCGTTTTGAGGTGGTCGTCGTTCCCGGGGCCGGGCACGGCGTGCTCGGGACGCCCTACGGCTGGCGGAGATTGAAGGAATTTTTCGCGCAGAATCTTCTTGGTGAGGCGAGCCCGGCGCCATGATCCGCCAATCAGACGATTCTTGCGGGCGCACCGGCGGTGACCGGGTGTCGTCGCCACGCCCGGCAGGGAGCCATCTCGATGCGTGAGAACGAGATTGGACGAATCAGGCGCGTGCATCCCCATGCCTGGCTTTGGGAGCCGCTGGAGGGGGATGTTTCTTTTGTATTGGGCGCGATGTTCGGAGCGAAGGTCGTCTATCTCGACGGCAAGCTGATGCTTTGCTTTTCGGCCAGGGAAGAACCGTGGCGCGGCGTGCTGGTTTGCACATACCGGGAGCAGCATGCGTCGTTGATCGCGGAGTTTCCCGTGCTTGGTCCGCATCCGATTCTGCCCAAATGGCTCTATCTGCCAGAATCCGCCGATGATTTTGAGCGTGTGGCTGAGCGTCTCGTTTTGTTAGCTAGGCAACGTGATCCACGAATGGGCATCGCCCCCAAGACCAAGGCGCGCAAGAAAGTCTGATCGCTCGCTCGATTCGGCGCACGCGCCCGTTACAAATCCTTCGCGGCAGGAACTTCGCCGGGCGTAGGCGAGGACCTTTCCAGCTGTCGCCATAGCACATGATGACAGCACGCTCCTATACGGTCCTTGGTCAGGCAGCAATCACGTGAAGAAAAGGCTTACATCAATAACGGTGATATCATGGGTTCTGATCGTGATGGCCCTGGTTTCCTTTTTTGGCATCGCATTTGCGATCGGCAATCCGACGGTGAAGGAGCAGATGAACAAGGGTCCGATGCCGGTGCCCGTCCAGTTTGCTTTAATTTGTGTGGGTCTCGCTGCGGATTTGGTGTCTGGTGTTTTTATGCTGCGGGGAAAGGCATGGACACGGATCCTCTATGTGGGATGGACCCTATTGGGATTTGGCATCGGGCTCGCCACGTCCCCGGTCAAAACGGCGATGATTCCCGGTTTCGTCCTTTTTTCGGTGATCGCGTTCTTCCTTTTCCGCCCGAAGGCGAATGAGTTCTTTGCGCCCGCCACCATCCCAAATGGCCCTCAAGGCACTTAAGGTCATCTGTTGCGTCGTTGCCGGCTACTTCATCCTCATGGTGGGCATGATCGGCTTCTTTGTGGCGCCGACGACCAAGGTGAAATTGATCATCATGGGCGGATTTTCCGCGCCAGCGTTGATCATGCTCCTTATCGGATTCGCTCTGGACGGGTTCCGCCACAAGCTTCGCGACACGGCGATCGTTCTATTGTCCGCCGCCGGGCTGGAAGCGTTCTTGGTATTTTCATACGCGTGCCTCTTTGCATCTGATGATTTCAAGAAAATGATGAAGCCGGAGATGATCGCGCAGTTCGGTGACTATCCGACCGGATTCGTGTTCTTGGCGGCAATCGTTGTGCTTGGCCTGATCGCCTTGTGGCGGGAGAAAAGAAAGCTTAGGCAAGAACCGGATGCGGCGCCTTTGTCAGGACCGCCGCCTGCGCGGCCGGAGCTGCACTTTCCTTAGCGGCGATCACCGCAACGGAAGACTCCTTTGGTGCTGAGCATGCCTACAACCCCTACGCCAAACGAACTCCTGTTTTCCTACGGCACCCTCCAGCTCGAGTCGGTGCAGCTCGCGACATTCGGGAGAAAGCTTGCGGGCGCGGTCGATTCTCTGCCCGGGTTCAAGCTGTCCATGCATAAGATCGAGGATCCGGCGGTTGTTGAGACGAGCGGCAAGACCCATCATCCCATGGCCACGTTCACCGGCTGCGCCGAAGACGTTGTGAAGGGAGCAGTGTTCCGCATCACGACAGAGGAGCTCCTGAATGCGGACAAGTACGAGGTGACCGCCTACAGGCGCTTCGCGGTTGACCTGGGCTCCGGTGTGCGGGCTTGGGCTTACGCCGACGCGAGGCGCGCGCCACCGGGCCAATGAGCTGTTCCGGGGTAGCGGTTTAGAAAACCGTTGCTCTGTCCAGCTGAGCTACCACCGCTTGTTGTTGCATCACAATAGGATGCAATCGTCGTGATGCGGAATCGCGATAGCAATAGTAACCCGCTCCTGGCAAGCCGATTCAGGAAAATTGACGCCTCGAAGATTGCGCTGAGACATTTCCATGAACGAGGATCGATTAAAGCAGACCGACAAGATGCCTCGCCAGCGATGGCGAAACCCAAAACGTCAGGAATTCAAACAAAATGAGTGCATTAAAGAAACCGGCGAAGGCAGCAGCTCGCGGAAAATTCAGGGACCTGAAGCCAGGAAAAAACCCAAAGGGCGGAGCGACCACTCCTATGAATGCCACGCAGCTCAGCATTAATCCTCTCAACACTGGACCAACGACAATTGGGTCGTCCGCCGGTAGTAATGGCAAAGGTGTAATTGTGGGTGGATTTACGATCCAGAAGTCGCCCGATCAATCTTCTGATTCGCCGTCAGGTGGCGGCTAATATGGGGAGAGCATCGTCAAGCCTTCTTCTTTAACCCGGATTGACCCAGTAGACACGCTGCCACGGACAAAGCGGCCGTAGGGAACCATCTAGCTTTCCCCCGACAAATCTAAAACCTTCTGGGGCGGTCGCTGGGTCGTGGCACATAGTTTCGCTCCTTCTTATTTCACGTGAAAACATGTAAATTGCGATAATCCGTACGAGAGAAGTCGCTTGCGATCCGTTCGCAATACGACGTTGACCACTAACACGACCGCCTCTAAATTGTGAGGCTTGGGGTCGCGGCTTCGAGATCAGCCAGGCTAAC
>Ga0182018_10001342_pt1 | contig 28293 bp, 19 predicted proteins | sample 812P2MmetaG_FD_120490 | JGI IMG/M metagenome (GOLD analysis project Ga0182018, IMG submission 120490) | Permafrost microbial communities from Stordalen Mire, Sweden - 812P2M metaG | ecosystem: Environmental > Terrestrial > Soil > Wetlands > Permafrost | place: Sweden: Stordalen | collected...
ATCTGCGCGCACAACGAAGTGCAAAACCGCCAACGACTGGAAGCTAGACTCCGGAAACAGGCCCGCGAGCTCGGATTACAGGTTGTTGCCGTATAACTAAAACTAAAGAAGTTCCTCAGGAGGAGGAGGTCGTAGTTGGATTGCTTTTCGCCGGATTCGTTTTGTCCGTGAGCACGATCCCGGTGACTCTGCAATTCTCGTTCCGAATTGAAGGGCTGTTGGCAAACATCGCAGATATTTCCTTCCCTCGGATCTTGATTCATTCTGGACCCTCAATTTGCGATTTTGGGTTCTACACGATCCTGCGCTGCCCAATGAATGAGATCTCGAAAACAGGAGAAGGTTGGTTGCCTGTTTTGCCGCTGCGCGCGGGGATCTTAGACTCGACACCAACAGCGGAAGCGTAGGAAAGCTGGCACCTCGAGGCCGGCGTGAACCACTGCTGGTGTGCACTTTAGACGGGACTTCGACCTTGAATGATCCGCACCAGGACCGCGATAATGGCCAATATCAGCAAGATGTGGATAAATCCACCCAGCGTGTAGGAACTGACCATCCCCAGTAACCACAGAATCAGCAGAAGGGCAGCGATAGTAAACAGCATGGGGGAGCATCCCTTTCCGGCGGACTGTTCAACAACAATTACTCTCGCCAATTACTCTCGCCAAGCTATCGAGAAGGCCGAACACGGTTCATCCAGTAAAGTAAGTAAATTTTTCAGGGATGCGCTCTACACGATGGAATGCGGTTTAGAAAATGCGGTGCCTGGTTTTTGTGCTGAGGCCAAGGCCTAAAATACCTGAACGATCCCGGTGCGCACGGCGTAAAGCGTTAGGTCGGCAACGGAATGCAAACCCAGTTTACGCATCAGGTTGGTGCGATGGGTTTCCGCGGTCTTCACGCTCAGATGGAGAGCTGCAGCGACCTCCTTGCTGGTCTTTCCTTCGGCCAGTAATTGAATCACCTCGCGCTCCCGCCCGGTGAGCACAGCCGCGGCGCCGTCCTCTTTCTTCTCGCTTCCTTCCTCCCGACTGTCAGGATTTTCACGATCGAGAAATCCATCCAACACCATCTGACTCACTCTGGTGGTGAAAAACGTTCTGCGCAGTTGCAAAGCTTCGACGGCGGCGACCAAGTCGCGGCCTGCATCCGACTTGAGCAGAAAGCCGCGGGCTCCGGCACGAAGCACTTCACGCACGACCTGATCGGAATCGAGCATGGTAAGAATGAGGATGGGAACCTCAGGCGAGGATGCCAGAATCTGGCGAGCGGCCTCGAGTCCGTTCAGATTTGGCATACCGATGTCGAGCAGAACCAGAGCAGGGTTCACAGTGGCGGCAAGTTCGACCGCCTCGCGGCCGTCTTTGGCTTCGGCACAAACTTCCCAGCCCGGATGAGCTTCCAGCAACGCACGAATACCCTGCCTCGCAACTTCGTGATCATCTGCAATCAGGATTCGAAGCATTCTCTACCTCCCAATATGAGCGGTCGAAATCTCCGACCCCGGGCAAATTTCGAGGCACGCGGGCATGCGGTCCCCGGATATGCCGGGGACCGTCCACGCTGGTGATTTCAAAGCACAAACCTTGCCAAACCTTTATTTCATTGCATTTAAAGACGGTTTACCCGCCCCACAATTTGAGATTCGTGTAAGTTTTTCCAGGCGAAGCAAAGCCTCAAGTTGTCAGATCTATGGTGAGAGCGATTATTTTTTTTCGGCAATACACTGTTTGCCTTAAAGGCAGAGGGATGTTGCAGGATGCTTCTGTCTCGATCCTAGGTTGGCCCGGGAACATGAGCGAGCAGGTCCGGGAAAGGGCGGCGCCAAGTGGTGCAAATGTGCTTTGGAATGGGGCGGCGAGTAAGTGGGGAGTAGCCACCATCTCGGGATGGAAGTCGAGGCAATGACGCGGACCGCGCGCATTGGCAGTCGGTGCGGGTTGGAATCCAAGCCGAGAGCGCGGAAACCCTATCAGGCCATTGCGGCGCGGCGAGGCGGACCGTTCGCACGCGGCTAATCGCCGCACGAAGCCGGGCTCGGTGCCGAAAATTATTCGCTGGAAAACCGGACCGGGCCGCCAGGGCTTACGCCGCGGTGGGCCCGGGACCAGTCGGTGTCTTGGGGGGTGGGGGAGGCAGTTCGATCTGGATGAGATTGTTCTTGATGGCGTAAACAACCAGATCCCGGATGGAGTGGAAGCTCAGTTTCCGCATGATATTGCTACGGTGAGTTTCGACAGTCTTGGTGCTCAAGTTCAAAAGCGACGCGACTTCCTTGGAGCTATTGCCTTCGGCCAGTAACTGAGTGATCTCGCGTTCGCGTGCAGTCAGAGTCGGCAACTTGGGCGCCTCATTTCTGGAAACGGTCTGCCCTTTTTCCAGAAAGCCGGCCAATACCAGGTCGTTCACTCGAGGCGTGAAAAACATGCGTTTGTTCTGCAGCGCTTCGACGGCTGACACCAAGTCGCGCGCTGCGTCGGACTTCAAAACGAAACCGCGAGCACCAGCATCGAGCGCCTCGCGAATGACCTGATCGGAGTCGGTAATGGTGAGCACGATTACCTTGAAATGAGGATCATGCTGCAAGAGCTGGCGAGTCGTGTCCAAGCCGTTCAGGTTGGGCATCCCAATATCGACAATGACGACGTCTGGGTTCAGCTGCAGGGCCTTCTCGACGGCCTCGCGGCCATCGCTGGCTTCGCCGCAGACTTCCCAGCCTTCATGCTTTTCCAGCAGGGCGCGCAATCCGCGCCGCACGATTTCATGATCATCGGCTAACAAGATTCTCAGCTTCATAACTCTCCTCTTTCCCGATCCAGATGGAGCTGCAGCGTCAGTCGAACCTCAGCAGGAACCTCAGCGTAACTCAGCAACATTCCGGCCATTCAGAGCCGTAAAGACCCGATGCTGGCTTACCGCATCCACGGCCGCCAGCAGATCGCGGGCGGCGTTGGACTTTACTACGTATCCCCTGGCACCAGCTTCCAGAGCTTCTCGCATCATCTGGGGAGAATCGTGCTGAGTGACAAACAGGATTTCTAGTCCGGGACATTGCTGGCGTAACACGCGGCACGCTTCCAACCCGTTCATCCTCGGCATGGTGACGTCGAGTACCATGACGTCAGGGCTCAAATTCTTTGCCTTCTCCACCGCCTCCGCCCCGTCAGCCGCTTCTCCAATGACTTCCCACCCCGAGTGACCTTCCAAAAGTGTCTTCAAACCCTGCCTTACGATCGGGTGGTCATCGACCAGCAATATGCGAATTGTCATTTAGTTTCAGTCCTTTGGGGAGACCAGACGATTCGCCACACATGATCTTTCGCTGTGACAAGCCTGACCAGAAAACATGATTTATTGAACACCCACAAGTCGGGGGGAGGGCCCCTTAACCCACTGAGGCTAACGTTCCGGTTGGCGAGGTCCAATACAGGGAATCCTGTATTTAGACTGGGATGTTTGAGGAGTATCGGGTCCAGTCCGGTCCCGCCGTTAGGCGGTGCGACCGGCAGAAATGACGGGGAAATAAGTCTTGTCGTGCAGCAATACGTCGACCGCTTCCACCACCGACCCGATGTCCTGCTTGGCACAGGCTCCGCGGACGCCCGCCTGTCGAGCAGCTTCTGCCAGTTGACTGGAGAGGTGGAGAGTGACCATCAGAATGGGAATTTTGGGGAAAAGCTCAAAAATCTGTTTGGCTACATCCACGCCATTGAGATCGGGCATTTGATAGTCGAGCACGATCAGGTCCGGAGGCGCCTCGAGGACCTGGCATAGAGCCTCCGCCCCAGTCCGTGCCTCGCCGCACACCTGCCACGATTCCTGTTGCTCAAGAATCGCACGCAGATAACGCCGAACAGCGGGATTATCATCGACGAGAAGAATACGGACCATGCGAAAGCCTTTCCGGCTTCAGATACCGATTGCGAACTCCGTTGTTCGAACAAAGGACTCTCGCACGGAACCCCCTCAAGGGAATTCTGGATTCATCTTCCTGCGCTGCGAGCCTTTTCTCTGGGCTGTTGTATGACCGTGCGGGCCGCGACTTCCTTGGCCCGGCTGCCCGCCCGGAGCGCTCAGCACTTTCTTGGATGGGTTCATAACTCGCGCTGTGTTTGGGCCCCCTACGCCGCGCAAACGCTTTCTTCAACGCTTTCTTCCTGGGCCTAATCCTACCTCCGGCTTATCCGCTTCGCTAATGAGCAACATAGGCAAAGCGTGTGAACGGAACAATCCGGTGAAGCCTGTAGGTTTATCATTTTACTCAATGCTTTGCTTTCTTGGTATTAACTCACTTGTTACACTCGGTTCCGCTTTTTCTCCTGCGCCCAGGAAGCGTAATTCGCTTGGTCATGTACGCAACCGTTACGCAAGCGCGGCAGTGCACTTCCCAGAAAAGCCGAGTTCGTAGAGGCAATAGCTTCCTAAAACGGTATAGCTTTCTTTTAATGCCCTTCCGTAACCTACCCTATTGACATCCTCCGAATTATATTGTTAACAGAAAGCCCCACCAAATCTCAGGAGATTTAACGATGAAGCACCCGCGGGACTTCTTTGCGCTCTTCGTGTCTGACAACTTCGCTGGCCATCGGAAAAGTAAGCGAGCTGGCTCTCTAACCGGACTCGCCGTTATCTGCGGGCTGCTGGCCTTGGCAGCGGGTGTGCCACGGAATGCTTTCGGTCAGGCTCAGTCCACCATCTCTTGTCCGGCGGGACGCGGCGACTGGGATGTCTTGAGTGTCATGATGATGGACCCAGGATTGGCCTCCAGTTACCACATGGAAGGTCTCACCAAAGGTCTGGCCTCGTCTTACGTGTACACCATATGGGATGAGAGTCAGTCCAAGCTGTATTACGTGAAAAATCCCCAAGGTAACCCCTGGGACATCAATCTTTACGATTCAAACTATATCTACCAATGGGTCACAGAACTGGGTACGTGGAAGGGTGTCAACCACTGGAACGATCCGAGGAGCTGCAAAAAATTCAACAGTGGCAGTCAGAACCGCACCGCCGACCTCTCGATGCGTTGGGCGGCCCGGTGCGCGACCCCGGGAGGAAGCAACAGTTCGTTCTGGAATCCCCCGCCTTCTGCCCTGCCCGACAATACGAACTACTACACCTATGTAGGTCAGGAACTGCAAAGTTCGGCGCAGAATCTCGACTATTCTTTGATGGAGCTGAAGGCTCCGGGTACCATCGCCATCACCGACCATCGCGCGTTCCCACCGAAGCCGTTTTCCATCACAACTTTGCCGCTGCAATATACCTACAGCTGCACCGCTTCGGGGAACGTCAACTCCTGTAAGTTTCGTGAGATCTTTGAGTATGGGGTGGATACCGACGTGAATCCGGTGGACAGGGTCAAGCACACTTACGGATGGATACGCTGGCGCTATTACATCAACTCCACCGGGGGGAACAAAGATCGCGCCCCGGTCTGGGTGCTGAATAATACATCAACCTCGGACCAGTTGATGGCCGGACAGGTCAGCCCCAACTTCCAATGTTTCTAGAACGTATTTTCTTGAGCCAGGGCTAGTGGGAGTTTACTGACTGCGATCAAGCAAGGGTAGCAGCAGTTCTGCGAACTCATTGCGTCGTATAGAGTTGTGCGATCCCGGTCGCGACCGATTGTGTATTACCCTTTCTCAACCAGGTTCCGGGTGCGTTTTATCACTACCCCCGTTCCTCACGGTGTGGCAAGCTCGGCTAGAAGCCCTGTCGCGTACAAGGGTTACGTCATAACAGCGGACGTGGGTAATACAAGATCGTCCGTAACGCTGTGCGAAATCATGAACTTACGATTCATTTTGCGCAACTCCCAGTAAACTCCCGCTAGTCTGAATTCACCTCGATCTGCCGGGGAGGCAAGACCGGCAGATCGGGATGCTGTTGTTCTCGCCAGAGCACGCTAAAACACTCGCCCTCGCTTTGAGCGCGCCAGGTAGTTCCGTCTGCGTATTTCACCGATGAGGGAAAGAATACCCAACCTAGAACGGATTGGGCACTGGCGGTGCGAATGCCAGGCCTTTCCAGGGTTTGTTCCTCACCGGGCAAAATCGGCTTGGCCGAGGACCATTCAGCGTTGAACGGTCGCCGCAAATCCTGGGGCGCCAAGAAGAACTCGGACATGAGCACGAAGCTCGCAATCGGCTTGGCGCTGACATTCTTGACCGTCAGCGTAAAGTCTTCCGCGTGCTTCCAGAAATCTCCTCCGGTGAAGGTCAAGGGGCAGGGGCGGGCGGGCGGAGCGTAGATGGTGTAAACCGCCATCATTCCATTCTCCATGTGATCTTCGACATGGCAGTGAAACATCCAGGTTCCGGGATTGTCGGCGAGCATGTCAACCGTCACCATGCTTCCGGGGAGAGGTTCAATCACGTCGGTATTTCGCTTTCCGTCGGTTACCGTTTCGCCGTGCCAATGCGGAGTGTGCAAATCAATCTCATTTCCCATCCCCAGCAAGTACCAGCGCACCTTGTCTCCCTGCTTCATGGTCAAGCCGGGAAGATTAGCGAAAACAAAACCGTTGACGGCATAAAATTGGCCGGCGGGTTTGCCTCCCATTTCATCGAAGATCATGAAGGAGGCGACAAATTCGCGGTTAACATCCTTCCTTCCTCCAGGGTAGTTCCCATCCTCAAGGAGTCGGAGGGGTTAAAGTGCACTGGCCGCTCGTGGCCTGAGCCGGCGGATTCGGGGGACTCGCCCAAGGCACGTTCGCGAAGTCAAAGAACTCGCTCATGTCGGCCTGAGCGGCGTCGCGTTTTGTCAGAGCAGGCAAGTTAAAACGGGTCTCGATCAGCTTCAGCATTGCGGTGTAGTCGAAAACCGTGTGAGAAACGTAATTCTTCTTGGCGTAAGGCGAGACGACCATCATCGGCACGCGATATCCCGTATAGGTGAAATCGCAAGTCCCGGTTCCAATCTGTCCGGGTGCGTCACAAATGTCGCCGGCCACCAAATCCATTGGCGGTATGCCGTCGGGACTGGGCATCGGCTGCGGCGAGACGTGATCATAGAAACCTCCGGCTTCGTCGTACGTAAATAGCAGCGCGGAGTCCCTCCAACTGGAGCTATTCATCAGACCGTTGATCAGGCTGGAGGCGAATTGGGCTCCGTCCTGAACGCTGGCGGGTGAAGAAATATCGTAATCGTTGGGGTGCTCATCCAGCCCGGCGGAAGAGGCAGGCTCGATCAGTGCGACCTGTGGCAGGGTCCCATTCTGCAGATCGGTGGTAAATTGCGATAGAGGCACCAGATTTTGTGACAGGGTTGGGCTGTTCACTATGGTTTGTCCATAGGTGAACTCGTTGATATAGGAATAGTTGTAGAGGCATGCCGCGGTAGGGGACGTTCCACACGTTGTGCCAGCGGTATCGACATAGATCTTCCACGTAATACTCGCATTTTGCAGCTCTTCGAAAATCGTCGTCGCGGTCAGCGGCGTTTCCGGCGCGGCCAGGGGAACCGCATGGCCAGCCGAAGTGGCGGCTAATAGGTACATGCGGTTGATCTGGGTGCGGTCCATCGTGGGAGAAAACCAGCGGTCCGAGGTGGCGAAATTGGACGCCATGAAGTAGTAGTAATTCAGGTCGCTTCCGTCAAAATATCCCATCGCTCGAATGCCATTCGTATCCATTAAAGGCGGCGATTGCTGACGTGCGTCATCCGCGGCGGTGAGGACGAATCCGTTGAGTGCGGCCGGACCGGTGCCGGTCGGGGCATTGTAGTCCCAATCCACATGACTCTCGTCCCAGAAAGGACTCTGCTCTTCCTGACACACGGATGCGAAGTGAAAAGAACTGATGAGATTGCTGGTGTCGGGCGAACAAGCGTCAAAACCCGGATAGGGCTGGGTCGGATCGCAGCCCGGGACGGCGGGAGCTGGGCCTTGTAGGGGAGCAACCCCGCTGGCCGGGTTGAACTGCGGTAAACCGTCGAAGGATTGATCCGCAAAGCCGTTCTGAGCCCAGTACTGGCGCATTGCGCCGAAATAGTGATCCAACGAACGATTCTCTTGAGCGAAAATAATGATGTGGTTAATGCTTTGCAGGCTTCCCGGAGTGGCTGGCTGATTTCTCAACCCCACGCACCCGACCAGGAGCAGGGAATTCATGCCGCATAATAAAGCCAACCCCGAGATATATCGAGACTTCATTAGACGAGCTACTCCTAGTTTCTGGATTCCGAAGTTGGATGAATAGGAATGCAGGAGGGTTGTTTAGTTGTAGGCAACCGAATCCACGATGCGTTTCGACGCGTCCGGCGAACGAAAAGCGAGGTGCAACGATTCACGCAATCTTTAACTCTAGCTGTTCTTGCTTGAATCTAAAGTACTTTTGCGAAGTACCAAGGGGACCCGCCCTGCTGCTTTAAATTTCTTGTGCCACCCCAGTAGAATTTCTCGCATCAGAGTTGAGTACATTTCGTGTGCCTTGCGGTCGCGTCCGCAGTGTCTGCCCCGCCACTGACTGTAGTGTCTGCCTACATGGTCCGGTTGTAAGTTTGTGCACCGAGCTTGGAGTGTCTATGACCTGGCATGAATCTACATCTCGGGCGCAAACTCAATCTTTCACGGTGTCGCTGCTAGGAACGAGGACAGGCCGGAGATGACCGAACGTCGCCCGCCGCTGCTCAGCCTGGCTCGCAAGTTGCACGACAATGAGACTGCGCTTGCCATGATGCGGAATGCGTTCCGCATGTTCCAGCGCATCGGGATCACGGTGAGTCCGAACCACTTCTACTGGCCGGTACCCGACTTCCGCGAACTTGAGAACCGGAAATGGCCGACCGAGAGCGAGACGGTCGGGCTGGACTTCGCCTTGGAGCGGCAGTTGGATTTCCTGCAAACCGTGGTTCGGCAATATCAAAGCGAATGGGAATCAGAATCGGCGCCGCTTTTCAACGTGAGCTACCACTACAACAATGGCTTCTTCGAGGCCGTCGATGCGGAGATTGCCTACTGCATGGTTCGCCATTACAAGCCGCGACGGATCGTGGAAGTGGGGGGCGGGTTTAGCAGCCGGGTCATGGCAGCGGCCCTCGATCAAAACTTGAAGTGGGACGGAGTGCGCGGCGAACTGATCACAATTGACCCCTACCCGGATCGGTTTCCGCAGAAGGCGCTAAGCGATCGAGTGCATCTGATTACTCAAACCGTGCAGAATGTGAACCTCGAGGTATTCCTCAGCCTGCAAAACGGCGATTTTCTGTTTCTGGATTCAAGTCACATAGTCGGGATCGGCAGCGATGTCGTCCGCGAGTATCTCGAAATCATTCCCCGCATCGCCGGCGGCGTGCTGATCCACGCCCATGACATCTTCCTTCCCGCCGACTATCCGCGCGAGTCGGTGTTGCATAATCTCGCGTTCTGGTCCGAGCAGTACCTGCTGCAGGCCTTGCTGATGTTCAATCCGCAATTCGAAGTGTTGTGGGGCAGCAGCTGCATGCAAAGCCATGCAACCAGCGCGCTCGAGAACGCTTTTCCCCACTGGCAACAGAGTTATCGCAACATGCCTCCGAAAAAGCGCCGCTTCCTTCCCACCCGCGATGGCGACCGCGTCTGGCCCTCCAGTTTCTGGATGCGAAAGCTGGCTTGAGTCGATGGACGGTCGCGCTCCCTTTTATGGCGGGATGCGGTTGCGATCGTGGCGTGCTGCGCGAATCACCAAATTCCCTTGTCATCCCCCGTAATCCGCAGATTCACAAATGCGACCGCAGCCAGCGCGGGCAAAAGCGACAAGCGCGCGGCAGCGCGAAAGTGTCGCGCCGCTCCCGTTCCAATCAGTTGCTGCAGGTACAATTGCGAACCCTGCGGCAGCATAGGCACGCGTAAAAACTGTTTCCCCACGTAGGTCACGTCGGCCCCGAAACGGGCTGAGCGCACCACAAAGTCTGGCAGCGGAAGCGGGCCAACCCCGGTGCGCTGGTTGTAGTCCGAAGCGATCTTCAGCAGAGTCGCTACTCCCGGCCAGATTGACCAACGACGCGTCGACGCGTGCAGCCGCGTGAAATCGAGACGGCCTGCCCGCACTAGCCCGGTAAGGTTCAGCAGGTCGGTGAAACGAATGTAGAAATGGCGATACATCCTTTGCAAGGTTGCGAGCGTGACTTGCTCCTCAGGGGCGGGGACGCGAAAGCGAAAAGCACCCACATCGCGCGTCTCGCTGGTTTCCTCTAGGGAGGCAGGCAGCTCGTGTTGTTCCCCGGTTTGTCCGAGGCAGCCCACGTGAATCTCCACCAATCGGGTCACTCCGGGAATGCGGAAGTTCCATTTGTGCGCTAATCGGTCGCCCCAACTCTGGGGCTGCGGCTCGGCTTGCACTTCGCTCTGCATGGCGTGCACGGTATCGCGCTCGGTGGCCGCGATAAACAGATCGAGATCGCTGCCTATATCGGGCCAGTGATCGAGAGTCTTAATCACGAGCGGAGTGTGTCCGGTCTTTTCCAGTGCGCGCACGACCTTATGCAAACTCGCGAGCGAGAGGTCAACCTGGCGTTGCTCGGCTTGCTCCAGATCCTGCAGGTTGTCAACCGGCGCCGCGAATCGATCGGCGGCGGCCCATTTCTCCAGAAGCTGCAAGGTCCGAAGGTATACGCGTTGCAGTTCCGCAAAGCGCAGGAATTCAGACCATTGCTCCTGGGACAGGTTCTGCAATCCCGCGAGCACCTGTGCGAGCTGCGGAGCAGGCTCGCTTCGCTGGGCCGGGGCCGCACCCTCATGGAGATGCAAAACCGCCAGCATCTCGAACATTGCAGCCGCGCTTCCTTGTCCCCTGGTCATGGCTGTCCCCCATGCGCGCTATCCGCTTTGGTTTCGCCGCAGCGCGGCAACCCGCGCTCAATCGCCGTTCCTTCTTCGTAATCGTTCCAGGTAGCAATCAGCACAAAGGGAATGGGGTGGGAGGCTTCGTCGTTCTCCTGAAACAGTCGGAGAGTATCTTCGAAGGTCTTTCCGCAGCGCGGATCGATGTGCCGGTTTAAGCTCCAGGAAGCCTTCGCGTCGTTGAAGCCTGGCCACACTCCACCCACCGTAACTTGGTCCGGACGTTTCCGCATCTTCGCGTAGAAATCGCTCAAGTAATCTTCTCCCCAAGCCTGACCGTCGGGGGTCCACCCTTTGTGCCCGGGATACACCCACGCGTATTCACCGTCGAAGGCTTTGGCGAACTGCGGTGGTGGATTGTCCTGGTAGATCAAGATCGGCGGCGTCGCCCATTGATCCACCTGCTGCCGCACCTGGAGCCAATCCGTGTGGCCGCCCTTCGGAAATACGAAGATCACGGGCCGTCCCTGGTACAGCAGGTAGGCTTCGCGGCCCGGGGCGCCGGGGCCAATGTAGTTCTTGTAAGCCAGGTCCATCGCCTCCATGGCGTCTTCGGTGGCGTGTCCGTTGGCATCCTGGGTTTCGTCGTACATGAGGGCAACGTGGAAGTGCTGCTCGCTGGCAATTCGCTGGAGCAGCGCAGTACTCCGATCGAGAAAGGGTCGGCGCGGGCCGTACCAATCCACCGCGAAGGCATAGATGCCCATGTTGCGGGCACTCTCAATCTGCTTGCGCAGGACATTCGGGTCCAGGCTGTTGTACCCAACGTCAATGTGGTCGGGATCGCCGAACCAGGGCTGGTAATCTGCGAGAACCTTAGGATTGCCCGACAAAGTAGGGATATCCTTGAGCGCGAGATCACGCGAATTGGCGTGAGTGCACGCGTCCGGCACGAAGCTGACGATCAAGACATACGCTAAAAGGGCACACGGGTAAGGTTTCATCAATGAATTCCTGCTTGGTTGCGATGAGACGGTGCTGCCAGGAGTTGCTCGAACTGAGCCTTCGAGCCGACGCTCGCATCGCGCCTCAGAAGGGTTTGGCAGAGATTTCCTCCAAATCGCGGATATACCAGCGATCGGCGCCGGGGGTCACGAGAACCATGTACTCGCGAGGCGCGTTTTGTGTATCGAGCAATTTGTTTCCCTCCAAGGTCTGAATCTCCAACTCGGCCTGGTCAAGAAGTTGCATGGCGGCCCCATCTGTGGAATAAAAGACTGCTTTCAGACGGTGGCCATGATCCACAATCCGAACGTGCACGCCGGTCTGCTTCTGCTCGGCGATTCTGCGCGTAAGCCGATCTTTTGCGAATCCCACAAATTCTTCGCCGAGTCCGGCTGCGTTATTCGAGTCTAGGGCACTGGCCATATCCCGCCACGCCAACGCGTAATAGCGAGCTATCGTTTGTCCCGTAAGTTCTTCGATGGGACGCGGGGCAAGCCCGTCCGCATCAAGATGAACCTGGGGCGCCGACTGGGCCATTGCCAGCAGACCCGCTGCCAGAACGAAGCTCGACGCTTTGAAGAAACAAAGCGAGACGTGGTTGAGCGCAAGCTGAAGCGACAGCATCATGGGGGCCATACCCTTCATAGTTTTCCGTTAACGGCTACTTCATTGCCCTCTACCACGCCGCAGGCGACGCTGATCTGTGCCCGCCCGTGCACGCTGAGCTGGGTTCGAGCTACACCTTTCTTGATCGGCGTGTCCACGGTAGTTTTGCCTTCCCGGTCAACCGTGGTAAATGAAATAACAGTGCCATCGGGAAGTGTATTGCCGCTGCAATCGCGAACGGGATCGGTCTCGAGAGTCACCATATTCCCGCTGGGCACGGCTTTCACGCGCAATGCGCAGGCTTCCGCGGCGACCTGTTGAACGACGCGCGCTTCTTGCACGCTGCCTAAGGCTGCACTCACCTGAACCCGCCCCTCATGTTTGGTTGAGTCCGTGCGCAGCCAGGCCACACCGTGCCGGCTGGAAACGCGCCGCGAAAAGCCGGTGCCGCTGGCCGGCGTGATCTGGAAATCCACCGCCGCCGGAGTCAAAACCAGGTTGAAGTACTGGTCAAACACAAACGCAGTGCCATCAATCGAATTGGGAGTGGAGACGGGAACTCGCGAAGGATGGAGAAAGAAACTCAGGTGCGCAGGTTGCGCGGCTTTCACCTCGAAGGTTGCAGACGTGCAGGCTGAATCGCAGAGGATCAGCTGGTAGCGGCCCGCGGCGCGCACATCGCTCGACTCGATCTCGAGATCGCTCCCCAGACTCACGGCGCGTTTCACAACATGATCCGGCCCCACGAGATAGAAGGTGCCTCGCCCGGAGCCGGGGACGGGAATCGAGAAGGCATGGCCTGCTTCCACTGTCGCCGGCGGGTGTAGATCAGCAGCCCGGGCCCAACCAGACAACACCCCCAACAAGGCCAACACGGCCAGGCGCTTATATTTTTCGAAATCGCTGCGGGGAATACGCTTCATGCTAGTTGCTCGTCCGCGAATAGTGATTCACGATGACGCGATAACTCTTCAGCCGTTCCGCAATGTCATTGGGGATATCGACAGCAAAGGGAACGGGCACCTGCGGCATGAGGGCCTGATCCACATAACCATCTGAGACCCAGATTACTTTTCCGGAGTCGTCATAGTAGGCAGCCAGGACCTGCGCGATGTTGACGGGGCGGCCGCTTTGATTCACCAACTCGCCCTTTAACACGTTTCGGTTCAATCCGTCTTTGCTCACCGCCTGGTCGGCCACCGCAATTACCGGATCGGCGCTGGCCGGGACTAACAGAGCGCGCGCATCCATGCGCACACTCTTTACCGCATCCATGCGAACTCCCGGAAAGTCAATGCGATAGGGCGAAACCTGCTTGGGGAGCAGAACATGCGAGATCAGATCGAAGCTGCCTTCTTCATCAAGGGGCGAACCATCGGCTTTCAGCAGGGTGGCATTCACGTTCAAATACGCGGGAATGGTGTCTTCATTTTCCACTTCCCCGAGAATCACCACGCGGCCCGGACGCGAGATCGCGTTCATGGACGTGATGCGCACTTTCGGCGAGTCCACGTCCTGAGACCCCCAGTTCTGCGATGTGTTACGTCCGATCACTTCCCAGCGCAAGTAGTTCACCGACACCACCTGCGGCGGCACTGCGGGAAACGCCGGTTTCGGCCATACCACACGCCAGACCGAGCCGTCACGGCGCACCCGCAAATCCCGCACATCATCGAGCGAACCCAGTGCGCTCGACCAATTCATCCGCACCCGAACCAAAGCCTGATCTGGATCGGCGTGCAAAGGCGAAACATCGGCGGACTGCAGGGAGGAGTAGGTCCGCAAGCTGCCGTCGCTTCCCGCCACATCACGAATGAAGGAGGCAATATCGGTATCGCTGCTGCGATCCAGCGAATCATACGCCTGCTGGAAGTTGTGAGCCTGGAGGTTGCTCATTAGCGCCTGCATGGCTTCTTCGGGAGTTGCCGCAGAGGAAATGGCATGCCGCTTCACCCCGCCGGACTGCAGCCACGCAATGGCAACCAGAACCAGGGTAGCCAGGGTTAGAAGAACCGCCAGCCCCCACTTCATGAATGCACCCCATTTACATAAACGCCTTCCGGCGTTTCCCTGGGGAATGCGATTCCTTCCCGTAGGGGGCGAGGTTCAACCAGGAATAACACAAATAAAATTGCCAGGATGCTGCTGCCGATGGGCAGGATGCCCCACAGCAATCCTTCCCAGGGGGCCGGTATGGCATCGGACGGAATGGTGCGCGCGGGAGGAGCGTCATCCTTGGACCACACAGTGATGGCGCCGGACTCATAGCTCTCTACTTGGCGCCACCCGCCGAAAACGAGGAGCGGCTCATAGAACGGGTCGTGCACGAAAATAAATTTCAGGCCATAGTGATTGGCATGCTGCAGCATGGCGCGGAGCGAATCCATGCCGGCGACTCCGAAGAACTTCGCACTGGTCAATTGGGCGGCGCCGTAACGGGTCATTTCGGGCAGCAGGCGGGCCGAGTTGTACTCGCCATCGATGCTGTTGGCATTTGCATAGGTCGAAACCTTCGAGAGAGCGTTGCCAAATCCGAGGGTGAGATAACGGTATTGATCGTGGCCATCGCGATTCAAGAAAGAGATCACCGAATCGACATTGAGAAAACTGGTGGTGCGAAACGGGCTCCAGGTCAGCCAGCCCACCGCCAGGGCAAGGCTGGCCACGGCGGCTGTACTCACCCCGATCGCGCCCCATCGTGGCGAACGGTCGATCAGGTGCGCCACTAATAATCCCACAATCGGCAGGGCCAGCACCGTCGCCCACAAGGTGAAGCGCTCATAGGTCAGAATTTCGAAGGCCCGGCCGAAGATCCAGCGCGGAACCGGCGTTGTGCCACCCAGCGCAATCAGGAACGTAACCCAGAACGCAAGCAGCAGAATTCGCAGCCGAGGATTCGATGCGCCCTTGATGACGACAAAGGGCAATGCCAGAATCAAGGCACCGTAGGGGATGACGAAGTAATTCATTCCGTATACCCAATTCATCAGGAGGTTCGAACGGCTGGCATGCGGAATGGGCATCTGCTCGATGGGATGCCGGAGGATCGCGATCCAGTAAGGCAACAGGACGATCCCAACCCCCACGGCTGCAATGGCAGCGAATACGAAAGCGCGCCCGATGATTGCCGCGCCGGATTGGTCGCCCTTGCGAGCGTCGTACCAGGCCAGCCACAAGACCGGTAAGGCAAACAGAACGGAGCCGAAGATGAGGGTGACGTGATGGGCCGATGCGGCGGCCAGGGTGAGAGCAATCCCTTTCAGCAAGGATCGCCAACTGGCCGATCGGCACCACGAATATAAGTAAGGCAGACTCAGAAAATACAACGGCGCTGACATGGTGGTGGGCAACTGTCCTGCCGAATAGACAAGAAATGCGATGCTGCCGGCAAACACAGCCAGCACCCCGGCGTAGCTGGCCGCGCGGTCATCCACCCAAAGCTGCGCGAACCGGTAGGCGCCCACCGCCAGCAGGACGACAGCGGCCAACTGCACCAGCATGAAGCCCTCGGTGAGCCCCACGATATTTGAGAGCAGCGCAATCCATTGATGAGTCAGCGGAGGATAGGTGGTTTGGGAGAAGCCGCCAAACCACTTTTCATTCCAGGGATTGAACCAGTGATGAGCATAGTGCGAGGCAAAAAAGATGTGTAAGTTGGCGTCATAGGACGTAGTCGCCGGCAACTCCATCACAAGCAAGGGCCCGTGAATCGCGAGTGCCAGCAAGATGATCGCGGCAACTGGGATAGGGCGCCGCCAAATGCTGTTGGCAGGCGGGAGGGCAAATCTTTCTTGGTGGTCTCTCATTGAATCGGGGTCTTCAGAATTGCAGCCTACTTCCCGAATCCGGGCATTCGAATCGCAGCTTTTGATTCCCGGAAGCCGGCCAAGGTTGGCAGCTATTTTAGGGGTGTGGACCTCGGCGTGCAAAGGGGCGCAACCATAGCGGGAGTTTCCCGCATCTGAGCGGACGAACGGAAGGGCGAGTGTGCCCTTCTGTCACCAGCCGGGTTGTCAGCCAGAGAAGTGGGAGGGGACGGGTGCAATCAGTGTTCAGGGGATGGGTGCGGCTTGCAGTCCTGCTGGTCGCGACTGCGGCCGCTGCCCAGACCTTCGATGTGAACGGCCAAGCCTCTCCGAATGCGCCTGCGCCCTCGAAAAAGCGAGGCCCGCAGACCAATAATAAGCCGCCGAACCGTAACGAGACCGGGATGGGCTGGGGCGCGAGCATCGAGGTGGCGCGCGAAGCGCGAGCCGCGCAGACCGCGCTGCAGCACGGCGACGCAGGCGATGCAGCGGTGCACGCCCAGCGCGCGGTGAAGGCCGCTCCGCAGAATCCTGATCTCTGGTTTACCCTGGCTTACGCCGCCCGACTGAGCGGACAGTATTCACTGTCCGTCGATGCCTATCATCGCGGTCTCGCTTTGCGGCCATCTTCGGTGGAGGGACTCTCCGGTCTGGCGCAAACCTACGCCCGCATGGGACGCAGCGAAGACGCGCAGAAGACGCTGGACCAGGTTTTAGCGGCCAATCCCAGGAGCGATTTGGATCTTCAACTGGCGGGCGAATTGCTGCTCTCCACCGATCCGAAGCGGGCTCTCGACTATCTGCGACGTTCGGAGGCGGTAAAGGCGACACCGCGAACTGAACTTCTGCTGGCCCGCGCCTATGAGCGAACCGGGGATGGCGAGTCGGCGCACAACATGCTGGAAAAAGCGCGCCGCTCGGCTCCCACCAACCCCGAAGTGGTACGAGCGGTTGCGTCTTATTACCGCGATACCGGTCAATATCAAGAGGCCGTCCACGCCCTGGAAGACTTGCATTCGAAAGACGCGAGCACTCTTGCAGAATTGGGATATTCCTATGCGCTGGCCGGGAACGCACCCGCGGCTGCGCAGAGTTATAGCTTGGCGGCAAGCCGGGCGCCGAAGGACATTGAGATCCAACTCAATGCCGCGCAAGCCATGCTCAATGCGGGGGACTTCGACAAAGCCACAACCTTTCTGAATCAAGCCAAAACGCTGAATCCCGAGCATTACCGCGTGTTTGCCCTGCGGGGCAGGCTCGATGCGGACCAGCGGCGGCCCGAGGATGCAATTCAGCAATACGAGAGGGCGCTGCAGCACCTGCCTGAAGGTGTGCCGGAGGGGGTTCTCTATCCGATCTCGTTACGCGTGGATCTAGCTCAGATTTACCGCGACGCCGGAGACGATGCGAACGCCGAGCGGGTCACCAAAGACGCGGTCGAGGAGATTAGCGGCATTGATGTGCCGGGCGTTGCCCGCCCCGAGTTTTTGCGGCTGCGAGCCGCCACCGAAGTGGCTCAGGGGAAGGTCGATGCTGCCGAAAAAGATCTAAAACAGGCCATCCAGCTTGAGCCTCGCAATGCCGTATTGCTTCTCAACTACGCCAATCTTCTCTGGAAGACGGACCGACAGGCGGAAGCCCGGAAGACCTATCAGGAGGCGCTGGCCATCGATCCATCGAGCGCGAGCGCATTGGGCTCGCTGGGCTTCGTGTCGCGCGAGATGGGCGACAACGCCGCCGCCCGAAACTACTTCCTCGAATTAGAGAAGAAGCACCCTGACGACTATGTGCCCTATTTAGCCTTGGGTGATTTGTATAGCTCGACCCGACAATTTCCGGAAGCGCAACAGAGTTACGAAGAGGCTTTCAAAAGGTCGCCAGCGAATCCCCTGATTGTTTCCGGGGCGATGAACGCGGCGCTCGAAGCCCACCAGCCCGTGCAAGCCAAGGAATGGCTGGCGCGCGCTTCGGAGGCGGTGCGACAAAATCCGCAAGTCATGCGCGAGCATGAGCGGTATCTGACGATGACCGGGAACTACGCCGAATCGGCAGATCTCGGCTATCAGGTGATTGCGAAGCTGCCGAAGGATCGCGAAGCGGTCGACTATCTGGCCTATGATCTTCTGTTCCTCAAGCGGCTCGAGGAAGCGATGAAGATCGCAGAGCGCTATCAGCCGATTCTTAAGGACGATCGCGACCTGTATCTGATTGCCGGGTACGTGGACGCGGACGATAACGAAAAGGAGGCGGCGGTCGACGAGTTCACGCGCGCCCTGGCGATTGATCCCCAGATGGCCGTGGGGTATATGAACCGGGGATATGTTTACAACGACATGCGCCTGGCCACCAAGGCTGAGCAGGATTTCCGCAAGGCGTTGGCGCTGAATCCCCAGTACGGCGAGGCGCACCTCGGATTAGCCTACGCCCTGCTCCAATTGCGGCGTTCCACGGCAGCGTTGAAAGAGGCCGAAATTGCAAGCCGTCTGCTTCCTGAGTCGGAGAGTCTGCATCTTGTCAAAGCCGAGGGCTACCGCCAGCGGGCCATGCTGACGCGCGCAGAAGGCGAATACAGGTTGGCTTTGAAGCTGAATCCGAATGCTCCGGTGACCTACATTGCCCTCGCCGACGTGCAGTACCGCCAGCATAAATATGAGAAGTCAGCCGACACTTTGCATCGCGCACTCGGGGTCGCGCCGAACGATCCGATGATCCTGGCGCAACTGGGAAGATCCTATGCGCAGCTCCGCCGGTCGTCCGAGGCGATGCAGGCCATTGAAGCTGCGGAGCGGGCCGGCGGGAAGGATTACAAAGTCCTGCTGGTCACGGCAGACGACCTGCGCATCCTGGGGCATCGCGATCAGGCCATGACCAGATACGAACGGGCAATGGAAAGTTCCGATGAAAATCGGCTACAAGTCCGACTCGCCTTGGCTCGACTGTTTGCCGAAGAAGGACACGCCGCCGAAGCCCAACAACAAGTGGCGCTCGGCTTTGCCGAGGCGAGAGTCGCGGCCACCGATGTGACCTCCGCCGAAGACTACCTGAACGCAGCTGACGTTCTGATGAGCATTCACGAGTATCCGCTGGCCCAGCGCATGTATGGTCGCGCGCAGGCGCTGGGCGCCGATGACACGACGGTGGCGGTGGGTATGGCAAATGCGTCGTTGGCCCTGGGAGACACGCGTAGCGCGCAATTGCAGCTGGCCAGCCTGGGCGACGATGCGGAGCGCAAGAACAACTATGAGTTTCTCGTTGCCCAGGGCAACCTCTACCGGCAACTGGGCGAGGTGGATCGCGCGCTGGAGAATTTCGTCCATGCCAACCAACTCGATCCCCAGGACCAAGCGACGCGCGCCACGGAGATGGAGCTGGCCGAAGAAGCGGGCCGGCCCATCCTTGATCGACTGGGCTTGGGTTCTGATGTGCGCGTCAATCCTGTGTTTGAAGATGAAAACATCTATCAAATGGACGCTCGTCTGCTGGGCGTGCAAAACAACGGAGCCTTGTTACCACCCCCGCGGCGTACGATCGAGACCTTTGCCGATTCGCGCTTTCAATTCCGTCCGGATTCGCTTCCTCCGATTCAAGGCTTTATCGCCGAGCGCAATGCTCAGGGTGCCCTGTCGTTTCCCAGCCAGCTGCTGATTCAGGATCGCAATACGTTCGACACCATCTTTAATATTTCCGTGGCGCCGATGGTGCGACTGGGCAGCATTAAGCTGAACTTCATGCCGGGCATACAGTACACAATCCGCCGCGACACGCTTTCTCCGCAGTTCATGAACCAGAATCTGTTTCGCCAATTCGTCTATGTCTCCAGCAGCTCGATCGGCAATTGGCTCTCGTTTTCCGGAGATTTGATTCGGGAGGGGGGTCCATTCACGGACGAGAATCTGCACTCGCGGGACTTTTCCGGTGCAGTCGATTTTCGCCTGGGCCGACCCTGGAGCCGGAGCGCCCTGTTGACCGGGTACAGCGGTCGCGACCTGCTGTTCGGTCCCGCCGTATACGAGTATTACCAGACTGTTTCCTATGCCGGACTGGAGCATGGGTTCGGCTCCCGCATCCGCGCATCGGCGGTGGCGGAGTTTCTGCGGGCATGGCGGGTGCAAGGCAATTCGTATGCAATCGCGCAAACTCTTCGTCCGCGCTTTGGCATAGACGCGCAATTTCAGGAGCACTGGACTCTGTCCGCCTCCGGTGCGTGGTCTTCAGGGCGCAGCTTTCACGCTTACGACAATGTAACGTCGAGCGTTATGTTCACCTATACGCACGAGCGGAACTTGAACCGGAGCCTAGGTTCGGAGACGGCGACGCTTGCTTATCCCTTGCGATTTTCGTTCGGATTAGAACAGCAGAGCTTTTACGATTTTCCCGGTCACGGTGGCAACAAATTCGTTCCGGCTGCGCAGTTCACTTTTTGACGCATTGGTCTCGGCCTGCTTCAACTGCCTGAAGACCGCAAGTTCCCTATGACGACACCTTCAGAAACGCAAGTGGCGACAAGGCCGGAGCACCTCGGCGGCTTGCGGGAGCGGGTAGTGCGGGGCAGTGCCATTTTGTTGTTCAGCACCGGACTGGTGGCCATCACCAATCTGCTCTACAACATCTTGATCGCACGGATGTTAGGGGCGGCGGGCTTCGGCGATGCCTCGGCGTTATATACGCTGCTCATGTTGCTGTCGGCCGTTACCTTATCGTTCCAGATAGTAACCTCAAAATTTATCGCTCGGAATTCAGAGATTCTGGTGCGAGCGCAAATCTACGCCAGCATGCTGCGCCGGGCCTGGCAGGTGGGTTTGGGGATTGCCCTACTGCTCGCCGCCGGCGGCACCTATCTCAAATCCTATTTCAATCTGCCGGCTCAGCATGATCTTATGCTGCTGGCAATCGCGACGGGTGTGTATATACCGCTGGGAGCACGTCGAGGAAGGATGCAGGGCTGTTATGACTTCCGCGGCCTAGCCATCAACGTCGTGGTGGAAGTGGCGGTTAAGCTAGGCGCGGCCCTGCTCTTCTTACATTTCGGGATGGGCGTGACCGGTGTGATGACGGCGGTGCTGCTCTCCATCGTTGCCGCGTACCTGGCTGGAAGGCCGGGATCCGAGTACCGGGCGAGGTCGGGACGGATCAAAGTCGCGGGCTTTGGTGAGGGTTTGCAGGCCGTACTGTACTTTGTCGGGCAGGTGATTCTCAGTAACCTCGACATCTTGCTGGTGAAGCATTTCTTCCCGCTATCGGAAGCGGGGATCTACGCGGCGGTGGCTTTGGTGGGGCGCGTGGTCTTCATGTTGTGCTGGTCGGTTGTGAGCAGCATGTTTCCGGTGTCGGCGAGTCACACGCAGCGCCAGGTGGGGCGCTCGGTGCTGTACACCGGATTGCTGTTGGTGGGGACGGTCACCTCCATATTCATCGCGGCGGTAGCGCTGGTGCCCGAAGCGGTATGGATCATGCTGCTGGGGAAGGCGTTCCTGCTCGGGACGCCGGGGGCGTTCTCTGCGCTCTTGACGCAGTATGCGCTCATGACCGGCATCTATTCGATTGCGGTAGTCATCATGATGTACGAGATCTCGCGGCGCACCGGCATTGCGGCCTGGGTGCAATTGGGCGCGAGCGTCATGCTGGCCGCAGCCATCTGGCGTTATCACGATTCCTTGTACCAGGTGATTCTGGTGCAGGTGTTCGTGATGGGTGGACTGCTCGTGGTGGTCACGATCCCGCTCCTCCACGATCAAGATGAAGTAGAACCTCCTCCTACAACTGCCGAACCTCTGAAACGACTGCGACTCGTGCCGGAGGATGAGATCGTGGCGGAATTCTTGCGGGGTGAGTTTTATCATCCCCAGTTTGATCCCTATCGCCGCGACTTTAAGCGTCTTGTGGAACAGGCCGATCTCGATGATCCTCAGGAAAACTTCATCCGACGCGCATTGCTGTTCCGCCGGCGAGGACGCTTGTGGCGTGAACTGCCTTCGGGGATGGAGTGGTGGGAGGTTGAACTGAGTGCGAGCGACTTGTCGCGCCTGCGCTCATTCCCGCGCAACGACTGGAGACGCTTCGCGGCGGGCGGGTTCTACCTGGCGGAAATGATTGGCCGCATCCGAGCGGAACTGACTCGTGGGCAGCCGAGTCGGTTCCTAAAAAAGCTCGGGGAGATCGCAACCGATCTCCAGCAGAGCCAGGTACCCGATGCCGTGTTGCTGATTGGCATCGACGGGTATCATCCGCTGACGATTGTGGAGGGAAATCACCGCATGGCAGCGGCCTTGCTGACGATGCCAGAATCGGCGCACCGCCGCTTCCGATTCTATTGCGGTTTGTCTCCGAACATGAACTTGTGTTGTTGGCACAACACCGATCTGCGAAGCCTGTCACGCTACGCACGGCACACGGTTCGTTATATGTTCCGCGATTTCCTGGTTGCGCGGACGCTGCGGGACAAACGCACCGAGATGGAAGCGTCCTGAAAGCCGACGGTGAAGCCCGCGTATCGGGAGTGCTGACGGAATCGTGGCGAGAGATTCACGGCTGGTGCGACATCAGGCTGACAGTGCGAGCGTTGTAGCGTTGTCCATCGAATTCGGCCTGAACACTGACGGCGGCGCCTTCTCGCAGAAGACGGAGGCTCGTGTCATCCAGTGAAGCGATGGCGAGCTCGTGAACGCTTTGGTCGGAATCGTTCGACAAGGAAAGCACTCGCGAGCGCAAGTCGACGGCGACAACTCGACCCTCAAAGGTAAAAGTATTCCCACGTTCGGCGAGAATCTCAACGCGGTTCGCCGCATTTTGGGCTGGAGAGAACCATACTCGCACCAGCGCGCCCGGAGACAAAGCCTGCGGCGAGGCGGGCTGGCCTTGGTTGACAACGATGGTGCTCGGAGTCATGCGCAGCGCAACAGTTTGCGGGCTTAAGGGATCGCGTACGGTGAGCCTGGACTTAGCTGCGTCGTACCGCAAGACCTGTCCATTCAGCTCAGCCCCAGTGGATGGGCCGGTGCGGACCGAGAGCGCGAACAGTTTTCCGCCGTCGATCACGGTGTCGACGGACACCACAGATCCAACCGGAATACCGGCCAGATGCGCATTCGGATTTGCCGGAAGAAGTTGCGTCCGCGGATCGAAATGAATTCGGACATCACGGCCACCGAACGGGTGAATCACCAGCTGATCGCGGATCGGATCCAGCTGCTTCAGTACACCGCGCACCAGACCCACCTTGGTGCCGGGCCGGTTGAGCGGGGGAAGATCGTCCGGGTTGGGAGGCGCTTTTTGCGAGCCGGCATTGTCCGGGGAAGCAGGCATGGACGAAGGGGAAGCCGGTGCGGCAGCCTGCGCGCACGCGCCGCTGACGAGCGCGCCGCTGACTAGTAAGATCATCGACCCGAGCAGTCTTGTCATCGCCAGTTGGATGCTAATCGTACCATCGTGGATGGGGCGTAGGGTATTTACTGTAGTCCAACCGACAATGCCTTTAAGACATCATAGTAGCGGCAGGTAATCCATGAGCAAGCTAGCAAGACTCTGTGCCATTGCGACGTTACTGGCGATGCAACTGCTCGCCGGAGAACGCCCGGGGTTCGCGAGCAATTTACAGATCCCCATCCCGCAGCGGGGCGTATCCACTCCCAGCCAAAAGTTAAACCGCGAGGGTGTTGCCGAGCTCAAGCGCGGGCATCAGAAAAAAGCGAAACAACTCTTCTATCGGGCCTACCTGCTGGATCCGCAAGACCCGTTCACTCTGAATAACTTGGGATATGTCGCTGAATTGGAGGGCGATGCCGACCGAGCCCTGCGTTACTATGCTCTGGCGGCGCGGGAGCATACAGATGCGGTCATTGACCGGTCCAACGAAGCGGCCCTCCAGGGCAAACCCCTGGATGAGGCATTCCGGCAGGTGCAAAATTCTGATCAGGAGCTCAGCCGGCTCAACGAGCGGGCGATTGTGCTGCTTCGCGATGGGCACGTTTTTGAAGCCAAGAACCTGCTGCAATCCGCCCTGCCGCGCCATCCCAATGACCCCTTTCTACTCAACAATCTCGGTTATGCCATGGAGAACGTCGGCGATGTTGAGGGAGCGCTGCGATGTTATTCCGAAGCGGCCAGTTTGCATTCGACAAAGCGGGTCGTAGTGACTCCGCGGGTGAAGTGGCGCGGCCGGCCGGTCAGTGAGGTCGCTCGAGAAAATGCAGTCGCCATGAGCGAGCAGATCGCCCGGGGCGAGGGAGTTGACGCCACCACCGCCCGGCTTAATCTGCGCGGTGTAGCGGCGCTGAACGTCAACAATCCATCGGTCGCGAAAGGGTTTTTCTCACAGGCATATCAACAGGATGCCCGCAACGCGTTCACGCTGAACAATCTGGGCTACATCGCCGAACTGGCGGGTGATCGCGAAAGCGCCGAGATGTATTACGAGGCGGCGCGGGCTGGCCGAGACGCGAAGGCCAAGGTGAGCTATTCCACGCGTCGCGACGCTGAGGGACAGAAGATCGACAAACTGGCCGACGATAACCAGCTGGATGTGGAAGCCACGCTGAAGGCGGTTCAAGAGATGAAGCGCCGCGAACAGAGACCAATCGAGCTTAAACGGCGCGACGCAGTTCCGGAAAACAGCGAGCAGGAATCGACACCTGTGCCACCCATCGGGGTGCAGGCTCCGGCTCTGCCAGCCTTACCGCCCCCGACTTCTCAACAAGAGCGCAACGCGACGCCGAGTCCGCAGCCTCCGCAGCTGTAGAAGTCCGCTGCGTCTGCTGTTATGTTATTGATGTTAAATACTATGGTAGCCGGGCGTCCACATGGTGCCTGTGTAGGGCGGTGCCTGAACCCAGATGCCTGCTGTTCAATTGAGACCAGATGAGCCCAGGTACCAGGATGCGTTGGAGAGGACCTGCGGCTTTCGCGGAGTATCGGCCAAGGAAATCCATCCACATTGTTAGAAGACTCGTTGTTTTTTCCTAAAATGAAGAAATTGCGATCAGTCGGCACTTACCGGGATCCTGCTGTTTGGGCGTTGGCGGCTTATCTGGAGTTTCACTTTCGGGATTATTGACAATTCTCCATTCCGGAATCGAGAGTCTGCAAATGGTCAAGCAATCCAGGCCTCTGCGGTACCCGGTTTGCAGTCCAGAGCATCTCCAGACATCGATTTGCCCGTCCCAGTGAGGCAGTTCACATTCAATACTCCCCTCCCGTCCGGAACCGAAGCTTTGCGGTATCATTCGAACGCCGCAGGATTGCAGGACCAATTCAATGCTTAAGACGCCTTTGTTTTGGGGTACTCTGCGAAGTTTCATTTATTTCGGTTTACTTCTCCCTACCACATTGGTAGCCCAGCGGACGGCTCTCACCATGCCAATGGTGGCGCGATATGAAGACGGAGCCGAATATCGCTGGTTGCACAAGAAAGTTCTCGATTCGCGTCTGCTGGACGATATGGAGAATTTATCGCCGTGGTCGTTCGCGGGCGCGGGAGAGATGACGTTGGTCGAAGTCCGTGCGAGCGAGCCATGGACCATGACCGACAACACCGCGCCAAATCGCGTGCTGCGGATCCGTTCGACTTCCAACATTGCTCAAGTCGATGGCAGCGGTGAGTGGGAGGATCTAGTCGCAACTCGGAAATTCGCCGGCGAGGACTGGGGGAAATTCAACCGCATTTCGCTGTGGGTCTACCCTGATGTCGTCGGAGCACCGGCCATCTCCTGCTCTCTGGTGCTGCATAACGATGGAGTCCACAAGTTGCCCGATCACTACAACGAGGGACGCCACGAGTCGATCATTCTCAAGAACCATACGTGGAATCAGATTGTTTGGGAGATCGCTCCTCTCGACCGCGATCGCGTCACGGCGCTCGAATTCGCATACAGCTTGCCCAAGAAGTTGCCGGATCCTGGCGATCAGACAATCCTTGATATCGCACATCTGGAACTGCAGAGCGTGATGGCCGATCACGTCGAAGGTTGGGATGTCGCTCCTGGCAAAATCGCATTCAGCCATAGCGGATACGCGACGGGAAGTTCAAAATCGGCGATTGCGAGTGGTCTAGCAGCATCGCAGTTCTCTCTTATTGACCAACAAACTGGACAAATAGTTCTGACCAAAGAAATCCAGCAAGTAACCACAGCCCTCGGAAAATACCAGGTTCTCGATTTCTCGGAAGTCCGCCAGTCCGGCAGCTACGCGATCCAGGCTGGGGACACTCTAACTCGCCCGTTCCGCATCGGCGAGGACGTATGGAAGAGCAGCATCTGGAAGGCGATCAATTTCATGTACAGCGAGCGCTGTGGTACGGAGGTTCCGGGTATCCACGGCAGATGTCACCAGGACATCTACACCTCGCATGGCGACCAGCGAATCGTTGTAAACGGGGGATATCACGATGCTGGAGACTTAAGCGCGACGGGCCATACCCCGGCGATGGCATATGCAGCGTTCTCCATGGCCGAGAGTCTGAAGCGTCAAGGTGAAGATCCCGACCTGACCGATCGTCTGCTTGAGGAAGCCCGATGGGGCTTGAACTGGGTTCTGAAAACGCGGTTTGGCGATGGTTATCGGAGCACTGGTCAACTGGTGAGTTACTGGACAGACGGAATCATGGGTACGGCGGATGATCGTCATGGTGAGGCGGTAAATAATCCGGAATGGAACTTCCGCGTAAGCGCGCTGGAGGCGCTGGCGTCACGGGTATTGAAAGAGAGCGATCCGGAACTCGCGAGTCGCAGCCTGGTCATTGCCGAGGAGGATTGGAAGTATGCGGTAGAAGGACTGAAAATGGCGGGTCCGCTTCCAGAAGTCTACGGCGCATCGGACCACCTGGAGCGGATTTCCTTTGGCGTAGTTGCATCCGTCGAACTTTTCGAAGCGACCGGTGGTCGACAGTACGAAGATGAAGCCGTTGCCCTTGGAGCATTGGTGCTGGCATCTCAGGAGCGCAAACTTCAGCCTTGGACCACTCCCCTAACCGGATATTTCTACACTGGGCCGAAGCGTGAAAATCTGTTTCATCGTTTCCACGTGGGGCAGGAGCAGGAACCGATTGTTGCCCTAACCAAGTTGTGCGAGGCGTTTCCGGACCACGCCGATTGGATGAAGTGGTATTCCGCTGTTGTCCTCCATTCGCAGTACTACCTTAAGCCGGCATCTGCTTTTGATCTGCCTTATGGAGTCCTGCCCGCCGGAGTCTATCGCGAAAGTGAAGCGCGGCTCATCCCTGAAGCGAAGACTTGGACTCCTCTTCGCGCCGCCGATCGCGACGCTTATATCGAGCAGGTCCATCGCGGAGTTCGCCTGGGTGACGATTCGTACCTCCGCCGTTTTCCGGTTTGGTTCGACTTTCGCGGCAATTCCAGCGTTCTGCTGTCTCAGGCCAAGGCGCTATCTGCCGCCGCGAAACTGCGTCGAGATCTGGATGCGGAAGACTTGGCCCAGAGGCAAGCGCAGTGGTTGGTTGGCAGAAATCCTTTCTCGTCAAGTCTGATGTACGGCGAGGGCTACGACTGGACACCTCTTTATAGCGTTCGCTCTGGCCAGATGGTGGGCGCACTTCCAGTGGGCATCGAGACTAAGGGCTATAACGATGCTCCCTACTGGCCGACGCAGATCTGCTGGACTTATAAGGAAGTCTGGACCGCTCCGGTTGGACAATGGATCTGGCTGATGGACGACCTCAGCATTCCTGCCACCGTTCGAGGCCTCGTCGATCCGTCAAACCGTGAACCGATCGAATTCCGCGAAGAGCAAAGCGGGCAGTTGATCTCGGTGCCCAGCCCTTCAGGAAGTGAATTCAGCGCACGCCTGCCTGAGGGGCGTTACGTCATTCAACACGGATCTGACCACACCAGTCTCGCTGTACTTCCCGGAACTACTTACTCACTGGATCTGCGCGCCAACCAGGTTCTAGATTTCAAGGTTTCCTTCGACGCTACCGAGCACAGTGAAATTGTGATACGTACTCTAGCCAACGGTGCTGGGGAGCACACATTTTCGATTCGCAGCGATAATCTCGTGCTGTCGGGTGCGATGACGCAGAATGTCCACCTTTCGGGGGGAACTCGAAAAGAAATTGTCTGGCACGCACACGTCGTCTCGACGGAAACACCTTGGGTAGCA
>Ga0182018_10001344_pt1 | contig 28289 bp, 24 predicted proteins | sample 812P2MmetaG_FD_120490 | JGI IMG/M metagenome (GOLD analysis project Ga0182018, IMG submission 120490) | Permafrost microbial communities from Stordalen Mire, Sweden - 812P2M metaG | ecosystem: Environmental > Terrestrial > Soil > Wetlands > Permafrost | place: Sweden: Stordalen | collected...
CATTTTCAATGATGTCGGCGACTTCGTTTTCGTTGTGGCCGCCGCCTTTGAATTTGATGAGCTCCTCAATCCGCCGGGCCAATTCCGGGTCGCCGGCAAACCTGTTCGGGTTCCGTTTGTTCACGCCGGCAGAATAACTTTGCCGCGCCAAAAATCAACGCCTGCTTTTGTGAATTGACATCAGCCGCCAAAAAACTATGCTTCGCGCTCATTTATTCTGCGAGCAGCCGCGCGTGCGGATCTGTCTCGCTCCCGGAAAGGATGTGAGTTCCTTTGACAGAAATTAAATTAAAAAAAGGCGAACCAGTGGAACGCGCGTTGCGCCGGCTTAAGAAAAAAGTCGATCGCGAAGGCACGTTAAAAATCGTGCGCAGCCGCCGGACGTTTGAAAAGCCGAGTGAAAAACGCCGCCGCAAGGAAAAAGTGGCGCGTTTTTCCGCTATGCTGACCGCCCGCTACGCGGATTTGTAATGCGTTGAATCGTTGAATCGTTAAATTGTTGCCTTGTTGCGTCATTGCACCGGTTCAACGATTCACGGTTCAACGATTCACGATTTAACCCATGTATTCATTCTCGACCTGCTGGAATTCCAGCCGTCACACCGATGGCCGCGCCATGTTGCGCGAAATCCGTGACCTCGGTTTTGACCGCGCCGAGTTGAGCCACGGCATCCGCATCAGCCTCATGCCCGGCATCTTCGAAGCCGTGGACGCGGGCGAAATGAAAATTTCCACGCTCCACAATTTTTGTCCGCTGCCCGTCGGTGTCACGCATTCGTCGCCGAACCTCTATGAATTTTCCGCCGAACACCCGCGCGACCGCGAACTCGCCATCCGGCACACGCTCAAGACCTTTGATTTTGCCGCGCGCGTCAAGGCCCCGCTCGTCGTGCTGCACCTCGGCAGCATGGATTTGAAGGATTACACCGGCAAACTCGGCGAGATGCTCGAACGCGGCGAAAAAGATTCGCCCAAATTCCAAAAACTTGTCGCCGAGGCCGCCGCCAAACGCGAAGCCGGCAAGGAAAATTTTTTCGCGCGCACCAAGGAAACGCTCCGCCAGCTTCTGCCCGAAGCCGAAAAACGCGGCCTCAAGCTCGGCTGCGAAAACCGCGAGGCCGTCGAGGAATTGCCGCTGGAGAACGATTTCAAACTTTTTTTCCGCGAGTTTGGCAGTCCGAACGTGGTCTATTGGCACGACACCGGCCACGCGCAGATCAAGGAAAACCTCGGCTTCATCCGCCACGCCGCGCATCTGGAATCGCTCGCCGACCGGCTGGCCGGATTTCACATCCACGACGTGCAGTTTCCGGCGCGCGACCACTGCGCGCCCGGCACCGGCACGATTGACTTCGCCGCGCTCCAGCCGTTCGTGAAACCGGAACACATCAAGGTTTTTGAATTCAGCAACAAGGTGCCCGTCGAAGCCGTCAAAGCCGGCATCGCCCACATCAAAAAAATCTGGGGCGAGGAATAAATCTACGATTTCCGATTGACGATTTTTCAACCACCGATTAAACACGGATAGAAAAGTAAAATCTCGTTACTTGTTTTATTTGGAAACCGATAGGCACGCAACGAGGGCAAAATTGTAAATCGCAATGACGCCCGATTTGCCCAGAACCGTCGCCGGAGAAATTGTTGCGCGCCTGCAATCGGCGGGCTTCGCCGCGTTCTGGGTCGGCGGTTGCGTGCGCGATTTTTTGCTCGGACGCGAACCGCAGGATTTTGACATCGCCACGGATGCCAGGCCGGAACAGGTGGAAAAACTTTTCCGCAAAACCATCCCCGTCGGCAAAAAATTCGGCGTCATCATCGTCGTCGAAGTCGGCCAGCAATTTCAGGTCGCCACCTTCCGCGCCGAGGCGGATTATCAGGATGGCCGCCGCCCGGAAAAAATCATCTTCGCCAACGCCGGGGCCGACGCGTTACGCCGCGATTTTACCGTGAACGGACTTTTTTACGATCCGCTCACGAAAAAAATCCACGACTGGGTCGGCGGCGGAAAAGATCTCCGCGCCAAAATCATCCGCACCATCGGCACGCCGGCAGAACGCTTCGGCGAGGATCATCTGCGGCTGCTGCGCGCCGTGCGATTCGCCGCGCAGTTGAATTTTGAAATCGAACCAAAAACATTTGCCGCCATCCAATCGCTCGCGCCAAAAATCAAACTCATCAGCGCCGAACGCGTGCGGGATGAGTTGCTGAAATTATTTCGTCCGACGCACGCGGCGCGCGGTTTGGTTTTGCTGCGCGACAGCGGATTGTTGGAACACATCCTGCCGGAACTCGCGGTGACGGTGGATTGCGAGCAGTCGCCGGACTTTCATCCTGAAGGAACGGTTTTTGAGCACATCAAATTGATGCTGGAAGAATTAACGCCGGATTCAAATGAACTTTTGCCGTGGACAATTTTGCTTCACGACATTGCCAAGCCGGTGACGGCGGAACGCGATGTGGCGACGGGAAAAATCCATTTTTACGGCCACGAGAAGGTGGGCGCGGACATGGCGGAGAAAATCTTACAGCGGCTGCGGTTTCCGAAAAAACAGATGGAAGAGATCGTGGCGTGCGTGCGCCAGCACATGCAATTCAAGGACGTGAAGCAGATGCGAAAATCAACCTTGCGCCGGCTGCTTTTTCGCGAAACTTTTCCGTTGGAACTGGAATTGCACAAATTGGATTGTCTCGGTTCGCACGGCGGGCTGGAGCATTACCATTTTTTGCTGGAGCAGGCGGAGGAATTAAAAAGGCAGCCGACGATCCGTCCGCCGCTGTTGGCCGGAAAAGATTTGATCAAACTTGGAATGAAACCCGGGCCGGCACTGGGCGGGTTATTGCACGAAATCCGGGAGAAACAGCTTGCGGATGAATTAAAAACGCCGCGTCAGGCCAAAGCGTGGGTGAAGAAAAAATTGTCAGCTTGATTTGGGGTTATTATTTTGAAGAACCCGACACGTCATATCGTGCAGGCAGCACCGCCGGGTCCAGGTAGATTTTTCGGATTTCAATGTCGCCGCCTTCGCTTTGGATTCCGACGAAGCCGGATGAAATGGTGCATTCGGTCGTTTCGTTCATGAACTTGCTGTTGATGTAGGCTTTCACGTCGTTGCCGGCGCAAACGGTCACGTTGGTGTCCCATTGGCCGACGGGATTTTCATTCGAGGGGAAACGCATGGGAACCGGCGTGTTTTTATCCATGCCTTTGTGTTCCTTGCTTTCCGCGCCTTCCATCAAAAACAAATCGCCTTGATGCCCCGACCGTCCCTGATTTTGGATGCACATCGGCCAGACTTTGTCGGGCAATTGCATGTGGACGAGCACGCCGGTGTTGTCGGCTTTGGGCGCGATTTTGACGAAGCGCCACTCGACGGTGACAACGTAATTGCCGTAACTTTGTTTCGTTCGCAGATAGCCGGTGGGTTTGCCGGTGCAATGGATGATGCCGTTGGTGACGCTCCAGGTTAACGCGGGATCGGCGTTTGATTTCATGCAAAACATGAAGCCGGAAAAATCCTTGCCGTCGAACAGTTCGATGTGATTCGTCGGCACCATGACATCCTGGGCGGCGGATTTTGAAAGCGCAAGGATGAGGCAAAATAAAATGGCGGCGGATTTCATCGGGCAAAATTAACCACGCCGGCAAAAAGACACAAAGAATTTCAAGAACGCAAACCCAGTTGTTTTTGAACGCGTTCGAAAACCGGCCCGGGCGAAATACCTTTCAAACATTCGTTCGGTTTGACGTAAGTGCAATGCGATGAAAGGCAGGGCGAGCAGGGGAGTTCAATCCGTAAAGCATTTTCGGGCCGGCCGTAAGGCCCGGTGCGGCGCGGCTCGGTCGGGCCAAAAAGGGCGATGAGCGGTTTGCCGAGCGCGACGGCGGCGTGCATCGGGCCGGTGTCATTCGTGACCATCAATTCGCAGAGCCGCACCCATTCGATCATTTCCAACAGCGAAGTTTCGCCGCACAAATTCAGGCAACGCGCCGGCGCGGCGCGCGAAATGATTTCGCCAAGCGGTTTGTCTTCGCCGCTGCCGAAAATGGCGAAGCGCGCATCGGGAAATTTCGCGGCGGTCTGGCGGACGAGTCCGGCAAAATATTCCACCGGCCAGCGTTTGTTTTCCCAACGTGCGCCGGGCTGAAACGCAATCCAGCTTGTGCCGTCGGTCTGCCATTTTGATTTCACAGCGGCGGAAATTTCAGGACGTTCGGGCAGCCAGTTAAAATTTTTGTGAACGGGCACGCCGAGCGGCGGCAGCACGGACAGATACCAATCCACGGCGTGCGTGTGGAACGATTTCCGCGGCACGGCGACATCGTAAAAGCCGCGCGCGCCTTCGCGGACTTCATCGAGGCCGATGAGAAATTTCCCATTGGCGAGCCACGCGAACGCACCGCTGCGCAGGAGGCATTGCAGGTCAATGACGAGATCGAATTTTTGCGCGCGCAGCCGGCGGATGCTGCGGAGCATTTCCGGCCAGTGCTGCGGTTTTGCCCAGCGTTTGCGCTCAAAGCGGACAATGCCGCTCAAATCAGGATCGCCTTCGAGCAATGGCGCGAACGTGGAATCAATCCACCAGAAAATTTCGTCCGCGGGGGAATGGAGTTTCAACAAACGCAAGACCGGCAATGCTTGAATCACGTCGCCGAGCGAGCTGGGTTTGAGGATGAGAATTTTCAAGCGGTCACCGGAAAATTATTTCGGCGCGCGCAGGGAATTTTCACGGCGGTGAAATTCAACGGCCAAACTCAAGCCGTTCGGCGAGGCGTTCGGGCAGCCCGGCGTCGCGGATTTTTTTCTGCGTGGTGGCGATGTCGTAGTCGAGGCGGCGGAGTTCAATCGTGCCGGCGTCCAGGTCGTAGACGACATAGCCGGCCTTGGGATTATTGTCGCGGGGCTGGCCCACGGCGCCGACGTTGATGAAATATTTTTTGGCCGGATCAATTTTGAATTTGGAATAGGTGCCGCCGCGCACGGCGGTGTCGCGCATGAAGGCGACGGGCACATGGGTGTGGCCAAAAAAACAGACGGCGGTGTTTTGATATGGAAAACTGGCGGCGGCGGCGAGCTTGTCGAAAACGTAGCCCCAGCGTTGCGGCGCGTCGAGCGTGGCGTGAACGATGGTGAAGTTGGCAACCATGCGGGAGTATTTCAGGTCACGCAGCCATTGGCGATCCTCGGCGGTGAGCTGGTTGCGGGTCCAGATGACGGCTTCGGCGGCGTGCGGATTGAAACCTTCGAGATGGTCGTCGCTGGAGCAGTATTCGTCGTGGTTGCCCTTGACGACGGGGATGTTCATGGCGCGGACCATATCGAGGCATACCTTGGGATCGGCGTTGTAGCCGACGACATCGCCGAGGCAGACGATCTGCTGGATGTTTTGCGTTTTGATGTCGGCCAGAACGGTCTGGAACGCTTCCAGATTGCCGTGGATGTCAGCGATGATGGCGTATCTCATGGCAGTCAGCGGGAAATTTCAAAGCTGCGAAATTCATATTGTGCGTCGGCCCAATTTACCTGCTCGTCGTGAATAAAGCCAGCAAGTCCTGCGACACGAATGGCATCACGAAACGCCGTCAATTCCTCGCGCGTGCCTTCGGCGATGAGTTCGACGCGCCCGTCCGGCAGATTGCGGACGATGCCGGCGATTTCAAAACCGGCGGCGGCGGTTTTTACGGCATGGCGAAAACCAACGCCCTGCACGCGGCCTGAATAAAAAATATTCAGGCGGCGGCGGTTTGAAACCGGCGCGCTGGCTGGCGGTTGAATCGGCACGGCAGGATGAAGCCAAAGTCGGCGGCGCGACGCAATGTTTTTTGCCATGCAAAAACTTTTTTGCTCTTTTTGGAGAATTCTGTTTGACCGTTTGTAAAATTTGCCGTAGTTAGCACGGGCTGTCCCGGACAAAATAAAAATTTCGGGCGGATTTGGTCGGCGACGAGTCAAGCTGTAACAGCGATGTTGAATTCAAAGTCATTTCTGACGGTTGATTTTGGGGCGGGCAGCCTCAAGCTGGCGGAGTTTGAGACGAACGACGCCGGCGGTTTGTCCCTCAAATTTTTTGCCATCAAACCGCTCGGGCTGGAAGGCTCGGCGGATGCCACACGCGAGGCGGTCATCCTCAAGGCATTGCAGGAAACACTTGTCGAAAACGGCGTCAAGGCCAGAAATGTCAACGTCTGCGCGCCGGGCTTCCACGTTTTTTCCAAGTTCGTCAAACTGCCGCCGGTGGACGCGACCAAGGTGACGCAGATCATCCAATACGAGGCGCAACAGAACGTGCCGTTCCCGCTGGCGGAGGTCGTGTGGGACTATCAGATTCTGGGTTCGGCGGCGGGCGGCGAACTGGAAGTATTGCTGGTCGCCATCAAATCGGACGTGGTCGAAGGCCTGTTCCGTGTGGCCGCGCAGGCGAAGTTGAAGCTGAACTTGTGCGACGCTTCGCCCGCCGCGCTGTGCAACGCGTTCCGGTATAATTATGGCGACCTGGAAGATTGCACGATGCTGCTGGACATCGGCGCAAAGACGAGCAACCTGCTGTTCTTCGAAAAGGGCAAGGTCTTTTCCCGCAGCATCAATCTGGGCGCGAACACGATTACGCATGATTTTGCGAACGAGGCGAAATTAAAATTTGACGAGGCGGAGAAAATCAAAGTCGCCGAAGGCTTCGTGAGCCTGGGCGGCGCGTATGAAGAGCCGGAAAACCCGAATCAGGCGGCCATCTCAAAAATCGCGCGGCAGTTCATGACCAAGCTGCACATCCAGGTCAACCAGACGATCCAGTTTTATCGCGGGCAGCAGGGCGGGGCGCAGCCGCAAAGGTTATTTTTGTCCGGCGGCGCGTCCATCATGCCTTACACGGCGCAATTTTTTGCGGAGAAGCTGAACATCCCGGTCGAGTATTTTAATCCGCTCCGCAACATTCAGATTGACCCATCGGTGAATCTGGAGGAACTCGCGCGCGTGGCGCATTCGCTGGGTGAAGTCGTCGGCCTTGGCCTGCGGAACCTCGCGCACTGTCCGGTGGAAATGAATTTGATGCCGGAGAGCACCTTGCGCTGGCAGGCGTTCAACGAGCGGAAACCCTATTTTATGGCGACAGTTTTCAGTCTGGTGGTGGTGGCGTTCGCGGTTGGATTCCTGTTTGAAAAACTGGCGCAGTCCAAGGAAACGGCAATCCAGGATTTGGAGCCGCAGGTGCAGCAGATAACGGCCAAGTCCGACTCGTTCAAAAGAGTTTATGGAAAATTGCAGTTGACGCAAAAGGAGGCCGGGGAAATTACCGCGTGGATGGAAGACCGGTATTACTGGGGCGATGTTTTGACGCAGTTGCGCGGCGCGCTCATCCGTTCCGAGGACGACATCAAGAAAAAACTATCCGCCCAAAAGCCGGGCGTGGAAGCGGGCATCTGGATTGAGCAGTTATCTTCAGATACCAGCCTTGGCACGCTGTCCACCGGAAATTCCTACCTGACGCCGATGATGCGGGGTGGTCGTCCGCCGGGAATTCCCGGCGGAATGCCGCCCGTGACAGGTGCCAATGGAACGGGGCAGCCCGCTGCCGGGAGTGTCATCACGCTCGTCTGCCGTGCCGTGAATCTCTCGAATGTTGATCCGTCGGCGAACAGTGAAATCGCCTACGCGGTTGAAAATGAATTGAAGGCGTGCCCGATTTTTGATCCGAAAACAACGCAGTTGACCGGCCAGATCACGCCGGACGATACCAGTGGCACATTCACCTTTGGCGTCACAATCACGCTGCTGAATTCTCTGAAATTGTAATATGGGTTGGATCAAACGAAATTTATTTTTTACCATCGGCGGCATCATCGCGTTGCTGCTGTTGGGAGCGGCGGCCTTTTATGATTACAAAAGCTGGAGCCACAATTCGGCGGCGCTCGACCGCCTGAACGAAATTTATGGCACGCTCAAGGAGCTTGGTGACCAGAAACCATCGCCGGGCAACGCCAAAATAGACAATATAAAAATGGCCAGGGAGCAGGAACTTGAAGTCCGCGACTGGATCAACCAGACCGGAGATTATTTCAAGCCGATTGCGCCCATTCCCGATTCGCCGGAGGTGACCAGTGAATTATACGCGGCCCAGTTGCGCAAGACGATTGACCAGTTGCAACATGAAGCGGAGACCGCCAGTGTCCTGCTTCCGCCGAAATATGGCTTTTCGTTTGAAGCGCAACGCTCGATTGTCAAGTTCGCGCCCGGCAGTCTCCATCCGCTGGCCGTCCAGTTGGGAGAGGTGAAGACCATTTCGGAAATTCTTTTCGCGGCGCGCGTCAATTCGCTCGATGGCATCCAGCGCAATCGCGTGTCGGATGATGACACCGCCGGGCCGCAGACCGACTACAACAACGATATTTCCGTGACGAACAACCTCGCGGTTTTGACGCCGTATGTGATTACGTTCCGGGGTTTCAGCGGGGAACTGGCTGGAGTGTTGGGCGGTTTTGCCGCGTCGCCGCACGAGTTCATCGTCACCGGCATCAATGTCCAGCCGGCGGGTGCGGTGGCACAGGCCGATGCATCTTCTCTGGCGGGCATGCCGCCGGCAGCCGGAGCGGGAAGAGGCGGATTGCCGACGGTGCTGAACGAACAACTTTTGCGGATCACGCTGGAAATCGAGATTGTGAAACCGCTGCCCAAAAAATAAGCCCATGGATTTCGTCAAAAAACATTACGATAAAATCATCTTGAGCACCGTGCTGCTGGGCGTGATCGGCTTCCTCGTGTTCCTGCCGTTTGTGATTTCCCATGATCAGGACGAATTGAGAACGATGGCCGAAACCCGCATCAACCCCCCGGTCAAGCCGCTCCTGCCGCTGGATCTGGCGCAGGAGACGAACGCCTCGGACCGGGTGCAGTCGCCGGCGAATTTTGATTTTTCAACGACCAATAAATTGTTCAATCCGCTCGAATGGAAGAAGACCATCGACGGCACGTGGTTTCCAATCAAAACCGGCAATGAAACCGGTGCGGGCGCGGCGACTGTCACAAAAATCACGCCGCTCTATTTTGTCATAAGTTTCGATTCGGTGGAGACAAACGGAATTGCGCCGCGCTACGTCGTCGGAATTGAACACCAGGCGATGCGTCGCAAGCAGCAGCGTTACGTTTCGTTGGACGATCCCAAAAAAGATGCGTTCACCTTGATGCAGTTCAAGGGGGCGCCGGAAAATCCGGATGAACTGGTTTTGAAATTGTCGGACACCGGTGACACGGTGAGCATTGCCACGGGCAGGCCGTACCAGCGCGTCGAATCTTATGCGGCGGATTTAACATATGAACCGGAAAAGAAAAATTTCAAGGGGCAGCGCGTGAATTCCGAAATTTCATTCGGCGGCGGAGATTACATTGTCGTTGCAATTGACGCGGATGAAGTGGTATTGTTCGACCAATCAAACCAGAAAAAAACAACATTGCGATACGCGCCTTGATTATTAAAATTTTTCCGGCAATATCCCGGCTTAAGATCAACCTGAAACCACAACCATGACAAAAGCAGTTTCACTCTCGCTCGGCTTCATTTTCCTGCTGGCTTCCGCCGCCGCGCTGCCGGCGCAAAACAGTCCCACGGACGATGCGGTCAGTCAGGCCGTGCTGAACCAGGCCAATACCATCGTGCTGCGCCAGAAACTGGCGGATGCGAAAAACGCCGCCGCGCGGGGGGATTTGTCCGCCGCCGCGCAATATTACGATCAAGCCTACGCGCTGACGCAACAAATCGGCTCCGGCATTGACGCCGAGACGGCGCAAACCATTTCCGGCCTGGTTTCGACCCGGATGCAACTCGCCCGTCGGGCGCAGGGCAACGGCGATTTGCGCGAGGCCGACACCGAGGTCAAGCGGGTTTTGAAAGTTGACCCGCAAAATCCTGCCGCCATCGTCTTCAAGAAACAAAATGACCAGATGATGGCCGCCCAGCGCGGCCGGGTGCCCGATGTTGCGACGCTCGAACAGGTTCCCGCCATGGTCAACGATAAAACTGACGCCGCCACACTGGTGCAGGACGGCAAGCTGCTTTATGAGATGGGCAAGCTGGAAGAGGCCACCGCAAAATTCAACGCCGCGTTGAAACTGGATCCGGATAATCAGGGTGCCAATTACTATTTGAAGCTGACCAAGCAGGCCGCCTACGCGCGCGAAGACCGCGCCCATACGGTTGTCAGCGCGGATCGCATTGTGGATGTGGAAAAGGCCTGGGAAAGCCCCAAACCCAACACGAGTTTGCCCTCACCAAATCCCTATGCGATGACGAATCTGATTTACACCGGCTCCGGACGTCAGGGGATTGTCAGCAAGCTTGACCGCATCCGGCTCGACACCGTGATTTATGACGGTTTGCCCTTGAGTGAAGTCGTCCGCAACTTGAGCGAACAGACCAAGCTTCGCGACCCCGACAAAAAAGGCATCAACTTTTTAATCAATCCCAACGGGGACACTTTCATAGATTTGCGTGTTTCAGGCACGCAGGGTGCGGCGGGATTGCCGCCCGGAGCTGCCGGGTTTGGTGGTGCTGGTGCGGTCGCAGTGGATCCGGCCACAGGATTGCCGATGAATCAAAACGCAGCGGCGGGTGGCGGTGAAGCGCTTGATTTGAGCACCGTGGTCATCAAAATCAATCCAGCCTTGACCGATATTCGTCTGGCGGATGTTTTGGATGCCATTTGTGAGGTGGCCGATCATCCCATAAAATATAGCATTGAGGACTATGCGATTGTCTTTTCAGCCAGGGGACAGCAGGTGCCGATGTTGTATAGCCGTCATTTCCGGGTTGATCCGAACACGTTTGTACAAGGTTTGGAAAGTGTGGATGCAGAGACCTTTGGCAATACCAGTTCTTCGAGCGGCGGCGGCAGTGGTGGCAGTAGCGGCGGCGGCAGCAGCAGCGGTGGTGGCGGCGGCAGTGGCAATCAAAGTGCCGGCGGGGTTGTTCCGGTCATTGATGCAGCACCCGGTTCGGGCAGTCTTCGCCAATCATCCGGTGGCGGTGGTGGCGGCGGCGGTGGTGGCGGTGGCGGTGGTGGCGGTGGTGGTGGCACCGGTGGTGGTGGATTGAAATTTGTCACGATTCAGGCAACCAATGTGGATGTCAGCGTTCAAGCGCGCAATTTCTTCACCACGCTCGGGGTTAATCTGAACCTTCCCGGAAAAAGCATCTTTTTCAACGACCGTTTGGGCGAACTGTTTGTCCGTGCCACCCAACAGGATTTGGATACGATTGAAAATGCCATTGAAGTTTTGAACCATGTTGCTCCCCAGGTTCACATCAAGGCCCGCTTCATCGAGATTGAGGATGATAACAGCTCGGCACTGGGATTTAACTGGTATCTGGGCAATTATGTCAATGGCTCGGTTGTCGCCAGCGGCGGCAGCGCGCCATCACTCAATGTGCCGCTTTCCGCGGCCAATCCTTTGCAGACCTTTCCAGGCAGCACGACTGCCAGCCAGATTGCGGGCTCGGCCACGGATCAGCTTTTGACCAGTGGCCTGCGCAATCCGCTGAATGCGCCCGCGCTTACCACGATCACCGGAATTTTGACCGACCCGAACTTCCGGGTGGTGATTGACGCCCTGGAACAGCGCACCGGATCGGAGGAACTGGCCGAACCGGAAGTGGTGACAACCAGCGGTCGTCAGACCCAGATGCGGGCGACGGAGATTATTACCATCGTCTCGGGCGTCAACTTCCAGGAAGGCACGCCCGGCGTCACGACGACCGGCACCGGCGTCCCATAATTTTTTAACGACGATCAAAAATGAAAACTTACAAACCAAACATTATTTCCAAACTGGGGTGTTCATTGCTGTGCTTGTGGGCCGCCCTGGATGTTGCCGGGATTGTCCGCGCCCAGGTCACCGGTACTCCTGGAACTTCCGCAATCACTTTCGACACCCAGCAGGTCGAGACCGGGCCGGTGCTGGATGTCATCCCGGATGTTTTGTCCGATGGCTACACCATCAACCTGACGCTGATTCCATCATTCACCGAGTTTGCCGGCTATCAGACGGCGCCGACGATTCCCAACGTCACTGCCAGTCTTAACGTGGTGCAACTGCCCATTGTTCTGCCTGCCTTTACCATCCGGCAGGTGGTCACCACCGTGAACATCTGGGACAACCAGACCGTGGTCATTGGCGGGTTGATTTCGTCAACCACGACATCCACGAAGGACAAAATTCCGGTTCTTGGCGATCTGCCGCTGCTGGGCAATCTTTTTCAAAGCTCATCCAAGGCGACCACCAAAAACAACCTGATGATTTTTGTAACGGCCACGATTGTGGATCCGGCGGGCAATCGCGTGCATTCGGACGATGAACTGCCGTTTGCGCAAGCCGCCATTCCGTCCCAGCCGACGGTTCCAAACCAGACGTTCCAGCCCGTCTCGCCGGTTCCGGGCGAAACCATAAGGTGATTGGGCCTTTGGAGGCTGGCAGGAAATTTGTGAACCGGTTGCTGATTGTTGACGGCCATGCTTACGCCTATCGCGCGTTTTATGCGATTCGCGAGTTGCGGTCGCCGGCCGGCCGGCCGGTGAATGCGATTTATGGTTTTGTTAAAATGCTGGCAAAGATGCGGGAAACGATTGAGCCGACGCATTTGACGGTCGTTTGGGACGGTGGATTGAGCGCGGCCCGGGTTGAGAGTTTGCCGGAATACAAGGCGCAGCGTCCGGAAATGCCGGACGATTTAAGACCGCAACTGGATGGAATTGCCGGTTATTTGAAAGCGGCGGGCGTCGCTTCCTTCCGTCGCGACGGTGTGGAAGCGGATGATTATATCGCCTGTCTGGCGCGGCACGCGTCGAATGCGGGCATGGCGGTGGTCATCGCCAGTTCGGACAAGGATTTTATGCAGTTGGTTTCGCCGCGCGTCGGGTTGTTGAATCCGAACGACAAGAGAGGAACGGTTTGGACGCAGGAACAGGTGCGCGCCAGGACCGGCGTGGAACCGGCGCAAATTGTGGACTGGCTGGGACTGATGGGGGACAATGTGGACAACATTCCCGGCGTGCCGGGGGTCGGGCCAAAGACCGCCGCCGACTTGTTGAACCGGTTTGATTCGGTGGGCGGCCTGTATGGGCGGCTGGATGAAGTGAAGTCGGAAAAATTGCGCGAGGCGTTGCGCGTTTCGGCGGAAGCCGTGTGGCGCAACCTGAAGCTGGTGCGGTTGCAGGACGATTTGCCGTGCGAATTTTCGCCGGTAGATCTGGCGGGAAAAACGGCGGATGCCGGGCGGTTGGGCGAATTATTCCGGGAGTGGGGATTCAACGGAATGTTAAAAAAGCTTGAAGAACCTTGGAAAACCCTGAAGAAGCTTGAAAAACCGGCGGACAGCCGGCAGGGGGTATTGATTTAGCGGTATTGATTTAGATTTGGAATTTGTAAAAAGATGAATTTGCAACGTTGGATTCAAAATTTGTTTCCGGTCGGACGCGCGCGCCGCGTCTGTTCCGGCGAAAGAATTTTTGGACAAAATGCCCGGATGCGTTTAATGTCCGCCAAGCCTTATATGTTTTTGTTGTTCGCCCGTAGAGTCGCCATTTGCTGTTGCTGGGGTTTGTTCCTCATGATTTCTCCCGCCGTTTTTGGGCAGACCAATTATTATTCCATGAATGGAACCGAATATGCCATCATTGGTTCTTTGCCGGGCGACCAGGTTTTTCCGGATGCGGCGGTGACACCCGCCGGCGGCTTTGTGGTCTGGCAGGATAATATCACGGACGGCAGCGGCTGGGGCATCAGCGCCGAGCAACTGGACAGCACGCTGTCCGGCACCCTGGACAAGTTTCGCGTGAACGTGCAGGGGACCAACGATCAGGAAAACCCGCGTGTCGCCCTGTTGAAAAATGGCGGGGCGGTGTTTGTCTGGCAGGGCGGCCAGGAGGGTTACCAGCACATTTTCGCGCGCTTTCTCACCCCGACCAACACCTTTATGACGACCACCGACCTGGTGGTCAGCGCCTTCACGAACAATTTTCAGATCAACCCCGCCGTGGCGACGCTTAACAACAGCAACGTCGTGGTGGTGTGGGGAAGTTTTGATCAGGCGGGTTCAAACAGCCTGCAGGATGTGTATTGCAAAATCCTTTCGCCCACCGGCCAGACCATCAGCAATGAATTTCTGGTCAATCAATTCACCAGTTATAACCAGCGCACGCCGGCGATCGCCGCCTTGAAAAACGGCGGGTTTGTGGTGACCTGGGTTTCCGAACAGGAAAACTCGGTGACCCCGAACCTGGGGGCGAACACAACGTCTGTCACCGCCAACTCGATCGTGGCCCCCAGCGTGGACATCTACGCGCGGCTTTACGCCAGCAATGGTGCGCCGGCGTCGAGTGAATTCATGGTGGACACCGATTCCAATCCCTGTGCCAACCCGGCCGTGGCGGCGGCGTCCGACGGCAGTTTCATGGTGACGTGGGATGCGCGTGACCTGGTGATTCTGACCAACGGTTATGACATCTTCGCGCGGTCGTTTTCCAGTTCGGGCACCGGCGGCACGACCTTGCGCGTCAATTCGTATCTGTATGGTGACCAATACGCGCCGCGCATCAGCGCGATCGCCGCTGATTATATGATTGTCTGGACGAGTCTGGCACAGGACGGCTCCCGCGAAGGGGTGTTCGGACAGTTTGTGCATGAAGGCGGTTCGCCCGTGGGCGGGGAATTTCTGGTCAACACCACCACAATCAGCCGGCAGATGCAGCAGGTGGTGACCTCGGATGGTGTAAGCCAGTTTTTGGCGGTCTGGACGAGCTATACCGGCCAGCCCAACAGTTTTGATCTGTTTGCGCAGCGCTATCTCAACGTCGCGTCGCTGTTGCTGCCGATGGACGCGCCGTTCATCTATGCGCCGTTCACCCTGGGCACCAACGGAGTTTATCAGCCGCAATTGCAGGTTTCCTGGCCGCCGTTGCCGGGCATTTCCGTTTCCAATTATCAAGTCTTTGTGGACGGCTCCGGCGTGCCGGCGGGGGTGACGACGGGCAACATCTGGACCATGACCGCGTCGAACGGTCTGGCCGCCAGCAGCACGCATTCGTTCCAGGTGGATTATGTGACGACAGCCGGGACAATCTCGCCGATCTCACCCGCCGCCACCGGCACGACCTGGGGCGGTGGCAATTATTACGGCATCCCCGTTGAATGGCTGGAACAATACTATGGTGATTCCATCTCCGGCTGGCCGGCCAATGTCAACGCGCCGCTGGCTCCCGGCGGTTTGAGCCTGCTGCAGGTGTTTTTGAGCGGCGGCGACCCGCTGGACCCGGGCACCTGGTTGCAGACTTCGCTGGCCAACACGCCGCAGGGAATGTTCTTGAGCTGGAACACGCAGCCCGGCCTGACGTATCAGGTGCAGACGGCGTCGAATGTGATGACCTGGACCAACCTCGGCGCGCCGCGGTTTGCGTCGGGCACCAGTGATTCGATTTTTGTCGGCGGCAGTTCGGCTGGGTATTACCGCGTGTTGTTGTTGCGTCAATAAAATGAGCAGTATGTTGCAATCACTCAAAAATTTTTCGTGGATATTTCTGCTGGCCTTTGGCCTGCAAACCTCGTGGGCGTTTTCATTCCTCGGTCCGGTGGCCAACGGCGGCGATGCCTGGCAGGTGGAGGCCATTTTTTACAATCCAATCCCATCTTCTCTTGGTGGTGGCGTGAATGATTTTATTGATCCTCTTCCGGTCGGGCCGAAAAATATTGGCGAGCAATATCGCCGCAACATTCCGGTGATGTATTACGCTGAAGACGCCAACTTTTTGGATTACTTCGGTTCCAGCGGATCGGCGGCGATCAATCAGGCGTTCACCATCTTGAACAACAGCCTGACCAACGTGGATGCTTACAGCAGTGCGCTCACGGAATATCCGTTGAATTCAGCGGCCATCAATTACAATGCGAGTGTTTTGGGTTTTCTGGACTTAAAATCACAAACGCTGCAGTTGATGATGGAACAGTTGGGTTTGGCCGATGCCCCGCGTTATGTTTGGTGCCTGCATAATCGTTTCCAACCGGCAAACACCACCTGTCCGGTAGATACGACCTATCAGGTGATCATGAGGAATTTCGACATCACGGCCAGCCCGCTCAATCAGATTCAATATTCTGCCTATATCAATGGTTCGCTTTACAGCTACTTTATTGAGGAAGTTTGCGCCTCACCCGCCGCTCCGCCGAATGCAGGTTGCGAAAACTTTATCGTTGATCCTTTGACGCTCAACCTGGCGCCGGTCGCATCCGTGGACTATACTCCCTTGCAGGAAGGTGAGTATTTTATTGGTCTGACGCGGGATGATGAGGCCGGGCTGCGGGATTTGCTCAGCACGAACATGGAGGTTTTTGAGTCGCCATTTTCGGGAAGCGTTTTGTTGAGTTCCACCGGGGGGACGGGTCAAACCAGCTTCGGCGCGCCATTCGTGCTTTATTCCTCCAACTACACGGCCTTTGCGTCAGCCGCCCTGACCAATAATCCGGTCACCCTGTCCAATTTATATCCCGGACTGGTGATCACCGGTTTTTCAAACTATTTTCCGATAGTATATACGACGAACTATTACGCCTACTACACCAACCTCATTGGCGCGCCAGCCGGCACGCAAACCCTGGTCACCGGGCAGACGGTCACCTATACGGTTGCGACCTACTATGCGGACACGTTTGCCAACCTCGTCCTCTTCACCAACCATTTTAGTACCAACAGCCACGTCGCGTTGCTGACAACGAATGTGGAGCAGCTTGTCGGGGCCCCCGTCGGCACATTGGTCACGAATACTTCCCTCCAGAATGTCACGCTCGCCAATGTGCCATCGGGTGATTACTACATTAACACCAATGCCTGCGGCACCAACCTGATTTTAAGCACCATCACCAATTATGTGGTGGCGACAACCAACGTGCTGCTGATCGCCAGCAATACGGCGGGACTTTATTATTCTCAAAGCCTCGTGACCTATGCGACCAATTACATTTATATTGCGGAGCCGGCTCTTTGCGGGGCGGCAGCCAGCGGCGGGACAAGCACCAATACCCCCGGCCTGTATCAGGGCATCGGGCACATCCAGTTTGTCGGGACGAGCTTTGATTCGCTCCTGGGACAGTTCTATCAGCCCATCACGAACACTTATAAGATGGTGTTGATGGTTGACTACCAACCGGTCAATCAGACATTTCAGCGCGTGGTGACGACGCCGGATATGCTTTTTTCGGCTCGGGATATTCAACCGGGCCCTGCTGCGGTTAACTCCGGTTATTTTACAGAAAACCGCTCTATCAACTTCGACCAATCCACAATTGGTGCCGGACTGGCCGGGCCGGGTGTGATTACAAACTCATCAACGATCACCTATAACAAGGTCGGGCCCATGTTATTAAACCAAGGAACGGCCTTTTTATACCAGTCCGAGGCATCCATGAACGGTTTTATCTGGGCGTCGTTTGACGGGACAACCAACGATCCGGTCCTTTATCCGAACGGCACCAGTCTGGCCAACCTTGCCAATCAGGTTCTGGTGCAGCTTTCTCCGGCCACTTTGCCGGTCGGAACCAATAGCGTGCCTCCTGTGCCCTATCCGGCCACCACCTTTGTCGCCGTCGGCGGTCCCTTCACGCCGCCGTACACCTGGTCATTGCCGTCGGGCGGCTTGCCGTCAGGTTTGACCCTGTCGTCGGGTGGCACGATTTCCGGCACACCGACCCAGTCCGGCACGTTTGACTTCACGTTGCAACTGACCGATATCAATTCGAACTCGGTGCAGTGGAACTATACGATTACCATCCAATGAACGGCACCACCCACCCCAGTCGCCCGATGAACCGTCTGATGAAATGGCCGGTGCTTTGCGGGCTGTTGGCTTTGCTGCTGGCGCAAACCGCGCCGGGGCAGCAGGATTTTTACATCAACAACAGTGTGGTCACCGATCCGGGCAACATTGACGCGACCAATTTCGTCAACAACAATTCCTTTTCGGTGGACTACAGTTTCATCTACGAAACCACGGACACGCGCAACTACACCAACAACGCTGCCATGAGCTCGACCGGGATTGGCGCGGCTAACGGCATTGGCTCCGGGTTCCTGTTTGACACGCTCTCCAGCGGCAGCGGCACACGCTCGATGGCGTCCAGTTTTTACAATCCGGGCACCATCACCTGTGATTCTCTCTTTGAGACGATCACCGTGGGGACCAACCCGCCTGTTTATTATTCTTTCCCCGGCTCGTTGATTGTCAACGCGACCAACCTTGTGAATCCCGGCACGCTGTCTGTGGGTCAGAATGGCTTGATTCAATTGACCGGACAGGCACTGGATTTGGCCTACGGCACGCTCACGGTGGAGCAGGCGAGTTTGTTTGGCACCCCTTTCGGCGTCACCGGCACGGGAAACTTTGGAACGGATACGAATGGGGATTGGGACCCCAGCGTGGCGCTGACGGCGACCAACGCCATTACTTCGAAACCTGCGGGGAATGTGTTCACCGCAAGTCCGTCCTTACCCTATTTCAATACAGTAGCGGCCACTCCCTCCAACAACATCATCCGGGCGGTTTTCATCGAAAATTCCAATACCAACGTGCCCTACACTGTTTATTTTAACAGTGCCGATGTTGGTCTGGGTGGAGGCGCCGCCACGATTCAATGGGTTGGAACTTTTGTGAATCCGTCGACCGGAATTGTCAGCACCAATTATCTTTATCTTAACGATGATTATGTTTTGGGGGCCTCCACCAATGTCACCCTGATCAACGGCATCCCCTCGAATTTCACCATCACCGTGGGTGGACCGAATACCAGCCTGCCGACGGCGACCGCGACGAGCCTTTCGGGTTTTCCTTACCCTTCCGGGGTGCTCACCAATGTCTATTCCTACGCCGACATCCAGTTGATACCGACTTCGGTGGCCACCGGCCCGACCGTCACCAACCCGAGCGGTGCGCTCACCAATCTGCCGGCGCGCACCGAGATCACCGCCAATCAGGAGCTCAATCTGGCGGAGGCCAACATCAACGGCCAGAATTATTTGTCGCTCACCTGCACCAATCAGTTTGATGGCGCTGCCGGCGCGGCGATTGTCTCGCCCTATAGCGACATCAATCTGGGCGTCACGAACGGGTTTATCACGGTGAGCAACCTGGTGCAGTCCATCATTCCGACCTGGATCGGGACGATTCAGGCCTGGAGCACGGAATTTTTTTATACGGACACCAATTCCGGCACCGCCGTCACCAATGATTACCGCGTCCTCATTGTGTCCAGTTCAATTGTCCCGTACGACAATTTTCCGCTTGTCCAGAATCTGACGCTGCATGGCACCAACCTGGTGATCAGTGATGAATTGAATATTCTGAACAATCTTTCCATTGATGCCCAAAGCCTGACGTTGACGGCCAATGGAGCGGGTGCCGGCTCGCCTTACGGTGAGTTGAATTTGGAGAACGAAAATATTCTGTTTGCGAGTTCGTTGCCGAACCTGCTTTGGTTGACCAACAACGGAGCCATCACCATGGGCAATGCCGGCATCTTTGGCGGTCCATCGCCGGATAATTATCAAACCTTCATCAACAATGGATATATTTCGGATGAAGGCTCGACGATTTATGCCAGTTATTTTGAGAATGGCGATGGCGGTGACATTGAAAACGGGTCGGGCAGTTTCCTTCTGCAATCTCAAAACACCCTGCTGACCAACTGTTTTATCAACGCCGACGGTGATATTTCCATCACCACGGGCAGTCTGGTGGCCAGCGGTGTAGAGATGGATGCCGGCCGGTCGCTCACCTTGCAGGTGACCAATTTGCTGACCGACGGCGGAGCGGACAATGGCAATAGCTGGTCGGTGGGGGGATCCAGTCTGGTGGGATTGAACCTGCCGATCAAGCCGGCCGCCGGCGACCTGCTCGGCACGTCCATTTCGGAGACCGCTTCAGCCAGTAAAAATGTTGTCAATACCTGGGCCGGGCAGGATCGCGGCATTTCCAACAGCGGTTATTTGAATAATGCGGCGGTGGGGCAGTTGATTTTGAGCGCGGTCAGCGTTCCACCCCACAGCTTGTTCACTTTCAACGGGCTGGGCTTGACGGGCGTAACCAATGCGATTTATGTGGATGAACTGGTTCTGTCCAACAACGCCGCCACGTTCAACACCGCCAGCAGCAATGTCACGTCCCTGGCCATCAACCCGGGCATGGTTATTTATTACGCGCAAGCCTTGAGCAACGGCGTGTCCGTCGCGAGTATGATCAACGGTTGGAACAACAACCAGTTGCGCTGGGTTTCAACCTATCTAGGGCAGTTTAGTTCAACCAACATTGTGGTGCAGCCACTGTCGTCGGGCGTGTCCGATGGTTTTAAGTATACGGTCAGCGGGGTTCAGCTTCCTTCCGGGCTGGCCACGGGCGCCAACTACAAGGTCATCATCCAGACGGCCACCAATTTGGTTTCCCCCGACTGGGTGAACGTCTATACCGGCACGCCGCCGTTCACCTACACCAGCTTCAGTTACACCAACAACCAGCAGCAGTTCTACCGTGCCAAGCAAGGCTGGTAAGCTGCCATGAAAGTTTGTGGTTTGACCGGCGGCGTGGGGATGGGCAAATCCACCGCCGCCGGTTTCTTTTCGCAGCAGGGTGTCCGGGTCGTGGACACCGACGAACTGGCCCGCCGGCTGGTCGAGCCCGGCGAACCCGCCCTGGCCGAAATCCAGAAACAGTTTGGCAAAAACATGGTTGCGCCCGATGGCCGGTTGCGCCGCGATGAACTGGCCGGAATTATTTTTGCCGATGCCGCCGCGCGCCGGAAACTCGAGGCCATCCTGCACCCGCGCATCCGCGAACGCTGGCTTGCCCGGATTGAAATCTGGCATCAGGAAAATTGCCCGCTCGCCATGGTCGTCATCCCGCTCCTGTTTGAAACGCAGGCCGAACAGCATTTTGATAAAATCATCTGCGTTGCCTGTTCGCCCGCCGCCCAGCGCGAACGGTTGCTCGCCCGTGGCTGGAATGCGGAACAAATCCAACGGCGCATCGCCGCGCAGCTGCCGGTCGAACAAAAAATCGCCCGCTCCCAATTCGTCATCTGGACGGAAGGGGCGGTGGAAATTCACCGCCGGCAGGTTGAAAAATTGCTGCCCCAACTTTAGTTTTCCCCGATGGCAATGCTTGGCAAACGCAACCTGCTTTCCGTCATCCGTGAAGCCAGCCCCGGTCTTTACCTTGACGGCGGGGAACTCGGTGAAATTTTGCTGCCCGGCCGCTATATCCCGGAACATCTCGCGCCGGGCCAAAAGCTGGACGTGTTTGTTTATCGCGATTCGGAAGACCGGCTCGTGGCCACCACCGAAACGCCACACGCCGTGGTCGGCGAGTTCGCGTATCTGAAAGTCATCAACGTCCATCCGCACGTCGGCGCCTTTCTCGATTGGGGGCTGGCCAAGGATTTGTTGCTGCCGTTCCGCGAACAGGAATTTCCCCTGCGCGTGGGCGACTGGGTGGTGGTCTATGTCTGTCTCGACCTGAAAACGAATCGCATTCTCGCCAGCGCGCGGCTGAACCGTCACTTGAACCGCGATCCGCCCGCCTATCGCGCCGGCCAGCCGGTTAATTTTCTTGTCACCGGCAAAACGCCGCTGGGTTATAACGCCATCGTGGAGAACGCGCATCGCGGTCTGCTTTACCAAAACAATCTTGCCGGCCCGCTCGCCATCGGCCGGAAGCTGAAAGGTTTCGTGCGCACGGTTCGCGCGGGCGGAAAAATTGATTTGAGCCTCGACGCATCGGGCTACCAACGCGTCGCGCCGCTGACCAATCAGATTGTCGAAGCGCTCGAACGCAGCGGCGGCCGGCTGGCCTTCGACGACGACAGTTCGCCCGCCGCCATCCGGCAAACTTTCGGTGCGAGCAAAAAAGCCTTCAAGCAGGCGCTGGGAAAACTTTACAAAACGCGGCGCATCGCCTTTCTGAAACCGGGAATCCAGTTGCTCGAAAACTCCACCTGGGTGCCGGGAGAAAAATCAAAACCGCCGGCTGCCGGGAAACGGCCCGCCGTCGGACTTCTCATGGCTGCCGTGGCGGAAAACTCGTATCCGGCTGACGGAACACGTCAGGTTTCGGGTGTTTGATACGTTGCTTCGGGCGTTTCAGGGATTGTACAGGCGGAAGAACAGATTGCCGGTGGGTGACGTGACGGTGATGCTATTCGTGCCGTTGACGGTGTTGATGGTATAACCGCTCGTGATCCAGCCGCCCGCTGCCGCGAGACTGCTGTTTTGCTGCAACGTGTAATTGCCCGTGTCCGGCCACGACACCACCACGCTGTCCGGCCCGGCAAAAGTGATGGTCAGGTTCGGAGTCCCGGACGTTTGCACCACGGAGATGAGCGCCCAAAAGCCACCAGTCAAAGAATAACTGCCGCCGGTCATGGGGCCTCCGGCATCATGCTGGCCAATCGTGCCGCTGACGGAATAATTGACGCCGATCATCGGCCCGCCGGTGCTCGTGCCGCCGCCGCCGGAGACTGTATACCAGTCAATCGAGTAGGACTGCGCGAAGCTGAAGGTTGGCACCAGCAGGCCAAAAGAGAGAATTAACTTTTTCATAAACGCCTTATTTTTGTGCCAACTGTTTCACCACGGCCTGTAATTCGTCCAGCCTTTTTTCGAGATTTTGAATCTCCGCGTCTTTTTCATTGAGCTTCTGGTTCAATCCTTGGATGGCGGCCAGCGCCACGCCGTGCAGGTCGGCATCGTTGAGCGCCTTGTCATTGTCATTGAGTGGAAACCATTCGTGAAAATCCTGCGCCATCGCGCCGATGTGCCGTTGTGGATAACCCTTGTAACTCCACTCAACAATTGGCAGCTGTGAGATTTTGTTTAACACCGATTCAGATGGGATTATGCATTTGACAAACCCGGCTTGGCAAAAGAAGCCATTTGCTTCGTGTCGCTGCCGCATATAAAGGTTACCGGAGCTGGTTTGTTTTGCTCCGGTGGATGCGCGGGAAGTTGAACTTTGGTTTTGGGGAGTTTGATTTCCTAATAAAAAGGGGAAACCGAAGCAAAGTCAATCCAGCAACAATCTATTGGGACACGACCCGTTGTGTGATAGTTGGCATCGCTGATGCTGGAATACGGGTATGACGCACAAACATACCATAGCGATGCACAAGCCGTGGCCGCACACAGGTTCGTTTGGGTTGCACCTCCATGCGATTGTCGCCAGACTGCAGAAAGCGATAAGGATCGAAATCCCAACTGGTTATCAGGATGAAATGGGTTTCCACATGGGCGTAAAACCTGCCGAAAAAGAAATCAAGTGGCCGCCGGTTTGGTGACTGGAGTGGTGACCAGAGATTTACCATATGTGACAAGTAACTTGCCAGTTGCTTGCGCTGTGTATTAATTTGGGACAGGTGCCGTTTGCTCCTTCTCTCCCGGATTTTAAGTTGTTTCTTCCTTCTGATTCCGTTCCAACGATTCGATTTCCCCGCCGGCCGGCCTCGATTTCAGAACGCACCTGCCTTTGACGGAGAATTTCAGCAGTGTATCAAATTGAAGGTATGACAAGCAAAACTGACGAGCAAGGATTCTGGAACCTGCCGGTTTTTGGTGCAAGCCGTTGAAAATGAGGTTGACTCGTTCCAAGTTCATCTGAAGATCAGGTGATAAGCCCAAAGAAAAACCGCCCTGAATCGAACCGGCTGACGTTGGGTTGGTAATACCGTTTGGCATCACTGTCAGATTTGACTTTTCAACACACTAACAGGACAATGCCTGGTCGTTGGGCCGCACTTGCGCGTCAAACAATCAAGCCATGAAAAAATTCATCACACTCATGTTCGCAGCCGGCACTTTGCTTCTGGCCAGTTGTTGCACCACGCCATGCGTCACCAGGTGGGAGTATAAAGTTGCTGTCCCTCCCCAGTTGCCCGGCGGCACAAATTCGTTAAGCGACACACATTCTTTAAGCCTCAAGGACATGCAAAATCGCATGCAGGAAAGTGACCGCAAATGGCGGGACATCACCCAAAGCTTTTTGAATGACCTCGGCAAAGATGGCTGGGTGTTAATCAACGAAGATGAAGGGACATTTTACTTCAAGCGGCCAATTAAGCAGGTTCATTCGGACTAACAATCCGCCGGAGCCAACCGCCGTTGGTGCGGTCAGTTCCGCGTTCGCGGTTAACATCGCGGTTCCGGCGTGGCTCAATTTTGGTCGTCAGGCATCAATCATACATGACACATAAACATACCAGAGCCAATGCCGCCGCGTTGGATTGTTTAAGCTTGCTGACCAAACTCATGAGTTCATTGCCCTGAATTCCAGCTTTTAGGACAAAACTGTCCGCTTATTGTCCCGGATTAGGACAAAAATGGTTGGAATCGGGTTGCCCCTCCTTCGGATGGCTGGTTCGCGAGCATGGGTATCATTGGGCATAAGCCGGCCATGCACTGCTGGTTTGGATATTGCTAGGCAAGGAACAGTCCCATGAAGAAGGATAATCGATTTTTTCGTTTCTGGCGGAAATTTAACTGGCCCGTCACCACAACGGTCAAGCGCCAGGATAGCGACCCGCTCACGCCCCAGACGTTGCGGCCGCCGGTGCCGCCAAACAGGCCGGACCAAACTTCCGGTAAAATCCTGGTGGTGGATGACGATTTAATCATCCAGCGCACCGTGATGCATGCCTTGGAAGAAAAAAGGTATCAGGTTTTCACCGCCGGCGACATTTCCATGGCCTTGGGCATCGTGCGCCAGGAAAAGCCGGATTTGATCCTGCTCGACCTGACTTTCCCTTTTAATCCCTCCGATATGGGCGGGCCGCTTCAGGACGGTTTTTTTGTGGTTGAATGGCTCCGGCGCGCCACCGGGGGGAAACCCATCCCCATCATCATCATTTCCGGAACCGACCCGGCACAACACCAGGCGCAAATTTCAGCCGCTGGAATCGTCGCCTATTTTCGCAAGCCGCTGGACCATGGCGAACTGCTGACGGCCGTCCACAACGTCCTTGGCAAGAGCAGATGGAGCTGAATCATCGACGTTGGGAGGCCAGGCCCCGGCTTTTACATCACAACCGCCGTTGGCACTTTAGGCTCCGCCTTCGCGGTTGACATCGAACGAGAAAGCTTAACCATTCCGAGCCTGACACACTCTGTTTCAGAGCTTATTGTAACCTGATTTTACCGGGGTTTAAGCTGCTTTTTTGACTGCTCGTCCAACGCTGCGCATTGCCCGGCTAACGCCCATGGATTGCTCGTCAGGTGAAATTTTAGGTGAAGAATTTGGTGTGATTTCTTCAGACGATGACCGAAATCCGGGTGCCACCGCGCCGGTTGACATTTTCTTTGCATGAATCCGGCCCGTAATTTAGCATCGGTTTCACCTATGGGACTTTATTCATTTTCCGCCGGCTACTGCCAGGCAATCAGGTTCCTGTTTACCATGATATCCGGCGCGTGTCTCAGCCTGCACGCCGACGGATCGGCAACGCCCGCAACCATGACGGATGTCTCCACCAGACCTGCCGGGACTGGCAGCATTGAAAATTCGGTGGTGAAAGTTTTCTCAACGGTGCGTTATCCCGATTTTTACAAGCCGTGGACGAAACAGTCGCCGGAGGAGCTGACCGGCAGCGGCGTTGTGATTGAAGGCAGGCGCATCCTGACCAACGCGCATGTGGTAAATTACGCCAGCGAGGTGCAAATCCAGGCAAATCAGGCTGGCGATAAAATCTCCGCCACGGTGGAGGCCATCGCCCCGGGCATTGATCTGGCGGTGCTCAAGCTGGATGATGAAAGCTTTTTCGACACGCATCCTCCGCTGGCGCGGGCCAAGACGTTGCCGGGCATCAAGGACGTGGTTCTGGCCTATGGATTTCCGGAAGGGGGCAACAGTCTTTCGATCACCAAGGGAATCGTTTCGCGCGTGGAGTTCACACCGTATAATTTCCCGGTCTCCGGCCTGCGCATCCAGGTTGACGCGGCCATCAATCCCGGCAACAGCGGCGGCCCGGCGGTGGTGGGTGACAAGATGATCGGGCTGACGTTTAGCCGCCTGAATGGAGCCGAAAACATCGGCTACATCATCCCCAGCGAGGAGGTGGATTTGTTTCTTCAGGACATCGCCGGTGGTCATTATGCCGGCAAGCCCGCCATGTTTGATGCCTTGCAAACATTGGAGAATCCTGCCTTGCGTCCGTTCCTCAAGCTTGCTCCGGCCAGCCATGGCATGGTGGTGCACAAACCTTACAAGGATGATCCGGCCTATCCGTTAAAGGAGTGGGATGTCATCACCCAGATCGGCGACATGCCGGTGGATGATCAGGGCATGATCAAGCTGGGCGACGACCTGCGGGTGCGCTTCCAATATCTGATCCAGCATGTCGCCACCAATGGCACCGTGCCGCTGACCATTGTTCGTGCCGGGAAGGAACTGAAGATCAACCTGCCTGTCCCGACAAAATATCCGCTGCTGATTCCCGGATTGAACGGCGATTATCCCGCTTATTTTGTCTATGGGCCCCTGGTTTTTTCCGCCGCCACCGATGAATATCTGGGAGGGATGATGCGGACCAGATATGGCGCGTCGGTCATGGCGCGTTTCAATGCTTCGGGCAATCCGCTGGCCACGCGCATGGCGGACCAGCCTGCGTTTCCAGGCGAAGGTCTGGTGGTTATTTCTTCGCCCTTTTTCCCGCACAAGCTGGCGCAAGGTTACGGCGATCCACGGTCGGAAGTGGTGAAGGCGGTCAACGGCATCCCGGTCAAAAACCTTGATCATCTCGTGGAGATTTTGCGCGATGCGAAAGGCGAATCTATCACCATTGAGTGCTACGGCCGTTATGGTGAAACGATGGTTTTCCCCCGGGCGGAGATGCTCGCCGCCACGGATGAAATCCTGACCGACAATAGCGTCCGCTTGCAAGGTTCGCCGGACACGCTGGCGATCTGGAATGCCAAATCCTCCCGGTAAGCCGACCAACTTTTCCAAGTGTCTCCCATCTTCAGACGACGCAACCAGGAACTTTGAACACCGCTATTCACCGGGCGATTGAACGGGCAGCCGCAAGATGGTTCGCATCGGCGACTGCCCGATGCCGGTGCGAGTCAATCTCTACCCTGCGGGGATTCGGCGGCTTTGCCGTCTTGTATACCCGCGGGAATCATAAGACATCCCGCAATTCTCCACTTGATACGGGATTATGCACTTGACAAACAATTGGCTTTGTGCGATATTTGAGCCATGAAAACGAAAGTATCAAAAGACCTGACGCTGATAAAGATTATTGACCAGTTTCCGACGGATGAAACCGCCCGCGAGCATCTTGAAAGCATCCGATGGAAAGACGGCATCGTGTGTCCACATTGCAAATGCTCTGACCAGTCCAAGTTTTCCAATATCGCGGCCAATGCCACTAAAAAAGTCCGCGCCGGATTGCGCTGGTGCGCCAGTTGCGAAAAGCAATTCACCGTCACCATCGGCACGATATTCGAGGACAGCCATATCCCGCTCCGCAAATGGCTGATTGCTTGGTATATGATTTGCAGTTCCAAGAAGGGGATTAGCTCGCTGCAATTGCAACGCAACTTGGAAATCGGAAGCTATCGCACGGCGTTATTTATGACGCATCGCATCCGCTTCGCGTTGAAAGACCCGTCCTTTTCTGAAAAACTTTCCGGCACGATTGAAGCGGATGAAACTTACGTCGGCGGGAAAACACGCGGACATGGCCGTCACTTCATGGGCAATAAAGTTCCAGTCGTTTCTTTGGTCGAGCGCGGCGGGCGCGTCCGCTCACAAGTCATGCGTCACGTCACTGGCAAGAATCTCAAAGAAGTTTTGAAAGCAAACGTCCAGCAATCGGCAACGATTATGACGGATGACTTTTTCGCCTATCGCGGCGCGGCAAAAGATTTCGCATCGCATCAGGCCGTGAAACATTCGGCGCGTGAATACGTTCGCGGGCTGGCGCACACAAACGGAGTCGAGGGATTTTTCTCGCTGCTCAAGCGCGGGGTCATGGGGACATTCCATCATATCAGCGAACAACACTTGCCGTTGTATCTCGCGGAGTTTGACCATCGCCACAATTGCCGTGAAATGACAGACGGTGAACGCACAGTGAACGGACTTCAAAAAGTCGAAGGCAAGTGACCGGGTTCACTTTTCTGGTCCAGTCCATGAGTTAGTCCTGGGACATGGTTGAGTTTATGTTTTTGTTTGTTCTTTGTCCATCCCTTGCGTAGGGAGGGCGAAGCCTGACCGGAGCTGG